>Ga0209810_1000344_pt1 | contig 111494 bp, 111 predicted proteins | sample Coa_R1_7_FD_187159 | JGI IMG/M metagenome (GOLD analysis project Ga0209810, IMG submission 187159) | Surface soil microbial communities from Centralia Pennsylvania, which are recovering from an underground coalmine fire - Coalmine... | ecosystem: Environmental > Terrestrial > Soil >...
CGATCACATCGACATGACGGTGGAGTTGATCCAGCCAGTGGCGATGGAAGAGGGCGTCAAGTTTGCCATTCGTGAGGGTGGTCGAACCGTGGGCGCTGGCATCTGCACCAGGGTCGAGAGCTAAGCAATCCAGGGGTGTCCCAAATGTCCCATTTGGGCGCCCCTGTATATGATCTCCCGCTACAAAGCGAGGAGATTTCCTGCATAGGAGAAAAGGATACATGGCAACAGGAAGCAAGCAGCGGATACGTATTCGCCTCAAGGCATACGATCACCGCATTCTCGATCAGTCAGCGATGCAGATTGTCGATACAGCCCAGCAGACCGGAGCGCGGGTATCAGGCCCGGTACCCCTGCCCACCGAGATCGATAAATTTACCGTCATGCGTTCTCCATTCATCGATAAGGATGCACGCGATCAATTTGAAATTCGCACGCACAAACGCTTGATCGATATTATAGATCCGACTAATAAGACTGTTGAGGCCTTGACACGTTTGAATCTGCCCGCAGGCGTGGATATCGAGATCAAACTATAGGGAGAGATAATCCAACATCTCACCCCTACAGTTGAGAGAAAAGAGGTAAGGAAATGCTCAGTGGATTGTTGGGCAGAAAAGTTGGCATGACCCAGGTATTTGGGGAAAATGGCGCCGTCATTCCGGTGACGGTCATAGAAGCCGGTCCCTGCGTCGTCACACAAATCAAAACGGTTGCCCACGACGGTTATGAAGCTGTGCAAATCGGTTTTGAGCAGAAGCGATTGAAGAGCGCCACCCGTCCTGAACTGGGGCACCTCGGACACAGCCTGCCATTATTGAAGGCACAGCGCAAACGCCTGCAGGCGTACCAGCAGGAGCATGGCTCCAAAAAGACCGACGAGGATGCCGCGGAGGAATCAGAGGCGCCTACGGCTCCTGCGAATAACGAGAAAAAAGATAAACAGATACAGAAGTTGTTGAAGGTACAGAAGAATCGCCAGCGGCGACCGGGGCCCGAATTGGGTCCGTTCAAGGTACTGCGCGAGGTGCGATTGCAGGATGGTACCAGCCCGGAAAAACTGGAACTTGGCGCAAGATTTGATGCCGGCCTGTTTAAAGTAGGTGAAGAAGTCGATATCGTCGGCACCTCCAAAGGTAAAGGGTTCCAGGGTGGAGTAAAGCGCCATGGATTCGGTGGTGGGCCAAAAACGCACGGTCAATCAGACCGCACGCGCGCTCCCGGCTCTATCGGTTCGGGTACCACCCCCGGACGTGTCCTCAAGGGCACGCGTATGGCAGGTCGCATGGGAAATGATCGTGTGACCATCAAGAGTCTGCAAGTGATTCAAGCTGATCCTGAGCGCAATCTGCTGGTGGTGAAAGGCTCAGTGCCCGGAGCTAACGGCGGCTTGCTCATGATTAAGAAGCATGTGAAGAGGTAACGACGATGCCCTCGACTACAGTTTATAACATGGCCGGAGAGGCCGTAGAAGAGCTCGAACTGAGCGAGCAGGTGTTCGGAGTTATTCCCAATGTGCCTGTCCTGCACCAGGTTGTCACCGCGCAACTGGTGAACCGCAGGCAGGGCAATGCTTCGACCAAGACTCGCAGTGAAGTATCGGGCGGAAACAAGAAGCCCTACAGGCAAAAAGGTACCGGGCGCGCGCGCCAGGGAAGCATTCGCGCGCCACAGTTCCGGCATGGTGGTGTTGTATGGGGGCCAAGGCCTCATCCCTACCATCATGATGTACCCAAGAAGATGCGCCGGCTGGCTATACGCTCAGCCCTGTCTGATAAGGTCGCGAACGAGCAACTGGTCGTCGTTGACAATTTGACGCTCGATGCTCCGCGCACCAAAGATATGCTGGCGATCCTGGAGAAGTTGCCATCAGCTGACGGCAAGAAGGTATTAATGATGCTGCCGAGGCGCGACGAGAATGTCGTCCTCTCGACTCGTAACATCCCGACCGCCAAGGTGCAGCATGTCTCTTGCATCAACGTCGTTGAACTGCTAAAGCACGATTACGTGATTATGCCGAAAATGACGGTGCGCTGGATCGAAATGGTCTTCGGCGAAGGACTGAGCGCCGACGAAGCAACTCGCAGGATTGCCGAGGAGCTCGACGCCGCGGAAAATGCCCAGGATACCGAAGATGCCGGGGAGACAACTGCTGAAGAGCCTACGGACGCAGAGGAACCAACCGCGGAGAGCGAATTGGAGCATGATGAAGCTGAGGATGACGTTGAGGATGAAGGTGACGAGGAGAGCGACGATGAAGACTCATCAGCGGCAGAAGACGAAGAGGAGTAGGCACGATGGAAATCACTGAAGTGCTGCGTCACGGGATCACCACAGAAAAATCGGTGGGCCAGCAGGAAAAATACAATAAATATACCTTCAAAGTGGCGTTAGGAGCGAATAAAATCGACGTTCGCCGCGCGGTTGAGACGATATTTAAAGTAGATGTTGTCTCGGTCAATATCATGCGCATGCCTGGCAAAAAGCGCATGATCCGGCGTAAAGGAACCGCTCCTCGACCTCAAGAGGCCCGCGAGTGGAAAAAGGCGATTGTCACCCTGCGCGAAGGGCAGTCAATCGACGTATTGAAGGCTTAATTAGGGAAGGTGTTGAGAGATGCCAATTAAACAGTACCGTCCAACATCTCCTGGGCGTCGCGGCATGTCGGTTTCGACTTTCGAGGAGATTACGAAAACAAAGCCTGAGAAGTCTCTGACGGTCAGGTTGAAAAAACACGCCGGGCGTAACAATCAGGGCAAGATCACGACGCGCCATCGTGGCGGCGGGGCCAAGCGCGCTTATCGCATCATCGATTTCAAGCGCAACAAGCTCGGCGTGCCCGCGCGGGTGGCCGCAATCGAGTACGACCCGAATCGCTCGGCTCGTATTGCCCTGCTGCATTATGTGGACGGCGAGAAACGCTATATCATAGCGCCGCTGGGATTGAAAGTAGGCGATAGGGTCGAGGCGGGGCCGGATGCCGATATTCGCACTGGCAATGCCCTGCCCTTGAAGAATATTCCGACCGGCACGACTATCCACAACATCGAGTTGACGCGGGGTCGTGGGGGCCAGCTGGCTCGCGGCGCCGGTGTCGGCGCGCAGTTGATGGCGAAAGAGGGCGATTATGCGCTGGTGCGCTTGCCATCGGGCGAGCAGCGCCGTATCCATATCCTGTGCATGGCGACCATCGGGCAGGTCGGTAACGTCGATCACGAGAACCGCAGCCTTGGCAAGGCCGGGCGTTCGCGTCACCTTGGCCGCCGCCCAACAGTGCGTGGCTCAGTCATGAATCCCCGCGACCATCCACATGGTGGTGGTGAAGGGCGCTCACCCATTGGTGGCCAACCGCAGACACCATGGGGCAAGCCCGCGCTCGGTTACAAGACGCGCAAGAATAAGAGAACGGACCGCTTCATTGTACGGCGTCGCAACGCTGGCAGGAGGAGGAAGTAAATGTCGCGCTCAAGGAAAAAAGGACCATACATTCACGAATCGCTTAGAAAGAAAGTACTGGCCGTGTTGAGGAGCGGCGACCGGCGAGTTATCAAAACCTGGTCGCGCGCCTCGACGATTTTCCCACAGATGGTGGGAATGACAATAGGCGTGCATAACGGCAAAACGCATGTGCCTATCTATATCACGGAGAACATGGTGGGCCATAAGCTCGGTGAGTTTGCACCCACCCGCCACTTCCGCGGTCACGCGGGTGGCAAGAGCGAGCGCACCACTTCGGTTCGCTAGCTCTTGATAACTTACCTCCACCGTCGGTCGTAGGCCCGATGTATCGCGCCCCGGCGGAGATTAGACAGTTGAACAAAATAACGAGTGAACCCACCCTGTAGGGACAGTGCCCTGGGCCTGTCTCCCGCGGGGGTTCTGGTGAGATGGGGCGCGACACATCGGGCCCCTACGAGAGGTACAACATGCAAGTCAGGGCTATTGCAAAAGACATAGGTATTCCGCCGCGCAAGATGCGCCTGGTCACCAACGCAGTCAAAGGCCTGCGCGTGAATGAAGCGTTAGCGTATCTTCAGTTTATGCCCAATGCAGGCGCAAAGCCGGTCAGTAAAGTTATCGCATCGGCAGCGGCAAATGCTGAGAATAATTATAATCTTGATCCTGATGATCTGTATATTCTAAATATTGTGACGGATGACTCGTTCCGGGTCAAACGCATCAAAGCGCGTCCTCATGGCCGGGCCGCCCGCATTCTACGGCGCTTCTGCCATGTGACCGTGATTGTCTCAGACGACCCAGCTGAGGCCGGCAAGAGACGCTAAGGGAGGAAGGAGTACACTATTGGGACATAAGGTACATCCCACCGGTTTCAGGCTCGGCGTCGTAAAAGGCTGGCAGTCTCGCTGGTATGCCGAGCGTGATTACAAAGAATTACTCGCCGAAGATCTGAAAATACGCAGCACCATCCAGAAAGAGCTTGCCAACGCTGCGGTTTCACATATCGAGATTGAGCGCGCCGCTGCCAATCAGGTAACGGTCACGATCCATACCGCCAAGCCGGGTATCGTCATCGGCAAAAGCGGCGAAAAGGTCGATAAGCTGCGCTCAACCCTGGAAGCACAGACCAGGAAGCGGGTACGGCTCAATATCGTCGAAATTCGCCAGCCCGAATTGGATGCTTACCTGGTAGGACGCAGTATCGCGGAACAATTGGAGAAGCGCGTTTCGTTCCGGCGAGCAATGAAGCAGGCCGTACAGAAGACGATGCGCGCCAATGCTAAGGGCATTCGCGTCGTCATCGGCGGACGTCTGGGCGGCGCGGAAATTGCGCGCACGGAGAAGGAAGTAGAGGGAAAAATCCCCCTGCATACACTGCGTGCCGATATCGATTATGGCCTGGCGGAAGCCCACACGGCCTTTGGTGTAATTGGTATCAAAGTATGGATTTATAAGGGCGATATTTTGCCCAGCAAACGCCGCGAACCAGGCGAACCGCAGGAAGCAGCGCAGCCGTCGTTTACTCCACGCGAGCGTACCGAGGGCGGCGAGCGCCGCGGCGAGCGACGTGGCCGCGGTGAGCGCGGAGGCGAGCGCGCCCCACGTGGCGAGCGACCGCAAGGTCAGGCAGGCGAGCGTGCCCCACGCGGCGAGCGCAGCGCGCGTCCGCAAGGCGAACGCCCGGCACGGCCACAGGGCGAGCGACCACAGCGACCACAGGGTGAGCGACCGCCACGCGGCGAGCGCTCGCAGGCGCAGGGAGGCGAAAGAGCCCCACGTCCGCCGCGCGCTCAGGGCGAGCGTCCGCCCAGACCACAGGGCGAGCGACCACCACGCGCTGGCCGGGCCGCAAATACCGAACAGGCTCCGCAGTCGCAGCCAACTGCGCCAGCACCGGAAGCAGCACCTGAGACACAGGCCATCTCTGATGTGCAAGAACCACAGGCTCAGGAGGTCCAGGGCACCGGGGCACAGCCCGCCGCTATGCCCCCAACGCCTCCCACAACTCCTGAAGAGGGTGCAGCCGGAAGCGGGAGCGCTGAGTGATGATTGCAAGACAGGTGGAAATGACGCCGGGCAACTCTCGCTCGACGTTCATCCACCTGTATGGAACGGATAGAGGAGAATTAAGCCATGCTATTGGCACCATCACGTTATAAATATCGCAAGCAGCATCGCGGTCGTATGAAAGGAACTGCTCAGCGCGGCAGCACCATCGCTTTCGGAGAGTTTGCCCTGCAAGCCCTGGAGCCTTGCTGGTTGGAGGCCCGTCAGATCGAAGCCGCGCGTATCGCGCTGACCCGTTTTATGAAGCGCGGCGGCAAGGTTTGGATCCGCGTCTTCCCCGATAAACCTATTACAGCAAAGCCGGCAGAGACTCGTATGGGTAGTGGTAAGGGTGCTGTCGATCACTACGTAGCGGTCATCAAGCCCGGGCGCATTATCTTTGAGATCGGCGGCGTCAGCGAAGAGGTCGCCAAAGAAGCCGTCCGCCTGGCCAGTCATAAACTGCCCGTGAAGACCCGCTTCTTAACACGAGGGGAGGCAGAGAGTGTCGAAAGCTAATGAACGTCGCAAACAGATAAACGAGTATACCTACGGTGAAGCTAACCGCGAACTGAAAGAAATGCGCCTGAAGCTGTTCAACCTCCGCCTGCAGCAGCAGCGCGGTGAAGTAAAGAATAATCGCATCTTCGCTCAGACGCGCAAAGATATCGCTCGCCTGTTGCACCGGTTGACAGAGTTGGAGGCTGAAGAATGACACAGCAGAGTAATGCTGCCACGCAAGCTCCTGTTAAGAGCCGTCGCCAGCAAAAAGTTGGGCGCGTGGTAAGCAATAAAATGGATAAGACAATTGTTGTCGCTGTAGAATCTCTGAAACGCCATCGCATCTACAAGCGCACTTACAAGCAAACCAAGCGTTTTCATGCGCATGATGAAGAGAATACCTGCCAGATCGGCGACATCGTGCGCATCGAGGAAAGCCGCCCACTGAGTAAAACCAAGCACTGGCGCCTGGTGGAAATTATTAAGCGCGGCAGCGGTATTGTGCCGGTCGAAGAAGTACTGGCTGAAGCCGACCCCGATATCATATCCGCCGCCAATGAAGCGAAAGCGGAAGAATAAGGAGAGATCACGATGATCCAGCCACAAACACGACTGAAAGTCGCCGACAATACCGGCGCAAAAGAAATCATGTGCATCCGCGTCTTGAGTGGGTCGGCGAAAAAGTACGCGGAAATAGGCGATGTGATCAAAGCCTCTGTCAAGCAGGCCGCGCCTAATGGGCAGGTGAAAAAAGGCGAGGTTGTGAATGCCGTCGTGGTGCGCGTCGCTAAAGAATATGTGCGCTCCGATGGCTCGCATATCCGCTTTGACGAGAATGCCGCGGTGATTATCGCTGCCGGCAATAACCCACGTGGCACGCGTATCTTTGGCCCCGTGGCACGCGAGTTGCGCGAACGGAACTTCATGAAGATCATTTCACTCGCGCCAGAGGTGTTGTAAGGTAGTAGTCGTGCTGGTTCGTTGAAGTTTGTCGTCCCAACAGAACGACAAAGACAAACGATAGACTTTTGAGGGAAAAATGGCAACAAAGCAGAAAGAGAAAAAGCCCCTGCACCTCGCCAAGATGAATATCAAGAAGGGCGATACCGTCTTGATCATCACCGGCAAGGATAAAGGCAAGCAAGGAACTGTATCGCGGGCAATGCCGCAGGTCGACAAGGTGATTGTCGAAGGCCTGAATATGGTCAAAAAGCATGTGCGCCCGCAGGGTCAGACCCGCCAGGGAGGCGTGATCGATAAGGCAATGCCGATTCACGTCTCGAACACCATGCTGGTCTGTACCGAGTGCGGCCAGCCCACACGCGTGGCACATGATCGCCGCCCCATGGGTGCCGATCAGAAGGTGCGTAAGGTGCGCGTATGCAAGAAATGTGGAAAGATCATCGAAGATCGCACGAGGAGTAGTTAAACACTATGGCATCAAGGCTCAAAGAAAAGTATCAAAAAGAGGTCGCGCCTGCCCTGCTCAAGGAGTTTAACTACAAGAATCCGATGCAGGTGCCTGCCATCAATAAGGTCGTCGTCAATATCGGTATGGGTGAGGCCATCCAGAATGCCAAGGCAATGGATGCAGCCGTCTCCGACCTGGCGGCAATCACGGGGCAGCGACCCGTAATCACGCGCGCGAAACGCTCGGTCGCGGCTTTCAAGCTGCGCGAAGGCATGCAGATTGGTTGCATGGTCACATTGCGCGGCGACCGCATGTATCAATTCCTGGATAAGTTGATGAACGTGGCTCTGCCGCGATTGCGTGACTTTCAAGGCGTATCGCCAGAGGCTTTTGATGGCCGCGGCAACTATACGCTTGGGTTGCGCGAACAACTGGTCTTTCCCGAAATTGACTACGATAAGGTCGATAAAGTACGGGGAATGGAAGTAAGTATTGTAACGACGGCTCGCACCGATGAAGAGGGGCGACGGCTGCTCAGGTTGATGGGCATGCCCTTTAGAAAATAACGCTGGAGAGTGCAATGGCAAAAACATCAATGATTGTGAAGTCGCAGCGCAAGCCCAAACACAAGGTGCAGCAGCATAATCGCTGTCAGATCTGCGGGCGACCGCGTGCCTATATGCGTAAGTTTGGCCTATGCCGCATTTGCTTCCGCGAGCGAGCGCTGCGCGGTGAGTTGCCCGGCGTGACGAAGTCGAGCTGGTGACGGAGGGTGTTGTTCAATGAATATGACTGATCCTATCGCGGATATGCTGACACGTATTCGCAATGCGGCAGCTGCAAAGCATACGCGCGTGCTGATCCCGGCCTCCAAAATGAAGCTGGCCATCGCGCGAGTGCTCAAAGAAGAGGGCTACATTAAGGATATCGAAATCTTAAGGGATACACCACAGGGGACGCTTCGTCTGACGCTGCGCTACGTGGATAAGCGCCCGGTATTGACGCAATTGAAGCGTGTCAGTAAGCCAGGGCTGCGCGTGTATACAAAACGGGCTAGCATCCCTCGTGTCCGTGGAGGACTGGGTGTAGCCATTCTCTCGACGCCTAAGGGACTCATGAGCGGCCAGAAAGCCTATCAGCAGGGCCTCGGCGGTGAAGTCGTTTGCTACGTCTGGTAATCAAGGCAGGAGGGTAAAAATGTCTCGTATTGGACGCGCTCCAATCACTGTTCCCCCAAAGGTGCAGGTGAGTTGGACTGAGGACAATCTGGTGACGGTCAAGGGCCCCAAGGGAGAGTTGAAATATCAGGTCGATCCCGATTTGACACTCCACCTCGAGGACGGCAAGCTAGACGTGACTCGTCCATCAGATAGTAAAGAACATAAAGCGAAGCATGGCCTGTATCGCACGCTGATCAACAATATGGTTGTCGGCGTGACGCAGGGATATACGAAGTCGCTGGAAATTCATGGCGTTGGCTATCGCGCAAACAAGGTAGGTGAAAACCTGGTCATTCAGGTGGGATATTCCCATCCCGTGGAAGTGCAGCCACCTCCAGGCATAACCTTATCCATGGACGGCGTCGATCCGGCGACCAAAGCTACTAAGGTGAGTGTCAGCGGCATCGATAAGCAACTCGTAGGCCAGGTTGCCGCTAGCATTCGCATGATTCGCAAGCCCGAACCATACAAGGGCAAGGGTATCCGTTATGCAGGTGAGGCGATTCGCCGCAAGGCCGGCAAAGCCGGAAAAGTCGGTGGTAAGAAGAAATGATAAAGCAGTTTAATGCAAATAAGGCGCGGTTAAAGCGGCACCGCCGTATGAGAAGCCACCTGGAGGGTTCGCAAGAGCGCCCTCGCTTGAGCGTCTTCCGCAGCGGGCATCATATCTATGCCCAGATCATTGACGATACGACCGGTCAGACTCTGGCCGCCGCGTCGTCTCTTGAGGCGGCGTTGCGCGATTTTAAGCCGAAGTCGAAGGAAGATAACTCGCTACAAGCAAAAGTAGGTGACGTAATCAGCGCCGTAGCGGACAAAGTCACAGATGTGGTTGAGGCGGCAACCGAAGCACTGCCAACAAAAGGTAAGGGCGCGAAGCAGGCTCCCAAAGCACCTGCGAAAGGCGCTCAACCTCAAAAGGGCGGTAAACCGGGCGCGCAGGCGAAGACCGTGCTGGCTCCTGCTCAGAAAGGCTCAACCAGGACACCGGTTGAGGCCCTCGCGGCAATCGCCGATAACCACAAGGTCGCGGTCGCTCGTGAAGTCGGCAAGCTGGTAGCGCAGCGCGCGAAGGAGAAGGGTGTCAGTCGTGTCGTCTTTGATCGTGGTGGCTACGCCTATCATGGGCGCGTGGCCGCGCTCGCGGAAGGCGCTCGTGAAGTAGGCCTGGATTTTTAGGCCGCCAGGAGAAAGAAGATGCCAAAAATAGATGCTTCAAAATTGAACCTGGAAGAAACAGTCGTGCAGGTTCGCCGCGTATCCAAGGTGGTGCAGGGCGGTCGACGCTTCAGTATCCGCGCGATTGTCGTTGTGGGCGACCACAACGGCCACGTTGGATTAGGCCTGGGCAAAGCTGCCGAGTATACAGAAGCTATTCGCAAGGGAGTAGAGGACGCCAAAAAGCACCTGATCGAGGTGCCCCTGACCGGAACCACTATTCCTTTTATGGTAAAGACACGCTTCGGCGCCTCGGAGGTCATGCTCAAACCTGCCGCCCCGGGCACCGGTGTAATCGCAGGTGGCCCGGTGCGTGCCGTGGTGGAAGCGGCCGGTATCCGTGATATCTTGACGAAATCCCTTGGAAGCACCAATCCCGGAAATACTGTGATGGCTTGCTTGCAGGGCCTGCGCGAATTGCGCTCTGCCGAAACCGAAGCTGCCCTGCGTGGCAAGACGGTCGCTGAGGTGGTTGGTAAGAAGCAGGCCGAGCGCCTGGCTCTCGCCGCCGCCAACGCCGCAGAACAAATGGCCCAGGCACGTGCCGCTCGCGAAGAAGAGGCCCGTGAAAGCAGGTCTACATCAGGAGGACGCAGGGGCGGCGGCGAGCGCGGTGAGCGGCGCGGCGACCGCGGCGACCGCCGTGGTGGTGGCGACCGCCGCAGATAGGAGTAACACATGGCAAAGCTGCGTATTAAATATGTCAAAAGCGCGATTGGTTATGCGAAGGATCAGAAAGAAACCATCCGCTCGTTAGGATTGCGTAAGCTCCAGCAGACGGTTGAACACGAGGATCAACCCGCGATTCGCGGCATGATCCGCAAGGTCAGCCACCTGGTAAAGGTAGAGGAAGTAGTCTGATGAAACTAAGCGATTTGCGACCAGCTCCTGGTTCGCACAAGCGTGAGCGGCGCGTTGGCCGTGGCCACGGCTCCGGTCGCGGCAAGACCGCGGGCCGCGGAACCAAGGGCCAGAAAGCCCGCACCGGCGGAACAATACATCGAGCATTTAATGGCGGTCAGACACGCCTGTCGAAGCGCCTCCCGTTCATGCGCGGCCTCGGCAACAGCAACACGCCTTTCCGCCACGATTATGCCATTGTGAATGTGGCCGATCTCCAGGTCTTCGAGGCCGGTACGCAGGTGACGCCTGAACAGTTGGCGGAACAAGGCTTCATGACCAAAGCCGAAAGCAAGAAACTGGTCAAGATTCTTGGCGATGGTGAAGTTGACCGCGCTTTGACCGTGCGCGCCCACAAATTTTCGGCCAGCGCGCGTGCCAAAATTGAGGCAGCAGGCGGGTCAATCGAGATCATCCCCACGAAAGTATACGAGAAGACAAAGAGACGTAAGGACGAGGGTAAAAAGGCAGCAAGTCAACAGAACACCGGAGCATAAAAACTCGTTATGCCCTGATAGAATGTCTTTTTTTCTGTGAAAGGAGCTTCCCATGTGGGAACGTCTGCGGAGCATCTGGACTATTCCTGATCTGCGCAAGAAAATACTCTTCACTATAGCGATGCTGCTGATCTTCCGCGTCCTCGCTCATATCACTGTGCCCCTATCACCCACGGAACAGAAGGCTCTGTCTGGCCTGTTCAACCAGGGCGGGGGCAACCAGAATCTGGGCCAGTTGCTTGGCCTGCTGGACGTGTTTTCTGGCGGGTCGTTGCAACAGTTCTCGATTGTAGCTCTGGGCGTCTATCCGTATATCACGGCGACGATTGTCATGCAGCTCCTGCAGCCAATTATCCCCGCCTTAGAGAACATGATGCGCGAAGGCGAAGCCGGTCGTCTCAAATTCAGCCAGATCACACGCATCATCACCGTGCCACTGGCGTTCTTACAGGCGTTAGGACAGGCCGCCATTTTCGAGCGCGCGAATGTCCTCACGAACTTCAACCTGTTCAGCAGCCAGTACTGGTTGGAGTCACTCGCCATCCTGATCACCCTGACAGCCGGGACGATGATCCTGGTATGGCTTGGTGAACTGATCACTGAAAACGGCATCGGCAACGGTATCTCGATCATCATCTTTGGTGGTATCGTCAGTCGTATTCCCAGCTTCATCCAGTCAGGTTTTACTGCCAGTTCGTCATCTTCTGGCGGCGGTATTGTCAGCCTCGGCGTCTTCTTGCTGGTCGGTCTGGTTACAATTGTTGGTATTGTGTACATCTATCAAGGGCAGCGTCGCGTACCGATTGAATATCCAACGAAGCGTATGGTTGGACGCGGCATGCTGGTGGGCACGGCGCAAAGAACCTATATTCCCATGCAGGTCAATAGCGCGGGTATGATCCCCCTGATCTTCGCGCAATCCATGCTGATCTTCCCGGCAGTACTCTCGCAGTACCTGATAGGAAGCAATACAGGATGGTTGCAGGCCCTGGCGAACTGGGTTGGGACGAATATTGCCAATACGAGCCTGTGGTATTACTGGGCCATCTACTTTGTCCTGGTCGTAGCATTCACCTACTTCTATGCCTACGTAGTGTGGCAGCAGCAAAATATCCCGGATAACTTGCAGAAGCAGGGCGCTCATATCCCTGGCTACCGTCCAGGCGAGACGACGCGCCGTTACCTGAACGAGATTTTGAATCGTATCACGCTGGCAGGAGCCTTGTTCCTGGGCATTGTAGCGATTTTGCCATTCCTCGCCCGCGTCGGTGGCAACCAGCTGCTTAGCAGCGCCGCCCTGCTGATTGTGGTCGGCGTCGTGCTGGATACGGTTCGGCAGATCGAGGCCCAGATGGTTATGCGTAACTATTCAGGGTTCCTCACATAGGATAGGGGCGTCCCCTTGTGGGCGCCCTGAAACCAGCAGACCCGAAAAGGTCAAGTGTAGATGCAGTAATTGCCGGCTCAATGTGGAGCCGTTCTTCCATCGGAGGGTAAAGAAACGTGTACATCATCCTGATCGGCGCGCAAGGCTCAGGTAAGGGAACGCAGGCGGATTTGCTATCGAAAATGCTCGGCATTCCCCATATATCCAGTGGAGACCTGCTGCGAAAAGCGCAGAGTGAGCAGACTGAACTGGGCTTGAAGGCTAAGTCCTACCTGGATCGCGGCGAACTCGTCCCCGACGAAATCACTGTGGCGATGGTGCTCGGTCGCCTGCGTGAGTCCGATGCTGCGAAAGGTGCCTTGTTGGATGGCTTCCCTCGCACAATTCCGCAGGCGCAGGTTCTGGATAAGGGATTGCAGGAATCCGGAAAACAGATAGACCTCGCAATCTACCTGGATGTTCCTCGCCAGGAACTTCTCCACAGGTTGTCCGGGCGTTACATCTGCCGTGCCAACCAGCACGTTTACAATATCAACACCAACCCGCCCAAAGTTCCGGGCGTCTGCGACATCGATGGAAGTGAATTGTACCAGCGCTCCGATGATACAGGAGATGCCGTCCAGCGCCGGCTCGACATCTTTTTCAACGAGACCATCCACCTGCTTGACTATTATGGCCAGCAGCAGAAGCTCGTGAAAGTGAATGGCAATCAGAGTATCGAGCAGGTGCAGGCTGCATTGCTGGACGTGATACGAAAATTATCTGAGCCGTCTTGAACAAGGGTAGACCATGGCAATCATTATCAAGTCGAGGGAAGAACGAGAGAAGATGCGCGAGGCAGGCCACATCGTGGCCGAAGTCCTCGCAAAGTTGCGTAGCGCCGTCCGCCCAGGCATTACTACGGCAGACCTGGATGCTATAGCTGAGGAAGAATTGAAGCGCTGGGGCGCCAAAGCTAGCTTTTTGGGCTATCACGGTTACCCGGCCTCGATCTGTACGTCAGTAAACGATGAGATTGTGCATGGTATCCCTGGCAAACGCATCCTGCGCGATGGCGATATTATCAGCATCGATTTTGGCGCCATCTATCGTGGCTGGCACGGCGACTCCGCGATCACCGTGCCTGTCGGTGAGGTTTCGTCAGAGGTGAAACGCCTGCTGAAGGTGACCGAGGACGCTCTCTATCGCGGTATTGCCGCGGCGCGAGCCGGGAATCGCGTATCAGATATCGGTCGCGCGGTGCAAACCTTTGTAGAAGCGGCGGGCTTTTCAGTAGTGAGGCAGTACGGGGGTCACGGCGTGGGTCGCAGCATGCATGAAGACCCGCAGGTGCTGAACTATATCGAAAAGGGCCAGCCCAATCCGCTGCTTCGCTCCGGTATGGTAATCGCCATCGAACCCATGGTCACCATGGGCCAGAAGGAAACAGAGGTGCTACCCGACAAGTGGACGGTCGTCACCGCCGATAAAAGCTACGCCGCCCACTTTGAGCATACCGTGGCAATTACCGAGGGAGACGCGGATATCCTGACACTGTAGTTGCGAATTTCTGGCGATTCCCATGAGGGTCGGTAGAGATTCTTCGCTTCGCTCAGAATGACATGCCTGTGGCATGCCGTGAGCATCTCATGCTGAGCGAAAGAAGCCGAAGCCCTGAGGAACGAAGGGGAAGAAGCTCGGATGCACTTATGGGTAGTAGGAAGAAATTCCCTCTCGACAATGTTATTATAATGTGCTATAATTCGTAGTTGGCTGCAGCAGTGTCAACTGCTGCCATTTTATCATGGAATCATCACCGAAAAATTGGCCGTCATTAGAGAAAGGAAGCTATGGCAAAGAAAGATGAAATCGAAGTGGAGGGTAAAGTCATTGAAGCCCTCCCCAACGCCATGTTCAAGGTAGAAATCGACGAGCAGCACCAGGTCCTTGCCGTGCTCTCAGGACGTATTCGTATGAATTTTGTGCGTATTGTGCCAGGTGATAAGGTAAGAGTTGTGCTGTCCCCTTATGATCTGACACGCGGTCGCATTACGTGGCGTGTGAAATCGTGAGGCGGAAGTAACTTCCTCTGTTTCACTTTTCCATTTCTTCTCAGCGGCTTCTTTTTGACGGCTTGAAGCAAGCAGGCAGGTAATCAGACAAACGAGAGCCTTCCTACTTTCTGATTTTTTCACTTTTTCATGTTAACTTTTTAAAATTGAACTGAATTGAGTCGAGTTGAGGAGGGCAACCATGAAAGTGCGCGCCTCGGTAAAACCGCGCTGCGAGCATTGCAAGGTAATCCGGCGCAATCGCGTGGTAATGATTATCTGTAGCAAGGATCCCAAGCATAAGCAGAGACAGGGTTAATGCAGGTTGCTGTAGAGGTGACCTGCACGGGTGACCAGGGGTAACCTGACCGGGGTCACCCCTACATAATTTGGAGGAAAAGATGGCTAGAATTGCCGGCGTTGACATTCCACGCGATAAGCGTGTGGAGATTTCGCTGTGCTACATCTACGGGATTGGCCTGACAACCAGCCGCAAAATCCTGGAGCGAACACGAATTAACCCCGATACGCGGGTAAAAGATTTGACCGAAGAAGAGGTCAACCGCTTGCGCGAGGTGATCGACCGCGAATATAAGGTCGAGGGCGATCTGCGCCGCGAAGTGGATATGAATATCAAGCGGCTGATTGAGATCGGTTGCTATCGTGGTATGCGTCATCGTCGCAACTTGCCGGTGCGCGGGCAGCGCACGCGCACGAATGCGCGCACGCGGCGTGGGCCGAAGAGAACTGTGGCAGGCAAGAAGAAAGCTACGGCAAAGAAGTAACGCTGGGAAGGTATTGCAAGTATGGCAGACAAAAAGAAAACAACGGCAGGCAAACCCAGGCGGCGTGAGCGTAAGTCGATACCGCGTGGGCAGGCGCATATTCAGGCCACATTTAATAATACAATTGTTACGCTTACAGACCCCAATGGTAATGTCATTTCCTGGGGCAGTGCCGGCGGCCAGGGCTTCAAAGGCTCCCGCAAAAGCACTCCTTATGCTGCACAGGTCACCGCAGAATCGGCAGCTCGTAAGGCGATGGAGCATGGTCTGCGGCAGATCGAGGTCTTTGTCAAGGGACCGGGTTCTGGTCGTGAAGCCGCAATCCGTTCCTTGCAATCCGCCGGTCTGAATATTACCTCGATCGTTGATGTTACACCTATTCCGCACAATGGCTGCCGGCCGCCGAAACGGCGTCGCGTGTAATTCGATCTGTGCGTGTGAGGAGGATTCGATTAGATGGCACGTTATACCGGCCCCGTCTGCAAACTCTGCAGGCGCGAGGGGGTGAAACTTTTTTTGAAGGGCGATAAGTGCATGATGAATTGCACCCTTGAGCGCCGCAATACTCGCCCGGGACAGCATGGCTCAAGTCGTGCGCGCAAACCATCAGGCTACGCGCTCCAGTTACGTGAGAAGCAGAAAGTACGCCGCACCTATGGCTTGTTGGAACGGCAGTTCCGCAGGCAATTCGATATCGCGGCCCATCGCCCCGGCAGGACCAGCGAGAACCTGATGCAGGTGCTCGAGATGCGCCTGGATAACCTGGTCTATCGACTGGGCTTCGCCGATTCGCGAGCGCAGGCTCGCCAGCTGGTCTGTCATGGACACTTTGCAGTAAATGGCCGCAAAACTGATATTCCTTCCTTTATTGCGAAACCGAATGATGTGATCTCCGTTCGTGAGCGAAGTAAGGGACTTGAGTACTTCAAGACCCGCGCGCTGCTCCTGGCTCAGAAAGGCGTTCCCGCCTGGTTAAGCCTGGATGTAGATGCCATGACCGGTCGCGTACTCTCGCTGCCGGTACGAACAGACCTTGAATTGCCTTTCGATGAGCAGAAGGTGGTTGAATTATATCAGCGCTAATCTCACGCGTTGATGTTTGCCGGCGGTTGGGTATATGCCTTTAGCATCCTACCCGCAAGGATGGAATGCTAAAGGTACAGGACTCTTGGACTACCAACTTACGCGGTTTCTCCTATGTAGAGCTAGAGGCAAGTTGGGAAACGGGCAGTAATTCATGGTAGGAAAAGAAAGGCAGGTTGAACCTTGCTAGATATTACTCTGCCTCGCATTAAAAATACTAAAACACAAGGAAACTATGCGAGCTATGATATTGAACCATTGGAGGCGGGGTATGGGATGACCCTGGGCAACGCGCTACGGCGTGTCCTGCTCTCCTCGCTGCCCGGTGCGGCGGTGACCTCTATTCGTATCGATGGTGTGCAACACGAGTTTCAGGATATTCCCAATGTGATGGAGGATGTGACCGACATCGTTTTGAATGTCAAGAAACTCCGCCTCCGCTCCTTTTCAGACCATCCCGTTTCGATGCGTCTGGAGGTCAGTGGCGAGCGCGTGGTGACTGCCACCGATATTATGGCTCCTAGCACTGTCGAGATCGTCAATCCTGATCTCTACATTGCCACATTAGACAACGAGAATGCTCGCCTCGAAATGGAACTGGTTGTTGAGACCGGCAAAGGCTATGTCCCCGCCGACTCAAAAGAAGACCAGCCCATCGGGGTGATCCCTATAGATGCCATTTACACGCCTGTGCAAAAGGTAAATTATACCGTTGAGCATACGCGCGTAGGACAAATGACAAACTACGATAAAATTGTTCTTGAAATCTGGACCGACGGCACAATTCCACCGGATGAGGCCTTGCGCCAGAGTGCCGATATTCTGGTACGCCATTTTACGCAGCTTGCCAACTACCGCGCGACTTTGACCGAGCCGGAGAAGCCGCCGCTGAGCAGCATACCGATTCCACAGAAGATCTACGATACTCCCATCGAGGAGCTTGATCTCTCGGTTCGCGCGTATAACTGCCTCAAGCGCAGTAACATTACGAAAGTTGGTCAGGTGCTTTCGATGAACGAGGAAGACCTGCTTGGCGTGCGAAACTTCGGTGAGAAGAGTCTGCAAGAGTTGCGCGAGCGATTGCTGGCACGCAACTTCCTGCCGAATCCACGTACCAGCGCGGTTGGGGCCGATTTTGACGGCGATCACGAAATGGAGGAATAAGGTGAGGCACCGAGTTGCCGGTAATCGGATGAGCATGCCTGAGCCGCGTCGGCGTTCTGCACGGCGCAATCTCATGATAGGTCTCATCCGCTATGATCGTATAAAGACCACGGAGGCACGGGCGCGTGCCATCCGCGGAGAGACGGAGAAGCTGATTTCTATTGCTATCAAGGGCTATCTTGCCGCTCGACAGCATCTGAATGAGGTCGTCGGGGACGATGAGAAGGCAGCGCAGATACTCGCTTTCGCGCGCCGCGGTCGTTTCTCACTCGACAAAAAGGTCGCTTCGAATGAGGATCGCGCCGATATGGGCAAGCCGCCTCTGACCGATAAGGGCCGCAGGTTCCTGGAAAATAAGTACCGGGACCGCCGCAATGAACTGCTCCGCATCATCTCGAATGAAGATGAGGCCGAACGGGCACTGCAGGCCGCATATGAAGCGATGGCTATCGAATTGCATGCGCGCCGCCGCATCCTGCAATCGATTCCAGACGAGCTGGTTGTCAAGAAAATCTTTGACGAACTGGCCCCGCGCTACACTGGCCGCCCCGGTGGCTATACGCGCATCACGAAACTGGGCAAGCGCCAGGGCGATGCCGCCGACATGGCACAAATCGCCCTCGTGTAGGGGCCGGTTTACCGTACACACCGCCGATTTATCGGCCTTGCGGGGTAACTTAACTGATTGCTTGCAGGGTAACTTAACCAATTGGTTGAACCCCATTATCGGCTCTGGTGAGAGACTATGAAACTCGCCTGTGGCATTGAGTATGACGGTACTGATTATCATGGTTTTCAGCGTCAACCTGAAAACCATGGACCAACGATACAGGGAACGCTGGAAGCAGCGATTGAGCGTATCAGCGGCCAGATGTCGGTAGTCTACGGGGCAGGTCGCACCGATGCCGGAGTGCATGCAAGTGGTCAGGTGATCCACTTCCGCACAAACTCTCACCTGGCGCCACAGGTCTGGATGCGGGCTTTAAATGCAGTCCTACCGGTAACAGTAGCGGTACGTTGGGCAAGAGAAGTTCCTGATAGCTTTCATGCCCGCTATAGCGCGAAAAGCCGCTCGTATCGCTATACAATCTGGAACGGCGCAGCCCGCTCGCCATTATGGGCGAGATACAGTTACTACAGCCCGCGTGAGTTAGCGGAAGACCTGATGGATGAGGCGTGCCGGCAATTGCTGGGGCGCAAAGATTTCGGAGCTTTCGGTCGCAGCCCCGATGAGACGAATCCGTTGAAGCCGGGGCCGCACTCTTGCGTTCGCACAATGCTTGCTGCAAGCTGCAAGCGGAATAATGCACTTATCTCTTGTGATTTTACCGCGGACGCCTTCCTCACGGGGATGGTTCGCAATATCATGGGAACACTGTTGCTCGTAGGGCAGAAGAGGCTGAGCCTGGATGAATTTGCCGCTATTGTGCGACAGGCAAACAGGACGCACCCTGGTTCAGCAGCTCCACCACATGGACTATGCCTGGTGCGGGTAGAATATTCTAAAGATTTGGGATTTGACGAAAAACCCCATTATTGGAGAATGAATCATGATGAAAACGTATAGCGCCAGGGCCGCCGACCTGAAGCCACAGTGGTATGTCATCGATGCTGAGGGTCAGATACTGGGCCGCCTGGCATCAGAGATTGCGCAGATTTTGCGCGGCAAACACAAACCAACCTTTACGCCGCATATGCAGAGCGGTGATTTTGTGATCGTGATCAACGCGGACAAGATCGCTGTGACGGGCAGGCGCATGGACCAGAAGGTCTATTATCGCCACAGCCAGTATCCCGGTGGATTAAAAAAGACCACCCTCCGGCAAGTTCTTGAGGGAAAGCATCCCGAGCGAGCACTGGAGCACGCTGTACGCGGTATGGTGATGCATAACCGCCTGGGCGACGAAATCATGCATCATCTGAAGATTTACGCAGGCCCCACGCATCCACACGAGGCGCAGAAGCCAATCCCCTGGATGGGGCGGCAGGCATTGTTGAAGAAACCCGCGGAGACAACAGGAACTGCGGAAGCAGAATAGAGTGAACGAAAGAAGAGGAGTAGCTACCTTGGCTGATACCACTCGAGGCGAATATTATTATGGTATGGGACGGCGCAAGACGGCTGTAGCGCGTGTTCGTCTCTTCCCCAACGGTGATGGCACCATTACCATCAATGGCAAAAGTAGTGGCGCGTATTTTGGGAACCGTGAGTCGCTCAATGCAACAATGACTGCCCCCCTGCGCGTGCTCGATCTGAACGACGCGTACACCATGACGATCCGGGTCGTAGGTGGCGGCACCAGCGGCCAGGCAGGAGCGATTCGACACGCCGTAGCGCGCGCGCTGGTGCGTGTTAATCCCGACTGGAAGCCCACATTGCGCAAAGCCGGTTTCCTCACCCGCGACCCTCGCATGAAGGAACGCAAGAAACCCGGTCTGAAGCGCGCCCGTAAGGCACCTCAGTATACGAAGCGTTAATTCAGAGTTATAGAGACTTTAAATAAAAATGAGCGAAACGATTCGAACCGTTTCGCTCATTTTTATTTAAAGTCTCTATAACTCTAATGGGATGATGTATCCAACTATCGTACTAAAATATAATTTCGAATAACAAAAATATTGATAAAAATTAAACAATCAGGTATGCTGAGAAAAGGGGAAGTAATTTTTCACGTTTCGGCGGAGTAACACCAGGGCTTATGGAGTTATCAGGATATACTCCAGGAGATGCTGCAGCTTATGAAAGCGAGTTTGGCCTCACTATGGTTCCACAGCAGGATATTTCAGTGGATGGTGGACCAACAGATCATAGCGGCGCAGGCGAGGTCGCACTCGATGTTGAAATGATGGCAGCTCTCGCTTCTTCAGTTGATCGTATAGAATTGTACGAGGCACCAAACAACGATATGGGAACAATATCGGCATACTATCAAATGGCTGAAGACGACACCGCAAATTCAATCAGTACGAGTTGGGGATCATGTGAGTCTATGGCGTCTTCACAAGTCATTATGTCCGAAGCACAATCTTTCAAGATAATGGCACTACAGGGACAAAGCATGTTCGCAGCATCAGGAGATAATGGAGCTTTTGGTTGTCTTGGATTAGATCATAGTAAAGGAAAGTTACAGGTCGATGATCCGGCGTCACAACCATATGTGACAGCCGTAGGAGGTACCTCGCTTTCCGGGGCGGACCCTGGACCCAATCCCAATCCACCGTACCCAAGTGGAAAGGAGACTGCATGGAATAACAATTGCACATCTAAAACCTGTTATTATCCGAATGGTTCTGGTGGTGGTGGGGGAAATAGTACCCTTTGGAAGCAGCCCGCATATCAGACGGGACCAGGTGTTAATGAAAAGAAATATAGCAAGAGTGGCTCCTGGTGCAAACAACCATCAGGTACTTTCTGCCGCGAGGCGCCAGATGTTTCCCTGAATGCCGATCCGGCTAGTGGCTATGCTGTCTACTGCACTGATTCAGGTGATTCAAATTGTCTTCCCAGCGGATGGCTGGTTCTTGGAGGGACAAGCGCATCTGCTCCCCTGTGGGCAGCGATAGCTGCCCTGGCCGATAGCTATCTCCTCGGGCACGGCAAACCTGCTCTAGGTTTTGCCAACCCGTACCTCTATCAACTTAACGCGACAATGGGCTATAGCTATGTTTTCCATGATATTGCTCAAGGTAAAGGAAACAATGGAATACTCTACTTTTCTGATAGCCTTTACATCTTTGCGCTTAATGCTAGTGATGGAACCTTGATCTGGTATCACCAGGAAGATTACGAGCATAGTTTAGGGACGCCAGTGGTAGTCAATGGAACAATTTATGTTTCCTCTAATGGAGACTTTACAGTATTCACACCCTTGATCCTTCAGTTGCCTCCATAGTGGACGCGCCTGTTGTCAATAATGGCATCCTCTATTGCGGTTCTAGTGATGAGTACATACACACACTCAACGCGAGCAATGGCTCATCGATTGCACAGTATTTAGTTAGCAGCAAAGCAAATGGATACTTAAGTGATCCGACTATTGCGCCCTGATGGAGAGAAGAACCGCGAATATCAGTTAGAAAGAGAAAAAGTGAGGAGACAGTCGCCTAGCCATCTCCTCACTTTTCCCAGGATTATCTTGGCCTACGTTTCTCAGGCGGGCAGTTCGTTTCCATAATCGCTAGTGCATCCTCACGCTTGAGTGAACAGGAGACAAGATCAACAAATTGCTTTGAGTTATCAAGGCATAATTGGCGGGCCATCAGGCTTACGCGGTTAGCACTAAGCGTATGTTTGGAACCTTAGAAAGACTTGTTGTAGAGACTGCAATACCTTGATTGTTAAAAACTGTATAGTACCAATCTCCGGTATCGTGACGCTCCGCTTTCATTTTACCTCTCAGCGCCCTGTCCACTTTATCCGATTCGAGTGTAGTCATAGCACTTATGCAGGTCTTATTGCGGAACGAAGGTACTGAAGCTGGTCGCGCAAATGTAAGCCGAGGCTTGCTTCCTGGGATGTAAGAATGTCCAGGTATCCTGAGAAAACGCGCCGGAATGCGGCAAGTGCTTCCATTTGGGAATAGATGAGCAAGCACAAGAGTAAAAAATAAGAGGACATGAAAAAACAGCGAAACGGCCCCGGGGCCGTTTCGCTGTTTTTTCATGTCCTCTTACGCTAATCCTTCGCCTCAGCGCTCTGATGGCTCGGTACGGCAGCGTAAACAGGGGTACACCATTGCTCGCGGTATTCGGGGATGCGACCTCGCACAATATCGTGATACAGTTTGTATAATGCGTTGGAAATCGGCCCAATCTTGCCGTCTCCAACAGGCCGGTGATCTACGCGCACCACGGGCGCAATCTGAGCGCCAGTGCCACAGAGGAAAATTTCATCGGCGATGTAGAGTTCTGTACGGTCAACCTGGCGCTCGCGGGTAATTCGGCCTAGCTCTCGCCGCGCCAGTTCAATAATTGTATCGCGGGTAATGCCGAGCAGGATATTCTCGGTAGGGGCAGGAGTGACAAGCTCGCCATTCATGACCAGGAAAATGTTTTCGGCGCTGCCCTCCGAGACATGTCCTTCGTTCGTCAGCATGATCGCTTCATCAAACCCATTTTGCATGGCCTCGCTTTTAGCGAAAGCCGAATTGACATAAGCGCCGGTTAGCTTGGCACGCGCAGGGATGGCGTTATCGTCGACACGACGCCAGGAAGACACGCCGCAGTGCAGCCCATTGGTATCGATGTAATCGCCCATGGGTGAAATGGTAATGATAAAATGGTCTTCTAACCCATGCAGGCGCACACCGATAGTCTGATCGGCCTTGTAAGCTACCGGTCGCAGGTAGAGGTTTTGTTTCAGGCCACTACGGCGCACAAGCTCTACGCTCAAATCAATGAGCTGGTCTATATTGTAGGGAAGCGAAATCTGGAGAATCTTGCACGAGTTCAAGAACCGCTTGTAGTGTTCGCGCAGGCGGAAGAGGTAAACCTGCTCATCCTTCTCATTCCAATATCCCCGGATACCCTCAAAACAGCCGGTGCCGTAGGCAAAACCATGTGTGCGTACAGAAATGACACCCTGCTCGGCGGGTACGAACTCGCCGTTCATAAAAAGTTCTTTTTCGTCCATCCTGTTCAGGATAAGTAGCTTCCTCGCTGCTTACCTGTCCCTCCTTTCCTGGTCTCTAGTCACGAACTGGAAGCTGGAAATGGAGCCTCTGTTCGTCGTTGAACAGTACGATTATCCATTCTCATTATAGACGCAGAATTACCTGTTTGTCCATGTTTTATAAGAGGCAATTCCGTGAAATCGAGCAAGCCAACTTCTGAATCTGGCTTGCCCCAGGCATTGCCGAAGTAGTACAATGGACGCCAATAGAGAAAGGTATGTTCCCATTGCAATATATCGAAACGTCTATTTATGGCTTCATTTAGATAGAAAGCGAGATGAGATGTGAAAAATCAATCTTGCTGCTGGCTTTCCCGGCGCGTGTTTATCAGATCGACCTTTTTGATCGCTCTGCTCCTTCTTGTTGCTGCTTGCAGCGGTGGAACCACCACCGCGCCCAAAGCGAATGGAACTCCTGCCCTGGCGTCCAACCAGGTGCTGATATTTCCAAATGTTGGCACCCAGGATATCAGTGTGCTTGACCCGGCACAGGGGCCGGATGCGAACTCAGCTGTCGCTGTGGGCATGATTTATAGCGGCCTGGTGCGGTTTGACAAGAATTTGAATGTTGTGTCAGACCAGGCAACCTGGACTATTTCCAGCGACGAAAAAACCTATACCTTTACCCTCAAACCTGACATCAAGTTCTCTGATGGTACTCCTGTCACTGCCCAGTCGTATGTCTATACCCTGACCCGCGCGCTGCTCCCATCCGTAGCATCGCCGATTGCTACCTTATTCGAAGGCAATATAGTCGGCGCGAATGATGTCAATACTGGCAAAACCAATGTGCTGGCAGGAGTGAAGGCCCTCAATGATACTACCCTGCAGATTACCCTGACGAAGCCGACCGCCTATTTCTTAGACGTGCTGGCGACATCGATCTCTTTTCCCTTGAATGAGAAAATTATTCATCAGTATGGACAGATGAACTGGGTGAACCACGTTGCCGGCAGTGGTGTGGGCACCGGCCCATTTATGGTCAAGGAATGGGACCATAATGTCAAAATGGTACTCGTCCCTAATCCATATTACTATGGCCCTAAGACAAAGTTGAAAGAGGTAGACATGCTCTTCGTCAATGACCCCTCTACCGCTTTCAAGACCTACCAGGCCGGACAATATGCCTTCGACTGGAATATCCTGCCCGCGGACCTGTCCATAGCGAAAAACATGTCCGGCTTTGTCTCCTCTTCGTTGTTACAGACAGACTTGCTTTTCTTCAACAATACGAAGCCGCCGTTTAATAATGTGGCTGTGCGCCAGGCTTTTGCCTATGCTACCAATAAACAGCTTCTGGCAACTGCTATCTTCAAGGGATCGGCCATTGCTGCTCCCACGATTATTCCGCCCGGTATGCCCGGCTATCAAGCAGGCTACCAGGGTATTCCCTATAATCCTTCTAAGGCAAAGGCGTTACTACAATCGGTCTATCCAGACGTGACGAAGGTGCCACAAATTACCTTCTCATATCCCAATTCACAGGTGTCTACCTCGGAAGCCGTCGCTTTACAGCAGATGTGGCAAAATGCGCTGGGCATTCAGGTGAAATTGCTGCCGGTCGAGCTGACCGCCTACAACATGGAGACCGCGAACCACGAGGTGCAATTTGGCTTTACGCAGTGGACGGCGGACTTCCCCGACCCCTATGATTGGTTGACGTTGAATTTGACCACCAATGCTCCCGACAATAGCGGTTTATGGAGCAATCCAACATTCGATTCGACGGTGATGCAGGCGGAGGAGGAAACGGGTGATGCGCGTATAGCCCTGTATAACCAGGCCGAGCAGATCGCAATTACCGATGTTGGTTGGCTGCCGCTCGATCACGAGACGCTCTCAGCAGTCATTCCTTCCTGGGTGCATGGCGTGAGCCTGAATTATACCGGCCTGTACTTCGGCGATTGGTCGGACGTGTACCTGCTGCAACATTGAGTCAGCTCACCTTGAAAGCCATACAAGCGAGATGATATACTTTAGGTAAATACACCGGTCAAGGCCCGCCTGACTTCTGGCGGGCTTTCATCTATGACCACCGGTGTTCCGTTTTTCCTGCCGGCACGGGTGACTTGCGAATGCGCATGTCCATAAGAAGTTTGCGCAGGACGTGTTATGATTAGGAAGTAATGACGCTTCATTGATGCAGTGTTGCATGTATGGCCTATGATCGGCCCAAAGTTAAGGAGGTACTTAAACCATGGCTGTTGAAGTTGAAAATCCCTATGCGGTTGCAGTGGCACAGTTTGACGAGGCTGCCGAGCGTCTCGGACTCTCGCAAGCCATGCGCGCTATTTTACGTAAACCCAAACGCGAACTGACGGTCAATTTTCCTGTGCGTATGGATAATGGTGATGTCGAGATGTTTACGGGGTATCGCGTGCAGCACAATATTAACCGCGGCCCCGCCAAGGGTGGTATTCGATTTAGCCCCGAGGTTTCTCTTGATGAGGTGCGCGCCCTGGCTATGTGGATGACCTGGAAGTGCGCCGTTGTCGGCATCCCTTTCGGTGGTGCCAAGGGTGGAGTTATCTGTGATCCTCATAAATTGTCTCGCGCAGAACTCGAACGTCTCACCCGCCGCTACGCGACCGAGATTTCTATTCTGATCGGCCCCGATAGCGACATTCCCGCCCCTGATATGAATACCAACCCGCAAATCATGGGCTGGATCATGGATACCTACTCGATGCACCAGGGCTATTCGGTTCCGGCTGTAATTACCGGCAAACCACTGGCTATTGGCGGCAGCGAGGGCAGGCTGGAGGCGACGGCGCGCGGCGTGCAGGTAGTGACGCGCGAGGCCATGAAGGATATGGGTATGAACCCGGAGGAGAGTGTCGTAGTCGTGCAGGGCTTTGGCAACGTCGGCAGCATCACTGCCCGCCTGCTGCATGAGCTCGGCTGCAAGGTCGTTGGATTGAGCGATATCAATGGCGCCGTCTATAACTCCAACGGCATCGATGTCCACCGCGCCCTGCGTTATTCGAAAGAGCACGGCACCTTGAAAGGCCTGCCGGAAACGGAGTCACTCACGAACGCCGAATTGCTGGAACTCCCCTGCGATGTACTGGTACCCGCCGCCCTGGAGAACCAGCTTACAGGCAGAAATGCCTCAAGAGTGAAGGCACGCCTGATTATCGAGGCCGCCAACGGGCCGACGACACCGGATGCGGATCACATCTTCAATGATCGTGGCATTATCGTCGTGCCGGATATCCTGGCCAATGCCGGCGGCGTCACCGTCAGCTACTTTGAATGGGTGCAGGACCTGCAGCGTTTCTTCTGGGCCGAGAACGAGATCAACAATCGCCTGGAAAGCATCATGGAACGCTCCTATCAGGCTGTACGCCTGAAGTCGCTCGAACAGGAGACGAATTTGCGCATGGGCGCGTACCTGCTGGCCGTGGCTCGCGTAGCCGAGGCGACCGAGATTCGCGGCGTGTATCCTTGATTGCATGAAAAATCCCTCATGCGCTCGAGCGCATGAGGGATTTTTCATGCAATCATTTATTGTTATCTTCAGATTCAGCCCTCTCCTCCCAGAACTCATTGATGTTCTCATAGATGTCCGGTGGAAAGCGTAGCTCATTGTAGACGTTGCAGGTGCCAGGCTCGTCGGGGGTTGGGCAGATCGGAAAATCCTGCTGCGCCTGCCATTGCAGGATGCGCTCGCGCTTCGGCGGGTTATAATCATGTGCTTTCACCGATTGAATCAGCGCCCGCGCCTCGGTTTCATTATGATCGGGCTGCTTGCTCAGTAGCTTCACCATCTCATCCTCATCCATAAAATGGCGCGCAACCATCACAAATGTCAGGCGACCATAATGTCCAATGTCTGTCCCATCCTGCAAGGCATCCAGCAGGTGGGCCATCATCGGCGAATCGCGCAGGTTCTCGCTTCTGCCACTGTCTATGGGATTTGCGTCCGCGTTTTGTGTTTGATGTGTCTGACTCACAAACCACTCCTTCTAGCTACGTGCTAAGACATAGAGATTCTTCGCTGCGCTCAGAATGACAATGCTGCGCTTAGAATGACAATGCTGCGCTTAGAATGACAAAAGATATTTCTGGTCTTGATTGTAGAACAAATGTATTAGATTAGCAAGCTGAACGGGAACATCCTGTACCGGCTGCAAGAAACGGAAGGCACCGGTGCGACGTATCATAGTCGATGGTAGATCGTTCTTCGGGTAGAGGAAACATTGTTCCGCGAGGCCTTTGGAGATCGATTGATCGAAACTTATTATCGTTCTCAAGAAGCAGGAAAGGATAGATCAGATCATGGCAGGTAAATTGAATGGCAAGGTGGCGCTTGTAACCGGGGCTTCGTCGGGCATAGGCGAGGCGACGGCACTGGCTTTGGCGGCTGAAGGAGCGTATATCGCGCTGGCGGCTCGCCGGCATGAAAGGCTGGAGGAACTGGCCAGGCAGATTGAGAAAAATGGTGGGCAGGCTATGCCGATTATCGCGGACGTGGCCGATGAAAAGCAGGCCAATGATATGGTGCATACGGCCAGCGGGCGCTGGGGTCACCTGGACATCCTGGTGAATAATGCGGGCCTGATGCTGCTGGGCCCAATCGAGGGGGCAGATACGGAGGATTGGCGGCGCATGGTGAGCGTCAACCTGCTGGGCCTGCTGTATGCGACGCACGCTGCCATACCGGTGATGAAAGCGCAAAATGGCGGGCACATTGTCAATGTCTCATCCGTGGCAGGCCGCACGGCGCGGGCGGGCAGCGGTGTCTACAACGCTACCAAGTGGGGCGTCGGCGCATTTTCAGAAGCGCTGAGGCAAGAAGTCTACCAGCATCATATCCGCGTGACGCTGATTGAACCGGGTGCGGTGGCAACGGAGTTGACCGAGCATATTACCAACCCCGAAGCAAAAAGGGAGACCCAGGAATGGGTTCACTCGATAAGACCCCTGCAGAGCGAGGACATCGCGGCAGCCATTATGTATGCGGTAACACAACCGGCGCATGTCAATGTCAATGAAATTCTCATTCGACCGACGGACCAGGAACGCTAGCCTTGCAGCCGCTCAAAAATGACCTGGCTTCCTGCCGTTCGCAAATCGCTCGCTGGTTCTATTAATGTGTTTGGACAAAGTATTACGACGATTATGGGGCGCGATGAATCGGCCCCTACGGCACAGCCGCGGCGCAAATTCATCGGCCTCGTTGCCCGGTTTTTCTGTGAAATTCCATAAATAAAAAGGTAGGACGCGATTCGTCGCGTCCTACTCCGCTCATTCATCGCGATTGCTTACGCCTGGCCGATATCGGCAGGCCCGCTTCCACTCTCACCCTGGCCGGGTGTCTGACCCTGGGATGATCCATAGATCATGTCGGTCAGTTCCTTGTGCGTGCGCTCAAGCATTGCGCGCAGTTGTGACAGGCGCTCCTTGTTCTCGAACGCGCCCCTGCTGGCGATGGCGAAGAGCCTGGCAACCTCCGCGGCCTCGGCGCGCAGCGCCAGGAGTTCCTCCGGGACATTCCAGAACCGTCCGGGTCCAAAACCAGGGCCGAATGGGCCGCGAGGACCTTGCCAGCCCCATCCACCATGCTTCCAGCCGTGGCGGTGTCCAAATGGGCCATGATGATGACCATGCCACCCGCGTGGGCCAAATGGGCCGCGAGGCCCACCAAATTGTGGTCCGGGGCCAAATGGGCCGCGAGGACCGTCCTGTCCTTCGCCAGACATCCAGGGAGGCGTCCAGCCTTGCCAGTTCGCATTCTCAGGAGCAGGTTCGGATTCTCTGTTGAATTCGTCAAACATTGTACTTCAATCTCCTTTCACGTTTTGACGTTTGCGATATATCGCATTCATCATCTGTAACATCGCGATATATCTTTCTATTCCCATTTACGATATATCGTAATGAAAAGTTGCAAAATTGCCTGTCATTCTGAGCGCAGCGAAGAATCCGTGCCCTGGTCGTCCAGACGTCTGAGTTTTTTGACACCTAACCTACTGCTGTGTAGTCATTAGAGAGTTGTATAGGCCCATTATTGAGCGGCAGTAGCGTGGTTGGCCTGTTCCGGCGATTGTAACAATTCTCCCCGCACGCGCTTGCGGGCGAAGTTCACGAGCGGTGATTGGCCGAGCGCGTCGGGGAAGAGACGGCGCAGGAGATGACCCGCACCACGTGCCATCAGAAATCCTATCTTATGCCTGATCGTCCAGCGGAAGCCGTAGGCATGTCGTATGTCTGCTGGAAGCTGTCCAACGGTGATGAGGCGTACAATAGCCCATAGTGGCTTGCGTGCCAGAGGCATTGGTGGGTAGAGGACCTTCTGGGCGATGAAATGCGCAGCCGGCCCGATGGCAATCTCACCGGAGGCGAGTACTTCACCCATGTAGCGCTGCACTTCGGCATAAGTGGCCGGAAGTGTCTCATTGGTCAACCCCAGCAGTCGCGCGTAGCGGCATGATTCCTGCCAGTACTGTTCGCATACCTCTTGCGAGAGCGGACCGACAAATGTTTTATAGGCGGTGAGCATGCTATCGACAAACACGATATGCACCCACAACAGGGCTAGAGGTTCCATGGCGCTATATGGCTCACCGGCGGGATAACGACCGATGCTTTCGGGCAGCGTACCCGTGACAGTATGGTGCAGGCGGTTGATGGAACGGGCCATGGCGTTGACCTCTTTCGTGGTGCCGAAGATCAAGACAGCCATTCCCTGAATGGTACGAAAAACGCGCCCAAACGGGTCTTCCGCAAACGCGCTGTGGTCGAGCGCGCCCTGGGCAACCTTGGGATGGGCCGCCTGCATAAGAAATGCACGAGCGCCCGCGGTAATCAACCATTGTTCTTCATGTAAGCGCCAGGATATCGAGTCTGGCCCCATCAAACCGGGATCTGGTGTCGTGTCGCTGATCGGTAATTCGCCTGGCAGCGGTGCTCCGCTGGCAATGTGGATAATGCGCATTGAATCGAGCGGTGTTCGCATAGGTTTTTGAGTTTCTATCTATAGCTGGCGTTGAAAGCGCCGGGTATGGTTATTTTTCTCTTCTGTACGTAATTATAGGACGCTCTGAGGAGAATAGCCAGGGCAACCTCTTGCGGTGGAAATCAGCTTAATCATCGGCCAAAAAACGATAACCAATCTTTGGTTCATTGCGGATGAAGCGGCGATTAGCGGGATTCTCGACCTTTTTGCGTAAGCGATTGATGTAGGTATGGACACTCTGGAGTTCAGATACCTCATCGTACCCCCAGACCTCGGAAAGCAGGATATCATAGGTTACAATTCTTCCACTATTTCTTGCCAATACTGAAAGTAATTCGTATTCTGTATAGGTCAGATCAATTTCCTGCCCATTGACCTTCACACATCTTCGTTCAAAGTCAATGCTCAGGGGGCCTATGATAAAGTTCTCGCGCCCTGTTCTTGTTTGTAAGCGATTGCTGTGGCGTAATTGCACCTTGATGCGTGCCAGCACTTCAACCATATCAAATGGTTTAGGTATATAATCATCGGCGCCCAGATTAAGCGCCTGTACAATACTTTCAACATCATGCACCACTGAGATAATAATGATGGGCAAGGAGGGGTATTCGTCTCGTATCGCTTTACAAATCTCCAGCCCTCCTATATCAGGCAATCGTAGATCGAGTAATATCAGATCAACGAGTTGCTGATCGAGAATTTCTAATGCCTGTGTCCCTCGACTGGCCGTATAGACTTCGTAGCCACCGCGTTCCAGGCCGCGTTTCAGTTGTAGGAGTGTCGGATTTTTATCGTCAACGACCAGTATTTTTTTCATATGCCCTCGCTCCTACCTGTTTCAGTGGCAGAGTGAACTGAAAAACAGCGCCTCCATCATCGCGATTTTGTACCCAGATCTGGCCGCCATGCGCTGCGACAAATCCCTTGCAAACCGCCAGACCCAGGCCTGTCCCTTGCGTCGTGGGTGCCCTTCCTTCGCTCTCATCTATTTTCTGTCCAACACGATAAAATTTATCAAAAATAAGTTCTTTATCGGTTGGTGGGATGCCTGGACCACGATCTGCCACACTGATCAGCATATGCCCGCGCCTGATCTCTGCGGTGATTTCAATTGGCGATTCGGCGGGCGTATAACGGATAGCGTTTTCGATAAGATTCGCAAATACCTGACCTATGAGTATCGGATCGACCTCTACGGCAGGTAGCTCTTCTGGCAGGCTTAACTTTATAGCGCGGTCCTGCAGCAACGGGCGCATGTGTCTTGACTCTAATGTAGTGAGAATAACCTCATAGATAGGGTAGAGTTCTTTTTTCAGTTTCAGCGCACCCTGTTCGATGCGTGACAGGTCAATCATTCTCGTGACGATACGACCTAACCAATCGGCCTCGTCAATAATGGTTTCGACAGCGCGGCGATGATCCGCATTCTCGTTATCCGGCATTTCCTCCTCAAGTAAGTTGCTCGCGGCTGCCTTAATCGCTACCAGGGGAGTGCGCAAATCGTGCGAAACTGAGGAGATAATGGCTGCCTGAAGTTCTTCAGTGCGTTTAGATAGCTCCTGGCGAAGGCTTTCCTCTTGCATCAATGCTCGTTCAATCAACGCTTCTTTAATTAATGACACGGCATAGTCTTTTAGTTTCGCGAAGAGTTCCGCGTGTATATCCGACGCGCTCTGTTCTGTTTCCAGGGCGCGCTTAATTGTCAGAAGCCGGGGATGAGCATTGTCCTCTACAAGTAGTCGCAGTACCCCAAGTACCTTTTTCCCCGACAGAAGTGGAACCAGGCAGCTATAGCCCTGAGCTATCTGCGAATTTGTCGTGCTGCTTGCGACAACTCTACGCAAGTAACTTCCCTTGGCGCGAGAAATGAGGGGAATATTCGGCAACTTCACCGATTTCCCCTGTTGCATAACCCATACAACACTCCCTTCCTCATCTGTTGTGAGAGCCGTTAAATTATTCGCCTGCGACGGTAATCGCTGCATTGCGAGCCTTCCATTATGATCTGGCACAAGAATGACGCAGCTCCTCACGCCACAGAAAGAGAATGCCTCCTCAATGGCCTGTGAAATAAGGCCAAGTTGATACTTTAAGTCCTTTTCATCTCTTGTAGCCTGCACAACGTTGTAAAAGATGCCTGCTTCATAATCGTGGCGAGTAACTTCTTCCGTCTGTTGGCGCAAACGCTCTTTATAGAGAATGCTCTCTTCATGTTCCTGCCGTCTTATCTCCTGCATCTTGGAATACAAAAATCCCAGTATAATAGCGAATAAGAGGAAAATGAAGAGGGCCAATCCGTCATCAAAGTGGTCGATGGTAAAAGAAAAAATGGGCTGGATCAGGAAGAAGTCAAATGCAAGGCAGGCAGCGAATGCCGCAAAAACGGCGATCCAGAAGCCACGTTGATGTACCAACCAGAGCACAATAAACAAATACACAAAAAGTACCGTGGAGATATAAGTATGAAGACGCAGTGCGTAGATGATAAGCGTTACCAGGATGACCGCCATGATTGCAAGTCCAACATCGATAAGCGCTCGTTTCCAGCGAGAATCTTGCTTACTGCATTTGCCCCTGGCCTGTTCGGGTTTGGCTACTATACTCCCCACAGCGAAGTGGCAGGAACTGGCTGTTTTCCCTGCTTCCCGGCGGGGATTGAAATTAGCTTGTGGCCCTGACTGTTGTTGGGTTTGCTCCATAGCCGTTTCTCCCGTGCTCTCCATTGCTACAGAAAAACTCGCAACAATAATATACTATAAGCGGCTCCACTGTCAATAGAAGAGCTTGTACTGATCTTCTATTTCTTGCTAATTCTGCAAATATTGATAGATGTCACGAAACCGCCTGCGAGCGCTGCTTATATAGGTACTCACGCTCGTTTCACCTATGCCCACGATCCTGGCTATCTCATGGTGCGGAAAGCCATCCACAACCCCTAGCAGCAAGCATTGCCGTAATTTAGGTGAGAGTTCATCTAAGGTCAGATTAATCAGTTCTGCCTCTGCTACCATGTCCTCAAGCCCGGCTACGTTTTCAACAATAGTGTCTCCGTCCAGGCTTTCCCACGATTGGGAAACCATTCTCCTACTTCTCCAATGGTCGTAAGTGAGATGCCTTCCGATGGTATAGAGCCAGGCTTTGAAGCAACATGCACTTTTGAGACTATCTAAGCTGAGCCATGCCTTGATAAATGTCTGCTGTGTGAAATCGGAAGCTTCTTCCCGGTCTCCCAGCAAGGCTGTTAAGTATCCATACACGTCACTTTGATAATACTGAACCAGGAGCGCGAACGATTCGATATCTCCCGCCTGCGCAAGCTGTACAAGGTGGGTAGTATCATCCTGAGATGCTAACATAGGGCATACATCCTTTCTACATGTGACGTAGAACCGGCCTAACTTTGAAAACAGTTGACCAATCAGGAGCGATGTTCAGTTACAGTTGCTTTCATTCGTGCCCTCCCCGGTATTGCGAGTGAGGAATGGGTCCCAGAATAGAGAACGGGTTCTTTGTTACCCAGGGGAATCTTAATAAGAGAATATCAATAAACGCTCATAAATTTGAGGTAAACTCTCAATATTTTCTTACAGGGTGAAGTAGAGGAAAGAGGAAAATTTTTATTCCACTCATAAGGCAATCACACTGCTCATAGAGAATGGCTCAGTTACTGGTGGAATATGTGGTGGTTTGCCGGAGTAGTGCTGAGACCGGGGGCGTGTCATGCTGAGTGAAGCGAAGAAGCCACGTGCCGGCACGTGGCTTCTTCGCTTCACTCAGCATGACACGCCCCCGAGGGCGCTGCTAAAAACCTCCTGAGCTGGAGTAGTGCCCCCTCAGCGCCCAATATCTTTCTGTACAAAGCGCACCGTCGCCAGTGCCAGCGCCACGATAGCAACTGCCAGCACCCCCAGCATATCTCCTAGAGGTAAGCCATGCAGCAGCGGCGTACCATAATAGTAGAGGGCGGACAGGTGCAGCACTGCATCGGGCCAGTTCAAATCCGGGCCGACAAAGCTGATGAAGAACCAGATCACCAGCAAGAAGCTCAAGATGCCGGTATCCACGGCCGCTCGCAGCCAGCCCGAGAACAGGTAGCCGATAGCGGCGACCAGCAGGCCCATCGGAATAATGCTGAGCGTAGCCGCGGCAAGATTGCCTCCATCGAGCTGCAAGCCGCTGGCTACTGCAGCCAGTGCCGAGGCGGCCAGGGTTATCGCGCCGATGATGATCGTCGCGGTGGTCAGCGCTGCAAAGCGTCCCAATAGTACCTGCAAGCGTGGTTGTGGTGTTGATAGCACCAGTTCCAGCCGTCCATCCTCTTCGTCAGCCGCCCAGCGGCTCGCCTGTGTGACCGCGAAGGCCATCAGCAGCAATGGCAGGAAGACGAAAAGAAAACTCAGCAGGGTGGCATTGGTTGCCTGGCTGCTACCTCCAACCTTTGTGACGATTTCCTTCAGAAGCGATGAACCCTGTACAAGTGAGGCCAGATTTGTCTCTACCTGCTTATCGACAATCACCATCCACGCGGCAAAACCCGCGATTCCTACCGTCCACCAGAACGTCGATACGGCTATCATCCCTAAGCTGCGCGTATAGACCGAGCGCAGTGACCAGGCATTGACCGGCAGCGCGCGTTCTAGCTGCACAGGACGCTGCGGCCGTCGCTGGAAGCCGGGTACGGCTACCGTTCCACCTATGTCGCGTCTCGCGAAGAGCCAGATAGCTGCTCCGCTCAATACGATACTCAGGCCCACCATAACCAGCAAAGCGCCGGCATTGGTGCCGTAACTTGGCACCAGGGGCTTGCTTAAATTGTAGTAATAGACTGGCGAGAGATGCGACAACCAGTCAGTACCGGGATAGACGCGATGCACCATATCCAGTACGATAAAGATCACCAGCAACCCGCCTGTCCAGCCCGCTGCTGTGCCACGCTCCACAGTGAACTGGGAGAGCAACAGGGCAATCGATCCGAAGACGCCGCAGATCAGTGCCACATTCAGGCCAAAGATCAGCGCCCCACCAAAGCCAAAGTTCGCGCCAACGCGCTGGCCGCTGGCGAATGTGAGTAATGCGATCAACAGGCCGATACCTAGCAGAGCAGCCCAGACTGCTGCCAGCTTTTCTAGCGCGACCCGCACCCGCCCGCGCGGCAGCGAGAGCAGGGCATCCAGGGAGCCACGTTCCTCCTCGCCCCGCAGGATGCGGCTGCACGCCAGCAACGGCCAGATGGCAATGATCAAGATGGTGAAGCCATATTTCCAGGTGACATAGCCGCCGGGAGTGGCGATAGCGACCGGCTCGGCCAGCCAGCTGAACGAACCGGCCAGGCTGACGAGCGAGGCACGCGCCTGGGGCGTCGCTACCAGCGAAGGGACGGTGGACATGACGGCATAGACCAGCAGACCCATGCCCAGGCCCCAACCCAGGATGGCGATGCGGAAATCGCGCAGGGTTTTGAGAAAAATGCTCTTAAACCACATGGTCGGCCTCCTTCACGGCCACGCCGTCACCCTCATAATAGCGCAGGAAGATATCTTCCAGGCTCGGCTCGTGGCTGCTCAGGGTAAGGACGGGGTATTGCGCTGCTGCCTTGATGACCGCGTCAGCTCCGCCTTGCATCACCAGGCGCAGCGTATGCCCACCAGGAAGCTGCTCCACCTGCATCACACCATCCAGCGTCTCGAACGCCTCGGCAGGAACCGCATTGGCGAATGTGATCCTGATCTCGTAGCGCTTGATGTCCTTGAGTTCGGCCACGCCACCGGTACGCACCAGCCGTCCTTCACGAATGATGCCCACGCGGGTGCAGGTCTGTTCGACCTCGCTCAAGATGTGCGAGGACAGGAAGACGGTGCGCCCGTCGTCGCGTACTTCTTTCACCATGCGGTCGAACTCTTGCTGGTTGAGCGGGTCCAGGCCGTTGGTCGGCTCATCCAGGATCAACAGTTGGGGACGGTGCATAAAGGCCTGGATCAATGCCACCTTGCGCTTATTGCCACTGGAATAGTGGCGGAACTTGCGGCTCGGGTCCAGGTCCAGGCGCTGGATCAGCTGCTTGAGGTAGGCTTGATCGACTCCTCCGCGCAGGTGCCCGAAGTACTCCAGAATCTGCCCGCCAGTCAGGTTGGGATCGAGCGAAGGTTCGCCGGGCGCGTAGCCGACCAGCCGCTTGATCTCGACCGAGCGTTCCCAGACATCCATGCCTGCGATACGCGCTGTGCCAGAATCGGCGCGTAGCAGCGCCATCAGCACGCGAATGGTGGTTGTTTTGCCCGCGCCGTTGGGGCCAAGAAAGCCAAACACTTCGCCAGCTTCCACCTGGAATGAAACATCGATAATGCCGCGCTTGCTGCCGTAGTGCTTGGTCAGTCCCTCTACTTCGATAATCGCTGTCATGTCTCTGCCCTCTTTCTTTTTTTGTTGTGAGGTTACAAAGCTTGTTCATTAAAAAAGAATTTCTTCGATCCGTGTAGAGACTGTTCTTCTGCCTGTCCGGCGCCACAAGGACAGGTACAAGGCACTGTCCCTACACAGGGGTGATTCTCTATTTATTTTTTGCGGTATGAGACTGGTGCAAAACCATTTGCTCGCCTTTCCGCTGCCGGGTCATTCCAGGAGTTCCCGCCAGCGCAAAAAGTCTTCCCGCCAGGCATGTAGCAGGTGGCCGGACTTCATTCCCAGCAGGCGCTCCATCGCATCAGCCGTCGCCTCGCCAAGACGAACCATCTGAGAAAAATCGAAACGTTCGTTTTCCTCCACAAGTAGAATCTCAGCGATGGCGTATCCGAGATCTTCAAGCAAGGCGATGATCATTCTGGCCGCCTGGTCAGGATACGGAGTGTTGAAAACGCCCTCTTCAACTCCCTCTTGAATGATTTGTGTGAGCAAGGGAGCAAGCCATTTGATTCTGGTGCTATAGAGCCGATTGCGAAAGAGGGCGTTCTCGTCCGTATACCAGACGCGCATAAACGAGAATATCAGGTCCTTGTTCGCTCTTTTATAGCGGTCGAGTACATCAAAGAAGCGTACAAGTTTATCCTGGGCCGAGAGTTCGCGATCAGAGACGATGGGAAGCACCAGTTGTTTCGCTTTCTCCCCGATACGTTCAACCAGGGCCATTAAGAGTGCCACCTTGGAGTCAAAGTAGTGATATACCGTTCCCTTGGCAATCTGCAGTTCGTCGATGATATCCTGGATTGAGACCTGCTCATAGCCCTTGCTTGCCATCAGCCGCTCAGCCGTATCAAGGATTTCGTTGCGTCTCACTTCCGGGTCTTTGACGATACGTGTCATGTTTCCTTCTTTTGCTCTGCCACTTTATTGACCGACCGTCGGTCAATAGCTGTAAGAATTATACTCGGAACAAGGTCAACTGTCAAGCCCTGGAAAATATGATAGAGTAATCATCAGAGGAAATATCGAAACAGCATTCTGAAGGAGAGCAATATGACCGGTACTGGCGCAACACAGGCTCAATCCAACATAATCGATTTACCCGCTGGTCGCTTTCATTATCTTAGCTGGGGAGCTGAACGCACCGAACTGCCCGATATGTTGTTGTTGCATGGTATTACGAGTTCCGTCCTCAGCTGGGTGCGTGTTGGGCCGGCGCTGGCGGATCGTTACCGGGTCTACGCAATTGATATGCGCGGGCATGGTGATAGCATCAAACCTTCGCGGGGAGCATACAGCCTGCGTCATACGGCGGACGATGCGCTGGCGTTTATCGAGGCCATGAATCTGAAAAGTCCTGTGGTGATGGGACATTCCTGGGGTGGCGCGACCGCCATGGTGCTGGCGAGCGGCGTATGGTCTCAAAGGGCAGTGCCTGACCTCTCACGGGTAATCCTTGAGGACCCTGCGCATCATTTTAGCAGTGGTAATGCCGGAGAGCGGCTTGCCTTCTACACAAAAGATATTGGCCGTCCATCTGCTGAACTGCGACCCGAAATCACGACCAGCAGCCCTGGCTGGACGGAGGCCGATATCGAAGGCAAGATCGACGCGCTGCAGAAGGTGACCCGCGAGGCGGTGATAGGCGTCTTTGCCGATTCGGGCGAACATGGCGAAATCCTGCCGCTGCTTGCCGAAATCAAAGCGCCAACGCTTTTGATCCGCGCCGATGCCGCTCTTGGTACGACGCTCGATGATGCCGCCTGGGAGCAGGCAAAGCAATATTTACCCGCCCATAGCAAGGCTATCGAGATTCAGGGCGCGACCCACAATGTTCATCGCAGCAAGTTCGATGAATTCATGCAGGCGGTCAACGATTTTCTGGGATAGGGAATCTTCACTTCTGATGATATTGATAGGAGGCGCTTTTTAAGGAGCATACCAGAAGCAGCGCTTCTTAATCGTTTTAAAAAATTTTAGCTCAGTAGCTCATCAGAACGTTCCCGCAGCAAGCGCTCCGCGCCATTGCCCAGGTATTGGATAACGTCTCTGGCTGATTGCTGCCGGGTTACCAGTCCCACAGCTTCGCCCGCGTAGATGTAGGCGAGATCATAGTTTTTGCTTGCAATCGCCTCTTTGAGCTGTTGGCGTGCTTCGCTAGCTTGTGGAAGCACGTCGATTTGATTGTGCCACTGATCAGTAAAGCGATTGCGCAAGGCCCGGCCAGGATACTGCGAGGGCCAGGATAGTCCTTGCGCTACATCGAACGCACGGGTTAGAATAGTATCTGTTTCCAGAGCCTGTTCGATACGTGTCCGAGCCTGTTCAGTGTTCTCGCATTCAGGTGAGGCTAGCAAGGCGGTACCGACCCAGACTCCTTCAGCACCTGCAGCAAGGGCCGCTGCCACGCCCCTGGGAGACGCGATGCCGCCCGCCACGAGCACAGGCAATCGAACTGAATCAAGTACGATTTGCAGCAAGGGCATCGTACTCACCTGCCCTGTGACATGTCCTCCAGCCTCCATCCCCTGGGCGACAATGAGATCGACTCCATCCCGTTCTGCCTGGATGGCTTCAGCTCTTGTATTGATTTGTGTGGCAAGCAAGATTCCTTGCTGATGCAGCCGCTTCACGTAAGGAGCAGGGGAACCGAACGAAATGGAGATGAGAAAAGGTCTGGCCTCTATCGCTGCCTCGAGCAGATCCGGGCGCTTTTCAATGGCCCAGCAATGCATGCCAATGCCAAAACGCATCTCATCGGTTCCGCGAGCGATGGCTGCCTCTTGCATCAGAAATTCGACCGACTCTGTGCTGCCAATGCCGATCATGCCGAGTCCTCCGGCTTCTGAGACCGCCCTTGCCAGCCGTCCTCGTCCTACATACGCCATAGGTGCGCCGATAATAGGATAGCGCAGGTGCCAGGATGTAGTGAGATAGGTGTGAAGCATGTTAGCTCTCTTTCTTCCTGCTAAAAGATCATGACAGGCTAAGTTGCTTATTCGTTCAGCATCAATTATTAACTACTGGGAGTATAGCATGCTGTTTCTTAATAAGCAGAGAGCCAATATACAAAAACATGGCTTCGCGCAATCAGCAAATGCGCGAAGCCAATCACACGAGGTTACAGGCAATCATCCCGCCATGTGCAGGATGATTCTTCCCCGACCATGACCGCGCTGGCTGAGTTCCTGGGCTTTTCCGGCTTCGCCAAGCGAGAACACAGGCCCGACAACAGGCTTTATCTTGCCTTCATCGATAAGCTGAGCGAACGTATTTAGCAGTTCAGTGTTGACCTGCGCCGAAAATCTCGCGGCATGCACACCAAGTTCGCGCAATCGGGCCTCATCGGGTTGCCCGGCGATACTGACCAGCGTGCCGCCTCGTTTGAGCGTCGGATACGTACTGGCCAACGCATCACCGCCGACTGTATCAAAAACGAGGTCTACATCATGGACTGCATCTCCAACCCGCGTTTTTGTATAATCGACGACCGTTTCTGCTCCCAGGGAACGCACGAAGTCTGCATTGCCGGTGGAGGCTGTAGCGATCACGTGCGCACCTTTCCAGCGGGCGAACTGCACCGCGAAGAGGCCGACACCGCCAGCTCCTCCCAGGATCAACACACGCTGCCCTGGCTGCAAATGACCGTGATCGAAGATGCCCTGCCAGGCAGTCGTCGCGCCAACTGGAACGGTAGCCGCCTCGTCAAAATTCAGCGTTTTTGGCTTCAGCGCCAGCCTATTGGCAGGAGCAATGGCGTACTCCGCGTATGATCCATTGGAGCTTCGACCGAAAACCTCCTGGCCGGGCTGGAATGTACTCACGCCGGGACCAACTTTTTCTACGACTCCTGCCAGGTCTGCCCCTGGAATATATGGGAAGGTAGTTGGCGAAAAGGCTTTGAAATAGCCGCTGCGAACTTTCCAATCGGCGGGATTTACGCCTGCCGCGTAGACGCGCACAAGCACTTCACCCTCCCCTGGCTCAGGTACTGGAATCTCTTCCAGCTTGAGCTGGTCCGCGTCACCGTAATCATGGACCTGTATCGCGTGCATGGTTCTTGTTGACATAAAAGTGATACTCCTTCTTTTGGAATTTCAGTGGGCACTGCGGCCCTACTGCTTGCAACACTTACAAATTGTAAGTTATTCCAAATGAAGGAATACCGGCACTCAATGCCAATCCGCCGGTCAGACCGAAAATTCGACCGGCAGGGATATCAGCCCGCGCAGCGAATAGTTCGGGCGAAATTCGGGCTTATCGACCGTCATTTTGAGGCCCGGTAAGCGTCTGAGAATGGTATCGAACGCGACCTGGCTCTCCATGCGTGCCAGCGCCGCGCCGATGCAGAAGTGAATGCCGTAGCCGAAGCCCAGCGAGCGCACCGCCGGGCGATTAATATCCAGCTTTTCAGGGTCCTGGAACTTTTCGGGGTCGCGATTGGCCGCTCCAACGCACAGATAGATGCTGCTATTTGGCGGGATGGTGACGCCGCTGATAGTGACCTCTTCCACTGTGCGGCGGGCGAGTGTATGCACCGGACTGACGTAGCGCAGGAGTTCTTCCACGGCAGCCGGGACTTTGGAGGGATCGGCTCGCAATTGCTCCATCTGCTCAGGATTTTCCAGCAGGTAGTACAGCCCGGTGGCGATCAGATTGGCGGTGGTTTCGTGGCCCGCGAAGAGCAGGAAATTGGTGGCAATGATGATCTCATCCTCGCTCAGCATATCGCCGTGTTCTTCGGCCTGCACCATTTTCGTCAGCAAATCACCGGTTGGATGCTTGCGTCGTTCCTCAATCAGGCTTCCTAGATAGATTTTAAGTTCATCGAAGACCTTCGCCAGTCTCGGCCAGACCTGTGGCCCGGTGAAGAGGATGGTAGCGACAAATTCGTTGATCGCCTCGGCGCTGGCGCGAATATACGGACGCCCACTACGGGGAATGCCCAGCAAATCAAGAATCACGTTGGAGGGCAGTGGATAAGCGAGGTCGGCTACAACATCCATCTTGCCTTCCGCGAGCTTCTGATCGATCAGCTCATCCACCAGCCTTTGCACAGTGGGTCGGAACGATTCGATCATGCGCGGGGTGAAGGTTTTCATCATCAGGGTGCGCTGGCGTGTATGGCCCGGTGGGTCCATGCCCTGCAGGTTATAGGCCAGGAAAGGAACGATCCGTTGCAGGTACTCGAGAGATTCGGTCACGCCCATTTCCGTCATGAATTCGACCGTATCCGACCAGATATCGGAGGAGAATCTGCGATGGTCGGAGAATACCATGTGAACATCATCGTAGCGGGTGAGCATGTAGCAGTTGAAGATCTGGTTCCAGTGTACCGGGTCATTTTCTCTAAGATACGTATAGACAGGGTAGGGGTCCTGGATGTTGACGAAGAAGTTGTCCAGGTCAAGGGTTGTTTCTGCTGTCATGCTGTTTCCTCCCATGTGGTGATGCGACTTACTCTTGATGATTATTATACTTTAAACGAGAGCGGGCGTGCCTGGGATTACTTTGAAGGATGACCTCTTTGCATCCCCGCCCCTCTTTCGCTACAATGAGCATATCAGGTAGCAATCCCTCAATATTTTAGAAAGGAACATAAAAACTATGGCTAATGAAACCGGTACCATGCTTACTTACGATGGAGAGGCCGGTCCCCTTCAAGCTTATCTGGTAAAACCGGCGACGGAGGAACCTCGTCCCGCAGTGATTGTCATTCACGAGATTGTGGGACTGACCGACCATATCAAAAATGTTGCCGATCGGTTTGCGGGCGAAGGATATGTCGCATTTGCCCCAAATCTGTTCTCGCGACCCGGCCTTGGCGAGGTGCTGACACCGGCAAATGTTGGCGTGACAATGCAGTTTATGTCTACTGTTTCATGGGAAAGAGCAAGGGATTCGGCCTATGTGCAGCAGGCCATGTCCCAACTGCCGCAGGAAAAAAGGGACATCGTGCAGCGCGTGTTTCCCGTGATGTTCGGTGGCATACCGAAGGATAAGCTGACCCAGGACCTCGTTAATGCGATAGCGTATTTGAAAGAGCAACCTTTTGTCCAGAAGGACAGGATTGGCAGCATTGGCTTCTGCTTCGGTGGAGGCATGTCCATCAATCTGGCCTGCCACGCGAAACTGGCGGCCAGCGTGCTATTTTACGGCGAGAATCCGAACCCCATAGAGCTGGTCGAACGTATTTCCTGTCCCGTTCTCTGTAATTACGGTGCGGAGGATATGCGGATCAATGCGCATCTCGATACACTGGTCAAAGCCATGGTTACATACAAAAAAGACTTCGAGATGCGCATCTATCCCCATGCCGGACATGCCTTCTTTAACGATACGACGCCCATGTACAATGAGACCGCCGCGAAGGATGCCTGGCAGCGGGTGCTGAGCTTTTATGAGAGAACCTTGCGAGCGTCCTGACGGAATGTCACTTCTATGTGTTCAGAAGTTTGCCTGCATAAATCCTATCATGCGAGATAGACCTCTTGATGTGAGTGAATAAGGACCAGACAGAAAGGAATGCGCATGTCCGAAATCAACAGCTCCACCCCAGGCTCATCGAACCAGGCAAAAGATGAAAGATCACAGCATCTCCCGGTAGCCGGAGATGTGTCGATGACCGAGGAGCAGCTTCAGGCTATCCATGTTGGTGGACTCACACCCCTGACCGTGCCGATCCAGGTTGTCGATTACGACCCGCAATGGCCCCAACTCTTCGCGCGCGAGGCCCGGCGCATCCAGGCCGCGCTTGGCGACCAGGCCCTGATGATTGAACATGTAGGCTCGACTTCGGTACCGGAGCTGGCGGCCAAACCAATCATCGACATCCTGCTGGTGGTAGCCGATTCATCGGATGAAGCGAGCTATGTTCCGGCCCTGGAGGCTGCCGGTTATGTATTGCGTATTCGCGAGCCAGGCTGGTACGAACATCGGGTATTCAAAGGGCCGGATACCAATGTCAACCTGCATGTCTTCTCCCAAGGATGCCCTGAAATTGATCGGATGCTGCTCTTCCGTGACTGGTTGCGTGGCAATCCTTCTGATCGCCATCTCTACGAACAGACCAAACGGACACTTGCTCGCCAGAACTGGAAATACACCCAGAACTATGCTGATGCGAAGACTACAGTGGTTGAAGAGATACTCACTCGGGCGCGGAAGAGGGCCGCAGAAGAGGCACGAAAAGGCTCTCAGAATTGAGTGCTAGAGAAACGTTAGAGTAATGTTAGAGATGTGTTAGATCTCAATTTTGAGGTCACTTTACGGAATATGTGAGATGATATGATTGTTTCTGGTTAATGGAAAGAGGAAAAAGGGATGCGTCCCAGGTCGAACCTCTCCCTCCAAACAGTTGAAAAGCAAAAACAAGTGTATTTGAACATCTCTGGGAGGTCGTAAGAGGCTAGACCGGGGAATCAGACCAGGCCTCTCCAGCAAACAAAGATTTGTTCACAAAGCAAAAGCGTAAGTCTATTGTTTCTTTAGGAGGTGACTGCGTATGACCACTTTGATGCGTTTCGATCCTTTTACCGAAGCACTTAGCCTGCGTGATGCGGTAAACAAACTCTTTGAGGAAAGCTTTGTGCGGCCCGGCTGGTTCGGCGCTCGCACGACGAATTTTGCTGCTCCAATGGATGTCTGCGAGACGGAGCATGGCTATCAGGTGTATGTGCTGATTCCCGGCATTAATCCAGAGAATATTGACCTGACTGTGCAGCAGAATACGCTGACTGTCAAGGGTCAGTACCAGCCTACGTTCAACGAAGGCGAGAAGGTCAACTGGCTGTTACAGGAGATCGGTTATGGGACCTTCGAGCGCACCATTACCTTCCCCAAACCTGTCGATGCTGACCACATCGAGACGACCTACGAGAATGGTATCCTGCACCTGGTGATACCGTTCAGCGAGGTGAGCCGCCCGAAGAAGATTAGCATCACCGGTAGCCATCAGAAACAACTGGCCGGCGCCGGCGCCTGGTGATCTTCCTCTTGAGGCCACGGCCCGGGGCGGTAGTGGTTTAGGATGGAAAGGAGGGCCGGTAGCGCTAAAGAGTGTTGCATGCTGTCATGATTGAAGGGAAGCGAGCATATCCTGGGGAAGCAGCAAGGACGTAGTGAATACGGGAACCGTTCAGGCATTTGGGGGTTCCATCCGGGCGGCTGATACAGTCAGTCGCGGCTTCCCAGGATATGCAATCTCCCTCAGCTTATTTTCGACCCTCCATCCTTTTTGGAGCAAGGGTTTCTGGAACGCGGTAGGAGGTATCGAGTTTCCGTTAGTTTTACTCGCGATTGCTGTAGTACTTGGATTGACAGGTGCTGGCACCTATTCTCTGGATACAGTCTTTAGCGTTAATCTGCCTGAACCGTTGACGTTTGTGATTGGACTGGTAGCATTGGTAGTGCTTTTGCTGGTGGCAATCCCAATCGGAACATGGATAGAGGAACATTCTCAAGTACTCCATCGTGTTCCTTCTTCTTCCTGATTCCTGAAAGGAGGGGTAGCCGGTAAGGCTACCCCTTTTTTCGTGCTTGTCCAATTTTTATCTCTAGATTTAGAAACTCACTCTGTGAGCCTCTGTTAACACGTATAGCACATCAACCATCACCCATTCATTGATGCGATCTCCTTTAGAGCGACCCAATCACCTGCAACAACTGCTCTCGCTCGTGTGCCTCGTCCGATACCGGCACCAGCATCAGCAGCAACTCATCCAGGCCGCTCGTGAGCAGCTCTCGCAGGCGTTTCTCCACCTGTGCCTGGTCTCCCGCGACCACCAACTCCTTCACCAGCTTATCCGTGCCCGTCCCATCCTCGCCAATGGGGAAGCCTGCCAGCTCAAACATGTGCCTGTAGAATGGCGCCCTGGTATAGAACGAGATGCGTGGCGTCGCTGCCACCTGTACGGCCGCCTCATCGGTACTCAGGGCCACCGGAATATGTGCGACCAGTGGTGGGGTGGGCCGGTTACTTGCCTGCGCTCCTGCCCTTAAAGCGGGTAGCGCCTTATCGAGCAGGTAGGGAACGGGGCAGACCCACGAGATCGCGCCATCGGCAATTTCACCGGCCAGGCGAAAGGCCTTCTCTCCTAGCGCCGAGATGAGCAGGGGAATCCGCGCCGGGCGTGGAATGGAGGCAGCTACATTGAAGAATTTACCGTGATGATCTACTCGCCCCTCCCACAACACCTGGCGCATCACCTCGACATATTCGCGTAAATACGCCAGCGGCGATGGCATCGAGAGGCCATAGATGTTTTCCATCACGTGACGGTGACTGGTGCCAACGCCCAATCGCAGGCGTCCCGGGGCAAGCGCTTCGATGGTTGCCGCTTGCTGGGCCATCACAAGCGGGTGGCGTGGATAGACGGGCACAATCGAGGTACCGAGGCGAATACGAGTTGTCTGCACTGCCGCGGCAGCAAAGATGGTCAGAGTGTCCAGCATGCCCGCCGATTGCGTCATCCAGACCTGCCGGATTCCGGCCTGCTCCGCCTCGCGTATCCTGTCGATGACAGTGGCAGTATCCTGTGCCTGCACGGCCAGCCCGGTGCGCTCGCGTAACGACAAATGAGAAACATCCCTGGCGGTAAGTATAGAGCGATTATTCTCTTCCTGGGACATCCTGATTTCAACCTTTCTAGCGGTTCTGAAAAGCTACATAGCATTCCTGTAGGGGCAGCGGTTCGTCCCTGTCCCGACCTTGACAAACGAATCCGGTCAAATGGCATTGTATCATTCCAGGGAGTGTGCTATCGAGGTCGCTATTTCGTATTTTCTGGCAATCTCTCGTGCCATCCTGAGACCCCGTGGGATCACCTCGTCTGGGGATTTCTGGAGAATTACTACATGAAATTGATGTAAAAACCTGCCTCCATATGGTAAAATACAGCGAGACATTTCAATTATGTCAATTTTTACAGCAACAAGGGTGAGCAAGGGGTGGGAGACCTGGTAGAGCTATTCTCGTCACAGAGCTTGATGAAAGGCTAACCCATTTATTCCTGATAAGGATCCATTTGAGGCACGCATTCTTCACGAAAACGCTCACCTCAGGAGCATCGCATGCATATTATCCATGGCGCATGGATTCCCGAAGATACACACAATTTTGAGCAGAAAGGCGCATTCTACCTGTGGGTAGAGACTGATACCCGAACGGGTGTGGCACGTAAAGGCGGGCAAAACGTTCATCCACGGCACCTGGCGCAATCAGACCTGGCCGCGTTTCTCATGGAAAAGCTCGGCCTGCAAGAAAATACACCCGGTATGCTGGCGCGCCAACTTGAGACAAAATACTTTCTGCTGCCCACAGTTGCAGGCAAACCCGCTCCCTGCTTCGAGTTGCTGCGCTATATGGATGAGGAGGAGCCAATTGAGTTCGAGATGGCTCCCTGGATGGTAACATCTTACCGGTTGCGCGACGTCATCAGCAGCCTGAACGACATCCATTTTATCGCCCTGTATGCCCCCAGTGATTTCCAGTTGGGAGCCGACCTGCTGTTCTGGCACCAGTACGCGCAGGCCCTCAAGGGCATCATCGCCAGAGACCAGTATATTCCCGCCCTCAGATACCAGGAGATCGCACCCGCGCCTGCAAAAGGCAAGAAGGCAAAAAACGCGCTTCCCAGTTTCGAACTGCATTATACCTGGGAACTGCTCTCCGAGAGCTACGAAAAGACTGTGCAGAGCTATCTAGTCGCCATGCCGGGCATCTGTGCTGCCGGGATGAACAGCCCGGATAATGCAGCGCTGTTTGACAAAGAAACCTTGCTGCGTCACTTCTCTGAAAGTCTCTTACATGATGTCGTGACAGGAACGCCTTTTATCGCGAAATTCGAACAGCAGATCGAGAACACCATCCTGTATAAATGCGTCTATCCGCATCGACCGGCCCTGGTTTACGATACACCGGAGGAGCGGCTGCAAGACTATAAGCACTGGCTGGCCTGGCGCAACAGCTTCACAAAAGCGGGTGCCGGAGCAGGCTTCAACCTCTGTTTCCGCCTGGAGGAGGCATCTCCCGATGATATGGACAACTGGCAGCTGCATTTCCTCGTCGCCTCGCGCCGGGACCCCTCGCTCAAATTAAGTCTGGATGACTTCTGGCATCTCGATGCGCAGGTACGCGCTGAGGTGATCCGTCATTTCGGGCAGGACTTCGAGAAAAACCTGTTGCTCTCCCTGGGCCATGCTGCTCGCATCTATCCCAAAATCTGGGATGGATTGGCCACAGACAAACCGCGGGGATGCACGCTGACCATGGATGAAGCGTTCGCATTTTTGAAAGAGAACGCCTGGGTGCTTGGTGATGCCGGTTATACTGTTATCGTTCCATCGTGGTGGACGCCGGAGGGCCGCAGGCGCACCAAAATTCGCCTCAAAACATCTGTGCGCTCATCGAAAGGATCATCCGGCGTCAATAGCGGCTACTTCAGCCTCAACAATATCATCGCCTATGAATACCAGCTATCGATTGGCGGCGAGGTCGTCACGCCGGAGGAATGGGAGCAGCTCGTCAACGCCAAAACGCCCCTGGTGCAGTTCCGCGGGCAGTGGATGGAACTGGACCGCGACAAAATGCAGCAACTGCTGGAGTTCTGGCAGAAGCACCAGCACGAGCAGCCAGAAATCACGCTGCTGGACATGCTGAAACTTGGCGCCGGGGCCGAGGACGACCTGGAGTGGGACCACGACGCCGTCTTGTGTGATATGCTCTCGCGGCTCCAGGACAAAAATGCCTTTGCCCCCATCAAGGACCCACGCAACCTGCACGGTTCGCTGCGCGACTACCAGCGGCGCGGCGTCTCCTGGCTCCAATACCTGGAAAATCTCGGACTGAATCCCTGCCTGGCAGACGATATGGGGCTTGGCAAAACGCTAGAGGTGATCGCGCACCTGCTCAAGGAGCGCGAGGAGTCCGGCGATGTGCCGCCAACGCTTGTCATCGCACCGACCTCAGTGCTGGGCAACTGGCGTAAAGAAATCGAGCGTTTCGCGCCACAGCTGCGCGTACTCGTGCATCAGGGCAGCACGCGGTTGAAAGATAAGCAAGCTTTTGTTGAAACATGCAAGCAATATGACGTTATCTTGACCTCTTTTGCTCTGGCCCGCCTGGATGAGAAGCTCTTGCAGACCGTGCAATGGCATCGTGTAGTAGTCGATGAGGCGCAGAACATCAAGAATCCGCAGGCCGCACAGACCCGCGCCATTGTGAAACTTCCGGCATCGCACCGCATCGCCCTGACCGGCACGCCCGTTGAGAATCGCTTGCGCGACCTGTGGTCCATCTTCAACTTCCTCAATCCTGGCTATCTCGGCAAGGAGGCGCAATTCCGCAAGTCCTTCGAACTGCCCATCCAGAAAAATAACGATGTGGCCACCTCGACAACCTTAAAGAAGCTGGTCGAGCCTTTTATCCTGCGTCGCGTCAAAACCGACAAACGCATCATCGATGACCTGCCGGATAAAATCGAGCAGAAGATGTATACGACGCTTTCGCCAGAGCAAGCCTCTCTTTACGAGGCGGTCGTCAAAGACGTTGAGGAGCAATTAAACGAGGCGGAAGGGATACAGCGCAAGGGCCTGATCCTCTCCACGTTGCTGAAGCTGAAGCAAATTTGCAACCACCCGGCGCAGTTCTTGCAGGATGGCAGCGCGTTTATTCCCGAACGCTCCCACAAGCTCCAGCGCCTGGGCGAGATGGTCGAAGAGGTGATTGATAGCGGCGAAAGCGCCTTGATCTTCACGCAGTTTACAGAGATTGGCGGCGAACTTGAGCGTTATCTCGCGCACACCCTGCACTATAATACCTACTACCTGCACGGTGGAACCAGTGTAGCACGCCGCGAACGCATGATCGCGGAGTTTCAAGACCCCGCGACCGAGCCATCGCTATTCATTCTCTCGCTGCGGGCAGGCGGCGTTGGCCTGAATCTGACGAAGGCCAACCACGTTTTCCACTTCGACCGCTGGTGGAATCCATCGGTAGAAGACCAGGCGACCGACCGCGCCTTCCGCATCGGCCAGCGTAAAAACGTCTTCGTGCATAAATTTGTCGCCATGGGGACTTTGGAAGAGCGCATTGACGCGATGATCGAGGATAAGAAACGCCTCTCCTCGCTGGTCGTCGGCACCGATGAATCGTGGCTGACGGAACTTGACAACGATACCTTTAAAGAACTGATCGCGTTGCGGCACAGCGCGGTCGTGGAGTAACGACGATGGCACAGTTCAGCCGTACCTGGTGGGGCCAGCGCTTTATCGCCGCCCTCGAACAATTTACCGATCCTGGGCGTCTTGGGCGCGGGCGCTCCTATGCCAGCAACGGGCGCATCCTCGAATACAAGCTTGCCAATGGCACAGTAACAGCGAAAGTGCGTGGTTCGATCAATCCATACTTTGGCGTCTACAAAGAGCCTATCTACAAGACGACGATCAAAATCAAACCGATCTCCGCCGCCAGCTGGACAAAAGCCATCCAGCATATCGCCTCGAGGGCCGACCTGGTGACGAAACTGCTGATGAACGAGATGCCGGACACAATTGACGATGCCTTCGCGCAATGGGGACTGCACTTGCTGCCGCACAGCGAGGCCGACTTCGATACCGACTGTTCCTGCCCCGACTGGTCGAACCCCTGCAAGCATATCGCCGGAGTCTACTACCTGCTGGCCTCAGACCTCGACCGCGATCCATTCTTGATGTTCGAGCTGCGCGGCCTATCCAGGGAAGACCTGCACGCCGAACTGGCGCGCTCCCCGCTGGGGCAAATCCTCTCATCTGCCCTCAAGTCAGAGGACACGCTGCCTGAAGTCGAGCCGGTCGAGTCGTTGCACACACGCCCTGCCCGGCAGTCTATTGCGGCGGCAGTCGGCCATAAGGAGTTCTGGACCGGTGCCAGGAGACTGCCCGCCGCCCCAACTGCGCCCTCACAGCCCACCGTTCCGGCGCTGCTGATCAAGAAGCAGGGAGATTATCCTGCTTTCTGGCACAAAGACGTGTCTTTCATCAGCGTGATGGAAGAGCTCTATGAGCGCGTGCGGGCGAAGAACAGGCAGATGAAGTAGGGACAGTGCCCTGCCCTATTCGATTGGAAAAATTCAACAGTTCATCCCCTCATCTGTTATAATAAAGTCTGATCGTCAAACGAATAAGGAGCGTCATACCCATGGTAGAGACAATCCCTTTCTCGCAGCGTCGCGTCGACATCCTGCTTGTGGCATTTTTCCTCATCAATCTGCTGTTCGTGTCGTATTTGATCGATACCGAACAACTGGTTATCGCCAATCCCTACCACTTCAGCTATCCGATCTGGCCGCCGGGGCCGGTTATCGATGCCGTCCACTGGTGGGGCTTCAACTTCGACCCGCTGTTGATCGCGCGTCCGCCCTTTTTCAAGGTGACCATCTGGCTGGATAACCTGCTGTACGGCCCATTTTATCTGATCGCCACCTATGCCTATATCAAGGGTAAAGAGTGGATTCGCATCCCCAGCATCATCTATGCCGTCTCCATGATCTCCGGCGTCATCATGATTCTTAGTGAAGAGGCTTTCGGGCAATACCGCACTCCGCACCTGGCGCTGGTCGTTGCCGCTAACGCCTCCTGGATCATCTTTCCATTGATCATCCTGGTCCGCATGGGATTAAGTGCGCATCCTTTTACCAGGCGCGTCGCAACAGCGCAGGCGAGCGAGACAGGAGTGCGGGTATGATTCGAGGATTTCTGCTCGTATTTGTTGCCTATGTGCTGGCAGGCGCGGCAGCTGTGGGCACCGGCATCTTATTTCACGCTTACCCACCAATCGTCATTGTAGGATTAGCAGACCTGGCCGCGACCATCGTCGTCTTCATCTTCAGTGTCCTCGCGAATAATTCCAGCGTCTATGATCCCTATTGGAGCGTTGCGCCGGTACCCATCGCCCTCTTCTGGCTGTTCCAACCCGGCTCTGATGGCTTTGCCAGTGCGCGCCATGTGCTGATCTTCGCGCTCGTTTGCCTGTGGGCCATTCGCCTGACCACCAACTGGGCGATTCGCTGGCATGGATTGAGCCACGAAGACTGGCGCTACCAGGACATTCATAAACAGGCGGGCGCATTTTACTGGCCTGTTAGCTTTCTTGGCATTCATCTCATGCCTACCATCCTGGTCTTTCTGGGTTGCCTGTCCTTATGGCCGGCCTTGAGCGATCACAATGTCCAGCTGTCGTGGCTGGATGTCGTCGCTGCCCTGGTAACGCTCAGCGCCATACTCATCGAGGGAACAGCGGATGTACAGATGCAGCGCTTTCGCAGGCAGCAGAAAGTGCCTGGAGAGCTGATTCCGCCTGGATTGTGGTCGGTGTCGCGCCATCCGAACTACTTTGGCGAGGTGCTTTTCTGGTGGGGGTTGTATCTCTTTGTTCCGCTGGCGCATCCCGGTTTCTGGTGGGTCATCGTTGGGCCGGTTGCTATCCTGTTGCTCTTCCTTGGCATCAGCATTCCCTTGATGGAACGTCACCTGCTTGATAAATATCCCAATTACGAGGAGTACCAGCAGCGCGTGTCGCGCTTCTTTCCCTGGTTCGCGCGCTGACATCCTCCACTCGTTTAACTTCACGCGAGAAATCCCACGCCTTGACATCCGAGGCTTCTTCATATAGCATTGAAACGAAGGCGAGTAGGGGGTGTTTGCTAGAAGGTGTATCATGCAAGACCTTGTTGGGCAGCAACTCGGCAACTACCGTATCTTACGTCTGTTAGGCCAGGGCGGTTCGGCCTCGGTCTACCTGGGGGAGCATGTTTACCTCAAAAGCTATGCCGCGCTAAAAATCCTGCGCACGCAGCTTGCCGGACAGGATGCCGAACAGTTTTTAAAGGAAGCGCAAGCACTATCGAGCCTTTCTCATCCCCATATTGTGCGCGTGCTGGACTTCGCGGTGCAAGATGATGTGCCATTTCTGGTTATGGGCTATGCGTCCGGGGGCACGCTGCGCCAGCGGCATCCGGCGGGCACAGTCTTGCCGCTGGATACCATCGTCCTGTATGTTCAGCAGCTCGCCTCGGCCCTGCAATATGCCCATGACCGGCGCCTGATTCATCGTGATATCAAGCCGGAGAACATGCTGCTCGATTCCCAGGATAACCTCTTGCTCAGCGATTTCGACCTGGCCCTCTTCACTCGTTCGAGCGCCACGTATAGCAACCATAGCCTGCTTCAACAGGTTGCGGGAACTTCGCTCTACCTGGCACCCGAACAACTTCAAGGCCAATCGCGAGCAGCGAGCGATCAATACGCGCTTGCCGTTGTCATTTATGAATGGTTGTGCGGTCAACCTCCTTTTCAGGGTACGCTGCTCGAAATTGCCATGCAGCACCTCTCCGCGCCGCCCCCACCATTGCGGAACCGGTTGCCTGATCTTTCACCTGTCGTCGAAGACGTAGTACTGCGGGCACTGGCAAAAGACCCGCGGCAGCGCTTCGCCACGATACAAGAGTTTGCCTTCGCCCTCCAGCAAGCCGCGGAAACGCCCGTAGGGGCCGATTCATCGCGCCCAGCGCCGATTGATCGGCCCCTCATAAATATAACAACAAATCCCCTTGCGCCTCCTGGGCCTGCACCCATCTGGAAGGTACCTACCGTCCTGACACCGCTGATTGGGCGCGAGCAGGACATCGCGGATATTCGCGCTCTATTGATGCGCCCAGATGTGCGCCTCCTCACCTTGCTCGGGCCAGGTGGCATCGGCAAAACACGGTTAAGCTTCCAGCTTGCTGCCGAATTGCGCGGCGCCTTCAGCGGCGGAGTTTGCTTTGTGCAACTGGCCACGATTCGTGAACCGGATCAGTTGATGCCGGCAATCGCACGCGAACTGGATATACCTGAGAGCGGGGACAGCCCTCCTTTTGATCAGGTGAGTGAGTTCCTGCATGAAAGACAACTGCTACTGATCCTGGACAACTTCGAACAGATCATCGACGCGGCTGCGCAGCTTGAGCAGTTGCTGCGCAATTGTCCGCGGCTAAAGGTGCTTGTCACCAGCCGCGCTGCTTTGCGTATCAGCAGTGAACTGCTCTTTGTAGTATCCCCGCTGGAGCTGCCGGATTTGAAACATCTGCCTGGAAAAGAGGCGCTTGCTCAATGTGCCTCCGTCGCCCTCTTCGTCCAACGCGCGCAGGCGCAGATTCCGGCCTTTGAGCTGACTACGACCAACGCCGGTGTGCTTGCCGAGATCTGTGTGCAACTGGAAGGCCTGCCACTGGCCATAGAATTGGCCGCCGCCCGTATCAAACTGCTCCCCCCGCATGCCCTGCTGCCTCGCCTCGCGCAGCGCCTTCAAGTACTCACTGCCGGCTCCCCGGCGTTGCCGTTACGACAACAGGCGCTGCGTAGTACCATCCGGTGGAGCTACGATCTGCTGGATGCCTGGGAGCAGCGTCTCTTCCGCAGGCTATCCGTCTTCAGGGATGGCTGCAGTTTAGAAGCCGCTGAAGCTCTCTGTGCCATGCTGGATGGTGAAGACGGCGAGGCCGTACCGGTCTTAGATGGTGTCGAATCGCTTATCGAAAAGAGCCTGTTACGATCACCCACCTTGCAAGAGCAAGAAGAGGAGCCTCGCCTGCGTATGTTGGAGACCATTCGAGAGTATGGACTCGAGTGCCTGGCCGCGAGCGGAGAGATGGAGCGCACCAGGCAGGCTCATGCTGATTTCTACCTGATATTTGTGGAGGAGGTAGAGCCAAAACTTGCCGGCCCAGAACAGGCCACCTGGTTAGACCGCCTGGAACACGAACATGAGAACCTGCGCCTGGCCCTTGAATGGTTGCTTGAACAGAGGGTAGATGGGGGCAATGTGGAGAAGACTTTACGCTTTGGCGGTGCGCTCCGCAGATTCTGGCTGGTGCGTGGCTACTTAAGTGAAGGTCGGAGCTTCCTGGAGCGGATTCTGGCAGGAAGTGAGGGCATCAAAACGCCTGCGCGCGCCAAGGCGCTCAATGCTGCCGCGAATATAGCGCTCAACCAGGGCGATGTTGACCGCGCGGAAGTGCTGGCGGAAGAGGCGCTTGCGCTCTATGCCAGGCAGGCGCGCACGCGACAACTGCCTATCTTACAGGCAGAGATGCAGCCACAGGCGGGGCTGGAACAGTACCATGGACTCGGAGATGCGCAGGGTATCGCGTTTGCCCTCCATCAATTGGAAAGAGTAGCCAGGGCAAGAGGCAATCTTAATGCCGCCCTTGTGTTGTCGGAAGAGGCCCTGGCACTCTTTAAGGAAGCCGATGATCAGGAGCGCGTGGCGTGGTCGCTCTACCGCCTGGCGCGCCTGCACAGGGAGTTGGGGAAATATGACAGCGCCTGTGTTCTGGCCGAAGAGAGCCTGGCGATACATAGAGGTCTGGGAAACAAGGAGGGGATTGCGAGTTCGCTCCTCCAACTGGCACAGGCGCTTTTCGCCTCTCAGAAGGATGTCGCCCGGGTACACGTTCTGCTTGAAGATGCTCTCGCTCTTTTTAAAGAATTGGGTGATCGAGAAGATATAGCCGACTGCCTGCGCCTTTCCGGCCAGCTCGCACTCAACCGGGCTGACCCAACTCTGGCCCGCCCGGTGGTTGACGAGAGTATTGCACTTTCTAAAGAAATCGGGGATCGCGAGGGCCTCGCGGGGTCTCTCCTTCTTTTGGCCAGAATATACGTCATCCAGGGTGACTATGCGGCGGCGCGCACATTGTACCAGGAGGTCCTGGACGAGGCTAGAAAGACAGGCAATAAGATGAACATCGTCATCTGCCTGGAAGGATTGGCGCAGCTGGCCGCGATACAGGCTGTCTCCGCTCCGGCCACTACCCAGCAACAATCATTCCTGTGGGCAGCACAACTCTGGGGAGCAGCCGAGTCCTTGCGCAAAGAGATTGGCGCCCCCATTCCGCCTGTTGATCGTGCCTCCTATGAGCAGGCCATAGCCGGTGCGCGCGCTTTTCTTGGCACGCCGGCTTTTGATAGGGCGTGGGCCAGAGGAAAGACGATGCCACTCGAAGATGCTCTCGCTGGTCCCACTCCGGTAAAAGATACTGCGCAGGCAGCGCCTCCCGGCCCTGTACCAGCCCGGCCATCCGCGGCGGCAAAAAAGGTTTCGCAAGCAGCATCAACCCCATCATTGAGGGTTCAGACCTACCCTGACGAACTGACCGCGCGTGAGGTCGAAGTATTGCGCCTGCTTGCGCAAGGCTACTCCGATGCGCAGATTGCCGAACGCCTCGTCATCAGCCCCCGCACCGTCAATACCCACGTGACCTCCATCTATCGTAAGATTCAGGTGACGACCCGCAGTGGGGCTACGCGCTACGCTGTTGAGCATGGGCTTATCTGATATCACCCTTGCTTTGGCCTGCTTGCAAGGTATTGATAATTACTTACAAACAGGCTCGAAACGGTTTATAATAAAGTCAATGAAACCTTCATCATCCCTATGGGCATCGTTGCCATAGCTGGTAATCGGGAAGGCCATGAATGGTGCAGGACAAAATTATCGCGTTCCCCCAAAAGCGAGACGCTGCTGAGCGAACCTCTCAATACCGGTTGCCGCTCCAACTCACGCCGTTCATTGGACGCGAACGTGAGGTGGCAGCGATTCGTGCCATGTTGCGCCGTCCGGGAGTTCGACTCCTCACGCTGACTGGAACGGGCGGCGTGGGCAAAACACGCCTGGCGCTCGAGGTCGCTTGTTCGATGGTGGACGAGTTTGCGGATGGCGTCTGCTTCGTATCACTGGCCCCGGTGAACGATCCTGCGCTCGTCATGCCGGCCATCGCTCAGGCATTTGGGCTGCGAGAAACCGCCGATCACCCACTGCAAGAACAACTACAAGCGTATCTTCAACAGCATGAGATATTGCTGGTGCTGGATAACCTGGAGCAGATTGTAGCGTTTGCTCCACGACTGGCAGAATTTTTAGCCTTCTGCCCTGACCTGCATGTCTTGCTTACCAGCCGGGCCACGCTGCGCATCCCCGGCGAGTACGAATTTCCGGTCGCTCCTCTGAGCCTGCCAGACCTCTCCAGACGACCTGGTCATGAACGTATCGCTCAAGCAGCCGCCGTACAACTCTTTATCCAACGCGCCCAGGCTGTGCAACCATCCTTTCAGCTGACGCCGGCCAATGCTCCTATCGTGGCAAACATCTGCGCTCGCCTGGATGGATTGCCGCTCGCGCTCGAGCTGGCTGCCGCTCGCATCAAACTACTGCCTCCGCAAAGCCTCCTTAAACGCCTGGAACATCCGCTGGGTATCTTGACCAGGGGAGCCAGCGGCAGTCCCTCGCGGCAGCAGACCATACGCGGTACCATACAGTGGAGCTATGACCTGCTGGACGATTGGGAGCAGCGCCTGTTCCGCCTGTGTTCGGTCTTCACCGGCGGTTTCACTTTACCGGCAGTGGAGGCGATAGGCTCAGCGCTGTACGAGGGAAATAGCCAGGCGACCGTGCCAACAGGGTCAATAGGATCAATTCTGGATGGCATAGACTCATTGGTAAATAAAAGCCTGGTACTACCACCCCGGCAGGAGGATGCGGAGGAGGAGCCTCGCCTGGGCATGCTGGAAACCATTCGCGAATACGGGCGAGAGTTGCTGGAACAAAAAGGGGAGATGGAGGATGCGCGCCGGGCGCACGCGGCATTTTATCTTCAGTTTGTCGAAGAGACTACGCGGCAAACCAACTGGATAAAGCCCCTGCAGCGCGATTATGATAATCTACGCGCCGCCATGTCATGGATGCTGGAAACTGAGGGTGAGAAGCCAGGTATGCAACGCATAGAAATGGCCCTGCGCCTGGCATCCCTGTTAGAAAATTTTTGGCGCACTCAAGGATACCTGTCTGAGGGATGGTCATTTATAGAGCGGGCGCTGGCTAAGAGTGAAGGAGCCTCGCCAGGTCTTCTGTCGCAAGCCTTAGTCACAGCCTCTATCCTGCTGGGAAACCTGGGTGACCGCAAACGGGCGCAGGCACTGTTAGAGCAAAGCCTGGCACTCAGCAGAGAACTTGGAGACACAAACCGGATCGCCTATAGCTTGCGTAATCTCGGCTGGTTGGCCTACCAGGATGGTAACTTTCCCCGCTCACACGCCCTTTACGAGGAAAGCCTTGCACTCTTCAAAGACCTGAACGACAGGCGAGGGATTGCGCTGTCGTTAAATAACCTGGCATACCTGGCACAGAACCAGGGAGATTTTGAAGGAGCGTATCGCCTCTTCTCCGAATCCCTGGCAATATGCAGAGAACTTGGAAATACGCGCCTCATAATAAGCCTCCTATTCCAACTGGCTCAGTTACAGTATGTATCTCACGAGAATCCTCCTATGAATGAGATCGTTCGTTTTCTCGATGAGTGTATAGCGCTCGCCCAGGAGTTATCTGATAAGGTTAATGCCGCACATGCTCGCTTCTTACTCGGCCTGCTGGCTTTCACCCAGGGAGACCTGGTAAAGGCTCGCCTGCTGGTAGAAGAGCACATCTCATTTTTCACCAGCATACAAGACCGCAGGTCACAAGGTGTGGCCAGCGCTATGCTTGCCAGGATCATCGCCGCTCAGGGAGATTACGCCACCGCGCGTGCTCTTCTTGAAAAGAGCCTGGCGATAGCAGACGAGGTAGGTGACAAAACAGAGATCACCACTCTAGGTCTGGAGGGCATGGCGTTGCTGGCGGCGGCTTCTGGACAGAGGGTCTGGGCCGTGCGGCTGTGGGGAGCAGCCGAGAAACTGCGCGAAGACGTTGCATTTCCTATGATCCCTGTCGAGCGTGGCCCTTACCGGCGCTCGGTAACAGAACTGCGCGCCTTCTTTGGAGAACAAATCTTTGCCGGCCTGTGGGCAGAAGGACGGGCCATGTCCCCGGAGGAGGCATTATCAGCGAATGCGGCTCTGCCTCCCAAACAAAGCTCGCAGCCAGCACAACCTGTCACTGTAGAAAAAGCTCCTGCCTTTCCCGCCGGTCTGTCAGCACGCGAGGTAGAGGTACTACGCCTGCTGGCCCAGGGCCTATCCGACGCCGAGATAGCCGACCAGCTCATCATCAGCCCTCGCACCGTCAATACCCACCTGACTTCGATTTATCGCAAGATACAGGTCACCTCACGCAGCGCGGCCACTCGCTATGCGAGCGAACACCAGCTTATTTGATTACGTATAACTACGTATTGCTCCTCTCTACCCCGCTCGAATCGCCTTTCTGGACCTCTTTTTCATTTACGTAGCCCAACACGTTATTTCACGGATGTGTTCGCACTGCCTGCCTGATACACTTTGGACATAAAGAAGTTCACTGCAGGAAGTGAACAAGGACATTTAAAAAGTAAAAAGGAGAAGAACACATGAAAACGGTCTCTCAACGTTTGGATACCTTATTCAGTAGAAAATTTCGTATTGCGAGCCTGTTAAGCCTCAGCCTCCTGGCAACGCTGCTGATACAGGCCTCAGTGGCATCGGCGAGAAGCATTTCTCAAAACTCGATCTATTATGCCTGCGTCAACTATAACACCGGCAAAATCTACATGCTCCAGCAGAGCGGCAAATGTAAGTCCGGCTATACCTTGATCCAGTGGAATCAAACGGGGCCGCAGGGTCCACAGGGACCACAAGGACCGCAGGGACCACAAGGACCACAAGGACCCGCGGGAGTTTCCCAGGGCTACTTCAGCGCCAATGGCAACGTCAATATCAGCAATGGCAACCTTACTCCTGTTGTGGTAACATCTCCCATGGCCCAGAGTAGTAGCTATATTGTCACCGCCACGGAGATGGCAGTTATCGATACGGGTGATACGGTTACTTGTTTCGTTGCATCAGTGGGTGGCTTTAGCGGCAATATATACGGGACTATCGGCCCCGTGAGCAACAAACAGTATTCAACCATTACCATCACGGATGCTACCGGTATTGGCGCGGGTGATCAGTTCGAGCTGCTTTGCACCGATTATGCACATGATTCTAATACCTATTCGTACAATGCTTCGATTTCCGTTATCCAGCTTAACGCGGTAAGTTCAGACGTGCCTCCGCACCAGAAACCCTCGCTGCCGGCATCGCTGCCACAGCACTAAACGTAGTCCGGTCACATCGTTCACAGTGCGCGGAGGGATTGCTCCTTCCGCCAGCACAAAAGCCAGGCCTCTTTCTGGTAGATACGTAGTCTGACACGTTATTTTACGGATGTATAGATGCCATGGGATGGGTAAACTTAGGACATAAAGAAGTTCACCAGGCGGGTGAGCGAAAGCCAATGAAAAAAATATGCAACAACTCGTAGGGTAGTGTGAGGATTGTTTAAAGTAACCAGCTATAGTTCAAACAGATAAAAAAGAAAGGAACAACAACAATGTTATCAATTTATTACCATGAGCAATACGCACCCATGCGCCGGCAAGAACTTGAACGTGAGGCACAACAGATTCGCCTGGCCGCCAGTGTGAGACCGCAAGGCGATCCATTTCAGGGCTTGATGAACTCTCTCGAGGGCTTGCTGATGAAGTTGGGGCTGTTGATGCGGCCGGAAGAGCAGTTCCGTCCGCGGGTCAAGCCCTTTACCGGCAGCCTTTAGTTTTTTCCCAGGACGAGTTGAGCGATCACCATGCAGGGCAACCGCGCGGTTGCCCTGCATGGTGATCGCTCAACTCGTCTTATTGAACTTGCAGGATAATCGTGTTCTGCCAGGGATCATTGACGCGAATGCTGTTTTCCTGCTCCTCAAAAGGAACGCCATACGCAACCAGCCGCTGCCTGACTTCTTGCAAGCCCTCACGTGTAGGAATGTTAATCACATAGCTTTGCAGACCGGCGGCGTTCGATGGTGTCGGTTTTGCTCCGCGCGAGTGCCAGGTGTTCAGGCCGATGTGGTGATGATAGCCACCGGCGCTGACGAAAAGCGCCCCGTGCGCCGATAAATCCGCGGTGATATCGAAACCAAGGATGGTGGAATAGAAGCGCCTCGCCTCCGCGATATCGCCGACTTGCAAATGGATATGACCAACGCGCGTCCCCGCCGGAATCACTTCCCATGGTTTAACCCCGCGCCTGCCCTCCTCGAGGATGCCACGGATATCGACCGGGTCGGTAGCCATCTGAACCATACCGTTTGTCCAGCGCCATTCGCTCCTGGGACGGTCGCGATAGAGTTCGAGGCCATTGTCATCAGGATCGGAAAGATACAGCGCCTCGCTCACCAGGTGATCTCCCTGGCCAACCTGCAAGCCCGCCTGGAAAACGCGCTCCAGTTCGCGACCGAGATCGGCACGTGTTGGAAAGAGAATAGCCACGTGATAAAGGCCCGTTGCCCTGCGCGGCTGCGGCGCAGCTCCTGGAACCTCGATCAATTCCAGCAGCGGCTGCTTATCCCTGTCACCTAGCACAACTCTTCCCGGTGCCTGCTCGACAGGCTGGAATGCCAGCACGCCCTCATAAAAACGCCGCGAGCGCTCAAGATTCGCGACGCGCAATGTTACCAGTCCAATACTCGTGCCGGGATGGATCGATCTCGCCGTTGTTGACGCTTGCTGTTCCGTTGACATAAAATTCATCTCCATTCTCGCAAACCCTGCGATGTTTCACGGGCTTTGACGCTCAACCTGTGCCCGTGGTAGAAAAGTATCTCTTATTAAACTAACAAAAAGTAAGTAGAATATCTTCCATCACTCATGATATCACCGTTTCGAGCGTATGATACTATTATATTCAGCGGATATCTCCCGTTGCGGTCATTAGCTCTGCATTGAGCTTCTTTCGGAGAAAATCTATGGCCCGGATTCAAAGCGAGATCATCATAATAGGTGGCGGAATAGCAGGTACGGCTACTGCCTGCTATCTCGCGCAGGATGGACACGAGGTGATCTTGCTAGAGCAAAATGAGCTTGCAAGTGAAGCATCCGGTCTGAATGCCGGTACGATCTGGGCCACGGGTTGGAGTAACACACCCGATCTCGTATCAACGCTCAACTTCGGCAGCCTGGAAATCTTCAAAATCTTGCAGCTTGATCTCGGCTATGACATCGAGTTTCGTCAGAGCGGCTCTCTTCAGGCCATCCAGACCGCTGAACAATACGCTTTTGCCCAACGAGAAGCCCACAATCTGGCCGCCGCCGGGCACCGGGTGGAGTTGCTTTCTGCTCGCGAGGCGCGCAGCATCGAACCCGAACTCAGCCCGCATATCCTGGGATGTCTCTACTATCCCTACGGCGGCAATGCCAATCCCGTGAAAACTGTGCAGGCGCTGGCAATGCTCGCGCAGAGACATGGCGCGAGCATCCTCACGCACCACACTGTTACCGGCATTACGCACCTGGATGAGGGCAGCTACGAGGTCATCACGCCACCGGCGACATTCAAAGCTCGAACGCTTGTCTTAGCCGCCGGTCCCTGGTGTCGCGACCTCGGCGCTATGCTTGGCCTCTCTATTCCCGTCTATCCTGTGCGCGGCCAGATGTGGGCCACAGCTCCTCAGCCACCCAGAATTTTTCACAGTATCGGCGCGCTGGAGTCGCACTTCTACTGGCATACGCATCCCTACAGCGATGAGCAAACCCCGCTCGAACTCACCCATCGCCAGGGTCAGCGGCTCACCCGTCATCTTTATGGTCGCCAGACGCGCGAGGGCGAGATCATATTCGGTGGTGACAGGCAGGTGAACGTTCCCAAAATCCCTGAACAGGCCGGTATCGAAGTCAATCACGCCCACGCGCTCGAACTCTTCCCATTCCTCAAAGACCTGCCCATCGTCCGTACCTGGGCCGGCTGGATGCCCTTTACTCGCGACCTGCATCCATTGATCGGCAAGATTCCTCGTTTCGACAATCTCTACCTGCTCACAGGCCTCAGTTCTTCTGGCTTTGAGAAAGGCATGATGGCAGGAAAGCTGCTCGCGGAGTTTATGCACGAAGGGATAGCCGACCCTATTCTCTCGGAAGCTGATCCGGGTGGCTCGATTGGGTTTTTATAACCTTATTAATTTTCAGGCTGCAATCGAGCATTCAGGTAGTCGTTGATCTGAGTCATAATGGCCTGAAGTTGGGATGGCTTAAGGCCGCTGTATTCGTGCCCTCCATCATAGGAAATATATTGAGGCGAACGTTGATCACTCAGAAGCGCCTGATAGAGTTGTTTTGACTGATCTGGTAGCACCGTCTTATCCAGGGTGCCCTGGATAATGAGCGCCGGTCCTGTTTGGGGAGCAATGTTATCGATCGGAGAGGCATCGTTAGCGAGCGGGTCTGGTTTTTTTAGCGGGTAAGGCTTTCTACCCAGAAGAGCAGGGATATCGTTTTGGACTTCCTGGTTCTTTCTGTTTTGAAAATATAATTCACGCAGATCGGTTGGCCCGAACTGATCGACGACGCATTCAACGGTGGGTGACTCGTTTGGATATTCACCGGCTACATCTGATGGGTGAATAGTTTGCAACTCGTCAAGCATCAAGGCCAGGTGCGCCCCAGCTGAATCTCCTAGCGAACAAATACGTCCAGGATCAAGACCAAGAGAAGAAGCATTCGCGCGCAGAAAGCGAACCGCCAGTTGGACATCACCGATCTGGTCTGGCCAATGATCGGTATCTTGTGAAAGATTTGGATTAGCCAGGCGATAGTCTATCGTGACGGCGATGTATCCCTCAGATGCATAGTGCTTACACATCATATCGTATTTTTCTTTCTGTCCTCCGACCCAACCACCTCCGTGTATCATAATAACGCCTGGCTCTAAGGAATGCGTGTTCACAGGTAAACATTCATCCAGGACTTCTTCCGCTATTGTCCCATCCCCATAGTTAACGTTAGGGATAAACTGTATCGAGTAAAGTGAAGCGGCGCGGGCCTGTGACGTTTGATGAAATCCGGCAAACTGTAGAAATACGAATGAAAGGATACTGATACAACAGGTGACGAAAACGAGGCTCAGCACGGGTGTACGACGGGTCATCGATTTCTCTCTTTCATTATCGGTGACTTGTACAAGATATTGTCTGTATCTTATACTGTCCCTTTCCTGTCCTGGTACATCCAATGCCTTATTCATAACATATTTATTGTAGAGTTGTCAAGGAAAAATTCGACTATAACGTGCTCTTGACGCCGGATATTAGGGTGTGCTAATATCATAGTAAAGAGGTTGGATATGAGCATATCCTAAGCCCAACTTGAGAGCAAAGGCATGGAGTTATATCCGCTGCGCCCGGTCGAAGACGCAACTCTTTTTGAACGCTGATTGGAATTGAAATGGAGAATAGAGCAATGAGTCTTTTACATACCAGGGAAAAATGCTCGCTCTGTAATAGATCGCTCGCGCGGTGGGATGCCTCGACTTGCGCGCGCTGCGGTTGCAAGCTGTGCGGCCACCATACCCATTTGTTACGTGCTCCTCACAGTTATGTTCTTGTTTCGGTCTGTGATCATTGCACGAAGAGTGTAACGGCAGTACATGTGCAGGCGCAACGACCCTCCCATCATGCCGCCCACATAAATTCGTAGGGGCCGATTTATCGCGCCCATCGCCGATTCATCGGCCCGTCCCTTTGCCGGACTAATTTGTGAAAATTCTTTTGATCGGCCCCGTCCCTTTGCCGGACTAATTTGTGAAAATCCTTCACCGGCCCTCTATACGGAACCACTATTGCCGGATTGCTTTGTTAAAACCTCATTATCGTCTCGCTTTGCCCCGGTTCATTCCTCACGCATTGCCGAATATATATGCAGCCGCGAAGACCAGCGCACCACTTCCAACCACCTGCACGACCGAGATAAGCCAGTTCGTCCCAAAGTAGCGATGACGGATGGCCGAAATCAACACCAGCTCAAAAGCTACCACGAAGTACGCGATAATCAGGGCCAGGTGTAGATCGGGGACCAGAAACGGCAGCGTATGCAACGCGCCGCCAACGAAGGTCATAATACCGGTAATCGCGCCGCGTATCACCGGGCTTCCACGTCCCGTCAGCTCGCCATTATCCGAAAGCGCCTCCGAAAACGCCATACTGATACCGGCGCCGGTCGCGGCTGCGATGCCGACCAGGAAGGCGTAAAAGGCGTGATGGGTGGCGAAAGCTGTCGCGAAGATGGGGGCTAGCGTGGAGACCGAGCCATCCATTAAGCCCGCCAATCCAGGTTGCACCACGCGCAGCAGGAAATTGCGCGATGTATCATCGCGCGTCCGAATCGCGTGAAACAATTCCGCCAGTTGTCCCTTAAGCGTATCCGGCGTCTCGGCTACCAGTTGATCTTGCTCTGACATTCTCTCAAGTTTATCGGAAACAGGTGTCTCATTCTCGACGCTACTGGCTTTATTGACATTGACAGGTGTCTGTTGTTCACCGGGCATTGCTGAACTCCTTTGTATGTGGAAGGAAGAGCATGGAAAAACGCTCCTCTATCATTTACTATTCAGTACGTGTCGCGCACGACGGGCAGAGACCATAGAGCCGAACTTCGTAGGACCCCAGTTCGATGCCTGCCGCGCGTGCCGCCTGCTCTAAAGCGTCCGCCGGTACATGGACATCGACCGGCACATCCAGCAAGGCGCCGCAGTTCGTGCAGACGGCATGGTCATGGCGCGAGGTATTGCCATCATAACGATTGCCCTCCTCGTCGCGTCCAATCTCCCGGATATAGCCCTGCTCGGCCAGGCTATGCAGGATGCGGTAAACGCTGGCCAGACCCATATTGGGCCGCACAGTCTTTACCGCCTCGTAAATCTCCAGCGCCGTCGGATGGTTGTGCGCCTCCAGTACGATATGCAGCACCGCCTGCGCATTACTATTCAGTTTTGTTTTCGTGATTGTTTCCATGTCAGGTCACCCTAATAATGATAATCATTCTCACTTTTTTTCTGGTTCTATTATGGAACATGGGGAGGGAAGATGTCAAGGCGAGCTATAAGATTGACAACCCCTACCAATCGTGATAGTCTTGCACTCAGGCAACACAGGCCACAACTCCAGTCACTTTCGTATAGAAATGCAGGATTTGCCGCATGCTTCGAGAAGACTACGAACTCTCCCGCGAGGATATTCTATTGCTTGCCAATCGCGATGCCCTGGCCGCCCTTTTTGCCAGGCTGGGCTACGATACCAACGAACGGCTCGTCCAGAACATCGCCGCCATGGGCTTCACGAACGATCTCTTGAAGTCCAATATTACCCGCATCGAACGCCTCGCCAGCCAGGATGCGCGCATGTTCGAGGTCTATCTTTTCGAACTCAAATCTGTCACCGTCGCTGCCACCCAGGCCATTGTGCGCAACTTCCGCAACCGGCCCGGCGATTACCTGCTCGTCCTCACTGACGACTACCAGCGCCTCGATTTCGTGCTGGTGGAACGCTATAATGCCGACCTCGCGAAGGGTCAGGAGACTGCTGCGCTGCCACCCGTCTCTAAACAGGTGGGAGTGCGACCTCGTGTTCTGACTGTCAATCGCCGCAATCCAGATGATGTAGCAGTGCGCGTGCTGCGCCGTTTCAGCTATACCGAAAGCGACACCATTGCCCAGTACGAAAAACTCCTCAGCGCCTACGATGTGGCCGATTGGAGCGAGCCGTTCTTCAATAACCGCGCGCTCTTCTCCGATTACTACCTGACCCGGCGCCTGCCTGATAGCCCCGAATGGAAAGATTCCGCCGCAGCCGGAGCCATGACGCGCGCCTTCCACGGCCTGCGCGAACTCTACGCCGATGTGCGCGAGACCTTTTCCAACCAGCCCGAGTCATTGACACGCGCTCAATTGCTCGAACCCGTCTTCTCCATCCTGGGCTTCGCGTTCCAATCCGTAAAAGCCAGTAATAATGGTGCGGCTGAACCGGATTACCGGCTCTATATAACAGATAGTGTCCCGCGGGCTGCCGATAAATCAGGCAAACAGAATAAACCCCTGGCGCTCTGCCTGGCCTATACCTGGGGCCGCAGCCTCGATGGTAAGGACGAGCAGCGCGACAATTCGACGCCCGACGAGAATCCCGGCGCGGTCGTCGTCACTCTGCTGGACTCCGGTGAGGCCGACTGGGCCATCGTCACTAACGGCAAGACCTGGCGCCTCTATTCCGCCAGGGCCCACAGTCGCGCCACCAACTACTATGAAATCGACCTCGAAGAGACCCTCGCGCAGCCACCTCCGCATCGCGAACTCGCCTTCCGCTACTTCTGGCACTTTTTCCGCGCCGCCGCCTTTGTTCCCGGCGAACGATTCGTGGATGGCGAACAACGCCAGGTAAGTTTCCTGGACAGCCTGATGAGCGAAAGCGAACGTTACGCCCGCGAACTGGGAGAGCGTCTGAAAGAGCGTGTCTTCTTCGAGATTTTCCCGCACTTCGCCCGCGGCTTCATCATCTACGCTCGCCGTACAGAGCAGCTTCCCGCCAACCTGGATAGCCTGGATGCCAGTACACGCGATGCCTTGCTGGAACCCTACTTCAGCGCCACGCTTACCTTCCTCTATCGCCTGCTCTTCCTGCTGTATGCCGAGAGTCGCGACCTGCTGCCCGTGCGCGAAGAGCGCGGCTACTACGAAAAGAGCCTGGAAAAGCTGAAAAGGGAGATCGCCCAGAAGGCCGGTACGATTGAAGACGAGGCTCCGCGCAAGCTGAAAGACGCCTACAACGACCTCAGCACCGCCTTCTACGACCGGCTGCAGGAGCTTTTTTCGGCTGTGGATAAGGGCAACGCTGCCCTCAACGTGCCCGTCTACAACGGTGGCCTTTTCTTGACACAGCCCGACCCGCAGGATAGCTCGCCCGAAGCCGGTGTCGCGCGTTTCCTGGCAACCTGCAAGATTCCCGACCGCGAGCTGGCGCTGGGACTCGATCTGATGGCGCGTGACCGCGATGAAAAGCGCCACGATCTCGCCTTCATCGACTACAAAAGCCTGGGCGTGCGCCAGCTTGGCAGCATCTACGAGGGTCTGCTCGAATTTAAATTGCGGGTCGCGCCCGAAGTCATGGTCGTCGTCAAGGGCAAAAAGACCGAGGAGATCGTTCCCTATGCCGAGGCGCAGCAGAAGAAGCTGCCCATCCTCAAAGAGGGGCGCGGCAAGGACGCCCGCGACAAGACGCTCCCCAAAGGCAGCGTCTATCTCGAGAACGACCGCCGCGAGCGCAAGGCCAGCGGCAGCTACTACACCCCCGATTACATCGTCAAATACATCGTCGAACACACCGTTGGACCCGTCCTGGCGGAAAAATTGGAGAGCCTGCGCCCGCTCTTCCGTGAAGCTGAAAAGACACTCAAGGTAGAGAAAGACAAGGTTCGGGCCTTGAACCGCAAGGACATCAGCGCCGAAAACGAGACCTACAAGAAGTTCCGCGAGACGCTCAACGAGGCCTTTTTCGACCTCAAAGTGCTTGACCCCGCCATGGGCAGCGGCCACTTCCTGGTCGAGGCCGTTGACTACATCACCGACCAGATGGCCAAAATCCTGACCGCCTTTCGCTGGAACCCCATCATTCACGAACTGGCCCAGACGCGCTCGGAAATCCAGCAGGAGATGGAGCGCCAGGGCGTGACCATCGACATGAGCAAGCTCACCGACCTCAACCTGCTCAAGCGCCGCGTCCTCAAAAGCTGCATCTACGGCGTCGATCTCAACCCCATGGCCGTCGAACTCGCCAAGGTCAGTCTGTGGCTCGACTGCTTCACGCTCGGAGCGCCGCTCTCCTTCCTCGACCACCACATGAAGTGCGGCAACTCGCTCATCGGCGGCAACGTACAGGAAGTGGAAGACGCGCTCAGCCACGACCTCTTCGGCCACCAGTTCGCCGGACTGCTCAGCGCCACCCAGTTGATGCGCAAAGTCGGCGAACTCTCCGACGTCACCGCCGAGGAAGTAGCCGCGTCGCGCCAGGCCTACAAAGGCGCCTACGATGCCCTCGCCCCTTTCAAACGCCTGCTCGACGTCTGGATCAGCGAATACTTCGGCAACAAAAAGGCGCGCATCACCACCAGCGTCTACGCCGGAGCCATCGTCGCCGGCAACTACAGCAAAGCCAATGCAGAAGACAGGCAAGCCATAGAAACCGCCCTGGAACTGGCAAAGACCAAACGTTTCTTCCACTGGGAGCTAGAGTTCCCCGAAGTCTTCTTCGACGAGACGAAACGCAGAGAGAACGGGGGATTTGATGCAGTGGTGGGGAATCCGCCGTATGTAAGGCAAGAAGGATTGGGGGATGACAAGGTAGCATTTAAGACGATGTATGAAGTGTTTAATAGCATAGCTGATCTGTATACCTATTTTATTGAGCGCGGCAATGTGATGCTGCGTCCAGGTGGCCGTTTTGGAATGATTACAGCTAATAAGTTTATGCGAGCGAATTATGGAGCTGCTTTGCGCTCCTTTTTGACTAACAAGATAAGGCTGGAAAAGCTGATAGACTTTGGCGATTTGCCCGTATTTGGTGATGCTACGACCTACCCTATCATCATATTGTCAAGTAACAATCCGCGTCATACTAACCCGATTGAATATGCACTACTGAAAACGCTGAACTTTAAGAGTCTTCCGCTGGCTATTCTCTCGAAAATAAGGAAAATGCCTGAGACTGCTTTTAGCGATTCTAACTGGTCTCTTGTTGCCACTTCAGAACAATCAATTCTGGATAAGCTAAAAGCAATCAGTATATCGCTAGGAGAATATGTCAACGGCACAATCAGGCGAGGCGTCCTTACTGGCTTTAACGAGGCTTTCGTCATCGATCGTGAGACTCGTGATAAATTGATTGCCGAAGACCGCAAAAGTGCTGAGATCATTAAACCTTTCGTGGTTGGAGAAGATGTGAAACGTTACAACATTGACTTTGAGGAGCGATATTTAATATTTACAAGGCGGGGTATAGATATAACGAGGTACAGAGCGATAAAGCAGTATCTGTTACAGTATAAAACTCAATTAGAGCCAAAGCCGACGAGTTGGAATGATAGAAAGCAAGGTGAATGGTTAGGCAGGAAACCAGGGCCATATAAATGGTACGAAATCCAAGATAATATTGCCTACCATGCAGAATTTGAAAAGTCAAAAATTATCTACCCAAATATTTGTATGCAGCCAGAGTTTGCCTATGATTCTGATAGATACTATAGCAATCAAAAGACTTTTATTATTCCAATGGCAGATATGTATCTATTAGCTGTTCTCAATTGTACTGTTATGAATTTCATTTTTGAGGTTACGTTGCCAAAACTACGAGGGGGATTCTTTGAACCTAGCTACGTCTTCATGAAGGATGTTCCCATTCGTCGCATCAACTTCACCCTCTCATCCGAACAACGTGCCTACTACCTCGAAAAGGCCAGAAACCTCTACGCCACCTGCCTGGACAAGAACGACCAGGCCTGTGTCCTCGGCTTCGTCGATCACCACCTCGCGCAGCAGCCCGAACAGTCGGATGTCGTACACGACCTGCTGGCATTCCTGGCCGGGGAGATGATCCGTCTGAACAAGGAGAAACGGGCCTTGCAGAAGCAGTTTTTAGACTGGTTGGTGACCACGCTTCACATTTTACCGGATAGGGAGGGGCGCAAAGGAATAGAGGTGTTAACAGGCAAGGGGAAAATAACGGATTATCCCGGCGATTATCAGAAGGGGGAGCCATACCTGGAGTTTGCCGATCTCTACGATATTTTGCTGAAGAATAAGGGGAAGCTAGGGGTGAGTTTGAGCGATACGGGGTTGGTTGAGAGGCTGAGGCGCGAGTATGAGGGGAGCCTGGAGAGGGTGTTGCCGTTGAAGGAGCGGTTGGCGAGGACGGATGCGTTGATTGATGCGGTGGTGTACCGGTTGTATGGGTTGGGGGAGGAGGAGATTGGGGTGGTGGAGGGGAGGGGGTAGAAAGTACCATAAAAATCATAGAATAATTATCACAAATATGTTATAATCCTCTTTGAGGAGGTAGTGGCCCATGCATATGAGCATAAGGAACAAAAGATGTAGAGAAAGGGTAGCCTCCTCGTGGGTTCGAGAAGTGAAACTGTATTTCGTAGGCTGGTAAACTTTAGTACAGCTCTTGATGAACTTGACACATCTGTAGCTGCATCAATCATCGCCCATATTATCCAGTTTGAGAAAGCTTGGAAAGTGAGCAAACACGACGGCGAAATACCCTCCGGATTTCACTTCGAACCGTATCTCAGGGTTGACGACCCATACCGGCTTTGTCAAATACGAGTAGGGCCGAAACATGGGTATCGTGCTTTAGCTATGTTCCTGAATAGAAGTTCAGATGCCTACTGGATTCACCTTTTCAAAAAGGTGAAGAATAGACAACCCGAAGATATGCAGCGAGCTCGTATACTTGCCCAACAGTTGTGGAACGAGCTTAAAAGGGAGCTATAACGATGAAAAGAGATGAAGATACCCAGATTTCAGGAACAATGAATGATTACCTTGTGCAGAGAATGACCGATGAACAGCACGGTCAAGAATTTACAATAGAATACCTCAAAGCTGATTTTCTTGCGTCTGCTGCCAATGCCCTCTCCTCTCTACGGCATCAAGCAGGCCTGACACAAGCGCAGCTTGCAGAGCGGCTCAACACTAAACAATCCGCTATAGCTCGCCTGGAGGCAGATTTCGATGGTGCAATATCTTTGCGTCGTTATATTGATTTCGCGCTTGCATGTGGATTCATACCGCATCATATAACCTTTGTTCCGTTAGTGACAGCAGGCAGCTTTACTTTAGCACAACCAGATAGGTCTTTGACTTTTGAGAATCAACAGAACTGGATGAATACTACTTTCCAGCTTACGCTTGAGCCTGTTGGTACAACATCTCAAATGACTTTTACTGTTTCTACATCAGTGACAACCTTGAAAGAACCGAGTCCAAAATCCAATATAGTTGCAACGCAGTTGCAACCACACCAATTACAGGAAAAGGTAGCTGCATAATATGCTTGAGCAGGTAAAAATTATCACAAGCAGAAGAGCTTATGAGTTTCAACCAGATGATTTACGTCTATCAGCCTTGAGTACCAAGCCAGTACAGGAACAAGTTCAATCGCTCTTTCGTTTCCAAACATCTGTCATGGGATCACCTATACCTACTTTTGGAGATGTTCCGGCTACTTATCCACCGGGGTTTGTCTTTGATATGGGCGTCTGGATAGCTGCTGATCAGCACTTGGTTCCAATTCGCTTTCTGCATTTTGAACAAAGGCGTATTGTGATCGATGTAGCCGGAACATCATCGGCTATCACGGATATTTATGAACGCCTTAATCAGTTTTTCGCTGAATTGCGCGCTCCTGACGGATCACCCATAATCGGTGAACCAAAAGGTATCCTGGATTATTCTGAAATTACGGCAAAATATCCTTTTTCGTTGGATATATTACTTGCAGAACCTTTCCGCGAATTACTCAAAGCAACCTTTCCAAGGGCTGTTGATAAGAAGAATGTAATGATTCCAGCATTCGGTATCCAATTTTATCCTGATGATCAGGAACTACAAGCAATGCCAATTCCTGGTGATGTTCGAGTTTTAACATTTACGCTGCGAGTAGGAACAAATCCGGATGAACATATCTATTTTAGTGGAGCTCCTCTTGACTCTGATACACATCTGCGCTATCTAAGTGATTTGGAAGCAAAGCTTACCACTTAGCTAGTGTAACATATAGCTCAATAATAAGATAAAGATATGGGTACCTGTATTGAGAGGCTAAAGAAGGTGAATAACGAAGTCGGGCAGGTTAAAGTCAGCTACTCTTTGCGAAGTTTGTAATGGATAACTCCATCTTGAATTACTCAATGACATGCAAATCGAAGCGGAAGAGCAACTCCATGAAATACAACCCTTGCTGGAGGAGGCTTTACAACACCTGGGTAATCCCGTTGCCCTTAAAACATGGCTCCTGACTCCTGTAACTTCTGGCGGTAAGAAGCCGGTAGAATATTTGTTAGCTCAGGATTACATGATATTTCGTGGTTTTCTTCTTCATATACGTACTGGCCAGGAGATGTTTCAGCCCCCTAAGCCCTTGGGACTCGTTTACCTTAAACGGCCCCGCGAGGAAGTCGAGCATGAGCTTGAACGGCTCAGACCAGGGGCGTGGCGATATGATGATGACACAGACGATAATGAGCCTTAACAATAAGCTCGGCAATCTGAGTAGTCCAGGACATATCATTCTCAGTGCAGCGAAAAACACTCTTTTTTCTTTTCAAAACACAAAAGGCACAAGCCTCCACGTATGGGCAGCATAGTCAGGGTACTCTTGCGGAAACGCGGCGGTAAGCATCATCTCTTCGGCCTGGATACGGTAGCAGTACGCGCCCGCCATCGGAGGCATGAGGATTATGGGTACGACCCAGTTGCCCGTGGATATTGCTGCGCCTGACCACATCAGCAGAGTAGCAATATAACCGGGATGACGAACTATACGGTAGGGTCCATTTGTAATCAGATGTTGTTGTTCGCTCGTTCGCAATGTGCGTGTGTAGAAGGCGCCCAGCACCCTGCTCGCCCAGACCCGTAGCACAATCCCGGCAATCATTATGATGATGCCGCCCCACGCCACCTCTTTCCTCTGGATGCGACCAATCTTCCGCTTGTTCAGCAGTGGAGCGGCGAGCAGGGCAAAGCAGCCAGAGCCAAAAGTAGCTCCAATCAGGCGTGTGCTTCCGCGATCTTGTGGTCCCGCTTGCCGACTGCTGGCGGCCTTTCCTTGCCTTAGAAGAGGTTCAGTGACAAAAAAGAGTCCTAGGAGAATAAAGGCTATAGATCGGGGACGCATCGTTCCCTCCTTCTGTTGCTGGTTTATTTTGTGACAATCCAGTATCAGGGTGCCGATTGTTTGCCTGATTACCAATGAAGCCTATCTCCACTATACACTTCAGCTTCTGATTCTTCAAGCATCCCGAAAGACGCGAACGATGCACCATGAACCCATATGGATAGGCTTTCAAGTCTAAACGCTCATATCCCTGCTCTCTCACAATTTTCCTGGCATGCTGTTCAGCATCGTCACGGTTACGAGCATAGAATGCAAACAGGATATCCATATTCTCTGACATACGGCAGGATAGTATCCATAGCGTCATCTCAATACACCCTCCTTTACGTTGATGGTATGAATTGATTCATATCATTACGATCCCCCTTATGTCAACATACCATTGTTGGTACAATCGGCTTAAAAGCAGGGAAAGGCCATGATACGACTACGAGTCAAAGAGGTTGCTAAGGAAAAAGGATTGAGCCAGGGCAGGTTATCCCGGCTTGCCAACATTGACGAGAATACCCTGAAGCGAATCTATCGCGATCCCTATGCCATCATTACTACGGAAACGCTTGATAAACTGGCCAGAGCGTTGGGGGTTCCATCCGCTGAACTCATTGAGGATGTAGCAGAGCAGTGAGGGAAGAGGAGAGAGAGGGTGATTGATGAGTTCGAAGTCACTATTTGCTATCTCTTATAGGTCACACTCCACATTTGACACATCCACTACAATCAGGACAGGAGCGAATCCGCAGGGCTTAAAGGTTATATTGCGCCGGGGATGGATCGTGACATGGTACAATACAGCAACGTATATCCAGCGATGTGCCGGTATTGATGATAGATCGCGCAAGAGGGAGTAATCGCAATGGACAACCTCATCCTGAACTCACTCGAAATTCACAATTTTCGTGCCTTTGAACATTTACAAATAGAACGTCTCGGCCGTGTCAACTTAATTGTAGGGAAAAATAATGTGGGAAAAACTTGCTTACTAGAAGCTCTACAATTATATGCCCAGCGAGGCTCTCCCCGTTTGATTCTAGAGCAATTGAGATCACACGATGAAAGTAAACAGGCGCAAGGTGGCTATTGGGATGCCGAAGAACTTCTCTCGGCCTTTAAATACATGTTCCATGGCCGTCCCGATGTGAGAACTCCAATCAAGCCAATCGAGATGGGACCCATTAATGATGTAAATTCAGCCCTCACTATTGCTCTCGACTGGTGGTATGCCGTACAGTCCAGTGAGGGAATTCATACCATGCAACTTCTGCAACCGGAAGAGTATAATCAACCTGTCAGTCGCGTACCTCGTCTTACTGTCCAGCTAGGCAAGCAAACCATCTATAATCTGTTGCTTGATTCGTCTCTCTTTACTGCTTTGCCCGTACTTTCATACCGGAACTCGAAACCATCAATGTTGTTTGGGTACCTGCAAATGGTTTGCACAAAGAGCAGATGGCGAGGTTATGGGATGATATTGCGCTTACCGATATGGAAAAGGAGGTGATCGCTGCTTTACGTCTCATTGCGCCGGGAACTGCAGGCCTGAATTTTGTGGGAAATGCTGCCTCAGTGGCGGAGCGTACCCCCATTGTAAAAATAGCAAGTATTGCAGAGCCGATCCCCTTACGCAGTATGGGGGATGGTATGCAGCGTATGCTCGGTGTTGCTCTCGCGCTTGTAAATGCCAGGGATGGGCTGCTGCTGATAGATGAAATAGAAAATGGAATTCATTATGCTGTTCAGCCGGATTTATGGAATAGTATCTTTTACCTGGCAGATCAGCTTAACGTTCAGGTTCTCGCCACCACACATAGCTGGGATTGTCTGGAAGGATTTAAGGAAGCTACTCAACGGAAGAAGAGGGAAGGACTGCTTATTCGCCTGGAAAATAGAAAAGGTAGGCTCGTTGCTACTATTTTGGATGAGCAGAGACTCAATGTTATTACTCGTGAGCGAATTGAGGTACGTTGATCATGAGTGATGAGATTCGGGAAGATAGGCGGAGAAATTACTTGCTTGTTGAGGGGAATGACGATGCCAGTGTATTTTATCATCTGCTCAGAACCCATCAACTACACGAACGCATTACTATAGTCGATAAGAAAGGTATCCACAATCTTTTAGCAACTCTTGATGAAGAACTCATACGTAGTGGGCTGGAATGCTTAGGTATCGTAATAGATGCAGATGTAGACCCTACTGCTCGCTGACAATCCTTACATGATAAATTGAGGAGAGCAGGCTATCCTACTATCCCTGCTACACCGGATGTTCATGGTACTATTATTAAGCAGGTTGAGCAGCCTACCGTAGGAATCTGGCTGATGCCTGATAATAAGGTTGCCGGTATGATTGAGGATTTTGCCAGCTTTCTTATACCGGACGGCGATAATCTCTGGGTCAGAGCTACAAATTGTGTACAACAGATACCGAAAGAGGAGCGCCGTTTTCGCGAGACATACCAAATGAAAGCTCTATTGCATACCTGGTTGGCATGGCAAGAGGAACCGGGTACGCCTATAGGATTAGCCATTACAAGACGTTATCTTGATACTAATGCTCCACATGCGCACTTACTTATGAGGTGGATTCGTAGGTTGTTCAAACTGGAGATGACAAACTCATAAGTGACCTGGCATCATACAAAAAATTGCTGTAGAAACGAGTTATAATCATGCACATCCCATTCGTCATCGACAACCAGCAGCACAAAATGGCCGATGTCCTGAATAGCCTGTTGCATCACTACAAAGGCCAGTCCCTCGACGTCGCCACCGCCTATTTCAACGTTAGCGGCTGGCAACTACTGTGCGATGGCTTGAATGGCATGGGTACTTTTCGCTTACTGCTCGGGGACGAACCCGAAGCTGGCTTTGACCTGGGATTGCGCGAGGTGGGTGCGAAACCCGTCAAGGGATTGATTCGCGACCTGGCAAAAGAAACCTTCAACGAAAAAACGTTGCGGCAGATCGAAGACCTGATCGCCTTCTTGCGCCGGGATAATGTGCAGGTGCGTCTATACACGCGCGGCTTCCTGCATGCCAAGTGCTACCTCTTTTATAGTGGCGGCGGCTTTGAACGCTTTACGCCCATCGCAGCCATCGCCGGCTCCTCCAATTTTACCCGCCCGGGCCTTGCGACCAACAAAGAACTGAACCTGGCGCATCGCGCGAACCTGCTGCCCGAAGAGGTGGAACCGCAGCGCGTCAAGGGCCTGTTAGAAAGCGATGAACGCAAGCGCCTGGGGCAGTTGGACGCGGAAGGACGCCTGGTCGCGGCCAATATTCCCGGCGTCCTCGCTATCAACGAACTCGCACAGTGGTACGAGAGACAGTGGGAAGCTGCCCGCGATTTCAAGGACGAGTTGCTGGACCTGATCGATTCCTCCAAGTTTGGGCGCAAAGAATATACCCCCTACCAGGTCTACATGAAGGCCATCTTCGAGTACTTCCGTGACGACCTGGAGGAGGCGGATAACGCTGCCAGTATGCGTTCGGCAGTTGACTTGAGCGAATTTCAGGAAGATGCCGTGAAAAAGGCGCGTAAGATACTTGCCAGCTACGATGGCGTCATGGTTGCCGATAGCGTCGGGCTTGGCAAGACCTGGATCGGCAAGAAACTGCTCGAAGACTATGCTTACCATATGCGCTATAAAGCCGTCGTCATCTGTCCCGCGGCCTTGCAGAAGATGTGGCGCGAGGAACTACTGAGCGCGGGTATCGCCGCGCACATCATTACGCAGGAAGCACTTGGACGCGATGAATTCGATATTCACGACGCGCAGGATGCCGATCTGCTGCTCGTCGATGAAAGCCATAATTTCCGCAATCGCAACGCCCAGCGTTACGAGAACCTCGAACGCATTCTGGCCGCCAACAATCGACGCGGGAAGGCCAGCGGCGAGCGCAAAAAGCTCATTTTGCTTACTGCCACTCCCATCAACAACAACGTCTTCGACCTCTACAACCAGGTCAACCTCTTCACGGGCGGAGACCGCAGTTACTTTGCATCGGCAGGCATCGGCGACCTCTATCGCTATTTTCAGGTTGCCCGCCGCGCCAATCGACAGCAGGAAAGCGGCATCGCCCTCTTCAATCTGCTGGAAGAGGTGGTCATTCGTCGCACTCGCCCCTTTATCAAAGAGGCCTATCCCAATGCCACCATCAAGGGCCAGCCGATTAGCTGGCCGGAGCGCAAACTCAAGACCATCCGCTATGACCTGGAAGCCACCTACGGCGGCATTTACGACAAGCTGGTCAATCGCATCGAGGGCCTGAAACTGGCTCCATATCGCCTGGAAACCTACAAGAAACAGGGCGTGAAGCGCGACCAGTTCGAGGAAGGACGCGAAGAAGCCCTCGTCGGCATCTTCAAAAGCCGCTACCTTAAACGTTTTGAGAGCAGCGTGGACGCCTTCCGCATCAGCATTCGTCGCGCCCTTGAGTTTCTGGAGACCTTTGAAAGCTATATCCTCGAAGGCAAGGTTCTCAACAGTACAGGCTTTCAGAAGGCTATGCGTTTCCTTGCCAGCGAGGATGAAGAAGACGATGCCACGCCCAATTCGCTTTCCGATCAACTCGACGCCAATATTCAGGCTCGTCAGTTCATTGAAACATTGCCCACGCTAAACGCCGAACTCTACGATCTCAAGCGCCTGCATAACGATCTGCGCAAAGACGTGAACGCCTTGCGCGAAGTCTGGCACGATATTGAAGCGATTACTCCCGCTCGGGATGCCAAACTGGAAAAACTCAAGTCCCTGTTAGCCGGAGAACTGCGGGGTCAAAAGGTGCTGATCTTCACCTATTACAAAGATACCGCTCGCTATCTCTACAGGCAATTGTGCGGCGATGATCCGGCAGCGATCCAATGGAGGGCCAGCGCCGGTGAGCCACGTGTTCGGCGTATGGACAGCGGAACCGATGCTCGCGAGCGCGCAAAACTGGTAGCGCAATTCGCGCCTCGTGCCAATAACAAACCCGAGATAGCAGGCAGTGACAGCGAAATAGATATCATGATCTCGACCGATGTGCTTTCGGAAGGGCAGAACCTGCAGGACTGCGGTGTCCTCGTCAACTATGATCTGCACTGGAATCCTACCCGTATGGTGCAGCGCGCGGGCCGCATTGATCGCATCGGAACCAGCTTCGACACCCTGTGGGTGCTGAACATGTTCCCTGACGATGGACTGGAAAAGCTGCTTGGCCTGGTCGAAAGCCTCTCGCAGAAGATTGCCAGTATTGACCGCAGCGGTTTCCTGGATGTTAGCGTTCTTGGAGAGATTGTCCACCCGCAGAACTTCAACACGCTGCGGCGTATCGAGGAGGAAGACGGCAAAGTGGTCGAGGAGCAGGAGCAGTTTGTCGAACTGGTGAGTAGCGAGTTTCTGCTCCAGAATCTGAAAACCCTGCTGGATGGTGGCATGCGTCAGATGCTCGAGGACCTGCCCGATGGCATTCACAGCGGCCTGGTACGCCAGGGAGCAAAAGGCATCTTTTTCTACTTCACGGCCCAGAATCAGGAACATGACCGGCCTGGCGCGAAGAGTGCCAGGCAGCACTTCTGGCGCTATATCGATCTGTCAGAGGATTGGAGAGGCGGGCGCATAGAGGACAACCGCTACGTCATCACCAACCTGATCCAGTGCCAATCCGACACGGTGCGCTTTGTGCCTGCTGATGGTGAGGTGGATATCTTCGCGTTGCAGGAAAAGGTCATTGCCTCAATTGTGCAGTCGTCGGAGGAGCAGGTGGCAGTGGAGGAGGCTCCTAAGCTGCTTGACCCCATCCAACAAACAATCGCCACGACCCTGCGTGGCTATATCAACAATCCCGCTATCAGCCGCAAAGAAGTGATCGCAGCCATCCAGCGCCTGAACGAACCCCAGCCAAACGTGTACATTCGCGCGTTGAGAAAAGCATACGAGGCCTTCACTGCTACCAATCAAATTGGTGATCTTCTGGCGGCGGTGCAAAACATCGGTTCCAGTATGGAGACTCCTGATGATAGGAATGCGGCCAGCATCGAAAGCAAAAGTCCTGTGAAGCGCGAGGATTTGAAACTGATGTGTTTCGATTACATATGGTAATAACAAGAGGATCCCATAGGCGGTATCAGCTCAGAACCGGCTACACAAACTCGTCTCAAAGGCAAAGACGCTCAACCAGCGTCTGCTCAACGCGCTGACAGGGTTACACACGGCAACAGCAAAGTGCGCCGTGTGTAACCCCCGGAGATCAACCGATCCATTGGATCCGAGCCAGCGGGATGACGAAGCCTATGGCTACTGCTCCCTGACGACCGTCCATCTCGTCTCAGAGGCAAAAACGTTCAATCAGCGTATTCTCCGCGTTATTCTGATTATTGACATAGAATCCGGCTGCCCACAAGCTATTTCCGCTTGCTCCATTCGGAGGGGGTCCCGAGATTGCCAATAGGGAGTTGCTTGCGTCGCTGACATTAAAGCTTGGAATAATGACCCATGCTGTCCCATTCCACTTTATGACAAGCGTTCCACTGACGCTACTTCCTACTGCATAGACATTCGTCGCGTTTAGAGCAAAAACACCACCCAGGAAGTTGTCTCCCCCAGGTGGATTGGGACTGGGGATCACGTTCCAACCTGAGCCATTCCAATTCTCGGTGAGCGTGTCGGTGATATCCCCTGGTGAAGCCCAATAAAATCCTACGGCCCATACGTCGTTTGTCGAAACGGTTGCGACACCACGCAAAAAGTTCGCAAAAGACCCGACCGAAGGGCTGTTGACCCAACTCCAGCTTGAGCCATTCCAATGTTCGGTCAGTGTCAGGTTGTGATCGTTCGTGTTGGAGTAGTTTCCAACGGTCCAGATGTCATTTGGAGAGACGGCCGCCACCGAGTCCAGGGCGTTTTCTGCCGCGCCCGGATCTGGGCTTGTGTAGACGGTCCACTGCGTGCCATCCCAGTGTTCAATCAGGATGTCGTCTTGCGTCTGGCTCTTATTGATCTCCTCACCAACGAACCAGACATTATAGGAAGAAATAGCATCAACTCCGTTCAGATAATTGAAACCCGTGCCAGGATTGGGATGGGGTATCAGACTCCACTGCGAACCATCCCAGTGTTCGATAATCGACTGAGTGTAGCCTGTAGAGTCGTATCCTACAGCCCAGATATCGTTTGCGGAGTCGGCCGATATACCGTAGAGATAGTTGTTTGCCGACCCGACATTAGGGCTGGATACCAGACTCCACTGCAAGCCATTCCAGTGTTCGATCAACGTGTCCGCTAAATTGGTCTGACCATTGACATAACTTCCGGCTGCCCAGACATTATTCTCGGAAACATAGGTGATTCCGCGCAAAATGTTCAATGAGCCTGGATTAGGGCTAGGCACGATACCACTCGTACAATTTGCTACGCGCAGATGAGTGGCAGATATGGCTCCGGCCGATCCTGTTCCCATAAGCAAAGCAATCAGCGCTACAGTGAAAACCCACGGTCCAAAGAACTTCTTGAAGTGTTTCATCGCTTACCTCCTTGACGAACAGGGATGCCCTCGATTCATTTTTTTCTCCATCGCACCACTCACAACATCTCAACATAGCATATCACAAAATGCTCATCTTTTAACTATCCACTATTTTCAAACTCTACAGCAGCTTTCGTACCTAAAAAGGTGCCTAACCGTTCTGCTTCTGCCTCAATATCGTGCTTGAGGGAAGCCGTGGGTGTCGAGAACATGCGCACTTTGACGGTTGTCTGTGTACGTTGGGTTTTATATTCCCAAACTCCTTTTATATAGCCGTTGAGCAGGACGACGGCGGAAATCCAACCTTGTGGACGAAAAACGAGGCTTTTATATGCGCCGGGTAAATGAGCTTCACTGTTGCGACCAGGCCCAAATGTGTATGCATCAAATAGCGGCAGCAACCTTACCTCACAGGATGTGGAAAGGTTTTGCATTGGCTCAAGCGTTGTTCGTAGAGCGAATGCATGCCAGCCTTCTACATTCACTTCTGCAAGCTCGTTTTCTAGAGAGCGGAAAAGTTTTCTCGCGGGCACGAGTCCTACCCCCCACCAGGAAGCAAAGTTTTCGGCTGTAGCGGGACCGTAGGTACGAAGATAGCGACGCGCAATCTCTTGCAGCGCGGCGTATGGCTCGAAAGACTGCCAGTTGTGAATCCACTTTTTGGGATTCACAAAGGTGACGTTTTGACCCTGGTTTGGCCCGAAACACAGGTCTCCTCGAAGCGCCGGGGGTTTTAAAGGCGAACCCCAGTTGGAGGACGTGATTAATGGACCGAGTTTTGGGATGCCTGGAGAACTGACGAGGGCGCTTGCGAGTTCTTCGCGCGTCATTGGTACGCTGCCTAAAATATGAGGAACGGCATCAATAAAAGCAGCATACTCAGCCGGCGTGATCCCATAATAGGAAAAATAATATTCCCAGTTGCGAGCTGGATAGGTGCTGCGTGCTGCTACATAGAGTGGGAATTCGCTGGCGGATAGTAGATGTAGCGTGCAGCGCATTGCCCAGGTCTTCACAAGCGAGTGATCCTGCCAGAGAGCCGCTTTCACATCTTGCGCCAGAAGTCCATCTGTTCGGGCTCACAATGCCAACTCGGCGGCAGACATCACCTGAGCCTGAATGCCACCCGTTTGCGTCACGGCCATGATGAAATCCTGGCGTTTCAAACGCTCTGATAGAGCGTGTTGCGATAGCCGCCAGCTATTCACCTGCTCCCACTTCAGGAATTTCACAGACTTTCCCTTGTTTGAAACCCTGATGTGAAAGAGATGTTACCAGGCAGGCGCCCAGACGCCAAATTCGTTGCCGTCGGGATCGGCGAACTGCGCCCATTTGCCCCAGGGTTGAGTGGCCAGCTCTTGCGTAATATTGACTCCACGCGCTTTGAGTGTCGCGAAGGTCTCTTCGATATTGTCCGTATGCAGCACGTAGCCGGTGAACCCGGTTCTGTCGGTGGCGCTCTGGCCGCGTAGTCCAAGCATGATATGGGTTTGCGCTCCTGGAGGAGCTACTTCGACCCAGCGTTCTGTTTCGCTCATGGGCTGGTCGTCGATCTTTTCAAAGCCGAGTGTGTTGACGTAGAAGTCGAGCGCCTTATCCTGGTCGCTGACACCTACGGTGACGGTGCCGATTTTTGTGAACATAGATACCTCCTATTTGTTCATCATTTCTTTCCAGCTTCAATGATAACTGATAAAGAACAAAATTTCAAGTTACCGGAGTACTTTTGTGCCAGACATCGTTATAGGCCGGACGAATCAATTGATCAATGACCCGGTGCCGGTGATGAATTTTCACCACCCCAAACTGCCATGCCCTCATGTCATTCTGAGGGCAAGAAGCCGAAGCCCTGAGGAACGAAGGGGAAGAATCTCTCGCCGGAGTCGCCCAGCCATCCCGATTTCGGTCAACTTGCCCACTTCTGGAGAATCACCAGTCAGGTTTCTCTCGCTCAGCCAGCTCTCTCCCGATTCCCGAAACCATTCGAGTGGGAATGCTGAGATTTGCGGGCAGGTAGGTTGAGGTTTGCATGGCCGCCTCAATCTCGCCACCTGCTAGCAGTATCGATTCAAATAAACGGACGGAATCGGCTTTTGTTTCTTCTCCCAGGTCGTCCCGCGAAAACACTTCCTGGGCGCAGGCGATCAGGTCTTGAATCACCCGTTCATAGCGGAAGTAGGTGAGCGCAACCCAGTCGATTTCCGTCTTCCCATATCCCTGAAAAAAAGCCATGCTGCCGGGCAGCGCCTCGCTATCGGTAGCCGATGCCTTGATGAAGAGGAAATCACGTTCTTTGGGCGCCAGCATCACCTCGTCCCAGTCAATTACATGCACATGACCGGCATGATCACGCAGCAGATTGGCCGGGTGCAGGTCCGCGTGACAGATGACATAGGGCAGCGCTCGCGACCGGAGTACTTCCGCCAGCTTTTCCAGGGCATTGACAACCATATCAATGCTGCGCTCATGGCCTATCCACAAGGAGCGAAGAGCGCGCCTGGAGGCGCTTTCCTCGCCAGAAGCAGCGAGATGTTGGACCTCGAAAGTGCGCACCCATTGGGCGTATTCTGATGGATCAAAGGTTTCCTTGCGCACGGATTCAAAGCCAGAAGGCGCTAGCTTGACCGCGTGGATGCGTTGGAACGTCCTTCCGGCCTCTTTCCATTGCTCATCTATCATCCCCGTCCAACTTGTGTCACCGTCGATGAAAGGATAGACAATTACCCTCCATTTCTCGATGTTTGCCCACAAAGCATGACTCCTGGTTGGAAGAGGAGCTACAACTGCTGAAATCCCCTGGTCCCGGAGATAGCGCGGCACAAGACAGGCCGGCTCGTAAAGATGGCGAGATGTGACTTTGAGCAGGTAAGCGATTCCCTGCTCGCTTGCAACCCGGTAGACTCCCGCCTGGTAATCCAGTCCCACAGGAAGATACTCAAGTGCGACGGCACGCAGGTTATAGCGATCCCATAAACAGGCTCGCAGGCTTTCCTCTGAAATATCTGGTTGCTCGCGCATAGTTACAACAGTTTCATCCTATCTTTTCTTTGGTTATCAGCAATGATCAGTATACCCAGGTTTTAGGGTAGAGGCAAGAAGATAGAGTAGGTTGGGTAATGGAAGCTCGAGCGGCTGCACAACTGCGGGCGAGAGATTCTTCGTTGCACTCAGAATGACATGCTCCACCATGTCATTCTGAGTGCAACGAAGAATCTCTCGCCCACTTATGGGTAATCATCAGGATAGAGGGAATCCCCGACAGGACGAATGGAGTATATTTGCAACCCCGTTCGAAATCAGGTACAATTTTGGCGGCTATGATACGACAAATTTTTAGGGAGGGAAACGATGACGACTCGTTCAGAAATTCTGGATACTCTTGCTGCCTCGCAAGAACAGGTTACTGCTTATTTCCAGGGGCTGAGCCAGGAAGACCTCGAACGCCCATGTACGGAGAGCGGAGTTCCTGGTGCGGCACCATGGCGAGCAAAAGATCACTTCGCCCACCTGGCACAGAATGAGCGCAATATTCAAGTATTACTACGCCTCACGCTCAAGGGTGAGACCAGCTTACCAGGTGGCATGGGCGGCGCGATGAGCAGAGAAGAAAGGCTGGCCGCCTCAAATCGGCGCAATCAAGACTACGTCGATGCTCACCACGACGACAGTATGGAGGCACTTTTCGCGGATGTAGCCGCGGCACGCCAGGAAACACTCGATCTCCTTGCGCAGTTCACGGATGAACAACTGGCCGCTCCTGCCTCGATCTCCTTTGTAGGTGACAGGACTGCCGGTGAGCTGTTCGCGGCGAACGCCCACCACGCGGCAGCGCATATTCGGTGGATTGAAGAGGGATTGCGGCAGGGTCTCCAGGACCATTGACCAGGAGAAAAAATGACTGATCAAAAAGACTACAATCGCCAGCTGGTTGAAGATTTTCGCGCCAACCGCGGCAATCCCGATAGTCCGTTCAAGAACAGACCACTGCTCTTGCTCACAGCCACCGGAGCCAGGAGTGGTCAGCCGCGCACAACACCAATGATGTATGTTCCTGATGGCGACCGCCTGCTTGTTATCGCCTCCAATGCCGGTGCGCCAAAACATCCTGACTGGTACTACAATCTGGTAGCTCACCCTGAAGTCACAGTCGAGGTTGGCTCCGAGACTTATGATGCTACTGCCAGCGTCGTAGAGGGTGAGGAGCGCCAGAGAGTGTGGAATCGGATCGTGGAGTCATATCCCTTTTTCGCCGATCATCAAGCGAAGGTGACACGCCAGATTCCGGTGGTTGCGCTTATACGGCGAGAAAGCTGATGATGGGGCCGGAAAGCGCTTTCCGGCCCCATCATGCTTCCTTAGACCACATAGGGTTGCGCATCTGATTAAAAATACTCTGCTGCACCTCCACCCCCTGCGATTGGCCGATGTCCGGCAAAGGTCTTGTAGCCATCTCCTTCTTTGTCTCTTCTAAATCCTTCAGCGCCATTTCGCGATTGCGCGGGATTCTGATGGCTTTGAACTCCTCTTCGGCCTTTTTGAAGTGCTCATCCGGCGTGCCTCCTGGGGCCGCCCATTGCTTTTCATACACTGCCCACGTAATATAAATCTCACCCTTTATATAATGGCCGAAATTCTGTTCTAACCTGGCCCGATTTGACACGCCCGGAGCCATAGCATTGTCTACCACTTGCAGCGCCTCCTCAAACTTTTTATTACCGCTATCGAAGTCTGATTGCATAAAGAAAATAGTGCCCCAACTGCTGGTCAGGCGTGCCAGGAAACTCGAATCATTTTTGTCGCATACCTCGGTAGCCTTTTTCGCGTAGCGATTCGCCATCTCAAATTCCCCGATATTGGCGTTAGAAGCCGCTAAGGTGTTATATTCGACAGGTGTTACCAGCCCTTCAATCTTACTGACGAGAAATGTTGCCTGACCCAGCAGAGAAACGTATTGTTGACTGAGCATGCTGCTTGCATATTTGCCTTGTGCAAAGTTACCACTACTTCCAGATCCCGGCTGTTGCGCCATTTGAACTCCGGTCGCAAATAGCTGGTTGAAAGTATCGGTCAGCTGAGACCGAATCGTGCGTTGCTCGTCAGCTTTTCCACTTCTCGCTGTCTGTACCGCAAGTACTATCGAGAGGATGAAGGCCGATAAAGCGACGAATAGCCCGCCTGAACTGGTAAAAATATCCACGTAATCTTTGAGTTGCATGGTTCCCTCTCCGTTATTGCTCTTCAAATACCACAAACATGCCTTCAGCACTCCTGTAAATCTTTACAAACAGGTAACTTGTGAAATGTTGCATATTCTCTGAAGAGATTATACTCATTGCTTCAATGAAATTCAATCTGATTTGCTTGACAGGTCAGCAGCAAGATAGGTATAGTGTTAATGTGCATTCTTTGTCGTAGCAGAAAGACCAGCCTGGAAGAGTTCCAGGAGTAAGGAAGGGCTTCCCATGTCCATCGAAGACAACAAAGCGCTCATACTTAGCCTCTATAACGCGAGACAGCAGGGAAATTTCGCCCTATTGGACCAGATCATCTCGCCGGACTTTATCACCCTCCTTCCCGGCAGTCCACAACCTCTACGCGGTTCAGAGGGAATCAAACAGATGATCATCCATTTCAACAATACTTTTCATGGCGTCAACACGGCCATTAACGATCAGATTGCCGAGGGAGACAAAGTGGTGGTTATTTACACTACCAGTGCCACAACCTCGGTACCCGTGATGGGCATGCCTCCTGGCCAGCAACTAAGGGTTGTGGGCATCGATGTCTGGCAGGTCATGAATGGCAAAGTCGTCAATTATTTCGGTCTCTCGCAGCCCATCCCTAATGCGTAGATGGCCATTGGAGTTTGCGTTTCTCCCTCATCTATACCTCTTATATGCAAAGATGAAGCGGTTCGCTCTTTACTTGAGAAGCAGCATATCATAATAATGATATCTTGTATAGCTGTGTTCGTACATGCGATACTGATCGGGTGTATTTAGCTTGCAATATTCATGACAGAAGATGTCATATAAAAGGAACTATACTCTCAAAAAGGCTCCGATCTCCACGAGCCTGCCTGAAGGAGAGAGATAATGGACAAAAAAGAGTTAGCGGCCGTCTTTGATGAGGCTGAAAAAGATCAGAGTCTCAATGGAGCCATTCTCGTTTCTCAGAATGGAGAAGTGCTATTTGAGAAAGCATACGGGTACGCGAGCTGGCAGTTGGGTGTTCCAAATACGCTTGAAACAAAATTTCATATCGCCTCTGTTACCAAAATGTTTATCGCGATGGCGGCGCTGAAGCTCTACGAACAAGGATTGATAGAGCTTCGTGCAAGGCCGGCGGACTATTTGCCTGAACTGGCTGTACTCAATAAGGATATCACGCTGCATCACCTTTTATCCCATACATCCGGCTTGCAGGATATTTATGACGTTCCACATCTCAGATTTGAAATGTACAGACTCAAGAAAGAACAGCAAAATCTCCTCTCCTATCTCGTGAAACTGCCGCTGTTGTTTCCCGTGGGAGAACGATGGAGTTACAGCAGTACCGGCTACATTTTAATGGGGTATATCATGGAGGAAGTGACAGGCTTATCATTCGCCGCATTGATGCACCAGTTAATTCTCGCGCCTCTCTCCATGACAAATACCGGCCAGGATTCTCCGCGCAGGATTAATCCAGGCCGTGCATACGGTCACACCATGTGGAATGGTGAACTGAGCAATGCCAGCAACGACAGGTTGAGCATGTTTGAGGAGGCGCCCGGCGAGCTTTACTCCACGGTGCTGGATTTAAAAAAATGGTGCGATGCGCTATTCAGCTGCCCGCTTGTTTCGTCAGAAACCTTAAAGCTGATGTTCACACCTTACGGCCAGGTCGATCAATCGCTGCATTACGGGTATGGATGCTTTCTTGCCCCTCGCTTTCGCATGCATGGTGGAGGAACGCCGGGTTTTCTCGCGCGCATCCGGCAATACCCAGAGCAGAAAGTGAGTATTATTCTGCTCTTTAACTCTGATCATATGAACGTGGAGAAGATAATCAAGGTACTTGAGCCACTGATAGTTGGATAAGGCTTGTACTTTTTGACTCCACAATTTCGGAATTTTTCTGATCCTTTGCATGCACTCCATTGATCAGATATACTTAGCATTGGGATCCATTGATCGTTTGCATATTCAGGCTCAAGTACTTGTCTGGTTGCCGTATCCAGGGTCTTTTCTTATTGTCATGTTCAGCCTATCGACCTTACAATGGAGGTTGCCATGATCAGAACCAGGATTTTGCCCAACAAACAATTCCTCGTAGCCTTTTTAATGAGCCTGCTGGCCCTTTTGCCATTGCCAGCAGCTAGAGCCAATGCTCTGGCAGTCGCGCAATCTTGTGGCCAATGGAGCATTACCCGCAGCCCCGATCCGAGTACTATGCTCAGCCTGGATGGCATTGCCGCTATTTCTCCCCAGGATGTCTGGGCGGTTGGTTATTTCATTGATTTGCAGGGTTCCAATAGAGCTCTTACTGAACACTGGAATGGAAACCGCTGGATCAATGTTTCCAACCCTGACCCCGGCACTTCCAGGAGCTATCTGGATGGGGTGGCAGGCGATTCACCTACCGACATCTGGGCGGTGGGAGGCACCGCGGCAGGGAACTGGGAACACCAAAAAACGTTGATTGAGCACTGGGATGGTAAAAGCTGGAGTATGCTTCCCAGCATACCGGGAAACCTGAATGGGGTGAGCATTCTCTCACCCAGCAACATCTGGGCGGTAGGCTATCGAACAGGTAAAACATTGATCGAGCAGTGGAATGGGTCGCAATGGCAAGTCGTCCCGAGCCCCAGCCCGGGCAAATACGGCAATAGCCTGGATTCAGTGACGGCTCTCACCTCCTCGGATATCTGGGCGGTTGGACAGTATTCTATGACACAATTCGGCTATCAAAGCTTGATTGAGCATTGGAATGGCACGCAATGGAGTGTCGTCAAGAGCCCTGATCTGGGTAGTCGTCCTTATGAGCTGCGGGCCGTCTCGGCTGTCTCTGCCAACGATATCTGGGCCGTGGGTGACTATGTGACTGCTCCGGGCGATATCTTGTTGACCCTCGCTGAGCATTGGAATGGGAAACAATGGAAGGTTGTCCCTACTCCCAGTCCAACGGGTGATGACGCGCTGCTCGGAGTTGCGGCTATTTCGACCGCGGATGTCTGGGCAGTTGGAGATTATTCCCCTGGCGGTCAGAATCTCATCGAACAATGGAATGGGACGGCCTGGAATATCTTCCCCAGCCCGTTCCGGCGTGGAGCGATCAGTGGCTTGAGCGCGGTATCTGCCGACTCCGCTACCGATGTCTGGGCGGCAGGAATCGATATTAACAAGCATAACTTCACCTATCACACGCTGATCGAGCACTATTGTTAAGCGAGGCATGTAGTGACCAGGCAACAGGTAGCGTTTCGCTGGAGCAATTACAACATGGGTCATGCTGGACATTGACGAGTAGGCCCGTCGTCCTGGTAAGGGCGCACCCTGGCTGGTCGCCCTCGAAGATCCCACTCGTCAAGGTCCAGGTTGACCGGTGCTATCCCTGTTGCTGGTATCCCATCTCATAGCCCGCCTGCGCCTGTTCTCCCCAGCGGGAATCTTTCGGTGAGGAAAAATCTGTTGCCTGGAAGTCGGGTTGCCTGTATTTTTTCTGCTCTTGTAGCTTCAGTTGCAAGCGCAGCTCCTCGTTGCGCAGTTCCTGAAGTTTCTGGCTCGCCCGGATGCGAACTTTGTAAAATTCCAGCAAAATGCCAAGGACGATGCTGACAATGCTGATGATGAAAAGCGCCAGGACGACCGTTGTCCAGAAGTTATCCGACAGTATTTTCAAGAAATCCATAAACGTTCCCTCGCAAACTTGAAATGAATGGTGCATCAGGTGATGACAGGTTCGACTCATTTCTAATACGAGAGAACGTTCTTAAAGTTGCGCTTTTCTTCGACGAGCTAGCTAACAATAGAACTCGATCAACGTCCGTTGGGCGCTGTTTGGTGGAATATAAGTACCTACTGCCCAGAAATCACCCGCCGGAGTTGCGGCTACTCCATAGAGATAGCTATAAGGCAGTGTGGGATTGGCAACGTTGCTCCAGTGCGTCCCATTCCAGTGATAGGTCGCTGCCTGTTGCAGATCGTAGAAATTACCTACCGCCCAGACGTTGTTGGTAGCAGCGGCGGCCACCCCATTCAGCTGGCCTGTCAGGTTGCCTTTTCCCTCTGGACTATGTACAGCTTTCCACTGGGTACCATTCCAATGTTCGGTCAAGGTATACGGTGGAGAATCGTAGCAATTTCCCCACTCAGAGCCTACTGCCCAGACATCGTTGCTAGAGATAGCTGTGACACCACCGAATGCTGGCAGGCAGGCGTTAGGAGGAGGCGGATTGCCGACCTGGCTCCAGCTTGTGCCATCCCAATGCTCAATTAGCGCCTCGCGAGGATCATGGTTGAGCGTATAGCCCACCGCCCAGACATCGTTGGTAGAGATGGCTGTTACCGCGGACAGGAACGTGCTGGAATTCGGGTTGGGAACGATGCTCCATTGGGTACCATTCCAGTGCTCAATGATCGGGGCATATGTTCCAATGTCTCCAACAGCCCAGATGTCATTCGCGCTTACGGCCGATACCCCTGTCAGTTGGGCCGCGCTGTTCGGGCTTTTGACCAGGCTCCATTTGTGTCCATTCCACTGCTCGATGATCGTCGTGTAGTTGGGATATTCCCCTGAGTATCCGACCGCCCAGACGTCGTTCGTCGACACGGCCGTTACGCTAAAGAGTATGGGATAAAAGTTACCAATTGATGGACTTTTGACAACACTCCATTGGGTGCCATTCCAATGTTCGGTGAGCGTAGCACTGCCAGTCGTGCCCACCGCCCAGACGTTGTTGGGCGAAATAGCTGTGATACCATACAAGCTATTCTCCCCGTTTCCCACACTTGGGCTTTTGACGACGCTCCACTGGCCGCAACTTTGTGCCATTGCGGCGGCATTGGCCCCCGTCAATTGCAGCAGGATTATGACCAGCATACCGAGAAATAAGCCTCGCCCCGCGAATTGCTTGAGAAAAATACGAATTCCTTTCATAAAGTCCTCCCGTGAATGAATTGTAACAACCAGGTGGAGCAATCCTGATTAACTTTGGCAAGCGAATCGGATCATACCCCTGTCCCTACAGGATGCGAGTTGCATTTCTACTTTGGCAAAGCAGCCCTGGTGGACGCTAACAACTACTCCCCTCAACTGCTAGTACGTGGATGGGTTACATTTCTTTTTGTATCAGATTCTCTTACACTTAATTTACATTTTCATGCGCTTTTTTTGATTATCCTGGAGTATCTTATGAATACACAAAGATCACGGAAACGTGTATGGTAATAAATCGTGTGCTTGAGCAGAAAGCAGGGGATGACAAAAATGGTTGAACAAGAAAATGAATTTTATGTGCCTTATGGATATCGCGTACCAACGCAGCCTTTAACTCCTGCGCCAGCAGAGATCATAGATAGCAACCCGCCAGCGACAGGCTGGGCAGTGCAACAATCATACCAGCCACCCAGGGATCCATGGGGGCAGATGCAGACTCCGCCGCCGGCGCCTCCACAGAAACCACCCAGGCGAGCTGGTCGAACGGCAGCAATCGTACTCCTGGCGCTTGTACTCGCTGCCATTTTCGGTGTAGGCCTGTTCGCCGGTTGGCAGTTCTCTAACTACCACAACAATACGGGCACAACTGCACCGGGGGCTACATCATCGTCAACCACACCGGCGCAATCCAATGGTTCCTCATCCAGCGCGAATTCAATTCAGGCGCAGCAAGAGGCGGCCATTGCGAAGATAGAACCGTCCGTCGTTGAGCTCGAGGTGACAACTTTCCAGGGGCAGGCCATCGGTTCCGGGGTTATTATCGATTCGAATGGCGATATCGTGACGAACAACCATGTCGTCAGCGGCGAACAGAGCATTCGGGTCGTGCTTAGTAACGGCCAGGCGGAACAGGGTCAACTTGTAGGAACGGATGCGGCGGATGATCTCGCGGTTGTACGCATCACACCATTCGCCCATATGGTGGTGGCGCAGATCGGCGATTCGTCACAACTTGCGGTTGGTCAAGAGGTGCTGGCTGTCGGCAACCCGCTCGGCATCACCGAGACAGCTACCCAGGGCATCGTAAGCGCTCTGAACCGCAGCGTCACCGAGTCGAACGGTGTTACCATCTCCAATGCCATCCAGACGGACGCGCCGATTAATCCTGGCAATAGCGGCGGCGCTCTGATCAACTTGCAGGGACAGCTCGTAGGTATCCCAACTCTGGGAGCAGTCAATACCGAGTCTAATACACCCGCGAACGGACTGGGGTTCGCGATCCCATCCAATACCGTAAAAACAGCCGTGCAGCAGATTCTCCAGAACGGCAGGTAAATACATCTGATCGCCCTGGCGCCTCCAGCGTGATCCTTTTGCTCCGCGGTGTGCCGCACACTGGAGTGCGGCCTCGCCCGGACGAGGAGAGGGAGTAGTATCCCGGGATACTACTCCCTCTCCTCGTCCGGGCGGGATCGCTGTCAAAAAAAGTTCGTTTTGCCATTGCTTTTTGGGCCAAAATATGTTATAATTACTCTGTTACTTCAAAAAGACCTCGCGTTTTAGATGCGCGAGGTTTTCTTTTACTTCGCTAACCCATTCATCGCACCTTCTAGATGTACCAACGTATGGCTACCGGTCTCATTACTTATCTATCAACAAGCGGGGCTGGTAGAAGAGAGCAGGAAACGGCACATGAATCCACCTGAACTTATCGACAAACGAATCGCAGAACTTGCCGGCTGGCGCGGCCAGATGTTTGCCCAACTGCGCAATCTTATCCACGAGGCCGACCCCAATATCATTGAGGAATGGAAATGGAATACCGCGGTATGGTCTCACAATGGGCCTGTTTGCTCTGTTGCTGCATCAATTGCTAACTTATTTACAGGTGAACTGCTGCATATTCATCTTGCCTTCCCCTCCTGATGTTTCCTTCATAAGCGAAATAGCTCTCCCTCCATTCTTCCTCACTCGTTAAAACTTTGTAACGCCACGGTATATTCATTTCTGCGAGAAATCTGTTACATGATAGAGCGCAATAGTACCATGAAAAAGAGGGCTGCACCTTTCGCTTCGATTGGAAAAATTCATTAGGGACAGGCCGCTGTCCCTATATTTGGATGTGGTCACCAGTACATGCTATCATTAAGGCTGTTAGCAGTTTTGTAGCAAGGGATATCGTCATGCGTAAGGAGATTGGGCATGTATGTAGGAGTTGTTTTTCCGCAGAATGAGATCGGCGCGGACCCGGCGGCCATTCGCGAATATGCACAGACCGTCGAGGAATTGGGTTACGACCACCTCATGGCCTATGACCACGTGCTGGGCGCTGATCCCACGAATCGACCGGGCTGGCGGGGCTATACCTATAAAGATTTATTTCACGAGCCGTTTGTGCTTTTTGGATACCTGGCAGCTTTGACAAAGCTCGAGTTAGTCACAGGCGTGATTATCCTGCCACAGCGGCAAACGGCGCTGGTTGCCAAGCAGGCGGCAGAAGTGGATGTGTTGAGTGGCGGGAAGATGCGCCTGGGCATCGGCGTTGGCTGGAATCCGGTGGAGTATGAAGCACTGGGCATGGATTTCCACAAACGCGGGCGCGTGATAGAGGAGCAAGTCGAGGTGCTGCGCCTGCTCTGGAGCCAGGAGATCGTTACCTACAAGGGCCGGTTCCATACGATCAGCGAAGCCGGGCTTAATCCGCTGCCCGTGCGCCGTTCGATTCCGATCTGGATGGGTGGAACCGCGGATGTATTGCTGCGCCGGAGCGCCCGACTCGCGGACGGCTGGTTTCCACAGGGACAGCCGGATGCGCAAATGCAAGAGGCCATTGGACGCCTGCGTAACTATCTGCGCGAGGCCGGGCGCGACCCTGAAGCGTTTGGCATCGAGCCGCGGATAAATGCCGGGGATGGAGATACCCGGCGCTGGCTGGATGAGACAAAGCGCTGGCAGGAACTGGGCGCAACGCACATTTGCATCAATACGATGGGCGCGGGTTTCACCTCGCTCCGGCAGCATCTTGAGGCTCTCCGGCGATATAAGGATGCTCTCGGTTAACTGTCCGCAGCTATGTAAAAGTCCAGCCAGGTGAGTCAATCTGGTAGGCTACTTTCACACAATTAGCTTGTTGTCGCGACTTTTACGTAGCCCTGATTTGCCGTCTAGCGCGCTTCCAGTATGCTTGTCAGTGTGTTATAATGACCGCGGTCATACGTGTAATATACATGTAGCATTACCAGGGCTGGTTTCCTTGTGTATCGTCCTCCATAGTTGATAAAGTTGAAGTGTTATAATGGGTAGAGTACCGTTAGCAGAACACATTTCGGTAAGCTCGGATTTGATTAAGTATGTCCGAGAAAGAAGGTCTATGATTCGGGAAGCGGCTGAAAGTATCTCTATTACGGAACGTGCTTTAGAGCTGCAGGTATTGCTCTATCTGCCCCGCTTAATGCGGGAGTACGGCAATCCATTTCCCGGTGATCATGCTTTCTTCGACGAGATCAGAAGATTACTTCACCTTATCAAGAGCCGCGTAAATCCCTATGCACATTGGCAGGATGAGCCTGAGACGCCGCTAAACAATCTTCATGCTACCAGATTTGTGGAAATACCGGAGAGGGAAGCGCGTATTATTCATGAATCTTTTCATTACCTGTCATCGTTTCGCCCCGATAGTAGAAGTTTTGGCCTGAGGACACTTGATGAAAACCGCCTGGCGTCGCTGATCACCATCTCACCTTTTGACCTGGAACATATAACACCGTTGCCCGAAGGAGTTAGCAGGTCGAATGTGCTGGTCGTCTCGCGTGTCTTTTGCTTTGATTGGGTGCCAATGAACACAGTTTCCTATATGATGGGCCATATGTATAGGCATCTGAGATTGATTTACCCGAACGTACAATTACTGCTTACCTATATCAATCCGAACCTTGCATTTATGGGTTCATCACTCAAAGCAGCAAACTGGGTCTTGTTCGGTTACGAGCAGGGAACCCGCTACGCTTACATCGATAAAGAATACACAACTGATCGCGAGCTGGTACGATATCATCGTACTGCGGACCCCTCACAGCTGCAAAGCATGCTGGGGGATCGGTTTGAAGTGACCCGTGTCAGGCTGGATCCCCTGCAGCTGTATGCGTACTTTTTAGATAAAGAGCTCTATGCCCGGTACTCACAAGGATTTGAATTTGTATTTGAAAGGCCGTAAGGTTGAAGTTCTCCTTTATGTCTTTCGGACAAAAACCGGTTCCTGGAGACAATGAAATCTCGCCCCAGGCAGGGCAAGAGGTTATTGTCATTGCGACTTCAACTCCTCCAGATCGTCCGGCATACAGGAGAGATCTCCTCAGTTGTCTCTGCTATCCAGATGGTACATATATACGTTTCAGCTATCGTCTGCGCTGGATAGAAGAAAGCTTGATGAAGCTGTGGATCGAGCAATATCGCTCTCAAGCGTCGCAGAGGATAAAAAGTATTCCTGCGCTCATCGTCTTCTGTGATATTCCCGAATCGTTGGATCAAGATTTTAAATTTCTTCCTCTGCGTTATGCTCATTTTGAGGGCTTTGAACCACCTGAGATTCTGGAGCGTGCTGACCTGGATGTCCAGGTTGCAGTTCGTTTCAGGCTTGATCGTTTTGTCTATTTTGTTCCATCAGACATCGAAAAGCAGCGCGAAAAATGGCAGACCTGGATGCTTAACCAGAATGGCAAGCATCCACGGCCCATCCGCCCAGAAAGTATTAAAACCAGCAGGACAAATCTTGTTTTCACTGCCAGCCGCTTCGAGGAAGGTCCGAAAGAACTGGAGGAAGTTTCATGGGTAAGACTTTCCGAGCAAATATCCGCAGCCAGAACCATGCAAGGTTGCTCGTTATTTCGACTCATCGGAATTTATGAAGCCTCTTCTCCCTCAAGAAGAAAGCATGTACGCATAAAGGAGCAATACGGCCATAGGTGTTACGTGTTTGAAGCTGGAAAATCCTATATTATCAATCTACAATTTTATCTTGATGGCGGACGAGCTCGTATTCCAAAGTCATTGACAACCCATGTTTCCACAAAAGCTATCCTCTTAAGTAGCCCATTGATTAAAAATATTGGCTTGAGTACTGAAGTCGAGATCATTGTCAATACCAGTAAGGTATATGCAGGAGAAATAGCCACGCTTGTTATCGAGGATGCTGTTGATAGGAATAAGGATATTCCACAAATGGCGCGTGCGGAATTCGTTGTCCTGCTGCGACCGGAACGATGGCTACCCCTGGTCGTTCTATTGGTTGCTTTCGGTACGTTTTTTACAAGCGTCTCGCCAGAAATGGTGGGGGATGCCCTGACCTTATTGCATGCCAGTACCGTGATAGCAAAAGATATTTCATTGATTGCGTACTTCATCAAGGGTCTGGGTTCAGTGCTTGTAGCTGTAGGAGCATATCTGGGCTTCAGGAAATTGCCCTCAGGATAGATAAGGTACAACCAATTATGAGCAGTACACTCGCGACCATTGTTTTCGGTCTTGCCGCTTCCCTGTTCTGGGGGAGCGGCGATTTTAACGGAGGGCTTGCCTCGCGCCGTGCCACAGCCTCGAGCGTTGTGGTTGCCGCCTACGCCGTTGGATTTGTGCTGCTGGTCGTGCTGGCGCTATTATGGAGAGAGCCATTTCCCAAGTCGCTCGATATTTTCTGGGGAGGATTAGCCGGATTGGCAGGAGCTATCGGGCTGGTTTCATTTTATTCGGCACTTTCTATTGGGCGCATGGGTATTGCCGCTCCCATTTCCGCCGTGCTGACCGCCGGTCTACCGGTTATCTTCAGCGTATTCACGGAAGGATTGCCAAACCTGCTCCAACTGGGCGGATTCGTCCTGGCTCTGTTAGCAATAACGCTGATCTCACGCCCGGAGCCTGCCAGGGGGCGACCAGAGGGTATCGGGCTGGCATTGCTGGCTGGAACAGGCTTTGGGTGCTTTTTTATTCTCATCAGTCGCGTCACTCATGGTGAGACCTTCTGGCCGCTTGCTGTGGCGCGTTTCACGTCCGTTCTCTTCTTGTTGATTATGGCATCCATTCGCCGGCAGCCCATGCGGCCCCAGCTTGCAGTTACTCATCTCATCCTGCTGGCCGGAGTGCTGGATGCTTTCGGCAATGTATTTTTCGTCCTTGCCTCCCATAGCGGTCGGCTCGATGTCGCTGCCGTTCTCTCTTCCCTCTATCCCGCGGCGACGGTCATCCTGGCTGCGCTCCTGCTGCGCGAGCGCGTGACGCGCATCCAGGGGATTGGGATTTTGTTGGCATTGATAGCGGTACCGATGATCTCGGTATAATCATTAAAGCTCCATTCCCCAATGCTGGCTTCATCCAGGCCAGATTCCCTGTATTGGATAGGTTGTATTTTACCCAGGGTAGAAAGACGGGTCTTTTAAACAATTGCGATCGGTCGCACGGGCGAACCTGTTGCCCCGCGCAGCTTGAGAGGCAGGCAGATAAAGGTAAATTCGTAGCATTGCTCGCGGGCCAGCTCCTCCAGGAAGAGGTTTTCTACAATGTAGATGCCGTGGCGCACCAGCAGGATCAGATGTCCGGGCAGCGTGACCTGAAGATCGGGGTCGATAACGCCGAGTTCGTCCCAGGCAATATTGTCGGCTCCAACTGCCCGCACCCTGAGACTGGCAAGCCAGGATGATGCATCTCCGCTCACGCCTCCCGCCTGCAGGTAGGTGGTCGGGTCCTGCCAGGTCGCTCCATTGCCGGTTCGAACCAGCACCACATCTCCCTCGCCTATAGCGGTTCCCTGATTCCGGGCTACTGTTTCTAATTCTGACTGCCGGATCTGGTCACCGCTCCCGATACGATCTACGCCCCGGTGACGGGCGACATCGAGCAAGACCCCGCGCGTAATGATGGGAGTGATGGTTTCCGCGCCCAGTTCTGTGAAACCCTGCGAGGTTTGAATGCTGGGATTGATCTCCCGCCTGCCGTACAGGTGTACGTCCTCGGCCTGGTGGCACAACGCATCGATATGCGTACCCGAATGCTCAGTTGTGTACATAAAGCCGGAGGCACTCGTGCGCCTCTCTGCCGTGCCCGGCTCGTGATGGCGGTGAAGCGTGTAGACGTAGCCGGGCGCGTGGCTCGCCAGAACGGGAGCGCCAAAATAGCGCGGCTGCTCTAGATCATAGACACGTGCATTGGATGGTATATTCATAATAGCCTTCCTTCTCCTGAGGTGTAGGGACCAGATAGATTTATCGCGTCCAGAGAGGAGCTATTCATGGTGCCAGGCCCAGGCTCAATTTCAATGCTGTATCAACGCGCGCCATATCTTCACTTGTAACCGAACCACGACGGCGCATGAGGCGGGATTTTTCGATGGTCATGAGTTGCTCGCACTTCACGTCCGTATAGTCGGTAAGCCCGTTTTCTGAAGTGGGTGCGATGCGTACATGCAGTGGCAACTCCCGTTCGGTGCGGCTCATCGAGGCGACAATCGTCAGTGGATAGGTGAGCGATGCATTACCACGATCATTCTGGATGATAAGGGCGGGACGTGTGCCCTGTTGTTCGGCACCACGTCCTGGAGACCAGTTGACGTCCCAAATCTCACCACGCCTCGGGCTGGGAGGCGTATGTGGTGGGGGTGAAGGTTGACTTATTTCTTGTTGTTGAGGGCTGGGCGGCGTTGATGCCCTTGCCTCACTACTCATGCAACTACCTTAAAACTTTACATAACGCTACGCAACGGTAAAGATACCTTCCTGGCTGGCATGAAAAAAGAATTGGGCGTCTTTAAGAGTTTCTGGGAGGGAACCGAGGTAGTCGTAGGCTTCATCGAGTAAGTGACTGGAGGAGGAAAGGTGCTGCTCGCGTTTCGAGATGATTGCTGCTTTCAACTGTTCGTAATTATCCTGGCGCATTAACTCCATAATGGTCTCCACTACATCTCCGAGAGAGGCTTCAAGCTCAACGGCGAGGGCTTTTAGCTCCTTATGTTGCGTTGAGGGGATCTGTATCGATTTGCGGACGAGGTTCTCATGACGATAATAGTCGGGTTGAACAACAGCCATGAACTGCCTCCTGCTAGTGCAACTAACACACGGCGTCTATCCATCTTGCCAGGCTGCTAGCGCAGCCCATGCTTTGTGTTCAGGCAAGACAATAGAAGAAACAAGCCTTTCACACTGTTCTAATTGTAAACGGAGACTTCCGAAAAGTCAATAATTGGATTTTTCCAAAATGCTAAAAATGGAAAGCACTTACTTTGAAATGTTATGGCACCTGTAATACTCGTACCGTCTGGTCGTCGCTAGCAGACGCGAAACGACTGCTATCCGGCGCCCATGCCACATCCTCTACTTCGTTGCTATGGCCGTTGTAGATGGCCAATTTATTGCCTGTATTGGGGTCCCAGACCTGGATAGAGGTATCACTGACCGCCTTCGTATGATCGCCACCACCCGAGACGATTTTCGTGCCATCGGGCGACCATGATACCGCGACAACAAAACTGCGGTGGCCGGTATAGACGAGGAAGCGGCTTCCACTCGAGGAGTCCCAGACCTGCACAGTAGAGTCATCGCTGGCCGAGACAATGCGCCGGTCATCGGGCGACCATGCCAGTGATAATACCTCGTTGGAATGACGACTATACGTGAGAATCGGCATGCCGGATAGAGCATCCCAGACCTGCGCGGTATAGTCGCCACTGCCCGAAACGATGCGAGTGCCATTATGTTCCCAGGCCACGCAGTTGATATAGTGAGTATGGCCCGTGTAGGTGATGAGGCTCGTCTGACCGGCAACGTCCCAGACCCTGGCAGTTTTATCGCCACTGCCTGAAACAAGCATAGATCTGTCAGGCGACCAGGCGACAGAATTTACATGTCCTGTATGGCCTGTGAGTCTGGAGATAAGCATTCCAGAAGAGGCATTCCATATTCTTATGATATGATCATCGTGTCCTGAAGCCAGGTAGTTGCCATCAGGTGACCATGCCACACTATCGGTCGCACTGAAACTATCGCTCAGGATCAGGGCAGTGACTCCAGAAGAGGCATTCAATATTTCTATGACCTGGCTATTGCCGGCGGAGGCCACAAATTGCCCATCGGGAGACCATGCGACGGTGTATTCTTCGGCGGGCCCGGCGTGAGAAAATAGCTCTGTTATCGCTAAAGTGGGGGAATTGGGATTTGTGGTTCCCGTTGATGAAGATTGAGCTGTGGGAGAGGATTGAGTCGTGGTCCCTGATTTCGCCGGATGTGTGGCGGCAGAGGTGGGGTGATTCGTGCTTGTAGCAGCGGATGGTACCAGGAAAAATTTAGCCAGTGCGGCCCCACTCCCCACAGCGGCCGCCACCAGGACGGCGCCGCCTATGAAGGCGCGACGCGACATTTTGCGCTTTTGTTGTATGCCAGGCTGATCAGCAGCAGTGATTGCTCCTGGCAGAACGGGTGGTAGAGGAGTTACCGGCGATGGTAGGATATGTGACTGGTACACATCCGGTATGGGAGTGGTTGGGTCAGTCTGGGATATATAGGGCGGCCCTGAATTGACCGGGGCGATGGGAGGCGCGGGTTCTCGGACGGGCGCCGCAAGAATGGTGGGTGGTACTGATGGTACAAACAGGAATGGATTGGAGCCTGGAAGCGTTGGTAACTCTTGCTGGCTGGCCTGCTCTAAGGCGAAAGCGAATGCCTCAACCCGCGCAAAACGCTGCTCCGGGTCTTTAGAGAGCGCCACCATCACCACGCGCTCGACATCAGGAGAGAGCAGCGGAGAGGCGGCACGCAACGATGGCGGAGCCGTAAACATGTGCTGCGTCGCTATTTCGGTGAAAGAGCCCTTGAATGGACATGCGCCGGCCAGCCATTCGTAGACGATAACGCCGAGTGAGTATTGATCGCTGGCCGGTCGTGGTTTCCCATTGATCTGCTCCGGCGCCATGTAGGAGATGGTACCCGAAATATCCAGCGTTGGCACGGAGCGCGAGGTCTGGGAGATGGTAGCGATGCCGAAATCGCTGAGCACTACCGCATTATTCTGTGCCACGAGCATATTTTCGGGTTTCACGTCACGGTGAATCAGCCGTTGATCATGCGCGTATTGCAGCGCGGCGGCGATCTGTTTGGTGTAGGAGACGACGGTGGACAAGGGAAGGCGTGTGCCGCGCGGGTGGCGCTGGCGCAGCGTTCCGTTGGGTGCATACTCCATCACGAGAAATGGTGTACCGCTATCTACGCCGAAGTCCAATACGCGCACAATATGCGGGTGCATCAGGCGAGCAATGGTGCGGGCCTCGGAAAGAAAGCTGCTCATCGTATCAGGAGTAAGCTGCGCGTGCAATATCTTTATCGCAGCCTGTGTCTGGAGATACACGTGCTCGCCGAGGTAAACGTCGGCAAAGCCGCCTTTTCCCAGCAGGCGAACCAGGCGATAGTTACCCAGTTGATTTCCCGTACGGTCCATATCGCGGCCCTCTTTTCTGTCGAGCGGGGCCGATTGATCGGTCCCTACATTCACTGAGACTCGCAGAATTCCTCCCCTGATGCCCACGATCCTCTTCCCCATATCTGGTATCTTCATCCTCGATCATAGATTAGAACATAAATACGCTAGCGGATAACGTTTAAATCTCTAAGCTATTTTCCACCTCATCTACAATTATGCATGAAATTGAGGTTGAAAGCAAGAAAATGAATCACGTTTTTGCGGTGAAATCACTCACATCTTTCAAACTTAGAAGGTCGAAAGCCGATTTGGCAATTTTTGTAAATCATATGGCACTTTATGTTATGGTATTGACAAATTTTGAAGAAATATGTTAAAAATAACATATAAATGGCAAAAATTACTACGTACATGATGTTATTGAATAAAAAATGAGGAGAAAACCAGCATGCTTGCCGTCTTACGACAGCGTAACTTCTCGCTACTCTGGTCTGCCGGGTTGATTTCCATGATTGGCGATTGGATGCTGTTCATCGCCTTACCGATTTACGTGTATAAGCTGACCGGCTCTGCCCTGGCTACCGGCACGATGTTCATCGCGGAAATGATTCCCAGCTTGCTGCTTGGTTCAGTGGCAGGGGTGTTTGTGGATCGCTGGGATCGCAAACGCACTATGGTGATTTCCAATCTGCTGCTGGCCCTTGGTCTGCTGCCTCTGCTCCTGGTACATTCAACCGCCTGGTTATGGGTGGTATACATAGTTGCGTTCGTCGAATCTGTGCTCACACAGTTTTTTACTCCCGCTGAAAGCGCACTTTTGCCGTTGCTTGTAGGCGAAGAGCACGTGGGGCCTGCCAATTCTCTCAATTCACTGAATAAGAACATTGCGCGACTGATTGGCCCACCCCTCGGCGGTATCGTAGCCGGTCTGTCTGGCCTGCCTGCTATAACTCTCGCGGATGCAGCCTCCTTTCTGATTGCCGGTGGTATGATCGCCCTCATCGCGGTGCAGTCGAGGGCTTCAGAAGAAGAGAGTACAGGAATATCTACTCCTGCGAATAGTCTGCATCCACTGGTAGCTGTCTGGCGCGAATGGTTGGAGGGTCTGGGACTGGTGAAGAGAGAGCGAGTGGTTTCCATTATGTTCGTGCTGTTCGCGGTAACATCGCTGGGCGAGGGTGTTTTCGGAATCTTGTTCGTGGTTTTTGTGTATAGAATACTGCATGGAGGTGCGCTGCAACTTGGCGAGCTGATGGGAGCGCAAGCGGTAGGTGGCCTGATTGGTTCAATGCTTGTGGGATATGTTATTAAGATCATAACTCCATCTCGCCTGCTGGGAATAAGTGGGATTCTGTTCGGTTTGATTGATCTTGTGATATTCAACTACCCTGCTTTCTTTCCAGGTTTTACCCTGGCCGTGATCCTTTTTGTACTGGTAGGGGTGCCGGGCGTAGGCACATTGACCAGCGCATATACGCTGCTGCAGACTGCTGTCACAGACGAGTACCGGGGGCGCATCTTCGGCGCTCTTGGCACGACTGGCGCGTTATTTATGCTGCTTGGTACGGTCCTGGCCGGCTTTTTAGGCGATCACATTGGCGTTGTGACGGTGCTTAATACGCAAGGAGCCGTCTATGTCCTGGCAGGGGGATTTGTGCTTGTAACTCTGTTCAATTTCAAAATCAGTGCTAAGACTGAGATTCTGGGAGAACAGGAGCAGTCGCAGGCTGCTGCGATGCCATAGGTTGCCAAATTTTTTCCAACGCTATTCAATCATTCCGCCTTTTTGGCGTTCAAAACGACCCCGGCTCCCGCGGCAGGCGAAAATACGTGGAACACCGGCAATTTAAACCCTCGCCGCTCGAAATGGCGCAGCGCCGTTGATTTCAGCCCTTCCACGTCGGCCTGCTTCATCAAAGCAATCGCGCTGCCGCCGAAGCCCGCTCCCGTTAGCCTCGCCCCCAGCGCGCCGGCCCGCGCTGCCAGTTCCACGAACGTATCCAGTTCCGGCGTCGAAATTTCGTAATCATCGCGCATGGAACGATGTGACTCGTACATCAATTCACCGAAGCGCGTAAAATCTTGTCGCCGCAAAGCCTCAACAGCCTGCAACACGCGTTCATTTTCGGTAACCACGTGCCGGGCGCGCCGCAACTCCTCGCCCGCGAGCCTGTCCAGGTCTGACACCTTTGCGTCTCGCAACTGTTTTACGCCCAGCGTTGATGCCGCCTGTTCAGCTACTTTGCGCCTGGCATTATATCCCGTGTCCCCCAGCTTGCGTGAAACTCGCGTATCACAGACGAGGAGCGTCAAACCGGCGCTTGCCAGGTCTAGAGGGACCTGCTGCGCTTCAAGCGAGCGGCAATCGATTAGCAGCGCCATCCCTTCCCTGCACAGCAGCGAGGCATATTGATCCATAATGCCGCTATTGACGCCCACAAAAGCATTTTCGGCTCGGCGGCAGAGTACCGCCAGGTCTTTGCGTGAAATATCGAGATGGAAGTACGCGGCGAGTGCCAGCGCGGTTGCGGCCTCTATCGCCGCGGAGGAAGAAAGCCCACTTCCCAGCGGCACATCGCCGGCAAATGCGCCCTGAAATGCCGGGATAGCATGGCCTTGCTCCTTCAATGCCCATACCACGCCGCTCGGGTAGTCGGCCCAGGATCCCACCTTTTGTTCTGTAAGCGCGCGAAGCTCCTGAAAATCCGTCGAATAGAGCCATGTCTCACCGGGCTGATGAATCGGCGCTGGGCGCGATAAATCGGCCCCTACCCGTAGGAGTCCAATGGCCACGGCTACGCGCCGGCTTACCGCGCACGGCAGCACAAACCCTTCATTATAATCGGTATGCTCTCCGATCAGATTGATCCGCCCCGGCGCGCTCGCAATCAACACCGGCTCTTCGCCAAACTGCTCGCGATATGCCTGTGCCGCTCGCTGCTCGATAGGCCGCATTGATGTTCTCCTTGTTTAGGGCAACCGCCAGGGGGCGCGCCTACCCTGGCGGTCGCCCTAAACACTATCTTGCCAGTCTTGAACTTTCTTATTTGTTTATTATGCCATGCCCTTCTTGAGCGTTGCCAGGAACTCGACGTTGTTCCTGGTTTTGGACATCTGTTGCAGGAATGCTTCCATTGCCTCCAACCCTCGTTGCTCGCTCAGCGTGGAGAACATACGACGCATGGTGATGACGGCCCGGTATGTCTGGTCGTCGTAGAGCAGCTCCTCGCGGCGCGTGCCGGAAAGCGAGATGTCGATAGCGGGGAAGATGCGCCGCTCGGCCAGTTTGCGGTTCAGCACCAGTTCCATGTTGCCGGTGCCCTTAAACTCCTCGTAGATTACATCATCCATGCGGCTGCCCGTATCTACCAGCGCGGTCGCGATAATCGTCAGGCTACCGCCCTCCTCGATCTTGCGTGCGGCGCCGAAGAAGTGTTTCGGCAATACCAGCGCGGCGGGATCAAGACCACCGGATAAACTGCGCCCGCTCGGTTCCACTGCCAGGTTATAAGCCCGGCTCAGGCGCGTCAGGCTATCCAGCAATACCACTACGTCCAGTCCTGATTCCACCAGGCGTTTGGCATGCTCCAGTACCATCTCGGCCAGGCGTGTATGCGCCTCGGTCGGCTCATCGAAAGTGGAACTGACCACCTCTCCCTGTACGGAGCGCTTCAGGTCGGTAACCTCTTCTGGCCGCTCACCGATCAGGGCTACCAGCAGGTAGACATCGGGATGATTCTGGGTGATGGAATTGGCGATGGATTTGAGCAGCATGGTTTTGCCGGCCTTAGGAGGAGAAACGATCAATCCACGCTGCCCGCGGCCAATCGGAGCAACCAGGTTGATCAGGCGGCCCGACAAATTGCCGGGAGTTGTCTCCAGATCAAACTGCTCGCGTGGAAAAATGGGCGTCAAGCTATCGAAGTGGGGGCGATTCCGCGTCACTTCAGGATCAAGCCCATTGACTGCCTCCACTCGCAGCAAGCCTGCGAATTGTTCGCGATCTTTGGGGGGTCGAATCTGGCCTGCAACCAGGTCACCCTGGCGCAAATTGAAGCGCCGGATTTGCGACGCGGAGACGTAGACATCCATTGGCCCCGGCAAGAACCGTTCCGCGCGCAGGAAGCCAAACCCATCAGATACGATGTCCAGTACGCCGGATCCAAAGAATGCATTCTGTGAATCGGGAACCGCCTGCTGCTCGCGAGCAGCAGCGTTCTGGTTTTCAAGCGTTTCAAGATCGCTTCGCTCAACATCTTGAGTACGAGTGTAAGGTTCTGTGATAGGGGCGTATCCTTGTGGTCGCCCGCCGGCGTACTCTGTGCTGGATGAATCGGCATGCTGTAGTAGTCGCCGGTTTCTTACATCTGTGTTTGTCATAAGGTATGTATCGAGGGCGAAGCAGTAGGGTTACCCATTCGCCCCGCTCCTTTCTGTAATCAGTAATCCTCTTCTGGAAAAGGGAATGCCATGAACCAGGGATTACAAAGTCAGGGTTCATGGGGGATAAGAAGATTGGAAAGTAATGTCGAATGTAGAGCTCATCGCTCTTCATTTATGTAAACAAAAGAATTCCCTATCGTATTCCCAGCTAAAATTCGAAGCGTGCAGACCGGCAACCAACGAGTAGGGCGGAGTAAACTCCCCCACCCCACGTCCACCACAACCCCCACTCCTACCGGTGCGTGTTGCCTCAAAGTGTCCATAGCCTGGCATTGCTGAAAGCTACTTCTGTCGCATGGCTGTAAACGACGGCGTAGACGCCTATTTGACCCGAATGATAGCCTGGGTCGGTTACGCTGGCTATACGCTGCTGATTCACGTAGAGCGTCATGCTGCTGCCTTGCGCGACAACTCCGAGAACGTTCACCGCGTTCAAGCCCTGGCGGATTGCCGGGCTTGTCCCTCCTTTCAAGACCGAGAATTTCGAGCCATTCACAACCTCAAATCCATAGGTTCCATTCTGTCCCACATAGAAATCGTAAAACTGGTTTGGATTCGTGTTCTCAACGCGCAGGAGGATACCACCCGCATCTCCCTGGATGATCTTCATCGAAACCTCGAAAGCGAAGTTGCTGAAGTTGGTGGCGTTGGCTGTACAGTAGTCGGAGAAGCGCGGGTCCGGCGCAATTACATGGTATGCGCCGCCTTTAAATGCGCAATTCCTATTCACGTCCCATTGCTGGCTCCCGTTGTTGGCGGCCAGCGGATCGGTAAACGCCAGCTTTCCAGTATGAGTATATGGGTTTCCTACCACCTCTGTAGGGACAGCGCCTGGTGCCTGTGCTGTTCTCGCAGTATGCTGGAGATGAACAGAGGAAGCGTTCGCATTGTAAATAAGCAGGCCCGCCCCCACCAGGACAAGTATAAGGACAGGAATCAGGATGACAAGAGCCCTTGAGAAGCGGCGAGACGATCTCTGTGCCAGAGGGTCTGTAGGGGAACCCTGCCTGGAGGACAGGTAATCCCTTGTCGTCACCTGGGGCGAAGTCTGCTCGCTTACCTCGCCGCAGTTGGGGCAAAACCTCGCGTTCGACGGGAGCAACGTTCCGCAGGAATGACAAGACATGCTCAAATCTCTCCATTCTATCGTTATGTATCGGGTTGCAATCATGGCCTCATCCATCTTCCCGACTTCTCTGATGTAATACCGGAACCGTTGCGAAAAGGTTTCAACCAGTACAACTATCTCATCTTGCCCGAAATCACATCAATATATGTTATACTGTTCTTCTGAACAGAAGAGATTCAGACTGTAAGTCCTGGAAAGGATTGAGTGTGCCTGCAAGCAGTGCCAATTTCTGGAATACCTTCAAGAGAATCCTCCTATTTGTGTGCCTTCTCATCCCAATCTTCGGCCTCCGGCTCTTGATCATGGACAGCATGACGGACCAGGTCTATCCGCTCAATGGCAGCTATCGTGCTTACGCGGATAGCGGCATCGTAGCATTACAAAGCATGTATAATGTGACCAGCGGAGGATGGTTGGATACGCTCTGGTGGCAGCAGGCGGTAGCCCTGGGGACGGTCATCGATTACTCATCGCGCGCATCCACTATCTACACAGATGATATCGCCACAACGTTCAATGCCGATAAATTTACCGGCTTTCTCAATGGCTACTATGATGACGAGGGCTGGTGGGCCATCACCTGGATCAAGGCCTATGATCTGACAGGCAACCGTGAATACCTCAACACGGCAAAGTCTATCTTCAAGGATATGGCGGGCGGATGGGACTCCAGGTGCGGGGGTGGCCTCTGGTGGGACAAGGCCAGGACCTACAAAAATGCCATCCCTAATGAACTATTCCTCACTATCGCCGCGCGCCTTCACCAGCGTACGCCGGGTGATGTGGCAGGCGGAGGACGTTACCATGCCAGCTACATTGATTGGGCAAACAGGGAATGGCAGTGGTTCAAAAGCAGCGGCCTGACCAACTCTTCGGACCTGGTCAACGACGGGTTAGCAATAGATGGCAAGAGCTGCCAGAACAATGGCGAGAATACCTGGACATATAATCAAGGCGTTATCCTCGGCGGCCTGGCCGACATGTATAAGATTAGCGGTGATGTATCCTATTTATCCCGGGCCGAAGCGATCGCCGACGCCAATATGCTCACCAACGTCGACGGCAACGGTATTCTCTACGAAAAGGGCTGCGAGCCAACCGGCGATTGTGACGATGATGGAGCTATATTTAAAGGCATCTTCATGGAAAACCTTTATTACCTCTATACGGTAGATGGAAAGACGACGTATAGAGATTTTATCCTGAAGAATGCCAGCGCCATCTGCGTGTATAACCGCGATAGCTCGAACAATTTCGGGCTGCACTGGGATGGTCCATTTGATAGATCGCAGGCCAACCGCCAGAGCTCGGCTATGGAAACCCTCAATGCCGCCATCGTCCTTACCGTCCCCAAGGGTAGAATCGCGTAATCTATCACCCTGGAGGTGCTATTCGGCGGCTTGTCCATATGCAGGCAAGGTGCTACAATGAAAACAATGAAGATTGTAGCTGTTAGAAACGTGAAATGAAAGAAACCATGGACGGACAGGCAGGAATAGGGCCTGAGATTCAGCAGGAAATTGAAGCGTTTGCGGCGCGTTACCCGTTTCCCCTCGATCCTTTTCAAATAGAGGCCATTATCCATCTCGCGGAAAACCGTTCGGTGCTGGTTGCCGCGCCCACCGGTACCGGCAAAACACTCATCGCCGAATACGCTATCTGGCGCGCGCAGCAACAGAACCAGCGTGTCATCTATACGACCCCTCTCAAGGCGCTCTCCAATCAGAAGTTTCGCGACCTGCGCGCCCAGTATGGTCAGGATGCCGTGGGCCTGGTTACCGGCGATATCGTGGAACACAGCCGCGCCTCTATCGTCATTATGACGACGGAGGTCTATCGCAACATGCTGCTGGAAGATGGCGGCGACCGTTTCGCGGAAGGGGAAGCCGGCAACTCTTCCACGCTGGGAGATGTCGGCTACATTGTCTTCGATGAACTGCACTACCTCAGCGATATCGAACGCGGCCCCGTGTGGGAGGAGGCGATCATCTGTTCGCCGCCCAACGTGCAGCTGGTCGGGCTTTCCGCCACCGTCAGCAATGCCCAGGACCTGGCCGATTGGATCAGTCGCGTACATCGTCCTGTCTCCCTCGTCGTCCATGAAGAGCGTGCCGTGCCACTGGACCACTATTACTTCCTCGATGGCAAACTGTACCTGGTGCAGGACGCCGCCGGCAATCGCGTCAATCGCTTCCCCAACGTTGGCGGTGAGGCACGCGCCGCTATGCTCATGGGTCGCAATCGACGCTACAAATTCGGCTACGATGAAGAGGATGAAGAGGATGAAGACGAATGGAACTACCGGCGGGGCCGTAGGGGCCGATTCATCGCGCCCACCGTCGATTCATCGGCCTCGCGCTCCCAGGATGCTACGAACGACGCAGATGGCAACGACATTACAGCAGAGAATCGTAACGAGGCAAAGGTAGAAGGCGAACGCAGGCCCAGACGCCCGGTAGAGCATAAGACGCCTGAGCCTGGCGAAGTCCTCACCGCCCTGCGCGACGCTGATCTCTTGCCCTGCCTCTACTTCCTGCCGGGGCGTAAGGTCGTTGAAGAAGCCGCCATGGGTGCCGCGCTGCATCTCTTTACCACGCCGGAGGAGCAGGTGCGCATCAAAGAAGAGATCGACATCTGGCTCGAGCACCTGCCCAAAGAAGACCGCACCTTGCAGCAGGTCCACGCGCTGGCCGATATTTTGCCGCGCGGCCTGGCCTTTCACCATGCTGGATTGCTGCCAGGACTCAAGGTGCTGGTGGAGACGCTTTTCGCCCGCGGCTACCTGCGCGCCGTCTTCGCCACCGATACCCTCGCTCTCGGCATCAATATGCCCGCCCGCGCGGTTGTCGTTGGCAGTCTCAGTAAATTCGATGGCCAGGAAATGCGCCTGCTGACTCCCAATGAATATCGCCAGCTGACCGGACGTGCGGGGCGGCGCGGCATGGATGTCCATGGAGCGGCCGTGATCCCTTATTCGCCGTGGGAGCCGTTCGAGGACTCGTTCCAGCGCATCACCGGCGAATTGCTGCCCGTCACCTCGTCATTCGTCATTCGCTACAACTCCGTCCTCAACCTGTGGCGTCCAGGTGATATCAAACACCTGCGCCGTATCTGCGCTTCGAGCCTGCGCGAATATCAACGCTACGTCCTGTGGGAGCAACGCGAGATGACGCGGCTTGAGCGATTGGAGGCGCGCCAGCAGAAGGGCAAGAAGGCGGGCAAAAAGAAAGGCCTCGCTTCCCAGGGCGCGATAGAAGCGCTGGAAAAAAGGCGCAAAAGGATTGGAGCTTACCCATTGAGCCGCGCCGGTGCCGCCGAGCTTGACGGCACCGTCTTCACCCTGCGCACGCTCAATTATATCGACCAGGATGACCAGCTGACAATCAAGGGGCGCTTGCTGCGCAGCATCTTCCACCAGGCCGGACTCGCCATCGTCGAAATGATTGTGGCCGGTGTGCTGGATGAACTCTCGCCGGGTGAACTGGCCGACGTGTGCAGCTGGTTCACCTTCGACAACGACCGCCGCCTCAACAATCGCAATGTCTTGAATGCCCACCTGGTGCAGGTACGCCGCGAACTCTGGCGCATCATGCAAAACATCCATGACATCGAGCAACAGGCACACATCAGCATTACCCCCAACATCATCCCCGATTTTCATGGTGTGGCCCTCTCCTGGTCGCGCGGCATGTCCCTCAACGGCCTGTTGCGCCGCATCGATCTGGCCGAAGGCGATCTCCTGATGCTGCTCAACCAGACCATCGACCTCTTGCAGCAGGTACAGGCAGCCGTGGGCCAGGTGCTGGATGCACGCGATATCTGGCAGCAAAATGAGGCGGAGATGCTTCGCTTCGCTCAGCATGACATGCCTGGGTCTGAGGCGGAGATGCTTCGCTTCGCTCAGCATGACATGCCTGGCTCAAAATCCGCCCTCAAACGCGCAAGAAGGCAGGCCGAGCAGCTGGCGCTCTACCGCGAACGCCTGGAACAGCTTCGTCCGAAGCTCGCGCAGGCTTCCCTCTCCTTGATTCGTGGCATCATCATTCAGAGCCGTACCGTTCCATCGATGGTCGCTCGCGTCGGTGACGAGGAAGTGCCACTGGATGCCGAAGAGGATACTGAGCCATCCGATGTTATCGAGGGCGTGTAGCCTATCTCTCGGACTTCTTCAAATTTCACCGATTTATTCATCATATAAAATGCTTAATTATTAGCAATATCCCTTAAATTTTTGTAACTACTCAGGTAGTCTGAAATGAAGGAAGGACAGGATGACCGCGCAACGTGGCCTCCAAAGCAGAAAGCAGATCCACGCCCTGCTTGCGCAACGTCGACAAATAACCGCGGATGCGACAAAAGG
>Ga0209810_1000345_pt1:0-110000 | contig 111489 bp, 106 predicted proteins | sample Coa_R1_7_FD_187159 | JGI IMG/M metagenome (GOLD analysis project Ga0209810, IMG submission 187159) | Surface soil microbial communities from Centralia Pennsylvania, which are recovering from an underground coalmine fire - Coalmine... | ecosystem: Environmental > Terrestrial > Soil >...
CATGACCGACCGGCACGGACCCGTGGAGAGCCGGATGCGTGGGAACGCGCACGTCCGGTTCGGAGGTGCGGGCCGGGGAAACGGACCGCCGGAGACGGCGGAACCGCGCCCCGGCCCGACCCCTACCAGGAACGGCTCAACAAGGAGATCCGCCGCCGCACCGACGTGGTCGGCATCTTCCCCAACCGGGCGTCGGTGATCCGCCTGGTGGGGGCCGTCCTCGGCGAACAGCACGACGAGTGGGCCGTCGCCCGGCGCTACATGTCCGTCGAAGCCCTCGCCAAGGCCCGCATGAGGATCATCGAAGGTGACGCGGAGGAGGTGGTCCAGCCCGAACTCGAAACCGCGGTGTAGAACTACAACAAGCGATTGATGTGGTGGTCGTCATACACCACTCGCGCGGACTCGACCCAGTGTCAGGCGACCGTCACGCCCTCCCGGCGCAAGAGATCGGCGAGCTGGGCGGCGTTGCGGGGCGCATAGTCGGCGTAGCAGTTGTTCATCAGCACGTGGGTGCGCTCCGCCTGCTCGGCGAGCGACGAGATCTTCGGCACCCACTCGGCGAGCTCTTCATCCGAGTACAGGTAGCGGAACCGGCGCTGCACCGACCCGCTCTCCCACTCCTCGGCGTTGCGGCCGTGAAAGCGGACCACCGCCAGCCCGGCCGTGGCTGCCACGAGAGGTGGCAGGGAGCTGCGGAAGCCCTGGGGCATGTCCACGCAGACGAGGGGCAGGCCGTAGCCCTCGAGGAACTCCACCGTCTCCGCCTGGTTGCGCTCGGACAGCCAGGAGCTGTTGCGAAACTCGACGCAGATGGGCAGGTCACCGCAGCGTCGGGAGCACTCCAACAGGTACTGCTTGTTGTCGCGGTTGATACCGAACCACGGGGGGAACTGGAAGAGGATGGCGCCCATGCGCCCGGCGGCGTGCAGGGGACGGACGGCGGAGAGGAACCGGTCCCACACCTCGTCGACCACGGCCGAGTCGAGGTCCTTCGGGTAGAGGCGTGCCTTGCCCTCCGGACGGGGCAGGCCCTTGGGGATGGCCTCGGCCTTGGTGGGGTGAAGGGTCATCAGCGAGAAGGCCTTGACGTGGAAGACGAAATGCTCGGGCGTGCGCTCGATCCACAGCTCGGCGTTGCGCTCGGCCGGCATGAAGTAGTAGGTGGAGTCGACCTCCACTAGCGGGAAGCGGGCCGAGTAGTACTGCAGCCGCTCCTCGGCGCTCGTCACCCCGGACGGATACCACCCCGACCGCAGCAAGGACGGGTCCGTCCAGGAGGCGGTGCCTAGCAGTACCGGTCCCAGGGTTCCTCCCGGCATCCACGTTGTGACGAAGTTGGGGCGGTACCGTCAATCTAACGGGCCAACCTGCCGATAGAAGTGGTGGAAAGACCACCACCCGGGCCCGCCGGGCGGGGAGCGAGGAGGGGGGAACGTGATGATCAGCGATACCTCCGCATTCATTCCGACCCGTGACCGCCTTCACTGCCAGACGGCAGAGGACCCCTACCGGGTGGCCTGGGAGGCTGCCTCGACGCTGCCGGTTCCTCAGGCTATTGCCGAGGTCGTGAGCCGCTGTGGCGTGCCGAAGGAGGAGGCCAGCCTCCTCGTCTTCTGCGAGCTGCGCGAGGAGTCCCCGCTCGTCCCGTAGTCCCCTCTGTCGAACACACGTGCGTCAACTCAGGTTTCTGTGGGTAGACGGATGGTGAGCCCGCCCAGGCAGAGGTAGACCATCGCGGCGAGGGAGTCGGTGTTGCGGAAGCCGTAGCCGCGGCGCTGAATGAGCCGGATCCCGGCGTTGACTCCCTCCAGCAGGGCGTTCGACAGCCCCAGCTCGACGGCGGCGACGATGCCGTCGAAGTTGCGTCGGATGGTCCTGGCCAGCTGCACCATGGCGGCGATGCGGCTGTGTGATGCCGAGCTCAGCCAGGCCCGCAGGTAGGGCCGAGAGAACTCGGGCGGCACCCGCCGATACAGATCCCGCAGGCCCTCCTTGAGCTCCCAGGCGCGCCACAACCGGTTGGACTGCTGGCGCAGCCGGGCCAGCAACGCCAGCTGACCCTCGTTGAGGCGCTCGGCTCCGGCCCGCAGCGCGAAGCGGGTCCGGCGCCAGTCGGCGTCGCCGACCCCCGAGCGCGACAGCTCCCGGCCGTGCGCCTTGTAGACCGAGTCGAGAGCCCGGTTGGCCAGTTGGATCGCGTGGAAGGGGTCGAAGCAGATCACCGCCCGGGGGGCCTTGCGGCGGGTGGCGTCGCGATACACGGTGCCGAAGTCCATCGACACCGCCTTGAGTTTGTCGGCGCGTTCGGGCCCCAACGCGTCGAAGAAAGCCTCCAGGGCGGCGCCTCTTTTGCCCTTGGCCACCCAGACGACACCCTTGCCGTCGTGATCGGCCACCACGGTCAGGTATTGGTGTCCGCGCCGATAGGAGATCTCGTCGACGCCGATCCGGTACAGGCCGTCGAGGCGGGACGAGTCGATGTGTTCAGCCACCACCCGCCCCGCGATGTCGTGGACCGACTGCCACGAGCAGCGCATGAGGCGAGACACGGTGGTGAGGTCGGTTCGCTGGGCCAACCAGGCCGACATGTCCTCGAAGTCCCGGGTGAACCGGGCGCCCGCACGGGCCCAGGGCACGACCTGGGTGCGCACCCGGCCACAGGCCCGACAGTCCACCCGGGCGATGTCGGACTCGAGGAAGACCTTGGCCGCGGCCATGTCGAGATGGCGCCAGCGACGGGTCGAGGTGTCGTAGCGGGCCCGGGTGGTGGCCCCGCAGGGACAGGTGAGCCGGCGGGCTCGGGACCGGATGCCCACCACGATCCCGCTGCGCTCGAAGCTCACCGATACGACGGTGGCCCCGGGCAGGGAGAGGATCCGGTTGAATGCCGTGGTGACGCGCACGTGCGCTGTCCTCCTCGTTCGATTGTCTTGGCAGACCCGAACCTAAGGAGGCCCCAGGGCATGTGCGCGTCTTTCGCGCCCTGAGGATTGGGGCGGTCAGCCCCTCTGGCCTGGAGCTATGCCGGCCCTGCTTGCTCCAGGTATCCACCCGAACGTGTGTTGGGGAACACACGTTCGATAGTATGCCCCGATGGGGCAGCTGAGGTGGCGCCTGGCGGACGAGGAGGGCAGCCAGCCGGCGCTGTTCGATCCCGACGACCTGCTCGAGCGCGAGGTCGGGCGTGGCGAGTTCCGAGGCCTCGAGTTCCTCCACGTGAACGCCCGCCGGATCATCAACGAGGTGCCGGCGGCCTCGCGGATGCCTTTCCGGTACACGATCAACGCCTACCGAGGATGCAGCCATGCCTGCGCCTACTGCCTGGCTGGGAACACCAGGGTGCTGCTGGCCGATGGCCGGACCCGGCCGCTAGCCGACCTCCGGCCCGGGGAACTCGTCTGCGGGACGCAACGGGCGGCCAGCTACCGGCGCTACGTGGCCACCCCGGTCCTCGACCACTGGTCCACCGTCAAGGCGGCCCATCGAATCACCCTCGAGGACGGGACCACCCTCGTGGCCAGCGGAGACCACCGGTTCCTTACCGACCGAGGGTGGAAGCACGTCACCCGCTCCGAGCCGGGCGCCCTACCGCGGCCCTTCCTCACCACCAACGACAAGCTGATGAGGGTTGGCGCCCTCCCTGCTCCCCCTGAACACGACGACTACAGGAGGGGCTACCTCTGCGGCCTGGGGCTGAAGTCCGAGGTCGGCCGACAGGTGCGCTCGATCGAGGCCCTCGGCATTGAGCTGCCGATGTACGACATCACCACCGGCACCGGCGACTTCATCGCCAACGGCGTCGTGTCGCACAACTGCTTCGCCCGCCCCACCCATGAGTACCTGGGCCTGAATATCGGCGAGGACTTCGAGCGCAAGATCGTGGTCAAGATCAACGCGGTCGAGCGGGTGCGGGCCGAGCTGTCCCCGGCCCGGTGGGGCGGCGACCACATCGCCATGGGAACCAACACCGACCCGTACCAGCGGTGCGAGGGCAAGTACCACCTCACCCGCGGGATCGTGCAGGCCCTTGCCGAGCGGGCCAACCCTTTCTCCATCCTCACCAAGTCAACCCTCATCCTGCGCGACGTGGACCTCCTGGCCGAGGCGGCCCGGCGCACGGACGTGAGGGTGAACTTCTCCATCGGCACCCTCGACGAGGAGGTGTGGCGCCTGACCGAGCCGGGCACGCCGCATCCCCGACAGCGGGTGGCGGCGGTGGCCCGGCTGAACCGGGCCGGGGTGCGCTGCGGCGTGCTAGTCGCTCCCGTCATCCCCGGGCTGTCCGACCGTCCCAGCCAGATCCGGCGGGTGGTGGCGGCCTGTGCCGACGCCGGCGCCGTCTCCATCTCGCCAATCGCCCTTCACCTGCGTCCCGGCGTCCGCCAGCACTGGATGGAGTGGCTGGAGCGAACCCGCCCTGACCTGGTTTCCACCTACGAGCAGCTCTACCAGCGGGGCAGCTACCTACCGGCTACGTCCCAGCGGGCCCTGGCTGGTACGGCGGATCGGGCGCGGAAGGTGGCCCCCAGGCATGGCCCTGGCAACGAAAGGGAAAGTCCGGGGGGAACAACAAGGAGGTGACGGCAGTGGACGCAACCGCCACTACACCCGTCGTCCGTCACGAACGCCGTGTAGCGGCGCGCCGGAGCCGCATCCGCTTCGGTGCGCCTGGGCTCGTGTTGTGCGGACTCGGACTGCTTCTTCTGGGGGCCTGGGGCGGCATCGTCCCCTTCGTCGGACCGAAGTTCGGATTTGGCCCGGTGGGGGCCCCGGCATGGCAGTGGACCAACGCCAACGTGGTGCTGAACGTGGTGCCCGGCGTGGCGGCGGTCCTTGCCGGCTTGGCCGTCATGGGCTCGGCCAGCTGGCGGGCGCTGCGGGGCCTGGCGGCCTTCGGGTCGCTGTTGGCCGTCGGCGCCGGGGCGTGGTTCGTTCTCGGGGAGCTCGTCTACCCCGTCTTCTACGGCACCGCCCCGGTGTGGGGCGGAACGGCGGGCAACGGGGCCCTCGCTCAGTTCGTGACCCGACTCGGGTACGGCATGGGGGTAGGTCTCGCCCTGTGTCTGCTCGGTGGGATGGCCCTGGCGCTCATCGCCGCCCGCCGGGCGGAGGCTCTGATTACCCGCGAGTCCATGGTGGCCGAGGACGTGGCTGCGCCTCCGGCGACTGTCTGACCCGACACGACCGTGCTGGTGGCCCCGCTCAACGGGCGGCGGCCGCCAGCGGGTGTCGCGGCACCTGCACCAGTTCGATGTCGGGGGGCAGCCCCTCGACCGTCACCCTGTTGGCCGTCACCGACACCGAGATGCGGGTGCCGGCCAACGGGATGTTGTCCATCGTCAGGTCCCCGAGCTCGGCCGGCAGGTCCGGCGCCAGCCACAACTTCCCCCATGGAACCCATGGCTCCATTCGCAGCAGGGTGCGCAGCAGGCTGAACGGAGTGGCCGCCGCCCACGCCTGTGGGGAGCACGAGGTGGGGTAGCCGACCGGGACGGGGAACTCGTGCCGGTCGAATCCGCAGAACAACTCCGGTAGCCGGCCGTCGAAGGCGGTGGCCGCCTCGAGCAGACCGACGGCCACGGCCTGCGCCTCCTCGACGAAGCCGTAACGCATGAGCCCGGCGGCGATGATGGCGTTGTCGTGCGGCCACACCGACCCGTTGTGGTAGCTCATCGGGTTGTACGCGCCCATGGTCGTCGCCAGGGTCCGGATCCCCCAGCCGGTGAACATCTCGGGGGAGAGAAGGTGCTCGGCCACCCGCGGTGCCTTGTCCGGGTCGATGATGCCGGTCCACAGGCAGTGGCCCATGTTGGAGGCCAAGGAGTCGATCGGCGCCTTGTCGCCGTCGAGGCCCACGGCAAACCACCCCTTGTCCTCCAACCAGAACTGCTCGTTGAAGGCGGCCTTCAGCTTGGCGGCGAGGGTCTCGAATCTGGCTGCGGTCGCGTCGTCACCGTCCTCCCGGGCGAAGTGGGCGCGGGCCATGTAGGCGGCGTAGGTGTAGCCCTGGACCTCGCTGAGGGCGATCGGGGGTTCGGCCAGGCGGCCACTGGCGAAGTTGATCCCGTCCCAGGAGTCCTTCCATCCCTGGTTGACCAAGCCCCGATCGGTGGCCCGCTGATACTCGACGAAGCCGTCACCGTCGCGGTCGCCGTGGTCGATGATCCACTCCAGCGCCCGGTCGGCGTGGGGGAGTAGCTCGTCGACGACCTCTCGGGCCAGGCCCCACCGCCGCAACTCTCCCAGCAGCATCACGAACAGCGGGGTGGCGTCGGCGGTGCCGTAGTAGAGGTCTCCGCCCGCTCCGGGGCCCACGGGGGTCGATCCCGTTCCCCAGCGGGTCTCGTGAAGGATCCGGCCCGGCTCCTCCTCGGACAGTGGGTCGACCCGGCTCCCCTGGTAGCGGGCGAGGGTCTGCAGGGTGCCCACGGCGAGGCTCGGGTCGACCGGCAGGGTCATCCACGAGGTGATGAGCGAGTCGCGCCCGAACAGGGTCATGAACCAGGGGGCGCCGGCGGCGACGACGGCCCGGTCGGGGTACTCCGGGTCGAAGATGCGCAGGGCGCCCAGGTCTTCCTCGCTGCGCTTCAAGGCGGCCGACAGGCCTTCGTGGGTGGTCTCGACCATCGGGGTCGCCCGCCTCCACTGCTGCAGCCGGCGGGCCGGGGTGGAGCTCTCGATCGGCTGCCCGCACCGGTGGCGGGGATCCAGGGGACGGCCGTCCATCTCGGCGACGTACTGGATGCAGCTAGCCCACTCCCCGCGGGCGGGCACCACCACCTGCAGGCTGAGAACGCCGCCAGCCGCCACCGCGCCCTCGTCGACCGACACCCGCAGGCCCCGGCTGGTGTCCATCCACTGGTAGCCGAAGACGACGGCGCCCGCCTCCTGCCCGACGGTGTGTGTCCCGCGGCTCACCACTCTTCCCTCCTTGACTTCGAACACGTGGGAGAAGTCAGCGTCGAGGGTGATGGTGATCGAGCAGGCGGCCGGCTCCAGGGCGAGGTTGCGCAGCACCAGGTCCTCGCGCATGCCGTCGCCCACGAACCGGCGGCGGACGACGAGGAGGGTGCTGTCGGCCCGGCCGGCGACCGGTCGGGCCCGCGAGATGAAGGTGGCGGAGAAGGGATCTCCGAGCATGACGGTGAGGGGCTGTTGAGGCTCGCCGTTGATCCGCAGCTGGAGGCAGGACAGGAAGCGGGTGTCGCGACAGAACAGGCCCTGCGCACTGCCGGGATCGATGTCGCCGGTGGGGGCCGAGATGCAGAACGAGGATCCCTCGACCAGGGTGACATTGCTGCCGGTCAGCCCGCTTACCGGGGGGGACCCGGCGAAGTTCCACGCGTCGGCCATCCACCTCGAGCGTACCGGGGCCGGCCAACGCCCCGGCCCCGACGTCTCAACCGCCGGCGAAACGGGAAAAAGCGAGAGGAGGGCCCAGCATCCAACGATCGGAGGTGGACATGCCCAACTCGAGCGTCAAGGACGAGCGTCAGTACCAGGCCCTGCGCCGGCAGGGTGCCAGCAAGGAGAAAGCCGCCCGCATCTCCAACGCGTCAGCGTCATCTTCCCGCTCGGAGACGGGCCGCAAGGGGGGATCCAGCGGGTCCTATGAGGACCGCAGCAAGCAGGAGCTCTACGACAAGGCCAACCAGGTGGGCATCGAGGGCCGGTCGAGCATGTCGAAGCAGGAGCTGATCAAGGCCCTCCGCCACCACTGAGCGGCCGTCAGGCCCAGGCCCGGTTCCACCATCGGGGGTTGCGGCGGGCCTCCGCCGCCATCCAGCGGAAGTGGGATTGGGCCACCGGCCGGAACGCCAACACCGAAGCCATGCCGGCCAGCGACCACTTGCGATGGCGGGGCCCGGTGTCGGCGACCAGGGCCGCCGCCCCCGCCGCCGCCCACCCGTAGAGGATGGCGTTATAGGCGGGCATCAGCCGCTCGGGCAGCCCCTCCGCCTCAGTGAGCACCGGCACCCCCCGGTTCAGCTTCCAGGGCCACAGGGTGAAGTGGATGGCCGGCACGCCGAGCGCCACGCCGGAGAGGAAGGCCAACAGCCGGTCGGCTCGGCCCCGCCGGGCCAGGGCCACCCAGCCGCCGTCGAGCAGCACGGAGGCGGCGATGGCCGGCCCCAGGCCGACCGATGACTGGCCGATGACGCCGGTGCCGAAAGCCAGCTCCACCGCCTGGTGGACGGCCGTCATGGCCCCGCCGGCGGCGTGCAGGGGTCGTCTCACGGCCGTCACCGTAGGGCAGGGCGGCGCGCTTATCCTCGCCTCGTGCCCCTCACCGAGGCCCCCCTCCTCCGGCGGGTTCTGTCCTCAGCCGGATGCGCGCTCCTCCTGGCCGCCTGCTCGTCGGGGGCTCACGCGTCGAGAGGGACGACCCAGCCGTCGACCGTCCCCCCGACCACCGGGGCGGTCAGCTCCACGACCGCCAGCACCTCGACCTCCACCACGGCGCCGGTGGGGCCGGCGGGCGGCCCGGTTCCGGCCGGGTTTCAGCCGCAGTCGGTGACCTTCGTCTCGCTCTCGACGGGGTGGTTGCTGGGCACGGCCCCCTGCTCCCGACCGCCGTGCACGTCTGTCGTGCGCACCCGCGACGGTGGTCACCGTTGGCAGGGTGTCCCCGGTCCTCCCGCGGCCCTGGCGGCCGACCCGGTGTCAGGAGCAGGCGTGTCGGAGCTCCGCTTCGCCGACGCTTCCAATGGATGGGCGTTCGGGCCGGATCTGTACTCGACGCATGACGGCGGGGGACACTGGCAGCGCGAGACGCTGCCCGCGCCCGGGGCGGGGTACGCCGCCGTGTCGCTCGAGGCCTCGGGCGGCGTGGTGTTCGCCCTGGCCGTCCCCCGGTCCGGTCAGACCGGACCGGCCGTCCTCTTCCGCCAACCGGTGGCAGGCGGGGGATGGTCGGCCGAGCCCGGGGCGACGGTGCCGGGCGGGCAGCGGGGGCGGGTCGTCCTGCAGGGCGCTGCCGGGTGGCTGGCCGTGGTGACGTCCCAGGGCGCCACCGCTTTCCTGTCTCGCCAGGCCGACGGGTGGCAACGGCGCTCGTTGCCCTGCCCGATGCCGACTGAGGCCCTGTCGGCCTCGTCGACGACCGACCTGGTGGTGGTGTGCGGAGGAGCGGGGGCAGCCGGATCCCAGGAGAAGGACGTCTACGTCTCGCACGACGCGGGGTCGACCTTCGGCCTGGCCGGCCATGCGCCCCTGGCAGGGGATCTCGAAGACGTCGCCTTCGGATCACCGACCACCATCGTGATCGCCGCCGCCTCGGGGGCATCGGTGCTGCACGGCAGCTTCGACGGCGGGCGGACCTGGTCGACCGTGGCCCAGGAGGCGTCAGGGGGCCTTCCGTGGAGGGACCTGGGCTTCACCGACCCCACCCACGCCGAGGTGATTTTGGGCACGGCCGCCTCCCAATTCGCCGGCCAGCCGCCTAGTCAGTTGTTAATGAGCTCCGACGGCGGCCACACCTGGGCGGCCCTGTCCATCTGAGTCAGGGGCCCGCGACCGACCGAGCGGTCGCGGCTCAGGAAGTCTCGACCAGGTTCTCGCAGACGCGGTCCCGCCCCGTGCGCTTGGCGGCGTAGAGGGCGGCGTCGGCCCGGGCTACCGTCGTGGGGGCCCGGCTGGTCGAGGTGTGCACGGCGACTCCGGCCGAGAAGGTCGTGCGGGGACGCAGATCACGCCAGCCCGCCACCAGTCGCTGGGCGGTCTCCACCCCGCTGTCGGCGGCCTCGCGCAGCACCACGAGGAACTCCTCGCCGCCGTAGCGGGCGACCAGGTCGGCGTCGCGGATGCTGCGCCGCAGGTAGTCGGCCAACTCCAGGAGGACCCGGTCGCCGGCGTCGTGGCCCTCGGAGTCGTTGACCTCCTTGAAGTGGTCGAGGTCGATCATCACCACGGCGTCGCCGGGCTTCAACGATTCGAGCAGGGCCATGGCGTGGCGGCGGTTACCGATGCCGGTGAGTTCGTCGCGCATGGACACCTCGGCGAGGAACCGGCGGGCCTCGCGCTCCTCGCCGTAGATCTGGGCGTTCTCCAGCGTGCGCCCGGCGTGGTTGGCGAGCAGGGTCAAGGCCTCGGCATCCTCGTCGGTGACCGTCCGGGTCCCCCCGGCGAGCAGGACGGCAGCCATCTCACCGTGGACCCATACCGGCGCGCCCATGGCGGCTCGCACACCGGCCTCCACCAGATGCCGAAGGGCTGCCGGGTTGGTCGCGTAGTCGTCGAGGACGACACAGCCGCGCTGAGAGCGCACCAGGGCGGGCAGACCGGCCGATGCCGGCTGGTCGGCGGATGCCATCTCCTCGGGGAGTCCCCGCACGTGGTGGAGGCGGTAGGTGGCGCCGTCGGTCGAGAAGACGGCTAGTCCCGCCACCTGCATGCCGAGCCCGATCACCGAGTCCACCACGCCGTCGAGCACCCGGTCGTAGTCGAGGGTGGTGATGGTGGTGGTGCCCCGCACGACCGCCCTCAGGAGGCGGGCCCGGTGCTCTGCCTGGCGCCGGGCGTCGGCCATCTGGGCCATGGCCCAGGCCACGGTCTCACCCACCAGCACGCACACCGGTACGGCGACGGCGCCCGACGCCGCCGCTCCGTGCACCGCCTCGTGGCGGGTCAGGATGGGCAGCTCGTAGACCACAGCCGCCAGCGGGGCGAGGGCGAGGCTGGTGCGTCGCGGATGGACCAGCCCCACCCAGGTGAAGGTGACGACGAAGTAGACCGCGTAGGTGAACGGCGAGTCGATACCGAAGCTCTCGTACAGCCCGATGAGGGAGAGGGCGATGGGCACCAGCAGCAGGCTCGCCCTGACCGGCCAGCGCTCCCACGGCGCCAGCCAGGTGAGGATGCCGACGACGATGGCGGTGAGCCCGAGACCGTCGACCACGTTGGCGTTGAGGACCCCGCTGCCGGGGATCCAAGTGTCGACCAGGGTGACGACGCCCGCGACGATGAAAAGCCATGCCGCCGAGCGGACGAGGGGCCGGTGACCCCGCACGGTGAAGTTGTCGGCGCGAGTCGGCTACAACTGGAGGAGCATTTCGTTATAGCTCCACCGGACTAGTGCTGGGGCGGGCATCGTGGAGGCATGAACTCTTCCGAAACCGGCCGGGCGGCCCGGCTGATGGCGGCCATGACCGTCGAGCAGAAGGTCGCTCAGCTGTCGGGGGTGTGGGTGACCGCCGGCGCAGGTGGGCAGGTGGCCCCCTACCAGGGAACCCTGGCCATGGGGGAGGCCGGTCCCCTGAGCGAGCGCATCGCCAACGGGATCGGGCAGCTCACCCGCCCCTTCGGCAGCGCCCCGGTGGAGCCCCTCGACGGGATCGATGCGGTCAACGCCCTGCAGCGCAGCCTGCTGTCGGATACCCCCGGTGTGGCGGCCATGGTCCACGAGGAGTGCCTCACCGGTCTCATGGCCCACGGCGCCACCGCCTTCCCGGGCCCGCTGGCGTGGGGGGCGACCTTCGACCCGGGCGTCGTGTCCGAAATGGCCGACGCCATCCGCCAGCAGATGCGCTCGGTCGGCGCCCACCAGGGGCTCGCCCCCCTGCTCGACGTGGTGGCCGACGCCCGCTGGGGCCGGGTGGAGGAGTGCATCGGCGAGGATCCCTACCTGGTCGGCGTCATCGGCTGCGCCTACATCCGGGGCCTGCAGGGCAACGATCCCAGACGGGGAGTCGTTGCCACCGCCAAGCACTTCGTCGGCTACTCCGCCTCGGAGGGCGGACGCAACCTGGCCCCGGCCCATCTGGGCCCACGGGAGCTGGCTGACGTCTACCTCCTGCCCTTCGAGATGGCCGTCACCGAGGCGGGGCTGATGTCGGTCATGAACTCCTACCAGGAGATTGACGGCGAGCCGGTGGCGGCGTCGCGCCCACTGTTGACCGAGATCCTGAGAGAGAGGTGGGGCTTCGACGGGATCGTCGTGTCCGACTACTTCTCCGTCGACTTCCTCCATCTGCACCACGGGGTGGCCGCCGATCGGCCCGAGGCGGCGGCCCTGGCTCTGCGGGCCGGCATCGACGTTGAGCTCCCCAACCCCTCCTGTTTCGGTGCCCCACTGCTGGAGGGGTTGGAGCGGGGTCTGCTGAGCGAAGCCGATGTAGAGCGGGCCTGCCTGCGGGTGCTGTCCACCAAGGAGCGGGTGGGACTGTTGGACCAACCGCTAACCGATCGACCTGGCCACGTGGACCTGGATCCACCTGAGCATCGGGCCCTCGCCCGCCGGCTGGCGGAGCGCTCGATCATCCTGCTCCGCAACGAGGACGGTCTTCTGCCCCTGCCCGAGTCGGTGGCGGCGGTGGCCGTGGTCGGGCCCAATGCCGCGTCGGCCTCCTCCCTGCTCGGCAACTACTCGTTCCAGAATCACGTGGCCAGCCATGTCCCCGATGCCCCCGAGGGGCCCGAGGTGGTGACGGTGGAGGAGGGCCTTCGCCGTCTTCTCGGGCCCCGAGTGGACGTGCGCTCGGCTCGAGGTTGCGAGGTGACGGGCGGCGACCGGTCCGGATTCGCCGAAGCCGTCGCCGCCGCCTCCGGCGCCGACGTGGCCGTGGTCGTCCTCGGGGACCAGGCCGGGCACTTCGGCGGCGGCACGTCGGGTGAGGGCACCGACAGCGACGACCTTCGCCTTCCCGGGGTGCAGGAGGAGCTCCTCCGGGCGGTGTGCGCCACCGGGGTGCCCACCGTCGCTGTTCTCGTCACCGGGCGGCCCTACGACCTGGGCTGGGTCGCCGGCAACGTGGCGGGGGTGGTGCAGGCGTGGTTCCCGGGCGAGGAGGGCGGATCCGCCGTCGCCGATGTCCTGTTCGGCCGGGTGAATCCGGCCGGACGAGCGCCGGTCAGCTACTCCCGCGGTGCCGGCCAGCAACCGGTCACCTACCGGAGCCGCCGGTTGAGCCGCAGCCGCTACGCCGGTTCGACCACCAGGCCGGTGTTCCCGTTCGGTCACGGCCTGAGCTACACCACCTTCGAGTACTCAGAGCTCAGCCTGCCCCCCGAGGTGCCGGTCGGCGGGGACCTCGTCGTGGAGTGCACGGTCACCAACACCGGTGGCCGCGACGGTGACGAGGTGGTGCAGCTCTACACGTCCGACCCCGTGGCCAGCGTCACCCGCCCGGTCCAGGAGCTCAAGGGCTTCTGCCGGGTGGCCATCCCATCCGGCGCCTCCAGCCGCATCAGCTTCAGCGTGCCCACCGATCTGTTGGCCTTCGCCGGCCCCGGCCTGGTCCCCATCGTCGAGCCCGGAACTCTCGAGGTGAGGGTCGGAGCATCCAGCGCCGACATCCGCCTGCGGGGCGCCACTCATCTGGTGGGGGAGACGCGGGTGCTGACCGGTCGGCGCCGGCTGACCACCGGCGTCAGCGTCCGCCCGGCGTGAAGGTCAGTGGTCAATGCCGAACTGAGGGCGGCGTTTCTCCAGCAGGGCGGCGACGCCCTCGCGGAAGTCGGGCTCCTTCGTCATCAGCTCCAGCAATCGTTGGGCTTCCTCGACGGCGGCGCCAACCCCGCTGTGGAGGTCCGAGTACACCTGCTGACGGGTGGCCCTGAGTGACGCCGGCGACATCGACGAGGCCATCTCGGTGGCGTATTCGAGGACCCTGGGCATCAACCGCTCGGCAGGTAGCACCTCGTTGACCAGCCCGATGGCGGCGGCCTCCTCGGCCAGCATGACCCGGCCCGACAGGAGAAGGTCGTTGGCTCGGGTGAGCCCGACCAGACGGGGCAGGAGCCACGACAGGCCGAATTCAGCCGGCAGCCCCAGGCGGCCGTGGGCGGTGGTGAGCTTGGCCCCGGCGGCGGCGAAGCGCAGGTCACAGAAGCAGGCGAGCACGAAGCCGACGCCCGCGGCGGCGCCGTTGACGGCGGCGATCACCGGCTTGGACAGGCCGAAGTGGTAGGCGAAGTCGTGATCGAACTCGGGGTGCACCCCGAAGCCGGGGCGGGGCAGGTCCTCGGGGGTGCCGGGGTCGTAGCCGCCCTTGGTCACGTGACCAGACAGGGCGGCGCTGTCGGCGCCGGCACAGAATCCCCTGCCGGCGCCGGTCACCACGATGGCGCGCACGGCCGGATCGGCGTCAGCCTGCGCTAGTGACCACCGGTACTCGGTGTGCATCCGCCCGGTCCAGGCGTTGAGCCGTTCCGGGCGGTTGAGGGTGATCACCGCCACCGGTCCGTCCGCCTCGTAGCGCACGACTTTCAGTTCCATGCCCGCCATGTTCGCCGACGGGGATGTGGAATTCCTGTGGACCCGGCGGTGCACCACTGTTCCGCGGCTGGGGACAACCGGAAAATCTCGAGGGACAACCTAGGGATTTCGCCGATCCCTATTGACCCCCGGCCGGCGATGGCGCAACCTGCGTGCAGCCGGACGTTGCGAGGCCGGCACCGAAAGAGGCGAGGTCTTCGGGCCGAGCCGCCGGAGGTGCCAAATCGGAGCCCCGGTGAGGCAGGAAGCGTGGGTGGAGCCCGTTCGCGGGAGCCTCGACGTGAGCCGGACGGTCCTCAGGGGCCGGGCGGCGACCTTGCCGTGGCGACCCCGAGGAGCAGGCGGCGACGTCGGTTTCTCGGGGTACCGCCGCGTCAGGGACCCGTCTGGTAGACACGTGCGGTGACTCAGCGCCATCACTACTCCGTCACCGCCCGCTCGCCGCAAGGGGAGCAGGAGGAGTGGTTCCACACTTTCGCCGAGGCCGAGGCCCGTCACGGCCAACAGGTGTCGACGGCGAGCGGCGAAGGCGCCACCGTCACCGACCGCGGCTACTGGAGGACCGAGATCCGCTCCGCCGCCGGGGAGGTGACGGAGGTGCGCCTCGACGACGCCGGCCTGCGGACGTGCGGGTCGCTCTGCGGAGCGGGGTGAACCTCCCGGTCAACCCCCCCGTCTCGCCGATGCTGGCCAAGCTCGCCCGCCAGCTGCCGGTCTCCGAGGGTCTCGTCTACGAGCCGAAGTGGGACGGGTTCCGCTGCATCGTCTTTCGCGACGGGGACCAGGTCGAGCTGGGGAGCCGCAACGAGCGCCCCCTCACCCGCTACTTCCCCGAGCTCGAAGAACCCTTACGGGCGCAGCTCCCCGCCCGGTGCGTTCTGGACGGGGAGATAGTCATCGCCGGGCCTTCCGGACTCGACTTCGACGCCCTCCTGCAGAGAATCCACCCGGCGGAGTCGAGGGTCAGGATGCTGGCCGCCAGCACCCCGGCGTCGCTGGTGGCTTTCGACCTGCTGGCCCTCGACCAACGCGACCTGCGGCCGGCGCCGTTCTCCGAACGGCGGCATCTGCTCGAACAAGCCATGGCAGAGGCCGAGCCCCCCCTTCACCTGACCCCGGCGACCACCGACCCGGAGGTGGCCCGCGACTGGTTCGACCGTTTCGAGGGAGCCGGCCTGGACGGGGTGGTGGCCAAGCGGTCCGACCTGCCCTACCGCGAGGGGGAACGCCAGATGGTCAAGGTGAAGCACGAGCGCACCGCCGACTGCGTGGTGGCCGGCTTCCGCTGGCACAAAGAGGGCGGCACCGTCGGTTCTCTCCTGCTCGGCCTGTACGACGGCGAGGGGAACCTGCACCACGTGGGGGTGACCGCCTCGTTCACCGCCGCCCGCCGGCGTCAGCTGCTCGAGGAGCTCGCCCCTTACCGGATGGATTCGGTGTCCGGTCATCCCTGGCAGTCGTGGGCAGGAGAGGAGGGTGCTGGCTCCACCCGGATGCCCGGGGCGCCCAGCCGGTGGTCGGCCCGGCGCGACCTGTCGTGGGAGCCGCTGCGACCCGACGCGGTGTGCGAGGTCGCCTACGACCACCTGCAGGGCGACCGCTTCCGGCACGGCACGACCTTCCGGCGGTGGCGCCCCGACCGCCAGCCCCGCTCCTGCACCTACGACCAGCTGGATGCCGCCGTCCCCGCCGAGCTGGCCCAGGTCTTCGGGGCGGCCAGCGGCTAGGGGGCCTCGCCCCCCGACTTGCGGGCCCGGCTGGGAGGCACCCGCCGGGGCTCCCCGGACCGCTTCCCGAAATGCGGCGGCCACGGGGCGTCTCCGAGGCCACCGGCCTCGTCCCGAGCGGCCAGCTCGAGCAGGCTCTCGAGTCCGAAGGACCGGTCGTCGATGCCGGCACCGGGGTCGACGCCGGCCCGGTAGCGGGCCGGCACGGTGGACAAGGTCAGATCGGCCGGATCCACGGCGGCTACCTCGTCCCAGGTGAGGGGGCAGGACACCCGGGCCTCGGGGTTGGCCCGCACCGAGTACTCGGAGGCGACGGTGCGGTCCCTGGCGTTCTGGTTGTAATCGATGAACACCCGCTCGCCCCGCTCCTCCTTCCACCAGGCCGACGTGGCCAGCTGGGGGATGCGCCGCTCGATCTCGCGGGCGAGGGCCAGGGCCGCCCGACGCACCTCGGTGAACCCCCATTCGGGGCGGATGCGCACGTTGACGTGCAGGCCCCGCGAGCCGGACGTCTTCGGGTAGCCCTCCACGCCGTGCTCTGACAACACGGCGTGGACCTCGGCTGCCACCCGGCGCACCGCGTCGAAACCGCTGCCCGGCTGGGGGTCGAGGTCGACCCGGAGCTCGTCGGGGTGGTCCACATCGGAGCGTCGCACCGGCCACGGATTGAGATCGAGACAGCCCAGGTTCGCCGCCCACACCACGTGGGCGACGTTGACCGGGCAGAGCTCCTCGGCCTGGCGTCCGCTCGGGAAGTGCACCGTCACCGTCTCCAGCCACGGCGGGCGCGACGCCGGAACCCGCTTTTGAAAGAAGAACTCCCCCTCGGCGCCGTTCGGATAGCGCTTGAGCACGGTGGGGCGCTCGCGCACCCCGCGGAGGGCGCCCGGCCCGACCGCCACGTAGTAGCGGGCCAGATCGAGCTTGGTCTCCCCGCGGGCGGCGAAGAAGACCTTGTCGGGGTTGGTGATCCGCACCTCGTGGCCGTTCACGTCGAGCACCTCGTAGGCGTCGGCGGCGGCCACTCGGCGACGGTAGCCCGCCTCGGTCGTTCCCGCCGCCATGGTCAGGGCCAGGGCGTATCCCCGAAGCCGCGGGGACCCGACGGTACGTTGGGGATGAAGAGGAGGGCCGGTGACATCTTCCGAGACGGCCGTCCCCAGGTGGCTGGTGACGGCGGCCGCTTACGGGTGGCGCTTCCTGGTGCTCTCCGGCGCCGCCTACGTCCTGGCCCTGGCCTTCGGCCGGCTGCAGGTGGTGATCGTGCCGATCGTCGCCGCCCTGTTCCTTTCCACCATCCTCGGGCCCCCGGCGGCCTGGCTCCGGCGCCACGGGGTGCCGCCGCTGGCCGCCACCTGGCTGGTCTTCCTGGCCGCCATCGGCGTCGTCGCCGCCGTCGTCGCCGGCCTGGTGCCCGGCATAAGCAACGAGTTCCACGCTCTGGGCAGTGAGTTGTCGAAGGGCGTCAAGAAGGTGGAGCGGTGGCTGGAGACCGGCCCTTTCCACCTCTCGCGCCACCAGGTCGACTCCTACGTGACCAAGCTCCGGAACGAGATCGGCTCCAACGGAACCAAGATCGTCCACGGCGCCCTGAGCGGGCTCTCGCTGGTCCTCGAACTCGTGGCGGCGGCTCTGCTCACCCTGGTCCTCACCTTCTTCTTCGTCAAGGACAGCGAGGACATCGGCCGGTGGTTCCTGGGGCTGTTCGACGCCCGGCGGGCGGACGACCTCCGCCACGTCGGGCGCGACGCGTGGAGCGCCCTCGGCGGCTACGTGCGGGGCACCGCCATCAACGGGTTGGTCAACTCCGTCCTCCTGACGGCCGGCCTGCTCGGGCTGGGTGTGCCGCTGGTGGCGCCCATCGCCGTGCTCACCTTCATCGGAAGCTTCCTCCCCCTCGTCGGAGCCATCGGAAGCGGTCTGGTGGCCGCCCTGGTGGCCTTGGTGTCGAAGGGGTTCGTCGCCGCCCTGGTCGTGGTGGGGTTGACGGTCGTCATTCACAACGTCGAGGGCTACCTGGTCGGACCCCTGGTCCTGGGCCGGGCCGTTCGGCTGCACCCGGTCGTCATCCTCCTGTCGCTCACCATCGGCACGATCCTGGGCGGCATCATCGGCGCCTTCCTCGCCGTTCCGGCCGTGGCGGTGGCCCTGGCGGTGAACGAGCACTACCGGCTGGCCCGGCGGGCGGCAGCGACGCAGCCACCGGTGGGCTCGACCACCGAAGACGGGGCGGCGCTGGTGAGCGGGGATCTGACCAGCCCCTGAGAGCCGTCGTAGCCTGCCGACCCGCCGACCCGTGGGGGGGTGGCAAAGGAGCGCGCATGGCACCACCGGTCGTAGAAACCAGCCTCGGCAGCATCCGGGGTGAGTCGCAGGGCCCGGTTCGGGTCTTCAAGGGAATCCCGTATGCCCGACCCCCGGTCGGCGCCCTCCGCTTCCGGGCGCCTCAGCCGGCCGAGCCCTGGACCGGAGTACGCGAGGCGATCAGCTTCGGCCCCCTGGCGCCCCAGAACCCGTCCCCGCTCGAACGGCTGCTCGGATCGGCGGAGCTAGTCCATGACGAGGCCGCCTGCCTCACCCTGAACGTCTGGACACCGGGCCTCGACGACGGACGCCGCCCGGTCATGGTCTGGATCCACGGCGGCGCCTTCCTGACCGGCACCGGATCGACCCCCTGGTACGACGGCTCGCGCTTCGCCGCCCATCACGACGTGGTGGTGGTGACCATCAACTACCGCCTGGGCGCCCTCGGCTTCCTGCACCTCGACGGCCTCCTCGGAGAGGACTACGCCGGGTCGGGCAACGCCGGCATCCTCGACCAGGCCGCCGCCCTCGAATGGGTTCGTGACAACATCGCCGGCTTCGGCGGCGACCCCGGCAACGTGACGATCTTCGGGGAGTCCGCCGGGGCCATGAGCGTCGGCACCCTGCTGGCCCTGCCCGCCGCCCGAGGCCTGTTCCACCGGGCCATCCTCCAGAGCGGCGCCGGCCACAACGCCCTGACCGCCGATCAGGCCGAAGCCATCACCAGCGACCTGTTGGCCCGACTCGGCCTCGGCGAAGGAGAGGCCCGCCGCCTGGTGGAGGTGCCGCTCCCGAGCCTGCTGGAGGCCCAGGGCGCCATCTCCGCCGCCTACTTCTCCGAAGGTCTGCCATTCGAGCCGGTGGTCGACGGAAGCTGCCTGCCGGCCCGGCCCATCGACGCGGTCAGGGCCGGGGCGGCGGCAGGGGTGGACATCCTCGTCGGCACCAACGCCGAGGAGTGGAAGCTGTTCGCCCTCCTCGACCCCCGGCTGTCCGGGCTGGACGAGAGCGGCGTCGTCGACGCCGCGTCGAGGGTCATGGCGGGCGCCGACGTCGAGCAGGCGGTGGCGCGCTACCGGAGCAACCGACCGGACAAGGCGCCGGCCGAGGTCATCGGCGCCATGATCAGCGACCAGGTGTTCCGCATCCCCGCCATCCGCCTCGCCGAGGCCCACGACGCCGCCGGCGGTGCCGCCCGGATGTACCTGTTCACCTGGGCCACCCCCGTCTTCGGCGGCGCCCTGGGTTCCTGCCACGCCCTCGAGCTTCCCTTCGTCTTCGACAATCTCGACGCGCCGGGCGCCGCCGCCTTCTGCGGCCCGGACGCGCCGCAGTCCCTGGCCACCGCCATGAACGCGGCCTGGGCGTCCTTCGCCCGCGGCGGGGACCCCTCCGGGGGAGCCGTCGCCGACTGGCCGCTCTACCAGCCGAGCAGCCGGTCCACGGTCGTGTTCGACTCCGAGACCAGCGGCGAGGACGATCCGATGGGCGACGAACGGCGGCTCTGGGACGGTCTGCTGTAGGGACGGGGCCATTAGGCTCGCCCGGGTGAGCGACACCACCGCACTGCCGACCGATCAGGGCCTCCTCTCGCGCTGGCGCGAGGTCATGAGGACCTCGAATCCGCCCTCGAGCGGGCAGCTCGATCCGGTCTCCAAATGGCTGGTGCTGACGCGGGCGGCGGTGCTGCCCATGACCCTCACCGCCGGCCTGGTCGCCGGATTGCTGGCCGTGCGCAAGCCCGGGTTCAGCCCCGGTTGGTACCTGCTGGCGTTGGCCGGCATCGTGCTCGCCCACGTCTCCAACAACCTGATGAACGACCTGTTCGACGCGGGAGTGGGCGCCGACACCGACTCGTATCCCCGGGCTCTGTACGCCCCCCACCCGATCCTGTCGGGCTTGGTGAGCCGCCGAGGCCTCGCCGCCTCCGCCCTGGCTGTCAACCTGGTCGACCTGGCCATCCTGGTCGTGCTGACCCTGGCCCGGGGCTGGCCCATCCTGGTCTTCGGGCTGGCCGGGTTCTTCCTGTCGGCCGCCTACACCGCCCCGCCCCTGCGCCTCAAGAAGCGGGGGCTGGGGGAGCCCGACGTCCTGGTCGTCTGGGGCCCCCTGATGGTGGGCGGCACCTACTACGCCGCGGTCGGCCACCTGCCGTGGCAGGTCATCGCGGCATCCATCCCCTACGGCCTGCTGTGCACGGCAGTCCTGATGGGCAAGCACATCGACAAGATCCCCTGGGACGCCCCTGCTGCCACCCGCACCCTGCCGGTGATGTTGGGCGAAACCGCGGCCCGGAGGGTCACCCAGGGCCTGATGATCGGCTTTTACGTAGCCGTCGTCGCCTGCGTGGCCGTGCGCGCCCTGCCCTGGCCCGCCCTGCTCGCCCTGGGAGGGCTGCCGGTCCTCGCCCGGGTCTGGCAGGCACTCGACCGGCCCCGGCCCGACGCGCCCCCCGCCGGGTTTCCGGTCTGGCCGCTGTGGTTCGCGGCCATCGCCTTCCTGCACACCCGCCGGGCCGGCGCCCTCCTGGTGGGCGGCCTGGCCATCGCCGCCGCTGCCGGCATCCGGATGGCGGGGGGATGACGGCCGCCTACTACGAGCACATCAGCTACGAGGTCGAGGACGGCATCGCCCTGGTCACCCTCGACCGCCCCGACCAGCTCAACGCCTTCACCACCCGGATGATGCACGAGCTGATCGACGCCTTCGACCGCAGCGACGCCGACGACTCCGTGCGGGCAGTCATCGTCACCGGCCAGGGCCGGGGCTTCTGCGCCGGAGCCGACCTGTCCTCGGGCCCGGACACCTTCGCCCGTTCCGACGACTCCTCCCCGGTCGGGGTCGGCTGGCGCGACGGCGGTGGTCAGGTGGTGCTGCGCATCTTCGAGTCGCGCAAGCCGGTCATCGCCGCCATCAACGGGCCCGCCGTCGGGGTGGGGATCACCATGACGCTGCCGATGGACGTACGGCTGGCCGCCGACGACGCCCGGATGGGATTCGTCTTCACCCGCCGGGGGCTGGTGCCGGAGGCCTGCTCCAGCTGGTTCCTCCCCCGGGTGGTGGGAATCAGCCGGGCGGCCGAGTGGGTGTTCACCGGCCGGGTGTTCCCGGCGACCGAGGCCCTCGACGCCGGGCTGGTCCGCAGCCTCCACCCGAAAGACGAGCTGCTGGCCGCCGCCCGCGCCCTGGCCACCGAGATGTCGCAGCAGACGGCGCCCGTCTCGGTAGCCCTGTCACGGCTGATGCTGTGGCGGATGCTCGGGGCCTCCCACCCCATGGAGGCCCATCGGGTGGACAGCCGGGGGATCCGGGTCCGGGGCGCCTCCGACGATGCCCGCGAGGGGGTTGCCGCCTTCCTCGAGAAGCGCGAGGCCGTGTTTCCCCTGCGGGTGTCGGCCGACCTGCCTGACATCTTTCCGGACTGGTCGCCGCCCGAGTTCAGCTGAAGCGGGGGCGGTCTGGGCCGCGCAGGTGCGGGGAGCGGGTCACCGCCTAGAGTTGGCCGGCGAACGGTCGGAACGAGGAGGCCTCATGCAAGCCCGCGACAAGCTGTACATCAACGGATCCTGGGTGCCATCCACCGGCAAGGGGACCATCGAGGTCGTCAACTCGGCGACCGAAGAGGTGATGGCGACCGTTCCGGAGGGGACGCCGGAGGACGTGGATCGGGCCGTCCAGGCCGCCCGGGCCGCCTTCGACGAGTGGTCCCAGGTGTCGGTCGAGGAGCGGGGCAAGTACCTCCAGCGCATCACCGAGGGCCTGCAGGCCCGCAGCGCCGAGATCGCCCAGGTCGTGGCCCAGGAAGTCGGCATGCCGGTGAACCTCTCCATGATCATCCAGGCCGGTCTGCCCACCATGACTTTTGGGTCGATGGGCCAGATCCTCGACTCGTTCCCCTTCGAGGAGCAGGTGGGCAACTCCCTCATCGTGCGCGAGCCGGTGGGGGTGGTCGGCGCCATCACGCCCTGGAACTATCCGCTCCACCAGATCGCGGCCAAGGTGGCCCCGGCCCTGGCGGCGGGGTGCACGGTCGTGCTCAAGCCGTCCGAGGTGGCCCCCCTGAACGCCTTCATCCTCGCCGAGATCATCGATGAGGTCGGCCTTCCGCCCGGCACCTTCAACCTGGTGACCGGCTACGGCCCGGTCGTCGGCGAGGCCATCGCTGCCCACCCGCAGGTCGACATGGTGTCCTTCACCGGGTCGACCCGAGCCGGCAAGCGGGTCAGCGAGCTGGCGTCCCAGACGGTCAAGCGGGTCGCCCTCGAGCTCGGCGGCAAGTCCCCGAACGTGATCCTCGACGACGCCGATCTCGAGCGGGCCGTCTCCGACGGCGTGGGCAAGTGCTACCTCAACTCCGGGCAGACCTGTTCGGCCCTGACCAGGATGCTCGTTCCCCGGGCCCGGCTCTCCGAGGCCGAGGAGATCGCCGTGCGCACGGCCGAGTCCTACACGCCGGGGGACCCCTTCGGCGACGGCACCCGCCTGGGGCCCCTGGTGTCGGCGACCCAGCGCGAGCGGGTCCGCGGCTACATCCAGAAAGGCGTCGAGGAGGGGGCCAAGCTGCTGACCGGCGGGGTCGAGCCCCCGGAGGGGCTGGAGAAGGGCTACTACGTGCGTCCGACCGTGTTCTCCGAGGTCACCCCGGAGATGACCATCGCCCAGGAGGAGATCTTCGGGCCCGTCCTGGCCATCCTGCCCTACGACTCCGAGGAAGACGCCGTCCGGATCGCCAACGACACCGTCTACGGCCTGGCCGGCGGCGTCTGGTCGGGTGACCCGGACCGAGCCCGGCGGGTGGCCCGCCGCCTGCGCACGGGTCAGGTCGAGGTGAACGGAGGCTCGTTCAACCCGATGGCCCCGTTCGGGGGCTACAAGCAGTCCGGCCACGGCCGCGAGCTGGGCAAGTTCGGCCTCGAGGAGTACCTCGAGGTCAAGGCCCTCCAGCTCTGATCCCGGCGCCACCCGGCCGCTCGGCCGCCACGCCCAGGCTGGCGGCCGGCGACCTGGTGGCAGGAACACGCCTATCGGGTGGCGAATCCGCCAAAAAGAACCGGATGGCCGGCCCGGCGTGACCGACGCGTCACCGCGGCCAGCCTCCCCCTGACCTAACGCCGAGCGCAGACGAGGGAAATTGCCGATGAACCGTTCCACACTCGCCCGCCGCTACCTCCCCCTGGCGGCGGTCGTGGCCGTGCAGGCGCTCATCATCGCCGTGGTGCCTTCGACCGCTCCCAACTCCTCCGCAGGCGTCGGCGCCGGCGGCGGGGCCTCGGGCTATTCCGTGGGAGGAGGCGCGGCGGCGGGCGGCGGCGCGGGGGGCGGGGCCGGTTCGGCCGCCTTCGGAGGGGCGGCGGCGGGCGGCGGCGGGTCCCTCGGTGCCGCCGGCGGCGGGGCGGCAGGCGGGGTCGGCGGGGGGGTGGCCGGGGGAGTTGGCCCCGGGGGTGCGGGCGGCGTGGCCAACGGCGACACCACCCACTGCGTCGGCGGTCGCGAGTTCGACCCGGGCATCGATTACTTCTCCCCGCCGTGCACACCCGGCACCCCGGGTGGGCCGCTTCCCAACAACGGCGGGGCCACCTACCAGGGAGTGACCGCCAACCAGATCACCATCGTCGACTACGTCTCGAACTACGGCGCCGAGGTGAACGCCATCCTGCAGGCCGAAGGCCTGCTCGAGGACTACACCCAGGCCAAGGCGCTCGACACCGCCTGGGAGAGCTTCATCAACTCGCACTACGTGCTGTACGGGCGCAAGGTCAAGATCATCCCCTACCAGGGTCAGTGCCAGAGCGTTCCGCCCAACTACCAGTGCCTGATCCCCGAGATGGACTCGATCATCTCGACCTACCACCCCTACATGGTCTTCTGGAACACCACGCTGTGCTCGGCCTGCTACGCCGAGATCGCCCGCAACAAGGTGGTGGGGGTCGGAGGCGACGGGTTCAGCGACGCCTTCGCCAACGCCAACGCCCCCTACTTCTACTCGGCGGGGGAGAGCGCCACCAGGGTGGAGACGGCCTTCGCCCAGTTCTGGTGCAACCAGCTGTCGTCCAAGAACGCGCCGTCGCGAAAGGTGGCCTTCGCCGGCAAGGAGAACCCGGCTCAGAACTTCAACGGCCAGACCCGGGTTCTCGGGGTCATCAGCACCAACGACCCCGACAACGAGAACACCGTCACCAACGTGCTCCAGCCCGAACTCAACCGGCTGTGCGGCGACGGCGGCTCGATCAACGCCCACCACTACTACTACGCCCAGGACATCAACACCGCCGCCCAACAGACCAACGCCGGCATCGCCGCCATGGACACTCCGTCCAATCCGGCCACCAGCGTCATCTGCCTGTGCGACCCCGTCGCCCCCGCCTTCCTGTTCGGCCCGGGCGAGCAGAACCACAACTACTACCCGGAGAACTTCATCGCCACCGACCAGGGCATGGACCTCGACACCGCCGGGCAGTCCTACGAGTCCCAGGGCGGAAAGGCGTCGCTCGGCTGTCCCACCCCCCAGAACGGCTGTCCGTACGACAACACCATCGGCCTGTCGACGGTGGACGCCCAGGAGCCCCAGGCCAACGACACCGGCGTGCGGGTGTTCCACGCCGGCGGTGGCGGTTCCCTCCCGTGTGACAGCAGCGGATGCATCACGCCGATCACCGCCACCACGCTGTGGGAGTTCTGGAACATGATGGCCACGCTCATCGAGAACACCGGCCCGATCCTCACCCCTCAGCGGATGCAGTCCGCCGCCCCGGCCATCGGCGCCCGCGGCGGCGGCAGCTCCGGGCACGTGCTTCGCCAGTTCGCCTCCGGTGACTGGGACTGGACCCAGGACGCCCGGGTCGTCTACTGGGACAACAAGCGTCCGTCCCCGTACAACGGGGTGGCGGGCACCTACGTGCAGATCGAGGGGGGCAACTTCAACCTCGGCCAGTACCCGACCCTGCCCGGAGGGCCGCCCGTGCCCGCCGTCCGCTCGTGACCGTCACCGAAAAGCCGATCCGCCCCCACCCGCCCCAGTCGGGCGGTAGGGGCGGCCGGTCGGCCCGCGAGGTGGCGTCGCTGGTCGGCCAGGTGGTCGGGGCCGACAACCTGGCGGCCCAGGCCGGCCGCTACGTGGCGCTGATCCTGGTCTTCTTCCTCGTCGAGCACCTGGTCTGGCAGACCTCGCCGGCCGGCATCATCAACGGCATCGCCATCGGGGCCCTGTACGGCCTGGTGGGCGTGGGCATCGTGCTCATCTACCGGACGGCCCGGATCATCAACTTCGCCGCCGCCGCCATCGGGGCCGTGCCCGCCATCGCCGCCCTTCTGCTCGACGTCGAAAGCGGCGTCCCGTACCTGATCGTCCTGCCGTTGGCCCTGCTCGGCGCCCCGCTGCTCGGGGCCCTGGTCGACGTGTTCGTCATCCGGCGATTCTCCAAGTCGCCCCGGCTGATCCTGACCGTCGTCACCATCGGTGTGGCCCAGAGCCTCGCCGCCCTCGGCTTCTTCGTGCCGGTGTGGATGGGCGCCCGTGCCGGCGAGATCCCGAACGTGCCGACCCCGTTCGACAGCTTCGCCCTCCACAACGGCCGGGGAGAGCCGGTGCTCACCGGCAACCAGATCTGGGCCCTGGTCGTCACCGTCGTCATCGCCCTGCTTCTCGGCCTGTTCCTGCGCTATACCCGGATTGGAATCGCCCTTCGGGCGTCGGCGGAGAATGCCGACCGGGCCGCTCTTCTCGGCATCCCGGTGAAGCGAGTACAGACGGCGGCGTGGATGATCGCAGGAGTCCTCGGCGGCATGGCCATATTCGTCCAGGCGCCGCTGATCGGCGTCCCCAACGACGCCACCCTGGGATTCGCCACCCTCCTCTACGGCCTCACCTCCGCCGTCATCGGCCGCATGCAGCGGCTGGGGGCGACTCTCGTGTCGGGGATGATCATCGGGGTGATCGTCAACGCCTCGGTCACCAGGTACGGCGACAACAGTGTTGCCCTGGCCCTAATGCTGCCGATAATCCTGGTGGCGCTGGTCTTCTTCCAGCGAGGCCGGTTGACCCGAGCCGAGGACAGCGGAGTCTCCACCTGGCAGGCGGTCAAGGAGTTCCGCCCCATACCGCTGGAGCTGCGCGGCTTTCGCGAGGTCACCGCCGCCCGGCTCGGGCTGATCGCCGCTCCGGCCGTGCTGGCCATCGTCCTGCCCTTCGTCATCGGCGCCCCCGACGTTCCCCGCCTGACCCTTCTTCCCATCTACGGCATCGTGGCCGTCTCTCTGGTGATCCTCACCGGGTGGGGGGGCCAGATCAGCCTCGGCCAGTTCGGCTTCGTGGGCGCCGGCGCCCTGGTGGCCGGCGGGCTGGCCGCCAACCACAACATCGACTTCTTCGTCGCCCTGGCCATCGGCATCGGCGTCGGGGTGGTGTCCGCCATCATCATCGGACTGCCCGCCGTGCGGATCCAAGGCCTGTACCTAGCCGTCACCACCCTGGCCTTCGGCTTCGCCGTGGAGTACTACGCCCTCAACGACCATTACTTCATCGGCAAGCACCTGCTGCCGTCCGGCTACACCGCCCATCTCAACCGCCCGTCGCTGTACGGGCGCATCGCGCTGGACAGCTTCCCCGACCAGAACCCGGGCAACATCAAGTTCTACTTCACGTGCCTCATCCTGATGGTGCTGTGCATGCTGGCCGCCCTCGCCTTCCGCCGCTACCGCAGTGGCCGGGTGCTCATCGCCGCCCGCGAGAACCAGCGGGCGGCGCCGGCCTACGCCATCAACCTGACCCGGACCCGGTTGGCCGCCTTCGCCATCTCGGGCGGCATCGCCGGCCTGGCCGGCGTCCTGATGGCCTACTCCCAGCACAACGTCGTCCAGGGCAGCTACGACGTCACCTACGGAATCGGCATCTTCCTGGCCGTGGTCATCGGGGGCCTGTCCTCGGTCCCGTGGGCGGTGACGGGCGCCGTGGTCTTCGAGGCGTTCCAGGTCTTCGCGCCGAAGCTGGACCCCTACCTCGGCCCGAACATCACCGCCATCCTTCCGCTCCTGCTGACCGGGCCCCTGCTCGTGCTGAACCTCTACCAGTACCCGGGTGGCTCGGCGGAGTGGGGATTCGGCATCCGCGACCGGTTCCTGCGCTGGGTGGCACGCCGCCACGACGTCCTCGTGCCGTCGCTGGTCGCTGACCGCCGGGTGGAGACGGGCGAGGAGGCTCTCGACGTGGTCCGCCGGGCCGAGCAGCACGTCGAGGAGGTCGAGTCCTTCGACATCACCGACACGACGATCGTCTGCCCCGTGTGCGACGCCGAGCTCACCCTGGCCGAGGCGACCGCCCACGACCACCTGGCCAGGGGAGGCGGCCAGACGGCGGCCGGCGCCAGGACCGACGGTGGGGGCCGGGGCCGCCTGGCCCGGGCCCGAAAGGCCCGCCCGTGAAGCTCGCCGACCTGACCGGGCGCCTGCGGAGGGGCAACGGCACGACCCCCGCCAGCGAGGAGACGTCCACCCGGGCCGCCGGGGATCCGATCCTTTCCTGTCAGGGCGTCGACGTCGCCTACGACAAGGTGCAGATCCTGTTCGGCGTCGACCTCGAGGTCGCCGAAAACGAGATCATCGCCCTCCTGGGTACCAATGGCGCCGGCAAGTCCACCCTGCTGAAGGCCATCTCCGGCCTCGTCGACCCCATCGGCGGCAAGATCTACTTCGACGGCCAGGACATCACCCACGCCGACGCCGTCCAGACCGCCCGCATGGGAATCATCCAGGTGCCCGGAGGCAAAGCGGTCTTTCCCACGCTGTCGGTGGCCGAGCACTTCCGGGCCGGCACCTGGCTCTACGCCAAGGAGGATCCCGCCGACGTCGACGCCCGCATCCAGCGGGTGCTCGACCTGTTCCCCCGCCTGCGTGAACGCTGGGACCAGATGGCCGGCAACCTCTCCGGAGGCGAGCAGCAGCAGCTGGCCCTCGGCATGGCCTTCGTGGCCCGCCCCCGGCTGCTGATCATCGACGAGCTCTCCCTGGGCCTGGCCCCCACCATCGTCGAGCAGCTGCTCGAGATGGTCCGCCAGATCCACGAGCAGGGCTGCACCATCATCCTGGTCGAGCAGTCGGTGAACGTCGCCCTCACCGTGGCCGAGCGGGCCTACTTCATGGAGAAGGGCGAGGTGCGCTTCTCCGGCCTCACCAGTGAGCTGCTCGAACGCGACGACATCCTCCGCTCGGTGTTCCTCGAGGGGGCCGCCTCGGCGACCGGAGGGACCGGCGGGCGCACGACCACCTCGGCCCCCCGCCAGGCCGGCTCGGCCCAGACGGGCTCCACGATCCTCGAGGTTCGGGGCCTGACCAAGCGCTTCGGCGGCATCACCGCGGTGAACGACGTCAACCTCACCCTCCACGAGGGCGAGATCCTCGGACTGATCGGACCCAACGGGGCCGGCAAGACGACGATCTTCGATCTGATCTCCGGGCTGCTGCCGGCCGACGGCGGCCGCATCATGCTGCGGGGAATCGACGTAACCGACTGGGGCCCCGACCGCCGCTCCGCCATTGGGCTCGGCCGCTCGTTCCAGGACGCCCGCATCTTCCCCTCCCTGACGGTGGCCGAGAACATCGCCCTCGGCCTCGAACGTCACCTCGACACCCGCGACCACCTGGCCGCCCTTCTCGCCCTGCCGGCGATCATCGAGTCGGAGCGCGACGTGGCCTACACCGTCGACGACCTCATCGAGCTCATGAACCTCCAGGCCTTCCGCGACAAGTTCGTCTCCGAGCTGTCGACCGGAAGCCGCCGCATCGTCGACCTGGCCATGGCCATCGCCCACGACCCGGCCGTCCTGATCCTGGACGAGCCGTCGTCGGGCATCGCCCAGCGCGAGACCGAGGCGCTGGGCCCGCTGCTCAAGCGCATCCAGTCGGAGACGAACTGCGCGATGCTGGTAATCGAGCACGACATGCCCCTGATCACCTCGGTGTCCGACCAGATCATCGCCCTCGAGCTGGGCTCGGTGGTGCTACAGGACGTGCCCGAGAACGTGGTCACCGATCCCCGGGTCGTCGCCTCCTACCTGGGCGGGGACGCCTCGGTGATCCAACGGTCCGGGGCCGGATCGACCGGCACGTCCGCCACGACCAGCAGCGGCCGGCGGCGCAGCTCGAAGGGGTCAGGGTCATGAGGCCCCGGGCTGCGAAGGCCGTCAGGCGCACGGTCCGGGTGGTGGCGGCGGCCGCCCTGGCGACCGGGGGTTTCATGGTCGCCACGGCCGGAAGCGCCGGAGCGGTGACACCCGCCCGCACGGCATGGTGGAACGAGGCGCCTCTCGGGGTGCTTCCCCTTCCGGGCCAGGTCGGCGCCGACCAGCTCGCCGTCGGCCAAGGGGCGGGCGGCCCCACCGCCGTGGCCGCCGTCCTCTACACCCTGAGCAGCACCGACTCATCCGACCCGGGCCAGGCCGGCGCCACCATGATCCTGCCGATCAACAGCGGATCGTCGGTCGGCACCGCCGCCGTCGTGGCCTGCCCGATCACCTCAGGCGAGGGGTGGGCGGCCGGGGGCAACCAGCCGGCCGGCAGTACGCCCAAGTACAGCTGCTCGCCCGGCACCGAGGTGAAAGGGGTGAGCCCCGACGGCAACAGCCTGGTATTCGCCCTGACTCCGGCCCAGCAGGTGGCCGGAAGCCCGGGCACCTTCAACCTGGCGCTGGTGCCCGACCCCTCGTCCAGCTCGCCGTTCCAGACGGTGGTGAACTCCCCCTCGGGTGACGACTTCTCGGTGTCCAACCCCCCTGAGGCCGGCGCTCAGCCGGCACCGACGGCTCCGGCCTCCCCGGACCAGGGGACCTCCGCGGTGGCCCCGCCGGCCGAAACGGCTCCGCCGGTGGACACGCCGTTCGCCTCTGAGCCGGTTGCCTCGGCGCCGCCGGCCCTGCCGGCCCCCGCCGCCCCCACGCCGACGGCGTCCGCCCCGACCCGCGCCCCTGCCGGGGGCGTCGTCTCCGCCGCCCCGGCCGTGCCCGCCTCGAGCCCCGGCTTCCTGACCGGGCGACGCCAGCAGCTGCTCGGGGTCTGGCTCATGATCGACGCCGGCCTGGCCCTGGCCTTCTTCGGCGGCTCCGCCGACCGGATGCCCCGCCTGCTCGGTTCGCTCGCCGCCCGGCGGGGGGAGCACTCCCCGGCGGCGGGCGTGGAGATGGGTGGCATCGGCCGCTTCGCCCGCCCTCGCAGCGGGCCGCCGCGGCGCCTCTGAAGCCCCCGCCGGTGACCGCCACCCTGGCGGAGGGCCTGCGAGGGGTCCTCGCCGAGGCGCTGGGCGACCCCGGCCTCGAGGTCGAGGGCGTGGTCCGCCTGTCGGGGGGCGCATCCCGCGAGACCTGGTCCTTCGACGCCCGGCGCTCCGACGGGTCGGTGGAGCAGCTGATCCTCCGTCGCGACCCCCCCGGGGCACCGAAGGGCGGGATGGGCATCGAGGCGGCCGTCATCACCGCCGCCGCCGGCGCCGGGGTGCCGGTGCCGAGGTTGGTGGCCGCCAGCGACGAAACGGCCGCCCTCGGATCGGCCTTCATCGTCGTCGAACGGATCGAAGGCGAGACCATCCCTCGTCGGGTGCTGCGCGAGCCGGCGCTCGCCGCCGCCCGGCGCGTCCTCGCCGAGCAGTGCGGGCAGATCCTCGCCGCTCTGCATTCCGTTCCGCCGGAGGCGGTTCCCGGACTGCAGTCACCCGACCAGCTCGAGCAGTACCGCCAGGTCCTCGACGGCCTGGGGCAGCCGTCGCCCGCCTTCGAGCTCGCCTTCCGCTGGCTCGGGTCGAACCGACCCCCGCCGACTGGGGAGGCGATCGTCCACGGCGACTTCCGCAACGGCAACCTGCTCATCGGGCCCGACGGCGTGCGGGCCGTGCTCGACTGGGAGCTCGTGCATCTCGGGGACCCGATGGAGGACCTGGGATGGCTGTGCGTCAAGTCGTGGCGCTTCGGGGTCGACCGCCCGGTGGGGGGGTTCGGCACCTACGAGCAGCTCATCTCCGGCTACGAGGCCGGGGGAGGAAGGAAGGTCGACCGGGACGCCCTGCGGTGGTGGGAGGTGCTCGGCAACCTCAAGTGGGGGATCATGTGCATGATGCAGGCGTCGGCCCACCTGTCCGGTGCCCTGCGCTCGGTGGAGCTGGCCGCCATCGGAAGGCGGGTGTGCGAGGTGGAGTGGGATCTGCTCGACCTGATCCCCGGCGACTCCGGGCCTGACGTGAGCCCATCCCCCGGCCCCGGTCCTCTCGACGCCGCCGCCACCCGGGGCCTGCACGGGGCGCCCTCGGCGGCCGAGCTGGCCCAGGCCCTGCATGAGTTCCTCGACGGGGACGTGCGCACCAGCACCGAGGGTCGGGTGAGCTTCCACGCCCGGGTCGCCGCCAACGTGGCCGCCATGATCGAGCGCGAGCTGATCCTCGGACCGGCCCAGGCCGAGGCCCACCGGGCCGCCCTCGAGGGGCTGGGCGTGGCCGACGACCGCCGTCTCGCCCAGGGCATCCGCACCGGGGCCATCGAGGGCCCGGAACTGCGCCGGGTCCTGAGAGCGACGGTCAGGGCCAAGCTCGAGGTGGCCAACCCGCGCTGGCTGGAGCCGCCTCGTCCGCCGGGGGACTAGGGCTCAGCCGGCGATCTCGGCCCGGCGGTAGCCCCCGCCGCCGCCCTTCAGCTCCACCTGCACCGGCAGGTGCATCAGCCCCTGGGCCCGCCCGGGGTTCATGACCTCGAACTGGTGGCGTTGCTCGTGCCAGTCGTAGACGGTGTGCTCGTCGCGGCTGGTGATGGCGAGCGTCAGGAAGTAGGTGCCGTCGAGCAGGGGCACGTCGGCGAACTGAAAGGCAACCTCTCCCTCGCCCTCGATCGACGGGATCTCCACCCCGAGGATGCGGGTGTTGTTGCCGGACAGCAGCCGGCCTTCGATGTCGTAGATGGCGTAGCCGAAGTTGGGGTCCTCGATCCGCTCCGCCGCCTGGTAGCGCAGGCGGATCGTCAGGGCGTCCCCGGGCAGCAGATGGGAGCGGGTGCCCGCCTCCGGATGGTCGAAGGCGACACTGGTGATCCGGGCCCGCAGGTTGCGCTTGCGCTCCTGGGGCGAGCCGGTCTCCTCCTCGAATGCTTCGTCCCCTGCGAGGGCGGCCTCCAGTTGCTCGGCGACCTCCGGCCGGTCGCCCGTGCGCAGCAGGTGCTCGCGGAAGGACCGGATGGCCTCCCCGGGCGCGCCACTCGCCACCATCCGCCCGTGGTCCAGCACCACCGCCTGGTCGCAGATCTGGCGGACCTGGTCGGGCGCATGGGTGACGAACACGATGGTGCGCCCCTCCCGTTGGAAATGGCGGACCCGATCGAGGCACTTGCGCTGGAACGACTCGTCGCCGACGGCCAGAACCTCGTCCACCAGCAGGACGTCGGGCTCGGCGTTGACCGCCACCGCGAACCCGAGCCGCATGTACATGCCCGACGAGTAGAACTTCACCTGGTTGTCGATGAACTGCTCGAGTTCGGCGAAGGCCACTATCTCATCGAAGCGGCGCTCGATCTCGCGCCGCGACAGCCCGAGGAGCGAGGCGTTGAGGAAGACGTTCTCCCGTCCGGAGAGCTCGGGATGGAAGCCCGCTCCCAGTTCGAGCAGGGCGGCCAGCCGGCCCCGCACCTCGATCTGGCCGGTCGTGGGCTGCAGGATGCCGGCGACGCACTTGAGCAGCGTCGACTTTCCCGAGCCGTTGTGGCCCAACAGACCCCACGTCTGGCCCTGCTCGATCTCGAGGTCGATGTGATGGAGGGCCCAGAACTCCTCATACGGCACCCGGCCGAAATGCATCGCCCGTTCCTTCAGGGACGTGTACTTCTCGTGGTACAGGCGGAATCGTTTCGAGACGCCGGATATGCCGACGGCCGTGGGCAAGGCGGGCTCAGAGCTCCTGGCTGGCTGGCTGCGCGACCCACGGTATCGGCTCAGGCGCCCACGGCGTGGTAGCCGCCGTCGACGTGGACGATCTCGCCGGTCGTCATCGGGAACAGGTCCGACAGCAGGGCGACGCAGGCTCGGGCCACCGCGCCCTGGGGGTCGCGAACGTCCCACCCGAGGGGAGCCCGGACGTTCCACGCCTCCTCGAAGTCGCCGAAGCCCGGGATCGACTTGGCCGCCATGGTCCGCACCGGCCCGGCGGCCACCAGGTTCACCCGGACCTGCCGGCTCCCCAGGTCGCGGGCCAGGTAGCGGGCGAGGGACTCGAGGGCTGCCTTGGCCACCCCCATCCAGGCGTAGGCCGGCCAGGCCACGGTGGCGTCGAAGTCCAGCCCGACCACCGACCCGCCGCCGGCCGCCTCCATGAGCGGCAGCAGGCCGGCGGTCAGGGCCTTGAGCGAGTAGGCCGACACCTCCATGGCCACCGCCACCTGCTCCCAGTCGGCCCGCAGGACGTCGCCCCCCAGGCACTCGGGGGGAGCGAAGGCGATGGCGTGCAGGATCCCGTCGAGGCCACCCCACCGCTGGCCGAGCTCGTCACGCACGCGGTCGAGGTGCTCGGGGTGGGTGACGTCCAGCTCCAGCACCTCGGGCGGGTTCGGCAGTTTGCGGGCCACCCGGCGGGTGAGGGACAGGGCCCGGTCGTGCCCGGTGAGGACGACCTCGGCCCCCTCTCGCTGGGCCCGGTCGGCGACCCCGAAGGCCAGCGAGTCGTCGGTCAGCACGCCGGTCACCAGTATCCGTTTGCCTTCAAGGAGTCCCATCGAGCCTCCGGGGGAGGGAGCGGACGAACTTACCGTCACCCGGCGGATGCGGGTCGCGCAACTGCGGGTGCCCGGGCCCGGTGTGCAATCGTGTGGCCATGGCCATCGGCATCCTCGGGGGCACCGGACCGGCGGGCAGCGCTCTGGCCGTGCGGCTGGCCTCCGTCGGTCAAGACGTGGTCATCGGGTCGCGCTCGACCGAGCGGGCCGAGGAGGTGCGGGCCGAGCTGATCGCACGGTGGCCCGGGCGCCAGCTGGCCCTGCGGGGCGGCGGCAACGACGAGGCGGCCGATTGCGAGCTGGTGGTGGTGGCCACCCCGTGGGACGCGGCGGCGTCCACCGCGGCCTCGGTGGGCCCGCGCCTCGAGGGCAAGGTGGTGGTGAGCATGGCCAACGCCATCGCCAAGGTGGGCGACGAGCTGCAGCCCCTCGTACCGCCGCGCGGCTCGGTGGCCGCCGGCGTTCAGGCAGCCGTGCCCGCCGCCCTGGTCGCCGCCGCCCTCCATCACGTTCCTGCCCGCGAGCTCGGCGACATCGACCATCCGGTCGAGTGTGACGTGCTGGTGTGCGCCGACCAACCCGCCGCCCTGAAGGCGGCGTCGGACCTGGTGGCGGCGGTGCCCGGCCTCACCCCCGTGGATGCCGGCAGCCTGTCGTCGGCCGCGGCCGTCGAAGCCTTCACCGCCGTGCTGTTGCAGGTGAACCGCCGCTACCGCACCAGGACGGCCCTGCGCCTCGTCGGGCTGCCCCGGGGATGATGCGGCTCTACGACACGGCCCGCCGCCAGGTGGTGCCGTTCGAGCCCGGCCCGGTCGTCACCATGTACACGTGCGGCATCACCCCCTACGACGCCGCCCACGTCGGCCACGCCGCCACCTACCTCGCCTACGACGTCCTGCAAAGGCGCCTGCGCGATCTCGGCCACACCACCCGGTGTGTCCGCAACATCACCGACGTCGACGACGACATCCTGCGCAAGGCCCGCCAGCTCGGGGTCCACTTCCTCGACCTGGCCGCCGAGGAGATGGCCCGGTTCGACTCGGTGATCCGCGCCCTGCGCCTGCTGCCGTCCTGGAGCGAGCCCCGGGCCACGTCGGCGATACCCGACATCCTCGGCTTCATCGGCATGGTCCTCGAATCGGGCCACGCCTACCAGGCCGGCGGTGGCGTCTACTTCGACGTCAGCTCCTTCGACCACTTCGGCCAGGTCTCCCATCTCGACCGGGCCGCCATGCTCGCTCTGGCCGCCGAGCGAGGAGGCAACCCCGACGACCCGAACAAGCGCGACCCCCTCGACTTCGTGCTCTGGCAGCCGTCGGCGCCGGACGAGCCGGCCTGGGACTCGCTGTGGGGGCGGGGGCGACCCGGCTGGCACATCGAGTGCTCGGCCCTGGCCATGCGCGAGCTGGGCACGACCGTGGACCTGCACGGCGGGGGAGCCGACCTCATCTTCCCCCACCACGAGTGCGAGGCGGCCCAGTCGGAGGCGGTCACCGGCGAGCCGTTCGTCCGGCACTGGATGCACGCCGGTCTGGTCCATCTCCACGGCGAGAAGATGTCCAAGTCGCTCGGCAACCTCGTCTTCGTGAGCGACCTGCTGAAGGACTGGGAGCCCGACGCCATTCGCCTCGGCATCGTCGACCACCGCTACCGCGACGAGTGGGAATGGGAGAGCGGCTCGATGCCGGAGGCGGCGGCGCGGCTCGAGCGCTGGCGCCAGGCCGGACCGGGCGACGCGGCCGTCGACGACGTCCGGGCGGCCCTCGACGAGGACCTCGACACGCCGGCGGCCATCCGGGTCATGGACGACGCCGTTCGCCGCGGCCACGGGGTGTCGGAGGCCGCCGCCCTACTGGGCGTGGACGCCCTCACCCAGCCGGCGTAAAGGGGGCCGGGCCCCCGAGCGCCGCCGGTATCCTCGGCCGGATGCCGGGCCAGATCACCGTGTCGCTACCCGACGGCTCCTCGCGCACCCTTGACGCCGGGGCCACCGCGGCCGACCTGGCCCAGTCGATAGGACGCCGTCTCGCCCGCGCCGCCGTAGCCGCCGTGGTGGACGGCGCAGAGGTCGACCTGGCCCGTCCGCTGCCGGACGGAGCCAAGGTCGAGATCGTCACCAACGAGACCCCTGCCGGGCGCACCGTGCTGCGACACTCGGCCGCCCACGTCCTCGCCCAGGCGGTGCTGCGCCTCTGGCCCGGCGCCCACTTCGCCATCGGTCCGCCCATCGCCGACGGCTTCTACTACGACTTCGAGCTGCCCGGCGGGGCCCGGTTCAGCGAGGAGGACCTGGGCCGCATCGAGGAGGAGATGCGTCGCATCGCCGCCGAGGACCAGACCTTCCACCGCGAGGAGCACACCATCGCCGAGGGCTTGGAGATCTTCTCCGATCAGCCCTACAAGTCCGAGATCATCCGGGCGGTGGCCGAGGGCGCCGCGGGGGAGGAGGACGCGGGCGAGCTCGCCGGGGCAGGGGAGCGCCCGGTCAGCGTCTACGCCAACGACGGAGGGTTCGTCGACCTGTGCCGCGGCCCCCATGTTCCGTCGACCGGCCGTCTCGCCCACTTCAAGCTGATGCGGGTGGCGGGGGCCTACTGGCGAGGCGACGAGCACCGCCCCCAGCTCCAGCGCATCTACGGAACGGCGTGGGAGTCCTCCGCCGCCCTGGCCGAGCACCTGCACCGCCTGGAGGAGGCGGAAAAGCGCGACCACCGGCGCCTCGGAGTCGAGCTCGACCTCTTCTCCTTCCCCGACGAGATCGGCTCCGGTCTGGCCGTGTTCCACCCCAAGGGGGGCCTGGTCCGCAAGGTGATGGAGGACTACTCGCGGCGCCGGCACGAGGAAGCCGGCTACTCCTTCGTCAACTCCCCGCACATCACCCGCTCGGACCTGTTCGAGATCTCCGGGCACCTCGACTGGTTCGCCGACGCCATGTACCCGCCCATGGAGCTCGACGAGGGGCACCGGTACTACCTGAAGCCGATGAACTGCCCCTTCCACATCCTCATCTACCGGAGCCGGCAGCGCTCCTACCGCGAGCTTCCCATGAGGTTGTTCGAGTTCGGCAGCGTCTACCGCTACGAGAAGTCAGGTGTGGTGCACGGCCTCACCCGGGTGCGGGGCATGACGCAGGACGACGCCCACATCTTCTGCACCCGCGACCAGATGGCGGCGGAGCTGCGCTCACTGCTCGTGTTCGTCCTCGACCTGCTGCGCGACTACGGGCTGTCGGACTTCTATCTCGAGCTGTCCACCAGGCCCGAAGGCAAGGCCGTCGGCACCAACGAGGAGTGGGAGGAGGCCACCGAGACGCTGCGAACGGTGGCGTCCACCATGGACCTCGACCTGGTGATGGACGAGGGGGGCGGAGCCTTCTACGGACCGAAGATCTCGGTGCAGGCCCGCGACGCCATCGGCCGCACCTGGCAGATCTCCACCATCCAGCTCGACTTCCAGCTGCCGCAGCGCTTCCAGCTCGAGTACGTGGGAGCGGACAACAGCCGCCACCGGCCCATCATGATCCACCGGGCCCTGTTCGGCTCGGTGGAGCGGTTCTTCGCCGTGCTGCTCGAGCACTACGGGGGCGCCCTGCCCGCCTGGCTGTCACCGGTCCAGGCCCGGGTCCTGCCCGTGCGCGACGACCACGAAGGCTACGCCGAGGCGGTCGCCGACCGGCTTCGCTCCGAGGGGCTCCGGGTCGACACCGCCGGGGCCAGCGAGCCCCTAGGGGCCCGCATCCGCAAGGCGAAGCTGGAGAAGCTGCCGTACGTGCTGGTCGTCGGGGACGACGATGTGGCGGCGGGCACGGTGGGCGTGAACCGCCGAGGATCGGAGCGACCCGAGCGCGGCGTCGACGTCGGGCCCTTCGCCGCCGCCCTCGCCGAGGACGTGGCCCGGCGCGACCCCGGCCCTCGGTGAGCCTCGAGCGGCTGTGGGCCGGCTGGCGCAGCGAGTACGTGTCCTCCGCCGCGGTGGACGACGGCGATGACTGCGTCCTGTGCCGCATCGCCGGCTCCGACGACGACCGGGCGGCTCACGTGGTGTGGAGGGGAGAGGTCGCCCTGGCCGTGCTGAACGCCTACCCCTACACCAGCGGGCACCTCATGGTCATGCCCCGCCGCCACGTGGGCGAGCTGGAGGCGCTGGACGAGGAGGAGGCCGCCGAGGTGTGGCGCGCCCTGTCGGATGCGGTGCGGGCCATCCGCCAGGCGTACCAGCCCGACGGGCTCAACGTGGGGGCGAACCTGGGACGGGTGGCCGGCGCCGGGGTGCCCGGACACTTCCATCTGCACGTGCTGCCCCGCTGGAGCGGCGACACGAACTTCATGACGGCGGTGGCCGAGGCCCGGGTGCTCCCCGAGGCGCTGCCGGTCAGCTGGGAGCGGCTGCGCAAGGCCTGGCCGCCCGCCTGAGGGGTCAGTCCTCCTTCTTGGCCACCTTGTCGTAGAGGTGCTGGGGGAGGGCGTCGTAGTGGTCGTGGGTGGTGGTGAACCGCCCCCAACCGCCGGTCAGGGAACGCAGGTCGATGGCGTAGCGCAGCAGCTCCGAGGTGGGCACCAGCGCCCTGATCACCTGCTCGCCCGTCGGTGTGGTCTCGGTGCCCTGCACCCGGCCCCGCCGGGCGTTGAGATCTCCCATCACGTCGCCCTGGTAGGCGGCCGGCACCACCACCTCCAGGGCGGAGATCGGCTCCAGGATGATGGGGCCGGCCTTGGCCATGGCCTCCTTGAATCCCAGCGAGCCGGCCATCTTGAAGCTCATCTCCGAGGAGTCGACCGGGTGGTATTTGCCGTCGAAGCAGGTGACGGTCACGTCGACCACCGGGTATCCGTAGTGGCCGCCCTGGGCCATCGTCTCGGCGATGCCCTTCTCCACCGCCGGGATGAACTGACGGGGGATGGCGCCCCCCACGATCTGGTCGACGAAGCTGAACCCGGCACCCCGTTCCGCCGCATCGATGCGCAGGCTGGCCACCCCGAACTGGCCGTGGCCGCCGGTCTGCTTCTTGTACTTCCCCTCGGCCTCCGCCGTCTTGGTGATGGTCTCGCGGTAGGGGACCTGGACCGGCTCGGACTCGACCTCCACGCCGAACTTGCGCTGCAGGCGCTCGGTGACGATCGACAGGTGGGTCTCGCCCATGCCGGCGAGCAGGGTCTGGTGGGTCTCGTCCTCCCGTCGCACCTGCAGGGCCGGGTCCTCCTCCTGCAGACGGTGCAGGGCGGTCATCAGCTTGTCCTCGTCACCCTTGGACTTGGGCCTGATGGCGATCGACAGCACCGGCGTCGGCGAGGGAATGGCCTCGACCGTGACGGGAGTGCCTTTGGGGGCCAGGGTGTCACCGGTGGCCGTGTCGGAGAGCTTGGACACCGCGCCGATGTCGCCGGCGGGCAGCTCGGACACCTGGACCTGCTCCTTGCCCCTCAGGGTGAACAGGGAATGGAGACGCTCGTCGGCGTGGCTGCGCGGATTGGTGAGAACGGCGTCCGGGCGGATGGTGCCCGACAGGACCTTGAAGATCGACACCTTGCCCACGTACGGGTCGGCGAGGGTCTTGAAGACATAGGCCAGCGGGTCGCCGCCCGGGTCGCACGCCACCTCGTGGGTCGACCCCCCGGCCTGGACGCTCACCCCGGGTCGGTCCGAGGGTGACGGGCCGATCTCGCAGATGAACGTCGCCAGCCGGTCGATGGCGACCCCCTTGGTCGCCGACCCGCACACCACGGGGAAGACGGTGGCCGCCGCCACCCCCTTGGCCAGGGTGTCCTCGAGCTCCTTGGGGTCGGGCACGTCCCCTTCCAGGTAGCGCTCCATCAGGGCGTCGTCGGCGACGACGATGCCCTCCACCAGCGCCTCGCGCACCTGGTGCTCCGACGCCTCCATGTCCGCCGGGATGGCCCCGGTGGACGGGGCGCCGCCGTCGTAGGTGATGGCGGTGTCGGTCAGCAGGTCCGCCACGCCCCGGAACGCCGCCTCCTCACCGATGGGCAGCTCCAGCGGGGCGACCCCGGCCCCGAACACCTCGCGCAGCTGGTCGAGGGTGCGCTCGAAGCTGGCCCGCTCGCGGTCGAGCTTGTTGACGAAGATCATCCGGGGGATGCCGCGCTCGGCGGCCATCCTCCAGGCCACCTGGGTCTGGACCTCCACGCCCTCCACCGCGCTGACGACGAACACCGCCAGGTCGGTCACCGACAGGGCGGCCTCGACGTCGTAGACGAAGTCGGCGTAGCCGGGGCAGTCGATGAGGTTGATCTTGTGCCCGGCGAACTCGAAAGGGGCGAGGGCCAGCGACAGTGATATGCCCCGTTTGACCTCCTCGGGGTCGAAGTCGGTGGTGGTGGACCCGTCCTCGACCCGGCCCTGGCGGTTGATGGTGCCCGAGCACAGCAGCAGCGCCTCGGTAAGGGTCGTCTTACCGGCGCCACCGTGGCCCACCAGAGCGACGTTTCGGATCCTGGCCGGGGGGAAGCTCTGCACTGGTCAAGCACCTCGCTCTCGACGATTCCCCCGGGCCCGACGGTCTCGGCCTCGACCCAGGGCCACTGGTCCCGCCAGAGTACCGACCACCGATGGTAGGTTGAAGGGCGAGACGACGCCCTCACCAGGAGCTTCCATTGTTCGACGGACGCTGGCGGGCCGGCGTTGACCGCGGCACCAAGCCGCTCGGCACGGCTCTCCAACGCACTGGTATCACCGCCAACCAGCTGACCGCCGTCGGCCTGGTCGTCGCGCTGGCTGCCGCCTGGGCCATCGGCAGCGGCCATCTCCTGGTCGGGCTGGTCCTGGTCGTCGGCGCCGCCGTGCCCGACCTGCTCGACGGACCCGTCGCCAAGGCGTCGGGCACCACGTCACGCCGAGGGGCCTTCCTCGACTCGGTGACCGACCGGGTCACCGACGCCCTCCTGCTCGGGGGGGTGGCCTGGTACCTGGGCTCGACCCGGGGCCCCCACGCCCCGCTTTTGGCCTTCGCCGTGTTCGGGGCGGCGTCGCTCGTCTCCTACGAGCGGTCCAAGGCCGAGTCCCTGGGGTTCCAGGCCAAGGGCGGCCTCATGGAGCGGGCCGAACGGATCGTCGCCCTGTCGATCGGCCTGCTGGTCCCGGTGCTGCTCGTTCCCGCCCTGTGGGTCATGCTGGCCCTGAGCCTCATCACCGCCGTCCAGCGTTTCGCGAAGGTGTGGCGCCAGAGCGGGCCGGCCAGCGCCGGGCGCGACCTGCAGCCCCGCTGGACCATGGCGGCGGTGGAGGCCCGCTGGAGGGCCCGGCGCGAGGCGCTGACCGCCGGCCGCCGAGCCGGCGTCGACCGGCGCTTCCGGGTCCGCCGCCAGCCGGCGCGGGGCGGTCGCCACCGGGCCCGCACCCGCCCCTAGGCGTCACCGGCCCGCTTGGCCTTCGCCGAGGACCGCACCTACTACCTCTACCGCGCCCTTTTCGCGGTGGGCCGGTACCTGCCCCGGCCTGTCGCCACGGCCCTGGCCCACAGCAGCGGACTGGTGTCGGCCGCCACCATGGCCGGGCGGCGCCAGCTCATCACCCGACACCTGGACCGGGCCACCGGCGGCCTGGCCGAGCCGGACCGCCAGCGGGCCGTCAGGCAGGCGTTCCTCTCCTACGCCCACTACTGGCTGGAGTCGGCCCGGGCGACCGGCGCCTCGGCCGAGGAGCTCGACACCCGGACCTCCTACGAGGGTCTCGACCACATCGACGCCGCTCTGGCCGCCGGCAGGGGGGCGATCCTCGCCCTGCCCCACCTCGGCACTTGGGACTCCGGGGGCGCCTTCCTGGCGTCGATCGGCTACCCGCTGACCGTCGTGGTCGAGCCCATCCGGCCCCAGCGGCTGTTCGACTGGTTCGCGGCCATGCGGGCCTCGCTCGGGCTCGAGGTGGTGCCGCTCGGTCCGACGGCGGTGGCGGCGGTCACCCGCCGGTTGCGCCAGGGCGGCCTCGTCGCCCTGGTCAGCGACCGCGACCTGGCCGGAACCGGCGTCGAGGTGGAGTTCTTCGGGGAACGGACCCGCCTTCCCGGCGGAGCGGCGACCCTGGCCCTGCGGACCGGCGCCGCCCTCCTGCCGGTGGCCGTCTATCTGCAGCCCAAAGGCCGGATGCACGCCGTCGTCCGCCCGGCGCTGCCGGTGGCCCGTCAGGCGACCCTGCGCGAGGACGTCGTACGGGTCACCCAGGCCCTCGCCGCCGCCATGGAGGAGCTCATCCGCGCCCACCCGGAGCAGTGGCACCTCTTCCAACCGAACTGGCCGTCGGACCCCGGGTACCGGGGCTGAGGCGGCGTACCGTTCGGTCGTGCGCATCGCGCAGGTATGCCCCTACAGCCTGACCGTGCCCGGCGGCGTGCAGGGGCAGGTGACGGGGCTGGCCCGCAGCCTGCGGTCCCTCGGACATCACGTGGTTGTGCTCGGCCCGTGCGACGGGCCGCCCCCGGAGCCTGGCGTCCGGCCACTCGGTCGTTCCATCCCGCTGGCCGCCAACGGCTCGGTCGCCCCGATCGCCCCCGACGTGGCCTGCGCCCTGCGGACCATCGCCGCCCTGGCCGACGAGCACTTCGACGTGGTCCACCTGCACGAGCCGCTGGTGCCGGGTCCGACGTTGACCGGGCTCCTCTACCGCGACGGGCCGGTCGTCGGCACCTTTCACATGGCCGGGGCCAGCGCCGCCTACCGGATGCTCCGCCCCCTGTTGGCCCGGTGGGCCGACCGGCTCACCCTGCGCTGTGCCGTCTCGCAGGACGCCATCTACACCGCCCGCCAGGCACTGGGGGGCCGGTACGAGCTGGTGTTCAACGCCATCGACACCCTGCCCTTCGCCAAGGCCACGCCCACGCCGACAGCGGGGCCGACCGTGTTCTTCATCGGGCGCCACGAGCCCCGCAAGGGCCTGGCCGTCCTTTTGCGAGCCTTCGCCTCCCTGCCAGCGGACACCCGGCTGTGGATCGCCAGCGACGGCCCCCAGACCGCCGAGCTGCTCGCCGAGCACGGTGGTGACCCGAGGATCGAGTGGCTGGGGCGGATCGACGACGGGGAACGGGCGGCCCGGATGCGGGGGGCCGACGTGGTCTGCGCCCCGTCGATTCACGGAGAGTCGTTTGGGGTGGTCCTCCTCGAGGCCATGGCGGCCGGAACCCCGGTCGTGGCCAGCGACCTGCCCGGCTACCGCACCGTGGCGACCGACGGAGTCGATGCCGTCCTGGTCCCACCCGGGGATGCCGGGGCCCTCGCCGAAGGGCTCCGAGCGGTGCTCGGCGACCGGCGCCTGGCCGAGGCGCTCAGCGCCGCTGGTGAGGCCCGGGCCGCCGAGCTGTCGATGGACCGCCTGGCCGAGCGCTACCTCGACCTGTTCGCCTCGCTGCTCGCCGGCTGAGGGGCCCGAGGCGCGAAGCTGTTGGAGGTGAGACCCCTGTGAGCCGGCAGATGGCGACCGAGATCCCTTCTCCCTACGCCTTCCACCCCGGCTCCGTCGCCCGCAACCGGCGGCGGGCGATGGCCCTGGTGGCCGGGGCCGCCGCCATGCCGGCCCTGGTCCTACTGGCGGTGGTCGCCCTGGCCTGGTCGGCGGCGGTGGGCGTGGTCGCCGGGGCGGTCCTCGCCACCGCCCTCAGCGTCTGGCTGTGGCGGGCCGGCCCCCGAGCGGTGATCGGGAGACTCGACGGCGCACCGGCCGACCCCGTGGTCCACGCCCGCCTGCACAACCTGGTGGAGAGCCTGTGTGCCGCCGCCGGGCTCTCGAAGCCCGAGCTGCTGGTGGTGAGGGCCCCGGCGGCCAACGCCCTGTCGGTAGGGCACGGCCCGAGCGACGCCACCCTGGTCGTCACCGAGGGCCTGCTCACCCGGCTGACCCGGGTGGAGCTCGAAGCCATCCTGGCCCACGAGCTCTCCCACGTCCGCAAGGGGGAGGTGGCGGTGGCCGCCGCCGCCGCCGTCACCATCGCCCCGTTGATGCGGGTGGTGCCGACTCTGGTCACCCCCCTCGGCCGCCGCCTGGTCGGCGGGCGCGAGGCCGACGCCGATCTGGCCGCCGTTGGGCTCACCAGGTACCCCCCGGGGTTGATCGGGGCCCTGGAGAAGATGCGCTCGCCCCGCATGCCCCCTTCCTCGCCCGGGGTGGACCTGCTGTGGGCGGTGCCCCCCTCGGGCGCCATCTCCGGTCAGGTCGAGGCGGCGGTGGCCGACCCGCTCGAATCTCGACTCCAGACCCTGCGCGAGCTCTGAGCTCCGTCGGACCGCCGCCTGGCAAAGGGGTCGGGAACCAGGGGTGTGACCGATAGAATCGGGTCGTGGCCCCCGAAGCGCAACCCGGCACCGCCAACCCCGAACACGCCCGCGGCACGGCCCGGGTGAAGCGGGGCCTGGCCGAGATGCTCCGGGGCGGGGTGATCATGGACGTGGTCACCGCCGAGCAGGCCAAGATCGCCGAGGACGCCGGCGCGGTGGCCGTCATGGCCCTCGAGCGGGTACCGGCCGACATCCGCCGCGACGGGGGCGTGGCCCGCATGAGCGACCCGGCCCTGATCGAAGGCATCCAGCAGGCCGTCACCATCCCGGTGATGGCCAAGGCCCGCATCGGCCACTTCGCCGAGGCCCAGGTCCTCGAGAGCCTCGGGGTCGACTACGTGGACGAGAGCGAGGTGCTCACCCCGGCCGACGAGGCCCACCACATCGACAAGTGGGCCTTCACCGTCCCGTTCGTGTGCGGCGCCACCAACCTGGGCGAGGCCCTGCGGCGGGTTTCTGAGGGCGCCGCCATGATCCGGTCCAAGGGCGAGGCCGGCACGGGCAACATCGTGGAAGCGGTGCGTCACCTGCGCTCCATCCTCGGAGACATCCGCCGCCTGACCCAGGCCGACTCGGCCGAGCGTTACGGGTGGGCCAAGGAGCTGCGGGCCCCCATCGGCCTGGTCGAGGAGGTCGCCGAGGCCGGATGCCTGCCGGTGCCCCTGTTCTGCGCCGGAGGCATCGCCACCCCGGCCGACGCCTCTCTGGTCATGCAGCTGGGCGCTGAGGCGGTCTTCGTCGGGTCGGGCATCTTCAAGTCGGAGGATCCGGCTCGCCGGGCGAGGGCCATCGTCGAGGCGACCACCCACTTCCGCGACCCCGCCATCGTGGCCAAGGTCAGCAAGGGCCTCGGCACCGCCATGCCCGGCCTCGAGGTCGACGGTCTCGAGGTCAAACTGGCCGACCGGGGCTGGTAGCGGTGGGCGAACGACGCGAGGTGCCGCCAGGTGAAGGTAGGCGTCCTCGCCCTGCAGGGTGACGTCAGGGAGCACCGGGCCGCCCTACTAGAGGCGGGCGCCGACCCCGTCGAGGTGAGGCGCCCCGACGACCTGTCCGCGGTGGACGCCATCGTCCTTCCTGGGGGGGAGTCGACGACCCTGTCCATGCTCCTCGAGAGCTCAGGGGTGGGTGACGCGCTGTCGGCGTCGCTGGCCGAGGGCCTTCCGGCCTTCGGCACCTGCGCCGGCATGATCCTGCTGGCCCGCCAGGTGGTGGGGGGCCGGCCCGACCAGCGCAGCTTCGGTGTGGTCGACATCACCGTGCGCCGCAACGGCTTCGGCCGCCAGGTGCAGTCCTTCGAGTGCGACCTCGCCGTCGAGGGGACCGGTCCGGTGCGGGCGGTGTTCATCCGCGCTCCTGTCGTCGAGCGGGTCGGGCCCGACGTCGAGGTGCTGGCCACCGTCGACGGCCCCGGCGGCCCGACGCCGGTGCTGTGCCGCCAGGGCCCGCACGTGGTCTCCTCATTCCATCCCGAGCTGTCCGGCGACCGGAGGATCCATGAGCTGTTCCTCTCCGGTCTGCGTCACTAGGACGAGAAAGGCAGACGATGTCCGGTCATTCCAAATGGGCGACCATCAAGCACAAGAAGGGCGCCCAGGACAAGGCGAGAGGCAAGCTCTTCGCCAAGCTGATCCGCCAGGTGGAGGTGGCGGCCCGCGAGGGCGGCGGGGACATCAACGCCAACGCCACCCTGCGGACCATGTACAGCAAGGCGAGGGAGGCCTCGGTCCCCCTCGACACCATCGAACGGGCCATCAAGCGGGGCACCGGCGAGTTGGAGGGCGTCCGTTACGAGGCGGTCAGCTACGAGGGCTACGCCTCCGCCGGGGTGGCGGTCATCGTCGAGTGCCTGACCGACAACCGCAACCGCACCGGAGCCGACATCCGCAGCCTGTTCAGCCGCAACGGCGGCTCGATGGCCGAGCCAGGCGCGGTGTCGTGGCAGTTCGAGCGCAAAGGGGTGGTCATCCTGCCCCGGCGCAAGCCCGACGGAGGCGAGGTCACCGAGGACGACCTCATGGTGGTGGCCGTCGACGCCGGCGCCGAGGACCTGGCCGACCAGGGCGACACCTGGCAGCTCACCTGCCCGCCCGGCGACCTCGGGCGGCTCCGCTCGGCGCTCGAGGAGGCCGGCGTTCCCTACGACTCGGCCGAGCTGACCATGCTGCCCACCAACGCCGTGCCCCTCGAGAGCGAGGGTGACGCCCGCAAGGTCCTGCGCCTCGTCGACGCCCTCGAGGAGCTGGACGACGTCCAGAACGTCTACGCCAACTTCGACATCCCCGATTCCATCCTGGAGCTGGTCGAGGCGTGAGGGCGCCGGCCGTCGGCGACCCCGCCCCCGACTTCACCCTGGAGGGGACGGGTGGGCGCTCGTACTCCCTGTCGGACCACCGGGGCCAGACGGTCGTGCTGGCCTTCTATCCCGGAGACGACACCCCGGTCTGCACCCGCCAGCTGCGCAGCTACTCCCACGACCTCGAGCGGTTCTCAGACCTGGGCGCCGCCGTGTTCGGGATCAGCCCCCAGAGCGTGGACCGCCACGAGGCCTTCGCCGCCCGCCACGGGTTGCGGATGCCCCTTCTCGCCGACACCGACCGGGCCGTGGGCCGGAGCTACGGGATCCTCGGCCCGGTCGGCTTCTACCGCCGCTCGGTCTTCGTCGTCGACGGGGGTGGAATCGTGCGCTACGCCCATCGGACCGCGGCTGGGCTCACCTACCGCGGCGTCGACGAGCTGGTGGCGGCGGTCAGGGCGGCGGGCGCCTCCGCCGGGCGCTAGCTCGCCGGCGGCCATCCCCCATCGGGACGAGCCGCCCCACTACCCTCGAACGGATGTTCGTGCTCGGCATCGACCCGGGTGTGTCGCGCTGCGGCTACGGCTGTGTCCGGCGAGGCGCCGCCGGCCTCGAGGCCGTCGCCGGCGGGGCCATAACCACGTCGCCGGCGGACCCGTTGCCGCTCCGTCTGGGCCAGCTCGCCGGCGAGCTGGAGGCGTTGATTACCGAGCTCCAGCCCGACGCGGTCGCCGTCGAGCGGGTCTTCTTCCAGGTCAACGCCCGCACGGCGATGTCGGTGGGCCAGGCCAGCGGGCTGGCCCTGGCCGCCGCCGCCCGGGCCGGTTGTCCGGTCTTCGAGTACACCGCCAACGAGGTGAAGCAGGCGGTCGCCGGCTACGGGTCGGCGGACAAGCTGTCGGTGCAGAAGATGATCCAGAAGATCCTGGCCCTGCCGGCTCTGCCCCAGCCCCCTGACGCCGCCGACGCCCTGGCCCTCGCCGTCTGCCATCTGGCCGCCGCTCCGGTGCTGGCGGCCGCCGCCCGCCAAGGAGGAGGAAGCAGGTGATCGGCTCACTGCGCGGGGTGCTCCTCGACCGGCTGCCCAAGGGCGAGCTGCTGGTCGAGGTGGGGGGGGTCGGCTATCGGGTGACCGTGCCCGCCGGCACCCTGTCGGCGACCGGCCCCGCCGGCTCGCCGGTCTTCCTCCACGTCCACACCCACGTCCGCGACGACGCCATCATCTTGTTCGGCTTCGCCACCTCCGAGGAGCGTCACTGCTTCGAGGCGCTGATCGGCGCCCACGGGGTCGGACCCGCCGTCGCCCTGGCCATCCTCTCCACCCACTCGCCGGTCGCCCTCCGGCGGGCGGTGGCGACCGACGACGTCGACGCCCTCGTCCTCGTGCCCGGTATCGGGCGCAAGACGGCGGTGCGCCTGATCATGGAGCTCAAAGCCCGCTTCGAGGTGCCCGACGATCCGGGCGAGGCCCTGGTGGCGCTGGGCGCCGGCCATGCCCCCACCGCCCGGGCCGAGGTCCAGGCCGCCCTGGCCGGCCTCGGCTACGGCGCCGACGAGGTGCGCGAGGCCCTGCGCGACGTCAGCGAGGAGGCCAGCGCCGAGCAGATGCTGCGGGGCGCCCTGCGCAACATGGCGGCAGCCCGGTGAGCCCCCGCCAGGAGATCGTCGCCGGCCCGCGGACCATGGACCCGGTGGCCGACCCGATCGAGGCGGCCGAGGAGGTCAACCTCCGCCCCCGCCGCCTGACCGAGTTCGTCGGGCAGGCCCAGGTCGTCGAGCACCTCGAGATCGTCCTCGAGGCCGCCCGCCGCCGGTCCCAGCCCGTCGACCACCTGCTGTTCGCCGGCCCGCCGGGGCTGGGCAAGACCACCCTGGCCGGCATCGTCGCCGCCGAGATGGGCGTCGGGCTGCGGGTCACGTCGGGCCCCGCCCTGGTCCGGGCCGGCGACCTGGCCGCCATCCTCAACGACCTCCAGGACGGCGACGTCCTCTTCATCGACGAGATCCACCGGCTCGGACGCGCCGTCGAGGAGATCCTCTATCCGGCCATGGAGGACTTCCAGCTCGACATCGTCATCGGCAAGGGGCCGACGGCCCGCTCCATCCGTCTCGACCTGCCCCGCTTCACCCTGGTGGGCGCGACCACCCGTACCGGCCTCATCACCGGTCCGCTGCGCGACCGCTTCGGGCTGGTGGCCCGGCTCGACTACTACGGGCCCGGCGACCTCGAGGCCATCGTGGCCCGAGCCGCCCGCATCCTCGACGTCCGTCTCGACCCGTCCGGCGCCGAGGAGATCTCCCACCGCTCGAGGGGCACGCCCCGCATCGCCAACCGGCTGCTCCGCCGGGTGCGCGACTTCGCCGAGGTCCGGGGGGACGGGGTGGTAACCCGGCAGGCGGCCAGCGAGGGCCTGCGCCTGTTCGGGGTGGACGAGCTCGGCCTGGACAAGGTGGACCGGGCTGTCCTCGCCGCCGTGTGCCAACGCTTCGGCGGAGGGCCGGTCGGGTTGACGACCCTCGCCGTCAGCGTCGGCGAGGAGCCCGACACCATCGAGGACGTCTACGAGCCCTTCCTGCTGCAGCTCGGCCTGCTGATGCGGACCCCGCGGGGCCGGGTGGCCACGCCCGCCGCCTGGCGGCACCTCGGCCTGGCCCCGCCGCCGGTCGAGACCACCTCCTCGCTGTTCGAGTAGGGGGGAGCCCCCGTCCGAGGTGCAAGTCTGGGCGGGTGGACGCCTTCGACTACCTGCTGCCGGAGGACGCCATCGCCCAGCAGCCGGTCGAGCCCCGCCACGCCGCCCGCCTGCTGGTGGCGACGGGTGAGCGGACCGAGCACCGTCGGGTGGCCGAGCTGCCCGAGCTGGTCGGACCGGGCGACCTGATCGTGGTGAACGAGACCCGGGTGTCGCCGGCCCGCCTGCGCCTGCGCAAGGAGACGGGCGGCTCGGTTGAGGTGCTGCTCCTCGAGCAGGCCGGCGCCGACCGCTGGGACGCCCTGGTGAGGCCGGGCCGCCGGGTGCCACCCGGCACCACCCTGTGGTCCGATGACGGGCCCGCCGTCCGGGTGGGGGAGAGGCGCCCGGATGGCCGCCGCGAGGTGTGCCTGATCGACCCGGAGCTGCCGGAGCGGGCCGGCGCCGTCCCCCTCCCTCCCTACATCCACCGCGGTGACATCGACCCTGCCCGGTATCAGACGGTCTACGCCCGCTCGCCGGGCTCGGTCGCCGCCCCCACCGCCGGCCTGCACCTGACCGACGAGGTGCTCGACCGGTGCCGCCAGGCCGGCGCCGTCGTCGCCACCGTGGACCTGTCAGTGGGCCTGGACACCTTCCGCCCGGTGACGGCCGACGACCCGGCCGACCACGTCATGCACAGCGAGCGGTACCGCGTGCCCCCGGAGACGATGAGCGCCTGCCGGGGCGCCGACCGGGTGCTGGCGGTGGGCACCACGACCGTGCGGGCCCTCGAGGCGGCGGCTGCCACCGGGCGCCTCGAAGGGCGCACCGAGCTGTTCATCCGGCCCGGCTTCCGGTTCCGGGTGGTGGACCGGCTGATGACGAACTTCCACCTGCCCCGCTCCAGCCTGCTGCTGCTGCTGGCCGCCTTCTGCGGTCCCCGATGGAAGGAGCTCTACGCCGAGGCCCTGGCCGCCGGCTACCGCTTCCTCTCGTTCGGTGACGCCATGCTGGTGGACCGCCGGTGACCCTACGTCTCGAGGTGTCCGCCGTCGACGGAGCGGCGCGGGCCGGCCGGGTCCACACCGCCCGGGGGAGCTTCGACACCCCCTGCTTCATGCCGGTGGGGACCCGCGGCACGGTGCGGGCCCTCAGCCCCGCCGACCTCGAGTCACTCGGCTATGAGGTCGTGCTGGCCAACACCTACCACCTCATGCTGCGCCCGGGGGCGGACGTCATCGAGGGGTTGGGCGGCATCCACGAGTTCTCGGGGTGGACCGGACACGTGCTGACCGACTCCGGCGGCTACCAGGTCTTCTCGCTTAGCCCCCGAGTCGACGACGGCGGCGTCACCTTCCGGTCCACCTACGACGGCTCCACCCATCGGCTGACGCCCGAGGGGGCCGTCGCCGTCCAGGAGCGCATCGGCGCCGACATCCAGATGGTGCTCGACGTGTGTCCGCCCCTGCCCTCCCCGCCGGAGGTGCTGGCCGAGGCGGTGCGGCGCACGGCCGAGTGGGCCCGGCGGGCCCGGACCGCCCACCGGCGCGAGGGTCAGTCGATCTTCGGCATCGTGCAGGGAGGCACCGACCCCGACCTTCGTCGCCACAGCGCCCGGCTGACGGTGGACGTCGGCTTCGACGGTTACGGGATCGGCGGGCTGTCGGTCGGCGAGCCCCGCCACGAGATGATCCCCGCCCTGGCCGCGGCGGTAGAGGAGCTGCCGCCGGACCAGCCCCGGTATCTGATGGGCGTGGGCGACCCCCTCGGCCTGGTCGACGCCGTCACCCTCGGGGTGGACATGTTCGACTGCGTCCTGCCCACCCGGCTGGGCCGGCACGGCACCGCCCTCACATCGGTTGGCCGGCTCCAGCTCCGGGGGGCCGCCTACGCCGAGGACGGCGGCCCCATCGACCCGGAATGCGGTTGCGCCGTGTGCGCCCGATGGTCGCGGGCCTACCTGCGCCACCTCCTGTCGGTCGGGGAGCCGTCGGCCGCCCGCCTGGTCAGCCTGCACAACCTGGCGTGGACGACCGAGCTGGTCCGCCAGATCCGCCACGCCGTCGCACAGGGCACCCTGGCCGAGCTGCGGCGCCGGGTGGCCGACGTCTGGGAGGCACCCGGCGCCCACCGCCCCTGACCGGGCGGCGATGCGGACCTGCGCTATGGTCTCCGTTCGCTCTTTCCGGCCTTAACCGGACGCGCACGCACCCATGTTCTTCATCTACCTACTGGTCGTCTTCGTCTTCGGCTGGCTCCTTCTCGTCCGGCCCCAGCAGCAGCGCGCCCGCCGCCAACGCGAGCTCATCGCCACCCTGGAGGTGGGGGCCGAGGTGCAAACGGCGGGCGGCATCATCGGGCGGATCGTCGGGCTCGACGACGAGGTGGTCCGCATCGAGGTGGCTCCCGGGGTGGTAATCAGCTTCGTCCGGGGGGCCATCGCCCGGGTGGTGGAGGTCACCGACACCGACACGACCGGGGGGGCCGGCGACGCGCCGACCGACGACCCGCACCCCGAGGCGGAGGCCGGCTGATGCGCCGCTCGCTCCTCCTCCCCGTCCTCGTCCTGACCTTCCTGGGAGTCGGCGGCACCGCCGCGGCGGTGGCCACCCACACCTCACCGCTGCTCGGGCTCGACCTGCGAGGAGGTGCGTCCGTCGTCCTCCAGCCCGCTCGCCGCGTCGGCAGCGACATCCTCGACCAGACCATCAACATCATCCGCAACCGGGTGGACGCCCTGGGCGTGGCCGAGCCGAACATCACCCGGCAGGGCAACGCAATCGACGTGGAGCTGCCCGGGGTCAAAGACACCCAGCGCGCCCTCAACATCGTGGGCAAGACGGCCCAGCTCACCTTCCGCCCCGTGGTCGGTCAGCCCATCTCCCCGACCGGTCCGCCGGCCACCACCCCCAGCGACAAGGTGACCGACACCGGGACGGCGGTGCTCGCCGAACGTGACTCGTCCGGCACCGTCACCGCCCGCTACCAGGTGGGTCCGGTGGTCGGCAAGGGAACGATCATCAAGACGGCCACGGCCGCCATCGACCCCAACACCAGCCAGTGGCTGGTCAACTTCGTGACCACCTCGGCCGGCAACGGCGAGTGGGACGCCATCGCCCAGAAGTACTACCAGCAGTCCCTGGCCATCGTGCTCGACGACGTGGTGGTGTCGGCGCCCACCATCAACTCCCAGCACTTCGGCGGCCGGGGCCAGATCACCGGCAACTTCACCGAGCAGCAGGCCAAGGACCTCGCCCTCGAGCTCAGCTACGGCGCTCTGCCGGTGCAGCTCAAGCCGCTCACCGTGCAGACCGTATCGGCCACGCTCGGCAAGGACTCGCTGCGGGCCGGACTGGCCGCCGCAGTGGGCGGCCTCATCCTCGTCCTGCTCTACATCGTCCTTTACTACCGGGCCCTGGGCGTGGTCGCCTTCGTCGGCCTGGCTCTGACCGGCCTGCTGCTGTGGCCGATCATCTCCTACCTCGGCAAGACCAGCGGCCTGGCCCTCACCCTGGCCGGCGTCACCGGCATCATCGTGTCGATCGGCATCACCGTCGACTCCTACATCGTGTACTTCGAGCGGCTGAAAGACGAGATCCGCTCGGGCAAGACCATCCGGTCGTCGGTGGACCGAGGCTTCGCCCGGGCCTTCCGCACCATCGTGGCCGCCGACGCCGTGTCCTTCATCGGCGCCCTGCTGCTCTACCTGCTGACCGTGGGGCCGGTCCGGGGCTTCGCCTTCTTCCTCGGGCTGTCCACCCTCCTCGACGTGTTCACCAGCTACTTCTTCACCCGGCCCCTCGTCATCCTCCTGGGCCGCAACCGGCTGTTCACCGAGGCCCGGTGGATGGGTGTCGCCCGGGGCCTGGCCGCCCCCACCCTGGAGGCGCAGTGAGCACCCGGCCGCGGGGCCTCTGGGGCCGCCTCTACCACGGCGAGACCGCCTTCGACTTCGTCGGGCGCAAGCCCATCTGGTTCCTCATCTCCGCCATCATCATCCTGATCGGCGTGGTCTCCCTCCTCGTGCGGGGCCTGAACTTCGGCATCGACTTCCGGGGCGGCACCTCCTGGGAGCTGCGGGCCCCCCACGTGACAGTGGCCCAGGCCCGTTCGGCGGTGGCCTCGGCCGGCGTGCCCGGAGCGACCGTCCAACAGGTCGGGTCCTCGACCCTGCGGGTCGAGGCGGAGGTGAAGGGGACCGGGGGAGCGGCCAACCGCGACCTCGAACAGAAGGTGGCCCAGAGCCTCGCCGCCCTGGCCCACACCTCCACCTCCCAGGTCAGCGTCAGCGACATCGGGCCGTCGTGGGGGAGTGACATCAGCAGCAAGGCGTGGAGGGCCCTGGGCTTCTTCCTGCTGGCGATCATCCTCTACCTGTCCGTGCGGTTCGAGCCGAAGATGGCGGCGGCGGCGATCATCGCCGTACTCCACGACATCCTCGTCACCGTGGGCATCTATGCCATCTTCGGGTTCCTCGTCACGCCCGACACGGTCATCGCCTTCCTGACGATTCTCGGCTACTCGCTCTACGACACCGTCGTGGTGTTCGACAAGGTGCAGGAGAACACGAGGGGCCTGGCGTCGACCGGCCGGATGACCTACACCGACACCGTCAACCTGTCCATGAACCAGGTGCTGATGCGCTCGGTGAACACCAGCCTGGTGGCGGTCATGCCGATCGTGTCGGTCCTCGTCGTCGGGGCCTACTTCCTCGGGGCGTCGACCCTGCAGAACTTCGGGCTCGCCCTGTTCATCGGCCTGCTCTCCGGGGCCTACTCGTCGATCTTCATCGCCTCCCCCATGCTGGCCATCCTCAAGGAGCGCGAGCCCCGCTACGCGGCCATCCGCGGCCGGCTCGCCTCTCGGGGCGGCTACACCCCCCTCACCCCGGCGGCGGCCGCCGCCGGCGCGCTGGTCCCCGACGGCCGGGGACCCCAGGAAGGCAAGGCCCGTCCCGAACCGGCCCGCCAGGCCGCCGCCCGACCCGGATCGAACCGGCCCGGCGCCGCCCGCCGACCTCCCCGCCCCCGCAAGAAGGGCAAGCGCCGCTAGAGAGGTCCGCCTCGCCCGGCGGGGCCGGTCCCGGGCGGTACCGTGGATATGTGCCGGTCGATGTCATCAAGGTGCGTGAGCTGGTCCGTGACGTAGCGGACTTTCCCCGCCCCGGCATCGGTTTCAAGGACCTGACCCCGGTCCTGGCCGACGGCCACGCCTACGCCTTTCTGGTGGACTGGCTCGCCGACCAGCTGGCCGGGCTCGACGCCACCAAGGTCGTCGGAGTCGAGGCGCGGGGCTTCCTGCTGGCCGGCCCGGTCGCCCGAGCCCTCGGGGCCGGCGTGGTGCCGATGCGCAAAGCCGGCAAGCTTCCCTGGGAGGTGGAGTCGGCTTCCTACTCCCTCGAGTACGGGGAGGACCGCCTCGAGATCCACCGCGACGCCGTCAGCCCCGGCGAGACCGTCGTGGTCGTCGACGACGTGCTGGCCACCGGGGGGACGGCGGCGGCCGCCGCCTCCCTCCTCGAGCGTCTCGGCGCCGAGGTCGCCGCCCTGGCCTTCGTCCTGGAGCTGGAGGCGCTCGGCGGCCGTCAGCGCCTGGCCGGCCGCCCCGTGCACGCCATGGTGACCTACCCGTGAAGGAAGGCCTCTCGACGGTGGAGCGGGTGCTGCCCTGGCGCCGTCAGGCGCCCCACGAGCACGACCCGCTGGCGACGGTCGTGCGCATCTACCGCGAGCACCACCCGAAGGCCGATACCTCCACCATCGCCAGGGCCTACGCCCTGGCCGACCGGGCCCACGCCGGGCAGGTGCGCCGGTCAGGTGAGCCGTACATCGTCCACCCCCTGGCGGTGGCGGCCATCGTCGGCGAGCTCGGGCTCGACGACCTGACCATCGCCGCCGCCCTCCTCCACGACGCGGTGGAGGACACCCGGCTCACCATCGAGGAGCTCGCCGAGGAGTTCGGGCCCGTCGTCACCTCGATCGTCGATGGCGTCACCAAGCTCGACCGGCTGCGCTTCGACTCCAAAGAGGCCCAGCAGGCGGCCACCATGCGCAAGATGCTCGTGGCCATGGCCAAGGACTGGCGGGTCCTGATCATCAAGCTGGCCGACCGGCTGCACAACATGCGGACCATCGCCGCCATGCCCGAGTGGAAGCAGCGCCGCACCGCCCAGGAGACCATCGACATCTACGCGCCCCTGGCCCACCGGCTGGGGATCCAGGAGATCCGCTGGCAGCTGGAGGACCTGGCCTTCGCCACCCTGCACCCCCGCCGCTACGCCGAGATCGACCAGATGGTCGCCACCCGGGCGCCCGAGCGCGACATCTACCTCGCCCAGGTGCTCGAGGCGGTGCGCGAGCGGCTCGGCGAGCTGCACATCCAGGCCGAAGTGAGCGGACGGCCCAAGCACCTGTGGAGCATCTACGAGAAGATGGTCGTCAAGGGCAAGGAGTTCGACGACATCTACGACCTGCTCGGCATCCGGGTGCTCGTCGACACGGAAAAGGACTGCTGGGCTGCCCTCGGGTCCATCCACGCCATCTGGAGCCCGGTGCACGGCCGCTTCAAGGACTACATCAACACCCCCAAGTTCAACCTGTACCAGTCGTTGCACACGACGGTCGTCGGTCCCCAGGGCAAACCCCTCGAGGTGCAGATCCGCACCCGCGAGATGCATCACCGGGCCGAGTTCGGCATCGCCGCCCACTGGGGCTACAAGGAGAAGGCCAGCACCGCCGAGATCGCCTGGCTGCAGAGGATCGTCGACTGGCAGCAGGACACCCCCGACCCCGTCGAGTTCCTGGAGACGCTGAAGCTCGACCTCGAACAGGACGAGGTCTACGTCTTCACGCCCAAGGGCAAGGTCCTCACCCTGCCCGCCGGGGCCACGCCGGTGGACTTCGCCTACGCCATCCACACCGAGGTCGGCCACCGCTGCATCGGGGCCAAGGTCAACGGCCGGCTGGTGCCGCTCGACTCCCAGCTGCGCTCGGGCGACACCATCGAGATCATCACCTCGAAGGTCCCCTCGGCCGGGCCGCCCCGCGACTGGCTGAAGATCGTGGCGACACCGAGGGCGCGGAACAAGATCCGGCAGTGGTTCAGCCGCGAGCGCCGCGAGGACGCCATCGAGACCGGCCGGGAGGACCTGGTCAAGGCCATGCGCAAGGAAGGGCTTCCGGTGCAGAAGCTGGCCGCCTCCTCCGCCCTGGCCAAGCTGGCCGAGACGATGCACTACTCGGACCTGGACGCCCTGTACGCCGCGGTGGGCGAGGGCCACGTCTCGGCCCGGTCGGTGGTGCAACGGCTGTCGCGCGAGCTCCGCGGTGGAGACCACGACGAGCAGCTGCCGACCACCGCCCTCCAGCCCCGCCGGCTCGGCCACCGCCAGTCGGCCGGGGTCTACGTGGAGGGGCTCGACGACGTCATGATCCGCCTGTCGCGCTGCTGCACCCCCGTGCCCGGAGACGAGATCATCGGCTTCGTCACCCAGGGTCGCGGGGTGTCGGTGCACCGCACCGACTGCGCCAACGCCTCGTCATTGTCCGTCAGCCGGGGCGAGCGGGTCATCGAGGTGGAGTGGGACGCCGACCGCGCCGGCGTGTTCGTCGTCGGCATCGAGGTCGTGGCCCTGGACCGGTCGCGGCTGTTGGCCGACGTCACCCGGATCCTCGCCGAGCAGCACATCAACATCCTGTCCAGCGCCAGCCAGACCGGCGCCGACCGCGTCAGCCGGATGAAGTTCGAGTTCGAGCTGGCCGACCCCGCCCACCTCGACTCGCTGCTGGGCGCGCTCAAGCGCATCGACGGGGTGTACGAGGCTTACCGGGTGCTGCCCGGAAAGGGCGGATAGGGGCGGACAAACCGGTCGGGAGCCGCAGGTCGCTCCACTAACCTCGCCCGGGTGTCCTCCCCCTCCTTCCAGGCGCCGAAGGGCACCCACGACGTCCTGCCGCCCGAGTCGTGGCGCTGGGAGCAGCTGATCGCCCGCTTCGCCACGACGGTGGAGGGGGCCGGCTACGGCCTCGTCGTCAACCCCCTGTTCGAGGACATCGGGGTGTTCCTGCGGGGGATCGGCGAGGGCAGCGAGGTCGTCACCAAGGAGATGTACGAGTTCGAGGACAAGGGGGGACGGCGCCAGGCTCTCAGGCCGGAGGGGACGGCGTCGGTGGTGCGGGCGTTCGTGCAGCACCGCCCCCCTGTCCCGTTCAAGGGGTGGTACGTGACCCCCGCCTTCCGGTACGAGGCGCCCCAGGCCGGCCGGTATCGCCAGCACCACCAGTTGGGGGTGGAGGCGCTCGGCACCCACGACCCCGACCTCGACGTCGAGGTGATCGCCCTGGCCGACGAGGTGTACCGGTCCCTCGGCCTGCGCCAGGTGACGCTGAAGGTGAACTCGATGGGCGACTCGAGCTGCCTGCCGGCCTACCGCCGCCTGCTGGCCGACTACCTGGTGTCACGCTCGCTGTGCGCCGAGCACCGCGAGAAGGTGGCCCTCAACCCGCTGCGCACCCTCGACTGCAAGCGCGACGAGTGCCGGGCGGCGACGGAGGACGCGCCGCGGATGGTGGACCACCTGTGTGCGCCGTGCGCCGAGCACTTCGCCCGCCTGGGCGACGGCCTCGCCGCCCTCGGCATCGCCTACTCGGTCGACTTCCGCCTGGTCCGGGGGTTCGACTACTACACCCGCACCACCTTCGAGTTCGGGGCCGAGGCCCTGGCCGCCGCCCAGAACGCCGTCGGCGGCGGGGGCCGCTACGACGGTCTGGTCGAAGCGCTGGGCGGACCGCCCACGCCGGGCATCGGTTTCGGCATGGGGGTCGAACGCATCCTGCTGGCCTGCGACGCCGAGGGCGTCCTGCCCGTTCCCGAGACCCGCTTGGACGCTTTCGTCGTCGACGTCGTCGGGGGGCGCGAAGCGCTGGCCCTGACCGCCGAGCTGCGGGCCGCCGGCCTCCGGGTCGACCGGGCCTACGCGTCCGACGACGGACAGCCCCGCTCGATGAAGGCCCAGCTGCGAGCGGCCGACCGCTCCGGCGCCCGGGTGGCGATCATCGTCGGCGAGGACGAGCTGGCGGCGGGCACAGCCACGGTGAAAGCCCTGCAGGGAGGCCCGGTGCAGGAGCAGGTGTCCCGCAGCGACGTGGTGGAGTGGGTCACCAAGCTGTCGGGGGGAAGCCGGCCGTGATGCGCACCCACTACTGTGGCCAGCTCGGGCGGCCCGACGTCGGGACCGAGGTGGCGGTGTGCGGCTGGGTGGCGCGCCGGCGCGAGCACGGCGAGCATCTGGCCTTCGTCGACCTGCGCGATCACACCGGCGTGATCCAGTGCGTGGTGGACGGGGCCCACGACGTGCGCAGCGAGCAGGTGCTGCGCATCACCGGCGTCGTGCGCCTCCGACCAGAGGGCACGGCCAACCCCAACCTCGGGACCGGCGAGATCGAGATCGGCGACTGCGAGGTGGAGCTGCTGGCGGCGGCCGAACCTCCCCCGTTCCCGGTGGCCGACGACGTCGACGCCGACGAGAGTGTCCGGCTCCGTCACCGCTACGTCGACCTGCGCCGGCCGCGGATGCAGCGCAACCTGCGCATCCGGGCCGCGGTGAACTCGGCACTGCGCTCAGCCATGGAGGCCCTGGGCTTCGTCGAGGTCGAGACCCCGCTGCTGTGGACGCCGACCCCTGAGGGCGCCCGCGAGTTCGCCGTGCCGTCGCGCCTGCAGCCCGGATCGTTCTACGTGCTGCCCCAGAGCCCCCAGATCGCCAAGCAGCTGCTGATGGTGAGCGGGTTCGACCGCTACTTCCAGATCGCCCGCTGCTTGCGCGACGAGGACCTGCGGGCCGACCGCCAGTTCGAGTTCACCCAGCTCGACCTCGAGGCATCCTTCGTGACCCAGGACGACGTGCTCGGCTTCGTGTCCGACGCGGTGCTCGCCGCCGCCAGGGCGGTCACCGGGGAGTCAACTCCGCCCATCGACCGGCTCACCTGGTCCGACGCCATGGACCGGTACGGCACCGACAAGCCCGACCTCCGGTTTGGCATGGAGCTGGTGGAGCTCACCGACCTGTTCGCCTCCACCGAGTTCAAGGCCTTCCGGGCCCCGTGTGTGAAGGGTCTCCTGGTGTCCGGGGCCGGCGACTGGTCGCGCAGCCGCCTCGACGGCCTGGTGGACCGGGCCAAGGCCCTCGGGGCCAAGGGGCTGGTGTGGATGAAGGCGGTGGGCGGCGCCCCAGAGCTCGAGTCGCCCATCACCAAGTTCCTGTCCCCGGCCGAGATCTCCGGCATCCTCACCGCCACCGGCGCCGCCCCCGGCGACCTGGTGCTGGTGGTGGCCGACGAGCGCCGGGTGGCCCAGACGGTTATGGGCCAGCTCCGTAACGACCTCGGCCGCCCACCCGTGGGCGACGGCCCCTACCGCTACGTGTGGATCGTCGAGTTCCCCCTGTTCGAGGCCCTCGACGACGAGGGGCGCCCGGTGCCGGCCCACCACCCGTTCACCATGCCCCACCCCGACGACTTCGACCTGCTGGACACCGACCCTCTGGCCGTGCGCTCCCAGTCCTACGACCTGGTCCTCAACGGGTGGGAGCTGGGTTCGGGCAGCATCCGGATCCACCGTCCCGACATCCAGGAGCGGATCTTCCGCACCCTCGGCATCAGCGACGAGGAGGCCGCCGCCCGCTTCGGCTTCCTGCTCGGGGCCTTCCGGTACGGGGCGCCGCCCCACGGAGGCTTCGCGGTGGGCATCGACCGGCTGGTGGCGGTGCTCGCCGGCGAGGAGAACATCCGCGAGGTCATCGCCTTCCCGAAGACCCAGTCGGGGGCCGATCCCCTGACCGGAGCGCCCAAGCCCCTGGCGACCCGGGCCCTCGCCGACCTCGGAATCCGGCTGGCCCCGAGAACCTGACCCACCTCGACGGCCCTGCGGGGGGCCCGGGGGGAGGCTGGCTATGCTCGGCGGGCCCTGCGACCGGGCGGACGCCGGGGCCGCCCACTCCCAGGAGGTCTTCAACAGCTGATGTTCACCACTGCGACCGTCGCATGAGCGCCGGCGACATAGGCGCCGCCGTCGGAGGGGGGGTCGGCCTGGTCGTGGCGGCCGTGCTGGTGTGGGCGGTCCTGTCGCTGCGCCGGGCGGTCGACGGGCTCGAGCGGGCCGTCGAAGCCGCCCGGGGCACGGCCGAGGAGGTCCGCGACGGGGCCGTCCCCCTGCTCGGTCAGATGCGCGAGATCGCATCCCGGACCGAGGGCGAGCTGGCCCGGATGGACGACCTCCTGCAGACGGCGTCGTCGATATCGGTGACCGTCGACTCGGCGTCGAGGCTGGCCTATCTCGCCTTCTCGAACCCGGTGATCAAGGCGCTCGCCTTCGCCTCCGGCACGGGACGGGCGGTCTCGCGCCTGCGCCGGCGCCGCGAGGACGGACGCTAGGCCCGTGTTCAAGCGGCTGTTCTGGCTGGCGGTGGGCACCGGGCTCGGGTTCGGGCTGTCGTTCTGGCTCACCCGCTTCATCCGCTCCACCGTCGAGCGCTACACGCCCGAACGGGTCTCATCCGATCTGGCCAGCGCCATGCGACGCCTCGGAGAGGACATCCGAGCGGCGGTGCAGGAAGGGCGCGAGGCCATGCGCGAGCGAGAGGCGGAACTGCGGGAGTCGATGCAGGGCCGCCGGTAGGCTCGACGGGCCATGGACGCGGAACAGCTCCGCCGGGCCTTCACCGGCTTTTTCGAGGAGCGGGGGCACACCCGGTTGCCCTCGGCGAGCCTCATCCCGCACCACCCGGCCGCGCCCCTCCTGACCCCCGCCGGCATGGTTCCGTTCATCCCCATCTTCCTGGGTGAGGAGCGCCCCGCCCACAAGCGGGCCACCAGCGTCCAGAAATGCTTCCGCACCGCCGACGTGGAGATCGTCGGGCGCACGACGAGGCACCTCACCTTCTTCGAGATGCTGGGCAACTTCAGCTTCGGTGACTACTTCAAGGAGCTGGCCATCCCCTTCGCGTGGGAGCTGGTCACCGGTCCGCTCGGAGTCGACGGGGACCGTCTCTGGGTGAGCGTCCACGAGACCGACGACGACGCCGCCGCCATCTGGTCCGACACCGTCGGCGTGCCCGCCCAGCGCATCCAGCGCATGGGCGAGGACAACTTCTGGGAGATGCAGAAGGGGGCGCCGGGGCCGTGCGGAGTCTCCTCCGAGCTCTACTACGACAAGGGCGACGAGTTCGGGGAAGGTGGCGGCCCCGCCGTCGGCGGCGACGAGCGTTACGTCGAGATCTGGAACCTCGTGTTCATGCAGTCGCAGCGCCTGGCCGACGGCACCATCGTCGACCTGCCCCGCAAGAACATCGACACCGGCGCCGGGTTGGAGCGCATCCTGCCCATCAGCGCCGGCAAGCCGTCCGTGTTCGACACCGACGTCCTCCGGCCCATCGTCGCCGCGGCCGAGTCGGCCACCGGCCGCCGCTACGGGGACGACGAAGAGGGCGACGTCGCCCTGCGGGTGATGGCCGACCACGCCCGGGGGATGGCGTTCCTCGTGGCCGACGGGGTGCTTCCCTCCAACGAGGGACGGGGCTACGTACTGCGTCGGGTGATCCGCCGGGCCGTGCAGCGGGCCTACCAGCTCGGATCCGAGAAGCTGGTCACCCCCACCCTGGTCGCGTCGGTCGTCGAGGTGCTGGGCGGGGCGTGGCCGGAGCTGACCGAGTCCGCCGACCTGATCACCGACATCGTCAGCCGCGAAGAGGAGCGCTTCCGCCAGACGCTGCGCTCCGGGTTCGCCCTGCTGGACGAGGCCCTGGCCGCCGGCAACCGGACCATCGCCGGCGACGTCGCCTTCCGCCTCCACGACACCTACGGCTTCCCCATCGAGCTCACCCGCGAGATCGCCGAGGAGCGGGGCGTGGAGGTCGACGTCACCGGCTTCGAGGCGGAGATGGCGGAGCAGCGCCGTCGGGCCCGCCGTCACGCCAAGGAGGGGGCGGGCGCCGCCTCGGCCGACGAGCGCTACCGGGCACTCGTCGACGAGCACGGCCCGACCGAGTTCGTGGGCTACGAGGTCACCGAGGCGGCGGCCCGGATCCTCGCCGTGCTGGCCAGCGAGGGGGACACCGTCGAGGTGTTCCTCGACCGCACCCCCTTCTACGCCGAGGGCGGCGGTCAGGTCGGTGACGCCGGCACCATCACCACGCCCACCGGCACGGTCGAGGTCACCGACACCAACTCGGCGCTGCCCGGTCTGCACCGTCACCTCGGACGGGTGGTCGAAGGTGAGGTAACGGCCGGGCAGGAGGCCACGGCGACGGTGGACGCCGACCGGCGCCGGGCCACCATGCGCAACCACACCGGCACCCACCTGTTGCACTGGGCCCTGCGCGAGGTGCTCGGCGATCACGTCAAGCAGCAGGGCTCCTACGTCGGGCCCGACCGCCTCCGCTTCGATTTCAGCCACTTCTCCGCCCCGACCCGTCAGGAGCTGGCCCGGGTCGAGGAGCTGGTCAACCTGGCCGTCATCTCCGACGCGCCCGTCCTCACCGAGGAGACCTCCATGAAGGAGGCCCGGTCCCGCGGCGCCATCGCCTTCTTCGGTGACAAGTACGGCGACATGGTGCGGATGGTGCGGGCCGGCGAGCGCTCGCTCGAGCTGTGCGGAGGCACCCACGTTCCCGCCCTCGGAATGATCGGCCCGGTGCGCATCGTGTCCGAGTCGTCGATCGGGGCCAACACCCGCCGGATCGAAGCGCTCACCGGCGAGGCGGCGCTCGACCGGATCGCCGCCGAGGAGCAGCTCCTCGAGCGGCTGGCCGCCCAGCTGAACGCCCGGCCCGACGAGCTGCCCGACGCCGTTGAGCGCCTTGTCGAAGGCAAGCGGGCCGCCGACGAGGAGCTCCGCAGCGTCCGTCGGCGGGGGCTGGCCGAGCAGGCGGCACAACTGGCCGCCGCCGCCGAGGACGGCGCCGTGGTGGCCCGGGTCGACGGGTTGCCGCCTGATCAGCTGCGCGAGCTGGCCACGTCCGTGCGGTCGGCGCCCGGCGTCGACGTGGTGGTCCTCGGGGGCAGCCCCGACGGACAGCGGGCGTCGCTGGTGTCGGCCGTGGCCAAGGGCTCCGGCCTGGTCGCCTCCGACCTCATCACCGAGGCGGCCCGGACCGTGCAGGGCGGCGGAGGGCGCCACGCCGAGCTCGCCACCGCCGGGGGCCGCGACGCCTCGCGCCTGGACGAGGCCCTCGATGGCGTGAGGCGCACCGTGGCGGAGGCCCGGCGCTCCGGGTGAGGGTGGTCGCCCTTGACCTCGGCACCCGCCGGATCGGGCTGGCCGTGAGCGATCCGACCGGCACAGTGGCCTCGCCCCTCGCCGTGGTCGACCGCCGGGGCGACCGCGAGGCCGAGCACACCGAGGTGGCCCGGTGGGTGGGGGAGGCCGGCGCCGCTCTCGTTCTCGTCGGGTTGCCCCTGTCCCTGTCCGGCCGGACCGGGCCCGCCGCCCGCGCCGCCCTGGAGGAGGTCGAACAGCTCCGTCAGCGCCTCGAGGTGCCGGTGGAGACGGCCGACGAGCGGTTCACGACGGTCACCGCCACCCGCGCCCTGCGCCAGTCGCGCCGCCGCCGCCCCGAGCGGGGAGCGGTCGACCAGGCCGCCGCCGCCGTGCTCCTTCAAGCCTGGCTGGACGGTAGGTGACCGCCCGCCTCCGCCCCCCGGGGGGGACCTGGGCCCGGGCGATCCTCGTGGTGGCGGCCGTGGGACTGGCCCTCGTCGCGGGCCTGGTCGCCTGGGCCGAGCACCAGATGAATCCGGCCGGGGCGCCCGGCCCGCCCGTGGACGTCGACATACCGATGGGCACCTCCACCCACGGCATCGCCAACCTGCTGGCGAGCAGGGGGGTCATCAGCAACTCGACCCTGTTCCTCGTCTACCTCAAGCTGAAGGGTGGCGGGCCGTTCCAGGCGGGCGTCTACTCGCTGCACCGCCCCGAGACCTACTCCGCCGTCGTCCACGACCTGTCCGCGTCCCAGGGCTACCGGCTGACCGTCCCCGAGGGGTTCACCGCCGCCCAGATCGCCGACCGGGTCGGCCACATCCGGGGCCATGACGCCGGGAACTTCCTGGCCGTGGCCACCGGCAAGGTCGCCTGCCCGGGCCTGCGCTCGCCGTACGAGCCGGCCGGGGGCGACCTCGAGGGGCTCCTGTTCCCCGACACCTACCGGATCAACCCGGACGAGAGCGACTGCGAGATCGCCCGCACCATGGTCGACCACTTCGACGTGGTCGCCCGGACCATCGGCCTTGACCGGGCCCCGGCCACCGTGGGGCTGACGCCCTACCAGGCGGTGATCGTGGCGTCGATGGTCGAGCGCGAGGCGAAGCTGGCCTCCGACCGGAGCCTCGTCGCCGAGGTCATCTACAACCGCCTGAAGCGGGGCATGCGGCTGCAGGTCGACGCCACCGTCCTCTACGCCGTGGGCGCCTCGCGACCGGGCGGCCCAACGGCGGCCGAGCTCGGAGTGGACTCGCCGTACAACACCTACCGGGTGGCCGGGCTGCCACCGACCCCGATCGCCTCGCCCGGAAAGGCCGCCCTCGAGGCTGCCCTCGCCCCCGCCCAGGGCGACTTCCTCTACTACGTGGTGGTGCAGGCCGACGGCAAGGAGGCGTTCTCGCCGACCCTCGCCGGCCAGGACGCCAACATCCGCCTGGCCCAGCAGCGGGGGCTGCGGTGAACGCCGGCCCGTCGTGGCCCACGGCGTCGACGCGGCTGGCGGCGGTCATCGGTGATCCGGTCCGCCACTCCCTGTCGCCCGCCCTGCACAACGCGGCGTTCCGGGCCGTCGGAGCCGACTGGGTCTACGTGGCCCTGCCCGTGCCGGCCGGCAGGGCCGCCGAGGCGGTCGCCGGCATGCGGGCCCTGGGCGTCGGCGGGTTGTCGGTGACCATGCCCCACAAGTCGGAGGTCGCCCGGCTGGTCGACCGGCTGTCGCCGACCGCCGAGCGCCTCGGCGCCGTCAACACCGTGGTTCCCTCAGGCCATGAGCTCGTCGGGGAGAACACCGACGGCGACGGCTTCGTCGACTCCCTGCGCTTCGACCGGGGCATCGACCCGGCCGGCATGCGGGCCGTCGTCATCGGGGCGGGCGGCGCCGCCCGGGCGGTGGTTCTGGCCCTCGCCGCCGCCGGGGCGGCCCAGATCGTGGTGGTGAACCGTACGGCCGAGCGGGCCGGGGAGGCGGCCGCCCTGGCCGGGGAACGGGGCCGAGCGGGGATCGTCGACGACGTGGCCGAGGCCGACCTGGTGGTCAACGCCACGCCCGTCGGCATGGAACGGACCGTGGTGGACCTGGCCACGGCCCAGCCGGTCCCCGAGGAGCTGCCCTTCCCGGGGGACCTGCTGTCACCGGGTCAGGTGGTGGTGGACCTGGTGTACCACCCCACCATCACCCCCCTGCTCCGGGAGGCTCGGGCCCGAGGCGCGGTGGCCGTCGGCGGGGTCGGAATGCTCGTCCACCAGGCCGCTCACGCCTTCCGCCTGTGGACCGGCGAGGAAGCGCCCCTCGAGGTGATGTCGGCCGTGGCCCTCGAGGCGCTGGCCGGACTGCGGAGGTCGGAGTGAGCGGCACCCCCGCCCTGGCCGCCGTGGTCGGCGTGTTCGGGCTGGTGATCGGCTCGTTCCTGAACGTGGTCATCTGGCGGGTGCCCCGCCACGAGTCGATCGTGTCCCCGCCGTCGCACTGCCCGGGATGCGACGCCGAGATCTCGCCCCGCGACAACATCCCGGTTGTCTCCTGGCTGATCCTGCGGGGCCGCTGCCGCCACTGCGGAAAGCCCATCTCTCCCCGCTATCCGGCGGTCGAGGCCCTCACCGGCCTCCTCTTCGCCGCCGCCGCCCTCAAGTTGGGGGCCCACGCCGCCCTGGCCGACTACTGCGCCTTCTTCGCCGTGCTGGTCGCCCTGGCCGGCATCGACCTCGACCACCGGCTCGTCCCGCGGCGGATCGTGTACCCGGCGGCGGCCGTCTCCCTCGTGTTGCTGGCCATCGCCACTGTCGTGGACGGGGGCACCCGCAACTACGTGGACGCGTTGATCGGTGGTGCCGCCGCCTTCGCCGCCCTGTTCGTGGTGCACTTCGTCTCCCCGCGGGGGATGGGCTTCGGCGACGTCCGTCTGGCCGGCTACATCGGCCTGAACGTCGGATGGCTGGGGCTGGCCCGGGTGGCCGTGGGTTTGTTCTCCGGATTCCTCTTCGGGGCGGTGGTCGGGGTGGCGATCATGGCCGCCGGTCGGGGTGGCCGGAAGACCGCGGTCCCCTTCGCCCCCTTCCTGGCCGCCGGAGCGGTCGTGGCCGTGTTGTTCGGCGGTCCCATCGTGCGCGCCTGGCTCGGGCCGTAGACCGAGCGCCGGTAGATTCGCCCCGTGCTCCGCTACCTCACCGCCGGTGAGTCGCACGGCCGCGGCCTGGTGGTCATCGTCGAGGGCCTGCCGGCCGGCCTGCCGGTGACGGTGGAGGAGGTCCAGGGCGAGCTGGCCCGGCGCCGGCTCGGATACGGACGGGGCCCCCGCATGCGCTTCGAGGCGGACGAGGTGACCCTCCTCGGCGGGATCCGCCACGGTCGGACCCTCGGGTCGCCCGTCGCCATCGAGATCGCCAACACCGAGTGGCCCAAGTGGGAGCAGGAGATGTCCCCGGCGCCGGGCCGCACGGAGAAGCCGCTCACCCAGCCCCGGCCCGGCCATGCCGACCTGGCCGGCATGCAGAAGTACGGCTTCGACGACGCCCGCGACGTTCTCGAGCGGGCCTCGGCCCGCGAGACCGCCGCCCGGGTGGCCGCCGGCGCCTGCGCCAAGGCGCTGCTGGCCCGCCTCGGGGTCTCGGTGCTGAGCCACGTCGTGCAGATGGGGCCGGCGCGAAGCGAATCGGAGGGCAGGCCGACACCGGCGGACCTCGAGGCGGTGGACAACTCCCCGGTGCGCTGTTTCGACGCCGACGCCGAGGAGCGGATGGTCTCCGAGGTGAAGGCGGCGGCCAAGGTCGGCGACTCGCTGGGCGGGGTGGTCGAAGTGCTGGGCTACGGGGTGCCTGTCGGGCTGGGAAGCCACGTGCACTGGGACCGCAAGCTCGACGCGCTGCTGGCCCAGGCCCTGATGAGCATCCAGGCGGTCAAGGCGGTGGAGATCGGCGAGGGCGTCTCGGTCGCCGGCCTGCGGGGCTCCGAGGCCCATGACGCCATCTCGTGGGATCCCGACGCCGGCGCCTACTCCCGCGAGACGGCCCGGGCCGGTGGCATCGAAGGAGGCATGTCGACCGGCGGGCTACTGGTGGCCCGGGCGGCCATGAAGCCGCTCGCCACCCTGAACCGACCGGTGCTGAAGACCGTCGACGTGCGGACCAAGGAGGAGACGGTCTCGTTCAAGGAGCGCACCGACGTCACCGCCGTGCCGGCCATGGGCGTGGTCGCCGAGACCATGGTCTCCCTGGTCCTGGCGGGGGAGGCCCTGCGCAAGTTCGGGGGCGACTCTCTCGCCGAGACCATCCGCAACCACGACGCCTACGTCGCCGGCTTGCGCGACCAGCACGGCCCAGGTGCCTGAGCGGGTTCTGCTCATCGGCATGATGGGCTCGGGCAAGAGCACGGTGGGGCGGATCCTGGCCCGTCGCCTCGGCTGGCGCCTGCTCGACAGCGATGCCGAGGTCGAGGCCCGGACCGGCATGACCGTGCCGGAGATCTTCGACTGCCGGGGAGAGCCGGCCTTCCGGGCCGAGGAGTCCAAGGCGCTGGCCCGGGCGGTGACCTCCGACGTGCCCGTCGTCGTCTCGGTGGCCGGAGGCGCCGTGCTCGACCCGGACAACCGCCGCCTGATCCGCCGGGGCGGCACGGTCGTGTGGTTGCGGGCCCGACCCGACACCCTCGCCCGGCGGGTGGGCGCCGGCGACGGCCGGCCCCTGCTCGCCGGCGACCCGGCGGCCGCCCTGGCCCGCCTCGACCGACAGCGCCGCCCGGTGTACGCGACCCTCGCCCATGTGGTGGTGGACGTCGACCAGTTGGGCCCCCCGCAGGTGGTGGAGCGCGTCATGGCCCGGCTCCGCCCATCCGGTGCCCGGTGAACGGCGGCCTGATCAAGGTGGCGGTGCCCCTCGGCGAACGCTCGTACGAGGTGGTCGTCGGCGACGGCGCCGACGCCGAGCTGGCCGCCATGCTGCCGGCGAGGGCCCGGCGGGCGGCGGTGGTCACCCAGGCGCCGGTCGGCGTGGAGGTCGACACCGGCCGCCAACAGCGCCGTTTCGAGGTACCCGACGGCGAGGGGGCCAAGTCCCTCGGCGTCGTCGAAGAGCTGTGCCGGGGGTTCGCCTCTTTCGGGCTGACCCGGGGCGACGTCGTGGTCGGGGTGGGGGGCGGGGTGGTGACCGACCTCGCCGGCTTCGCCGCCGCCGTGTACATGCGGGGAGTGGCCGTGGCCCACGTGGCCACCACCCTCCTGGCCCAGGTCGACGCGGCCATCGGGGGCAAGACCGGGGTGAACCTGCCCGAGGGCAAGAACCTGGTGGGGGCGTTCTGGCAGCCTGTCGGTGTGGTGTGCGACACGCGACACCTCGCCACCCTGCCGCCCCGTCAGCTGGCCAGCGGGCGGGGGGAGATGGCCAAGTACGCCTTCCTGGGGGTGGCGGACCTAGCCGACCTGCCCATCGAGGAGCAGGTCGCCGCCTGCGTCGCCTGCAAGGCAGAGGTCGTCGCCTCCGACGAGCGCGAGTCAGGAGGTCGTGCCCTGCTCAACTACGGCCACACCCTGGCCCACGCCGTCGAGACGGCCGGCGGCTACGGGATGCTTCACGGCGAGGCGGTAGGCGTCGGTCTGGTGTTCGCCGCCCGTCTCGCCCGCCGCCTCGGCCGGATCGACGACGACCGGGTGACCGAGCACGAGCGGCTGGTGGGCGGCTTCTCCCTGCCCACCCGCCTTCCACCCGGGCTGGCGGCCGAAGAGCTGATCGGGCTCATGGGTCACGACAAGAAGGCCGTCGCGGGGCTCACCTTCGTCCTCGACGGTCCGTCGGGCCTCGAAGTGGTGACCGACGTCGGGACGGCAGAGGTGGCCGCCACCCTCGCCGAGGTCGGCGCCCGGTGAGCGCCCGCCCGTGCGTCCTGCTGCTGTCGGGACCCAACCTCGACCTGCTGGGCGACCGCCAGCCCGAGGTGTACGGGACGGCCACCCTCGACGACCACGTGGCCACGGCCCGGGCGGCGGCCGAGGCCGAGGGGCTCGATCTCGAGCATCACCAGTCCAACCACGAAGGGTCCCTGATCGAAGCGGTGCACGCCGCCCGGGGGAGATGCGCCGCCATCGTGGTGAACGCCGGCGCCCTCACCCACTACTCGTGGTCGCTGCACGACGCCCTGGCCGCCTTCGACGGCCCGGTGGTGGAGCTCCACCTGTCGAACCCGGCGGGGCGCGAGCCGTTCCGTCACACGTCGGTCCTGGCGCCGGCAGCTTCCGGTTCGATCGCCGGTTTCGGCGGCCTCGGCTACGACCTGGCGGTGCGAGCCGCCGCCCGGCTGATCCGAGATCAGTCATGACCGCCCTGCCTGCCGCTGAGGTCGACGGTCGCGTCCCCCGGCTGCGGCAGCAGTTGTCCGACTCCGGGTGCGACGCCCTGGTGGTTACGTCGCTGTCGAACATCCGTTACCTGACCGGCTTCACCGGCTCGGCCGCCATGCTCCTCGCCACCCCGGACCGGTTGCTCCTCACCACCGACGGCCGCTACAAGACCCAGTCGGCCGAGCAGCTGGGGGCCGCCGGCGTCGAGGCCGACATCGAGATCGGCAACCCGGCGGCCCAGCAGGCGGCCCTGGGCCGGGCGGCCAAGGGATGCGCCCGGGTGGGACTCGAGGCCGCCCACGTCAGCTGGGCCCTCCAGCGCACCTTGGAGCAGGAGGTCTTCGCCGGGGCCGAGCTGGTCGCCACCTCCGGGGTCGTCGAAGCCCTCCGGCGGGTGAAGGACGCCGGCGAGGTAGCCCGCATCGAGGAGGCGGCCCGCCTGGCCGACGAGGCCCTGGCCACCGTCCTGCCCATGCTGGCCGACGGCCGAACCGAAGCGGAGATCGCTCTCGCCCTCGACCACGAGATGCGCCGCCTGGGGGCGGCCGAGAGCGCCTTCGAGACGATCGTCGCCTCCGGGCCCAACGGGGCCAAGCCCCACGCCCGGCCCTCAGGCCGGCCCGTCGGGCGGGGGGAGCTGGTGGTGATCGACTTCGGCGCCACCGTGGACGGCTACCGGTCCGACATGACCCGCACCTTCTCGGTGGGGGAGGCACCGTCCACAGGCGTACGGATGTACGAGGTGGTGGCGGCCAGCCAGGCGGCCGGAGTGGCGGCGGTGGCGCCCGGGGTGGCCGCCGCCGAAGTCGACCGGGCCTGTCGCGACGTCATCGCCGAGGCCGGCTGGGCCGAGTCCTTCCTCCACTCGACCGGCCACGGCGTGGGGATCGACATCCACGAGGCCCCGGCGGTGGCTCCCACCTCGACTGATACTCTCGAGGAGTTCTCGGTGGTGACCGTCGAGCCCGGCGTCTACCTGCCCGAGCACGGCGGGGTGAGGATCGAGGACACCGTCGTCGTCACCACCGGCGGGTGCCGGCCGCTGACGGCGTTCCCCAAGCATCTGACCATCTGAGCCACGACGAGGACGCGCGCCGATGTCGGTTTCCACCAACGACCTGAAGAACGGGATGACCCTCGATCTACCCGAGGGACTGTTCAGCGTGGTCGAGTTCCAGCACGTGAAGCCGGGCAAGGGCGGTGCCTTCGTCCGCACCAAGCTCAAGAACGTCCGTACCGGGGCGGTTATCGAGCGGACCTACCGGGCCGACGAGAAGCTCGAGCAGGCCATCATCGACAAGCGCGAGATGCAGTATCTCTACCGCGACGGCACCCAGTACGTGTTCATGGACAACAGCAGCTACGACCAGCTGCACGTCGACGAGCCCGCCCTCGGTGACGCCGCCAAGTTCCTGAAGGAGGGCGACTCCGCCGTCCTGCAGATCTACGGCTCCGAGATCGTCGGGGTCGACCTGCCCGCTGCCGTCGAGCTGTCCGTCACCGACACCGAGCCGGGAGTGCAGGGGGACCGGGTGTCGGGCGCCCGCAAGCCGGCGACGCTCGAGACCGGACTCGTCCTTCAGGTCCCCCTGTTCGTGAACGTCGGCGACCGCGTCAAGGTGGACACGCGCTCGGGCGAATACCTGACCCGGGCCTGAGTCCGTGGCCGGAGGCTCGCGCCGGGCCGCCCGCGAGCGCGCTCTGTCCCTCCTCTACGAAGCGGAGATGAAGGGGCAACGACCGGCCGAGCTCCTCGGATCGCTGGCCGCCCCGCCCGACCCCTTCGTGGTCGAAGCCGTCTCCGGGGTGGGCGAGCACCTGGCGGAGATCGACGGGCTGATCGGCTCCCTCTCGATCGACTGGCCCCTCGACCGGATGCCCGCCGTCGACCGCAACGTCCTGCGCATGGCGGTCTGGGAGCTGCGGTGGCGGCCCGACGTCCCTGTCGGGGTGGCCATCTCCGAGGCGGTGGAGCTGGCCAAGCGCTACTCGACCGACGAGTCCGGCCGTTTCGTGAACGGGATGCTGGCCGCGGTGGCTGCCCGGGTGCGCGACGACCCGGTGCTACCCTTGGCGCCTGACCGTGAAGCGGGTCCCGAGAGGCCCAAACGGACAGAGGAGCCTTTGTGGCCGAGAGAGAGCGGATGCTGACGCCCCCCCGTGGGGGCGTTTTCGTTGCCCGGGCCCAGGTGATGACGGCCGAAGACGTGCGCCGGGTCCTGACCCGGATCGCCCACGAGATCGCCGAGCGCAACCACGGCCTCGAGGACCTGGTCCTGGTCGGCCTCCAGACCGGGGGTGTGCCGATCGCCCGCCGGCTGGCCGGTCTCATCCACGAGACCCAGGGGGCCGACGTGCCGGTCGGCAGCCTCGATGTCGCCTTCTACCGCGACGACATCGGGCTTCGCCCCGTCCTGCCCGAAGCGGTCACCGACATCCCGTGGGACCTGACCGGCCAGACCGTCGTGCTGGTCGACGACGTTCTCTTCACCGGCCGGACGGTGCGGGCCGCCCTCAACGCCCTCAGCGACTACGGCCGGGCCCGGGCCGTCCAGCTGGCGGTGATGGTGGACCGGGGTCACCGCGAGCTTCCGGTCCGGCCCGACTACGTGGGCAAGAACCTCCCCACCCGTCGCGACGAGATGGTGGACGTGAGCGAGGACGGGGTCCTCCTCGGCGACGTGGTGGCCCGGTGAACGTGACCCTGCCCGAAGTCGCCGAGACGGCGGACACCCGCCACCTGCTGTCGGTCGCCGACCTCGGCCGGTCGGGCATCGAGGAGGTCCTGCGCCTCACCGACAGCTTCGTCGAGGTCAGCGAGCGGACCATCCCCCGGGTGCCGGCCCTGCGGGGCCGCACGGTGGCGACCCTGTTCTTCGAGGACTCGACCCGCACCCGCCTCTCCTTCGAGGCGGCGGCCAAGCGGCTGTCGGCCGACACCATGACCTTCTCCGCCGCCAGCTCGTCGCTCAACAAGGGCGAGTCGCTGCGCGACACGGTGGAGACGGTCACCGCCATGGGAGCCGACGCCCTGATCGTCCGGCACCGGTCGGCAGGCGTGCCCTGGCAGGTGGCGTCGTGGGTGCCGGCCGCGGTGATCAACGCCGGCGACGGCTGGCACGAGCACCCGACCCAGGCCCTGCTCGACTGCTACACCGTCCGCCAGGCCCTCGTGGCCCGGGGCGCGGACGGCGCCATCGACGGCATGCGGGTCGGCATCGTGGGGGACGTCAAGCACAGTCGGGTGGCGCGATCCGGGGTGCTGGCCTGGTCGGCGCTCGGGGCCGACGTGACGCTCATCGCCCCGCCGACCCTCCTGCCTCCGTCGCTGGCCGGTTGGCCGGTCCGGGTCAGCCACGACCTCGACGCCGTGCTGCCCGATCTCGATGTCGTCTACCTGCTGCGCATCCAGGCGGAACGGATGACCGAGGCGCTCCTTCCGTCGCTGCGCGAGTACACCGCCGTCTATGGGCTCACCCGCCGGCGAGCCGAGCTGCTGGGCAAGGACGCCGTGGTGATGCACCCCGGCCCGATGAACAGGGGCGTCGAGATCGCCGCCGAGGTCGCCGAGCTTCCCTGCTCGGTGATCACCCGGCAGGTCTCCAACGGCGTGGCGGTGAGGATGGCGGTCCTCTTCCTCCTCCTCGGGAGCGGGCTCGATGCATGAAATCCTCGTGGGCGGGGGGACCGTCCTGGACGCGACCGGCGCCCGGCGGGCCGACGTGCTGGTGGGCGAGGGCAGGATCACCGCCGTCGCCGAGTCGATCGAAGCCCCGGCCGGCGCCCTGGTCCTCGACGCCGGGGGGTGCCTGGTGACCCCCGGCCTGGTCGACCTACACACCCACCTGCGCGAGCCGGGCCGGGAGGAAGCCGAAACCGTCGAGACCGGCGCCCGGGCCGCCGCCCTCGGTGGGTACACCGCCGTGGTCGCCATGCCCAACACCGACCCGGCCATCGACTCGGCCGCCGTCGTGCGCCAGGTGCTCGACCTCGGCGCCAAGGCGGTGTGCCAGGTGTCGGTGGCCGGCGCCATCAGCGTGGGCCGGGCCGGGGAGCTCCTGGCGCCCCTCGCCGAGATGGCGGCCCTCGGAGTTCGGATCTTCACCGACGACGGCGCCGGGGTGCAGGACGGCCGCCTCATGCGCCGGGCCCTCGAATACGCCGGTCCGCTCGGAGTGGTCCTGGCCCAGCACTGCGAGGACGCGTCGCTGGCGGCGGGCGGGCACATGAACGAAGGCGAGTGGTCCAGTCGACTGGGCATCCCCGGCGTCCCCGCCGAGGCCGAAGAGGTCATGGTGATGCGCGACATCGCCCTGGCCCGGTTGACCGGTGGGCGGGTGCACTTCCTCCACCTGTCGACGGCCGGCTCGGTCGCCATGGTCGGGGCGGCCAAGGCCCAGGGGCTGGCGGTGACGGCCGAAGCCGCCCCCCATCACCTGTGCCTGACCGACGCCGAGGTCTCCGGCTACGACACCCGGTTCAAGGTCAACCCGCCGCTGCGCAGCGCGGCCGACGCCGCCGCCGTCCGCCGGGGCGTGGCCTCCGGGGTGATCGACGCCATCGCCACCGACCACGCTCCTCACACCCAGGAGGCCAAAGAGGCGCCCTTCGACCAGGCGCCGCCCGGAATGACCGGTCTCGAGACGACCCTCGCCGTGGCGCTCACCGAGCTGTGCCAAGCGGGGGACGACCCCGGGCGCAACCTGAAGCCCGCCGAAGTGGTGGCCGCCCTGTCGTGGCAGCCGGCGGCCATCGCCGGGCTCAGCGACCAGGGCGGCCCGGTGGCGCCGGGCCGGCCCGCCCACCTGTGCGTCTTCGACCCGGGGCAGTCCTGGGTGGTCGACCCGGCCCGCACCGCGTCTCGCAGCCGCAACAACCCCTGGGCCGGCCGCAGCCTCACTGGTCGGGTGCGTCATACCGTCTACGGCGGTGAGGCCGTGGTGATCGACGGCGAGGCCCAGCGTTGAGGCCGCAGGCAGCCCGGCTGGTGCTGGCCGACGGCGAGGTGTTCGAAGGGGAGGCCATCGGCGCCACACCCCCGGGTGGCATCGCCACCGGCGAGGTCGTGTTCAACACGGTCATGAGCGGCTACCAGGAGGTCATCACCGACCCCTCCTACGCCGGCCAGATCATCACCTTCACCTACCCCCACATCGGCAATTACGGGGTGGCGCCCGAAGACGACGAGAGCAGTCGTCCGTTCTGCCGTGGAGTGGTGGTGCGCGACCTCGCCCGCCGTCCCAGCAGCTGGCGGGCCTCGGCCTCGCTCGGAGAGTTCCTCGCCCGCCACGGGCTGTCGGGCATCGCCGGTGTCGATACCCGGCGTCTCACCCGCCACATCCGCGACGCCGGTTCGATGCCCGGCGCCTTCGGCACCGCCGACGAGGACGCGCTCCTAGCCGCCGCCCGGGCCGAGCCCGGCACCGAGGGACAGGACCTGGTCGCCACCGTCACCACCGCCGAGCCCTACACAGTGGGCGACGGGCCCCTCGCCGTGGTCGCCTACGACTTCGGCATCAAGCGGGCCATCCTCCGCCAGCTGGCCGAGATCGCCACCGTCGAGGTGGTGCCGGCGTCTACGCCCGCCCAGGCCGTGCTGGACCGGCGACCGGACGGGGTGTTCCTATCCAACGGACCCGGGGACCCCGCCGCCGTGCCGTACGCCGCCGCGGCGATCGGCGAGCTGTTGGGCAAGGTTCCGGTGTTCGGCATCTGCCTGGGACACCAGCTCATGGCCACCGCCCTGGGCGGGTCCACCTACAAGCTGCCCTTCGGCCACCACGGGGGCAACCACCCCGTGCGGCGCGTCGTCGGCGGGGCGGTCGAGATAACCAGCCAGAACCACAACTACGCGGTGAAGGACGGCAGCGTCCCCGACGCCGACGTGACCCACGTGAACCTCAACGACGGCGTAATCGAGGGGATCGCCTGCCGCCAGCTGCCCGCCTTCAGCGTCCAGTACCACCCGGAGGCGGGGCCCGGGCCCCATGACGCCCGTTACCTCTTCGAAGAGTTCCGGCGCCTCATGACCCGCCCCAACGGGGACGGGGCCTGATGCCGCGCCGCGACGACATCCACTCGATCCTGGTGATCGGCTCGGGGCCCATCGTCATCGGTCAGGCGTGCGAGTTCGACTACTCGGGCACCCAGGCCTGCCGGGTGCTGCGCCAGGAGGGCTACCGGGTGATCCTCGCCAACTCCAACCCGGCGACGATCATGACCGACCCGGAGATCGCCGATCGCACCTACGTCGAGCCGCTCGACCCGGAGGTTCTCACCGCCATCGTCGAGCGCGAGCGGCCCGACGCCGTGCTGCCGACCCTCGGGGGCCAGACCGCCCTCAACATGGCGATGGCCCTGTCCGAGCGAGGGGTGCTCGACCGATTCGGCGTGGAGATGATCGGCGCCAACGCCGAGGCCATCGCCACCGCCGAGGACCGTGAGCGGTTCAAGGGGGCCATGACCGAGATCGGACTCGAAGTGCCCGCCTCCGGGTTCGCCTACTCCCTGGACGAGGCCCTTCGGGTCGGCAACGAGGTCGGCTACCCGCTGATCGTGCGGCCGTCCTACATCCTCGGCGGCCAGGGGACCGGCATCGCCGAAGACGAGGCAGACCTGGCCCGCCTGGCCCGGATCGGCTTGGCGGCCAGCCCCATCTCCGAGATCCTCATCGAGAGCTCGATCGCCGGCTGGAAGGAGTTCGAGCTCGAGGTCATGCGGGACCGGGTCGACAACTGCGTGATCGTCTGCTCGATCGAGAACTTCGACCCCATGGGCGTGCACACCGGCGACTCCATCACCGTCGCCCCGGCCCAGACCTTGTCGGACGTCGAGTACCAGCACATGCGCGACGCCGCCTTCGCCTGCATCCGGCGCATCGGCGTGGAGACCGGAGGGTCGAACATCCAGTTCGCCGTCAACCGGGCCGACGGGCGCATGGTCGTCATCGAGATGAACCCGCGGGTGTCGCGCTCCTCGGCCCTGGCGTCGAAGGCCACCGGTTTCCCCATCGCCAAGATCGCCGCCCGCCTGGCCGTGGGCTACACCCTCGACGAGATCGCCAACGACATCACCCGCGAGACCCCGGCGAGCTTCGAGCCGACCATCGACTACGTGGTCACCAAGGTTCCCCGGTGGGCGTTCGAGAAGTTCCCCGGCACCCCCGCCGTCCTCGGCACGAGGATGCAGTCGGTCGGCGAGGTGATGGCCATCGGCCGCACCTTCCCGGAGTCCCTCCAGAAGGGGATGCGCTCCCTCGAGCACGGCCGTCTCGGGCTCAACTGCGACCCGGCCGAAGCGGCCCTCGACGAGCTCACCGACGACGAGCTGGTCCGCCGGGCCGCCGTCGCCACCCCGGACCGTCCCTTCCAGCTGGAGGCGGCCCTGCGGCGCGGGATCAGCATCGAGCGGCTGGCCGAGGCCACCCGGGTCGATCCGTGGTTCCTCGACCAGATCGCCCTGGTCACCGAGGAGCGGGCCCGCCTGGCCGCCATCGGGTTCGCCGCCATGACCCGGGCCGACTGGCGCCGGGCCAAGCGAGTCGGCTTCTCCGACGCCCAGCTCGGCTACCTGTTCGGCGTGGGCGAGGCCGAGGTGCGCCGGGCCCGCCTCGCCGCCGGGGTGCGGGCCACCTTCAAGACCGTCGACACCTGCGGGGCCGAGTTCGAGGCCCACACCCCGTACCACTACTCGACCTACGAGGACGAGGACGAGGTCCGCCCCACCGAGGGGCCCAAGGTGGTGATCCTGGGGTCCGGTCCCAACCGCATCGGCCAGGGCATCGAGTTCGACTACTGCTGCGTCCACGCCAGCTTCTCCTTGCGCGACGCGGGCTACGAGACGGTGATGGTCAACTGCAACCCCGAGACGGTGTCGACCGATTACGACACCAGCGACCGGCTGTACTTCGAGCCCCTGACCGAGGAGGACGTCCTCAACGTCCTCGACGCCGAAGCCGCCGCCGGCGGGGAGGTGGCGGGCGTCATCGTCGGGCTGGGGGGCCAGACCCCGCTGAAGCTGGCCGGGCGGCTGCCCTCCGGCCTGGTCCTCGGAACCAGTCCCGAGTCGATCGACCTGGCCGAGGACCGCCAGCGTTGGTCAGAGCTGTGCGGCCGGCTCGGGATCCCCCAGCCGCCGGGCGACACGGCCGCCACCCTCGAGGCCGCCCTCGAGGTGGCCGGCAAGACCGGCTACCCGGTCCTGGTCCGCCCCAGCTACGTGCTCGGCGGTCGGGCCATGCAGATCGTCTACGACGAGGACGGCCTGCGCCGGGCCATGGCGGAGATGGCCGCCTTCGGCTCCCTGGGCAAGGAGGGCGGACTGTCGGCGGAGCGGCCCGTGCTGATCGACCGCTTCCTCGAGGACGCGGTCGAGGTCGACGTGGACGCCCTGCGCGACGCGACCGGCGAGGTGGTTATCGGAGCGGTGATGGAGCACGTCGAGGAGGCCGGCGTGCACTCCGGGGACTCGGCGTGCGTGATCCCCCCGCCGACGCTGCCCCATCACGTCGTCGAGCGCATCGAGGACCACACCCGGGCCATCGCCGAGGCCCTCGACGTGCGGGGGCCGGTCAACGTCCAGTACGCGGTCAAGGACGAGCAGGTCTTCGTCATCGAGGCCAACCCCCGCGCCAGCCGCACCCTGCCGTTCGTGGCCAAGGCGACCGGCGTGCCCCTGGCCAAGGCGGCGGCCCGCATCATGCTGGGCGCCACCATCGCCGAGCTGCGCCAGGAAGGCGTCATCCGTCCCCCCGTCGACGGAGGTCACGTCAGCGTCAAGGAGGCGGTGCTGCCCTTCAACCGCTTCCCGGACGTGGACACGGTGCTGGGCCCGGAGATGCGCTCGACGGGCGAGGTGATGGGGGTCGACGCCACCTTCGGGCTGGCCTTCGCCAAGAGCCAGATCGCCGCCGGCAGCCGCCTGCCCGACTCCGGGTCGGTGTTCATGTCACTGGCCGACCGCGACAAGGCCGGTGGGCTGCTGGCCGCGGTGCGCTTCGTGGAGCTCGGCTTCGGCATCGTCGCCACCTCGGGCACCGCCGCATTCCTCGAGGAGCACGGCGTGCCCGTCGAGGCGGTGGTGGCCAAGGTCGGCGAGGACGACAGCGGCGACCGGGTGGACGCCGTCGAGCTGGTCTCCAACGGCAAGGTGCAGCTGGTGGTCAACACCCCCCGGGGGCGGGGACCCCGGGCCGACGGCGCCCACATCCGCACCGCGGCCAGCAGCCACGGCGTGCCCTGCCTGACGACGGTGGCGGCGGCCCGGGCCGCGGCGGCGGGGATCGCCGACTGGGCCAGCCACCGCCTGGCCGTGAGGACCCTGCAGGAGTATCACGAGGGGGGCCAGCTACGGCTTCCGCTGTGAGCGGTGACCCGGACCTGGCGACCCGCCTGGGCCCGGTCGGCCTTCCCAATCCGGTCATGACCGCGTCGGGCACCGCCGGTCACGGCGCCGAGCTCGGCGCCTACTTCGACCTCGCAGAGCTCGGCGCTGTGGTGGTGAAGTCGCTCTCGGCCGAGCCGTGGCCCGGCAACCCGCCGCCCCGGCTCCACCCGGTGTCCGCCGGGATGATCAACAGCGTCGGGCTCCAGGGGCCCGGGGTGGAGTCGTGGCTGGAGGACGACCTGCCCGGACTGCTGGCCACCGGCGCCCGGGTGGTGGCGTCGATCTGGGGCACGACCGTCGACGCCTACGCCAAGGCCGCCTCGGCCCTGGCCGGGGCGCCCGAGCAGGTGGTGGCGGTCGAGGTGAACGTCAGCTGCCCCAACGTCGAGGACCGCCGCCGGATGTTCGCTCACTCAGCGCAGGCCACGGCCGAGGCGGTCGGGGCCGCCGGCGGGTGCGGGCGACCGGTCTGGGCCAAGCTCAGCCCCAACGTCACCGATCTGGTGCCCATCGCCGAGGCGGCCCTGGGGGCGGGCGCTCAGGGCCTCACCCTGATCAACACGGTGATGGGGCTGGCCATCGACGTCGAGCGGCGGGCGCCACGGCTCGGGGGCATCGGAGGAGGGGTGTCGGGCCCCGCCATCCACCCGGTGGCGGTGCGCGCCGTCTACGAGTGCCACGCCGCCTTCCCCGATGCGCCGATTGTCGGGGTTGGGGGGATCTGGTCGGGGGCCGACGCCGTCGAGCTCCTCCTGGCCGGGGCGTCGGCCGTGCAGGTGGGGACGGCCACCTTCGCCGACCCCCGGGCCCCGCTGCGGGTGTTGCGCGACCTCGAGGCCTGGTGCCGCCGCCACGGTGTGGCGGGGCTCGACGAGCTGGTCGGCGCCGCCCATCGCTGAGCGGCGGTACTGGCGCGGGGGGCTGGCAGCAGCTGGTCGGATCCACGCCATGGGACAAGCCCGGCGCTAGGGTTCTCCCATGCCTCAGCCCCCCCAACTGTCACCCGAACAGCGTGCAGCTGCGCTCGAGAAGGCGGCCGCGGCCCGCCGAGCCCGGGCCGAGCTGAAGGAGAAGCTGAAGATGGGCTCGATCAGCCTGCCGGAGCTGTTCACCCAGGCCGACAGCAACGAGACCGTGGCCAAGACCAAGGTGGTGTCGGTCCTCGAGTCGCTGCCCGGGGTCGGCAAGGTCAAGGCCCGCCGGCTGATGGAGGAGAACGGCATTTCCGAGACCCGGCGGATCCAGGGCCTCGGGGCCAACCAGCGCGAGGCGCTGATCGAGGGCACCCGGCGCGCCTGACGCCGGTTGATCTTCGTCGTCTTCGGCCCGGGCGGGGTCGGCAAGGGCACCGTCGTCCGCCGCCTGGTCGAGGCCGACCCTCAGCTCTGGCTCAGCCGCTCCTGGACGACCCGAGCCCGGCGCCCGGGCGAGGATCCCGACGCCTACACCTGGGTGACCCCCGAGGAGTTCCGCCGGCACATCGAGGGTGGCGGCTTCCTCGAGTGGGCCCAGTTCCTGGACCACCTCTACGGGACCCCCTTCCCGGAGCCTCCGCCCGGTCGCGACGTCCTGCTCGAGATCGACCTGCAGGGAGCGGTCCAGGTGCGCCGGCGCGACCCGGAGGCGGTGGTGATCCTCCTGGTGCCGCCCTCCCCGGAGGTCCAGGCCGACCGGCTGCGCCGGCGGGGCGACCCCGAGGACCAGATCGCCCGGCGCCTCGCCGTCGCTGAGGGCGAGGTGGGGGAGGGGACCCGCCTGGCCGACCACGTGGTCGTCAACGACGACCTCGAGCGGGCGGTGGAGGAGGTCGCCGGTATAATCCGATCTCACCGTTCCGCCGGCCCGGACGCCGCGGACCGAGAAAGGCTTTGATGGCCGACCGACCCACCATGATGGACCCGCCCATCGAGGAGCTCCTCGACAAGGTGGACTCGAAGTTCACCCTCGTCACCCTGTCCGCCAAGCGGGGCCGGCAGATCAACTCGTACTTCAACCAGCTGGGCGAGGGTCTCGGCGCCCTGGTCCCGCCCCAGGTCGCCTCGGTGTCGCTCAAGCCGCTGTCCATCTCCCTCGAGGAGATCGCCGCCGGCAAGATCACCTACGAACGGCCCGACGAGGTCGAGGAGTCGGTCAAGTAGGTCTCCGGTGACCGGATCAGCTGGCGGGCAGCCAGCCAGCATCCTCGCCGGCCGCCGCATAGTGCTCGGGGTGAGCGGCGGTATCGCCGCCTACAAGGCGGTCGAGGTGTGCCGCCGGATGGTGGACCTGGGCGCCCACGTGAGCCCGGTGCTCACCCAGGCCGCCCTGCGCTTCGTCGGGCCCACCACCTTCTCCGCCCTGGCATCCGAGCCGGTCCGCATCTCCCTCTGGGACGATCCCGACCCGATTCCCCACACCCGGCTCGGCCAGGGCGCCGACCTGGTGGTGGTGGCCCCCGCCACCGCCCACCTGATCGCCCGCTACGCCCACGGCCTGGCCGACGACCTGCTCACCACCACCCTGATCGCCACCCGGGCCCCGGTGCTGGTCTGCCCGGCCATGCACACCGAGATGTGGGAGCACCCCTCGGTCCGCGACAACCTCGCCGTGCTCGCCGGGCGAGGGGTGGCCGTCCTGCCCCCGGACGAGGGACGCCTCGCCGGCGGCGACGTCGGCGCCGGCCGGCTGGCCGAGCCGAGCGCCATCGTGGCCGCCGCCGAGGAGGTCCTGCTCCGTTCGGTCGGGCGCGGCCCGCTCGCCGGCCGGGTGGTGCTGGTGACCGCCGGGGGGACCCGCGAACCCATCGACCCGGTCCGGTTCATCGGCAACCGCTCGTCGGGCAAGCAGGGCCACGCCATCGCCGAGGAGGCGGCCCGGCGGGGGGCCCGGGTGGTGCTGGTGACCACGGCCGACCGGCCCGCCGGCCCAGGCGTGCGGGTCGTGCGGGTGGAGACCGCCGAGGAGATGGAACGGGCCGTCACCGCCGAGTGCGACCGGGCCGACCTGGTGGTCATGGCGGCGGCGGTCGCCGACTTCCGGCCCAAGGAGCGGGCCGATCACAAGATCAAGAAGGCGGAGGGGCCGCCCGAGGTCGTCCTCGAGCCGACCCCCGACATCCTCGCCGGCGTGGCCAGCCGGCGCCGCCCCGGCCAGGTGCTGGTCGGCTTCGCCGCCGAGACCGAGGAGGTGGCGGGCCGGGCCGCCGACAAACTGGCCCGCAAGGGACTCGACCTCATCGTGGCGAATGACGTCAGCGCGCCCGGGGTCGGCTTCGAGCACGACACGAACTCGGTGACCATCCTCGGCGCTGACGGTTCGTCCCACCACGTGGCCCTGACCAGCAAGACCGAGGTCGCCCGGCAAGTACTCGATCTCGCCGCCGCCCGCCTACCGGCGGGGCAACAAGGAGAGCACCTGACATGAGCCGCCGCTACCGCTTCACCTCGGAGTCGGTCACCGAGGGCCACCCCGACAAGATGGCCGACCAGATCTCGGACTCGGTGCTCGACGCTGCCCTGGCCGTCGACCCGTCGAGCCGGGTGGCGTGCGAGACCCTCCTCACCACCGGGTTGGTGGTGGTGGCCGGCGAGATCACCACCGAGGCCTACGTCGACATCGCCCGGGTGGTGCGCCAGACGGTCTGCGAGGTGGGCTACGACCGCGAGGACTACGGGTTCGACGGCAACACCTGCGGGGTCATCGTCTCCCTCGACGAGCAGTCCCCGGACATCTCCCAGGGCGTGGACATGGCTTTCGAGCGACGCACCGGGTCGGGCGGCGAGGACCAGCTCAACGCCCAGGGCGCCGGCGACCAGGGGATGATGTTCGGCTACGCCTGCGACGAGACGCCCGACCTGATGCCGCTGCCGATCTGGCTGGCCCACCGCCTCGCCCACCGCCTGGCCGAGGTGCGCAAGGCCGGGGTGCTGCCCTACCTGCGCCCGGACGGCAAGACCCAGGTCACCTTCGAGTACGAGGACGACCGGCCGGTGGCGTTGCGCACCGTGCTGGTGTCGACCCAGCACCAGCCGGGGCTCGACATCGAGACGCTGCTCAAGCCGGACCTGCGCGAGCACGTGGTTGCCCCCATGCTGCCGGTCGAGTTCGCCGGCGACCGCTACGAGATGCTGGCCAACCCCACCGGGCGCTTCGAGCTCGGCGGTCCCCGGGCCGACACCGGCCTGACCGGGCGCAAGATCATCGTGGACACCTACGGGGGCGCAGCCCGCCACGGCGGCGGGGCCTTCTCCGGCAAGGACCCGAGCAAGGTCGACCGCTCGGCGGCCTATGCCGCCCGGTGGGTCGCCAAGCACGTCGTGGCCGCCGGCGCCGCCCGCCGGTGCGAGGTCCAGGTGGCCTACGCCATCGGCGTGGCCCGCCCGGTGTCCATCATGGTCGAGACGTTCGGCACCGAGTCGGTCGACCCGGCCGCCATCTCGGCGTCCATCGAGGAGGTCTTCGACCTCCGCCCGGCGGCCATCATACGCGACCTCGACCTGCGCCGTCCGATCTACCGGCGCACCGCCGCCTACGGTCACTTCGGGCGCAACGACAAGGAGTTCACCTGGGAGGCGACACCCCGGCTCGACGATCTGCGGCGCGCCCTGGGCCTGTAGCCGCCGCCGACCGGGTCGTCCGGGTCCATCCGGACCTTCCCGGGGTCGACCGCCCGTTCGACTACTCGGTGCCGCCCGACCTCGACGGGCAGGTGAGCGTGGGCACCTCGGTCCGGGTCAGCCTGCACGGCCGTCGGGTCTCGGGCTGGGTCGTCGCCGACCGGGTGACGCCCCCACCGGGCGTCCGCCTCCTTCCTCTGCTGTCCGTGCGGGGAGCCGGCCCCGCCCCCGAGCTGGTCGAGCTGTCCGAGTGGGCGGCCCACCGGTGGGCCGGCACCCGTTCGGTCGTGCTCGGCGCCACCATGCCCCCCCGCCTGGTCCGAGCCCTGCCACCGCCCGGCCGTCTGCCGTCGAAGCCGCCGGACGCCCCGGCCGATGGGCCCGGCGCCGAGGTGTGGAAAGCAGCGGCCGCCGGGCTCGAATCGCCCCAGACCCTCCTGCGCCCCCCGCCCGCCGCGCCCCTGTGGCCGGCCGTGGCCGCCGCCGCCACCCGGCTGGCTCACCGCCAGTCCGCCCTGGTCCTCGCCCCCTCCGTCGCCGCCGCCCGCCGCCTCGCCGATCGGCTGGCCGGCGCCGGGTGGCCGGTCGCCCTGGTGCCCGACCAGTGGGCCGAGGCCGCCGCCGGCGGGCGGATCGTGGTGGGGGCCAGAGCGGCGGCGTGGGCCCCCGCCCCCCGGCTGGGCGCCGCCGTGGTCCTCGACGGCCACGATGAGGTCTACAAGGAGGAGCGGGTGCCCACCTGGTCGGCGTGGGAGGTCGTGGCCGAGCGGGCCCGACGGGCCGGCGCCCCCTGCCTGATCACCTCACCGTGTCCGACCCTCGACCTGCTGGCCTGGAGCGAGCCGACGAACCTGTCGCGCTCCACCGAACGGGGAGGCTGGCCCACGGTCGAGGTCGTGGACCGCACCGGCGACGATCCGCGCGCCGGGCTCTTCTCCACCCGGATCGTGGACCTGGTGCGTGACGAGGGCGCCACCCCCGCCCACCCGGTCGTCTGCGTCCTCAACCGCAAGGGGCGGGCCCGGCTGCTGTCCTGCTCGGCCTGCGGCGCCGTCGCCCGCTGCGAGCTGTGCGCGGCCGCCCTGGTCCAGGCCCGGGGGGAGGGGTCCCTGCGCTGCACGGGCTGCGGACTGACCCGCCCGCCCACCTGCGCCGCCTGCGGGTCGGTCCGGTTGTCGGTGCTGCGCCCCGGGGTCACCCGGGTGGGGGAGGAGCTGTCCGCCCTCGCCGGACGCCTCGTCGCCGAGGTGAGCGCCGACGGGGAGACCGGCCTCGGCCAGGCCGCCGTGGTGGTGGGCACCGAGGCGGTCCTGCACCGCCTCGAACGGGCGGCGGCGGTGGCCTTCCTCGAGTTCGACCAAGAGCTGACCGCCCCCCGCTTCCGGGCCGCCGAGCAGGCCCTCGCCCTTCTGGCCCGGGCGGGGCGCCTGGTCGGTGGCCGCCCCGGACGGGTGCTCGTCCAGACCCGCCTGGCCGACCATGAGGTGCTGAACGCCGCCGTCAACGCCGACCCCGGCCGCCTCGCCTGCGCCGAGGCCGGCCGCCGCCAGGCCCTCAAGCTGCCTCCCTATGCGGCGATCGCCGTCCTGTCCGGCCCGTGCGCCGGCGAGCTGGCCCAGTCATTGCGGGCGGGCGGCCAGGTCGAGGTGGCCGAGGTGGGGACCGAGCAGTGGGTGCGGGCCGGGGACCGCCAGACCCTGGCCGACGCCCTGGCCGCCGCCGGCCGCCCCGCCGCCCGGGTCCGGGTCGACGTCGACCCCCTACGGGCCTAGTCGGGCCGGCGGGAGCGCCCAGGCCGGCCCGGTAGCCTGGGACCATGCCCACCTTCGACATCCGGGTGTACGGAGATCCCGTCCTGCGCCAGAAGGTCGCCCCGGTGACGGCGTTCGACGGGGGCCTGGCCCGCCTGGCCGAGGACATGATCGCCACCATGCACGCCGCCCCCGGCGTCGGTCTGGCCGCCAACCAGGTGGGCGTGCAGAAGAGCCTCTTCGTGTTCGACATCGGCGACGGTCCCCAGGTGGTGGCCAACCCCCGGATCAGCGAGTCCCGGGGCGAGTGGACCTTCGAGGAGGGCTGCCTGTCCGTCCCCGGGCTGTACTGGCCGATCGTGCGGCCCAAGGAGGTCCTCCTGTCGGGCCAGGACCTCGACGGGGAGGACATCGAGATCGAAGGCGACGAGCTTCTCGGCCGGGTGTTCCAGCACGAGGTCGACCACCTCGAAGGGGTGCTGCTGATCGAGCGGCTGGACCCCGACCAGCGCCGCGAGGCCAAGCGGATCCTCCGGGCCCGGGCCCTGGGCCTGCCCGAGGAGGACGCTCCCGGCCGGGCGGCCGCCCGCTAGCGGCCCCCGTCCGGCCAGTGGCCCGACTGGCCTACCTGGGGACCCCCGACCTCGCCGTCCCCCCGCTGCGGGCCCTCGTGGACGCCGGCCACGAGGTGGTCCTGGTCGTCACCCGGCCCGACCGACGCCGGGGCCGGGGATCCCAGCTGTCCCCCTCCCCGGTCAAGCGCGCGGCCACCGAGCTGGCCATTCCGGTGACCGAGCAGGTCGACGACGTGGTCGGCGCCGGGGCCGAGCTGGGCGTGGTCGTCGCATTCGGTCGGATCATCAAGCCCCACGTCCTTGCCGCCCTGCCCATGGTCAACCTGCACTTCTCTCTGCTGCCCCGTTGGCGGGGCGCCGCCCCCCTCGAGCGGGCCATTCTCGCCGGCGACACCGAGACCGGGGTGTGCCTCATGGCCGTCGAGGAAGGTCTCGACACCGGAGCGGTCTACGACTGCCGGCGGCTCGCCATCGGGGAGCAGGACACCCTCGAGGACCTGCGCCACCAGCTGTCGCGGATGGGGGCCGAGCTGCTGGTCGAACGGCTGGCCGGCGGCGTCGCCGGCCTCGGGCTCCCAGTGGCCCAGGAGGGAGAGGCGACCTACGCCCCCAAACTCGACCCGGCCGAGCTGCGCATCGACTGGTCCCAGGACGCCGCCCGGATCAGCCGGGTGGTGCGCCTGGGCGGGGCCTGGACCACCTTCCGGGGCCGGCGGCTGCGGATTCTGCAGGCCCGGCCAGTGGCGGACGGGCCCGAGCCCGGGCGGATCGCCGGCGTGGTCGTGGGGGCCGGCGCCGGGGGCGTCGAGCTGGTGGTGGTCCAGCCCGAGGGCCGGGCGGCCATGCCCGCCACCGAATGGGCCCGCGGGGCCCGGCCCGGACCCGACGACGTGCTGGGCGGGTGACGACCCGGACCGACGCCCGGGGGGTGGCGGTGGCCGCCCTGGTGCGGATCGACCAGGGGGCCTACGCCAACCTCGCCCTGCCGGCCCTCCTCGACGCCAGCACGCTCAGCGGGCGGGACCGGGCCCTGGTCACCGACCTCGTCTACGGCGTCACCCGCATGCGGCGAGCGTGCGACTTCCTGGTGGACGCCCATCTCCGGGGGCCGGTCGAACCGGCGGTGCGAGCCGCCCTGCGCCTCGGGGCCTACCAGCTGCGCTTCACCCGGGTGCCGGCGCACGCCGCCGTGTCCGCCACGGTGGCGGCCGCCCCGGCCCGGGCCCGCGGCCTGGTCAACGCCGTCCTGCGCCGCGTAGCCGAGGCCGGGGAGCCGGCGTGGCCGTCGCGGGAGGTGGAGCTTTCCTACCCCGGGTGGATCGTCGAGCGGCTGGTCGAGGACCTCGGTGCCGACGACGCCTGGGCGGCCCTCGAGCGGATGAACGTGGCCCCACCGGTCACCGAGCGAGCCGACGGCTACGTGCAGGACCTGGCTTCGCAGTGGGTCGCCGACCGGGTCGGGGTGGCGGCCGGGGAGCGGGTCGCCGACCTGTGCGCCGCCCCCGGGGGCAAGACCACGGCCATGGCCGCCGCCGGCGCCGGCCTGGTCGTCGCCGGTGACGTCCGCCCCGCCCGGGCCGGTCTGGTGGCGGCCAACGCCGCCCGGCTCGGGGCGGGCAACGTGGCCGTGATGGTCGCCGACGGGACCGTACCGGGGTTGCGACCCGGGTCCCTCGACCGGGTCCTGGTCGACGCGCCCTGTTCGGGCCTCGGGGTGCTGCGCCGGCGCCCGGACGCCCGGTGGAGGATCGACCCCGACGCGCCCGTCCGCCTCGCGGCTCTGGCCCGGCGGCTGCTGGCGGCCGCCGCCGCCCTCGTCCGCCCGGGAGGCCAGCTGACCTACAGCGTTTGCACCCTCACCCGGGCCGAGACGGTCGACGTCGACCGATGGGCCGAGGCCGAGCTGGCCGGGTTCGAAGCGGTCGCCCCGCCCGGCCCCCCCTGGCGACCTCATGGCCGGGGCGCCCTCCTGTTGCCGCAGTCAGCCGACACCGACGGCATGTTCCTTCTCGGGCTGCGCCGAGGGCCGGGCGGTCACCAACCCGACCGGTAGGCTCGCCGGCGATGGTGTCGATCGCCCCGTCGATCCTGTCGGCCGACTTCGCCGAGCTGGCCCGGGCCATCGACACGGTGGCGCCGGAGACCGATCTTCTGCACGTCGACGTGATGGACGGCCACTTCGTCCCCAACCTCACCATCGGGCCCCCGGTCGTGGCGGCCATCCGCCGCCACTGCGGCGTGTACCTCGACTGCCACCTGATGATGACCAACCCGGGCGAGTACCTGGAGGCCTTCGCCCGCGCCGGCGCCGACGGGTGCTCCGTCCACGTCGAGATCGGGGGCACGGACGAGCTGGTGAAGGCCATGCGCGACCTCGGCCTCGACGTCGGGCTGGCGGTGAACCCGGACACACCGCTCGACGCCTACGAGGACTACCTCGACCGCGTCGACCTGGTGCTGCTGATGACCGTGTTCCCCGGGTTCGGTGGTCAGCAGTTCATGGCCGAGGTGCTGCCCAAGATCGCCCGCACCAGCGAGGAGATCCGGCGGCGACAGCTGCCGGTCCGCCTCGAGGTCGACGGCGGCATCGACGTGGCCACCGCCCCCCGGGCCGCCCAGGCCGGGGCCGAGGTGTTCGTCGCCGGCAGCGCCATCTTCGGGGCTGACGATCCGGCGGCGGCCGCCGGCGCCATCCGCCGGGCCGCCGGGGGGGACGGGCCCCACCACTGGGCCCGGCATGGCTGACTCCACCGGCGCGGCGGCCAAGGTGCTCACCGTGTCGGACGGCGTCGTCGCCGGCACCCGCCAGGACCGCTCCGGGGCCGCCCTGGCCGACCGCCTGGCCGCCGCCGGCTACACGGTCGTCGAGCGCCGGGTGGTGGCCGACGGCGAACAGAGCGTCGCTGCCGCCCTGACCGAGATGGCCCGGGGCTTCGCCGGCCTGCTGGTCACGACCGGCGGCACCGGCTTCGGTCCCCGCGACCAGACCCCCGAGGGCACCAAGGCCGTCATCGAGCGCGAGGCGCCCGGGCTGGCCGAGGCGGCCCGGCTGGTCAACCCGCTGGGGCGGCTGTCGCGGGCCACGGCCGGAACCATCGGCGCCTGCCTGGTCCTGAACACCCCCGGCTCGCCCAGCGGCGCGGTCGAGTGCCTGGAGGCGGTTCTCGACGTGCTGGGCCACGCCCTGTCCCTCCTGGCCGGGGAAAACAGCCCCCACTAGACTGACCGGTCAAGAAAACCGCGGCCCGATCCGGGTCGCCCCCGGAGCGTGGATGCAGGACCAAGAGGCGATGGCACGGGCGGTGGAGCTGGCCGCCTCCGTGCGGGCCGTCACCTCCCCGAATCCCTGGGTGGGAGCGGTGGTGCTCACCGCCGACGGCCGGGTCTTCGAAGGCGCCACCGAGCCGCCCGGCGGCCGCCACGCCGAGATCGTCGCCCTGGACCGGGCCGGCGCCGCCGCCCGGGGCTCGACCGTGGTGGTGACCCTCGAGCCCTGCTGCCACCACGGGCGCACGCCGCCGTGCACCGACGCCCTCCTCTCCGCCGGGGTGGCCCGGGTGGTGGGGGCCGTGCCCGACCCCGACGAACGGGTGGCGGGCCGGGGCTTCGAGCGGCTCCGCCAGGCCGGGGTGGAGGTGGTGACCGGCGTCGGAGCGGACGAGGTCGCCCGCCAGCTGGCGCCCTACCTCAAGCACCGCCGGACCGGCCGGCCGTTCGTCACCCTGAAGCTGGCGGCCACCATCGACGGACGCATCGCCGCCCCCGACGGGTCCAGCAAGTGGATCACCGGCGAGGCCGCCCGGCGCGACGCCCACCAGCTGCGGGCCACCAACGACGCCGTGCTGGTGGGCTCCGGCACGGTCCGGGCCGACGACCCCGAGCTGACGGTGCGGCTGGTGCCCGGGCGCGACCCCCGCCGGGTGGTGCTGGGCACGGCGCCGGCCGGGGCCCGGGTGCACCCGGCGCTCGAGGTGAGCGGGGACCCGGTCGACGCCCTCGACGAGCTGGGCCGCCAGGGGGTGCTGAGCCTCCTGGTGGAAGGGGGCGGCCGGGTCGCCCACTCATTCCACGGCGCCGGGCTGGTCGACCTGTACGTGCTCTACCTGGCCGCCGCCATCATGGGCGGCCACGACGGAAAGCCGATGTTCGACGGGCCCGGAGCGGGCACCATGAGCGAGGTGTGGAGAGGCCGGCTGCTCGCCGTCGAACGCCTCGGTGACGACATCCGGGTCGATCTGGCCCCGGCCCGGGCGGAGGCGGCGTAGATGTTCACCGGCATTGTCGAGGAGATGGGGACCGTCACCGACCGCGACGGCGGCCGCCTCCGCTTCCGGGCCCCGCTGGTGGCGGCGGACGCCGCCGTGGGGGACTCCATCGCGGTCAACGGCTGCTGTCTCACGGTCACCAGCGTCGGCGACGGTTGGTGGGAGGCGACCGCGGTCGAAGAGACGTTGGCCCGCACCAACCTCGACGACCTCGCCCCCGGGGACGCCGTCAACCTGGAGCGGCCGTTGCGCCTGTCCGACCGGCTCGGGGGTCACCTGGTGCAGGGACACGTCGACGCCGTCGGCGAGATCGTCAGCCCCGCCCCGGACCTGGTGGTGCGCACGCCCCCGGAGCTGCTGCGCTACGTGGTCGAGAAGGGCTCCATAACCGTGGACGGATGCAGCCTCACCGTGGTGGAGCCGCTGCCCGACGGGTTTCGGGTGGCGGTCATCCCCCACACCTGTGAGGTCACCAGCCTCGGCCGCAAGGGCGCCGGCGACCGGGTGAACCTCGAGGTCGACGTCATCGCCAAGTACACCGAGCGCCTGCTGGGCGCCAGCGCAGAGAGGGCCTGACCATGCCGTTCGCCCGCATCGAGGACGCCGTCGCCGCCATCGGCCGCGGCGAGATGGTGGTGGTCGTCGACGACCACGACCGCGAGAACGAGGGCGACCTCATCATGGCGGCCGAGTTCGCCACCCCCGAGGCCATCGCCTTCTTCCTCGCTCACACGTCCGGTCTCATCTGCGTGCCGATGACCGGTGACCGCCTCGACCAGCTCGACCTGCCCCTGATGGTCACGTCGAACACCGAGTCCCAGCGGACGGCCTTCACCGTCACCGTCGACTACCGCCACGGCACGACCACCGGCATCTCCGCCGCCGACCGGGCCGCCACCATCCGGGCCCTGATCGAGCCGGCCACCCGCCCCACCGACCTCGCCCGCCCCGGCCACATCCTGCCCCTGCGCTACCGGTCGGGTGGCGTGCTCAAGCGGGCCGGCCACACCGAGGCAGGTGTCGACCTGGCCCGGGCCGCCGGCCTCTACCCGGCGGCCGTGCTGTGCGAGATCGTCAACGACGACAAGACCGACATGGCCCGACTGCCCGAGCTGGAGGCGTTCGCCGACCGGCACGGCCTGCTGATGATCTCCATCGCCGACCTGATCCGCTACCGGCGCCAGAAGGACAAGCTGGTCAAGCGGGTGGCCGAGGCCCGCATCCCCACCGACTACGGCGAGTTCACCTGCTACGCCTACGAGTCGGTGATCGACGGGGAGCAGCACCTCGCCCTGGTGAAAGGGGCGGTGCAGGGCGAGGACAACGTGTTGGTCCGGGTCCACTCCGAATGCCTCACCGGCGACGTGTTCGGATCACAACGCTGCGACTGCGGGCCCCAGCTGGACGCCTCCATCCGCCGCATCGCCGAGGAGGGACTGGGGGTCGTCGTCTACCTGCGGGGCCACGAGGGCCGCGGCATCGGAATCGGCCACAAGCTGCGGGCCTACCGGCTCCAGGACCAGGGACGCGACACGGTCGACGCCAACATCGAGCTCGGCTTGCCGGTCGACAGCCGCGAGTACGGCATCGGCGCCCAGATCCTCGTCGACCTCGGCATCACGACAATGCGGGTGATGACCAACAACCCGGCGAAGTACGGTGGTCTCGAGGGATTCGGCCTCGACATCGTCGAGCGGGTGCCGCTCATGCCGGTCCCCACGCCCGAGAACATCGCCTACCTCCGCACCAAGCGCGAGCGGATGGGTCACCTCCTGGAGGGTCTCGATGACGTCCTCTGACCAAAGCGCCCGGCCCCCGTACCACGGGCAGCTGCGGGGCACCGGCCTGCGGGTGGCCCTGGCCTGCAGCCGCTTCAACGACCTGATCACCGAGCGCCTGGTCGCCGGGGCCCGCGACGCCCTCGTGCGCCACGGCGTCGACCCGCTGTCGGTCACCGAGGTGTGGGCGCCGGGCGCCTTCGAGCTGCCGCTGGTGGCCAAGCGGCTGGCCGCCTCGGGCGAGTACGACGCCGTCATCTGCCTCGGCGCGGTGATCCGGGGCGCCACCGGCCACTACGACTTCGTCGCCGGGCAGTGCGCCGCCGGCATCCAGCAGGCCCAGCTGGACACCGGAGTGCCCATCGCCTTCGGGGTGCTGACCACCGACACCGTCGAACAGGCCATCGAACGGGCCGGCACCAAGGCCGGCAACAAGGGGGCCGACGCCGCCGTGGCCGCCATCGAGATGGCCGACCTGCTCCGTCAGCTTCCCAAGGCGGGCTCGTAGTTGCTCACCCTGGTCCTGCCGAAGGGCTCCCTCGAGCGGTCGACCCTCGAGCTGTTCGAAGCGGCCGATCTGACCGTGCGGCGCAGCTCCGAGGTGGACTACCGCGCCTCGATCGACGACCACCGCATCGCCGACGTACGCATCCTGCGACCCCAGGAGATCCCGCAGTACGTGGCCGAGGGCTTGTTCGATCTCGGCATAACCGGGCGCGACTGGATCGAGGAGACCGGAGCCGAGGTGGTGAGCCTCGGCGAGCTGCGCTACTCCAAGGCCAGCGCCCAGCCCATCCGCATCGTCCTCGCCGTGGCCGGCGACTCGTCGGCCCAGACCGTCGCCGACCTGGCGGACGGGATCAAGATCGCCACCGAGTATCCCGAGCTGACCCGCCGGTTCTTCGAGAAGCACGGCATCACCGCCGACATCCGCCTCTCCTACGGCGCCACCGAGGCCAAGGTGCCCGACATCGTGGACGCCGTGGTCGAGCTGACCGAGACGGGCCGGGCGCTACGGGCGGCCGGGCTGCGCATCATCGAGACGCTGCTGGTCTCCAACACCGAGCTGGTGGCCAACCCCGAGGCGGCCCAGGACGGTGAAAAGCGCCACGCCATGGGCCAGATCCTCACCCTCCTGCAGGGCGCCCTCGAGGCCCGCGACAAGGTGCTGGTGAAGCTGAACGTGTCAGCCGATCAGCTGGAGGCGGTCATCGGACTGCTGCCGGCCATGAAGTCTCCGACCGTCTCGGAGCTGTCGGGGGGCGGAGGCTTCGCGGTGGAGACGGTGGTGCCCAAAGAGGAGATCAACGTGCTCATCCCGGCCCTCAAGGACCGGGGCGCCAGCGACATCATCGAGCTGCCCATCTCCAAGATCGTCCACTGATGCCCCGGGGGGCGGTGGTGAGCTTCGACGACCAGCGCGGCCTGGGTGAGGTGGCCGATGCCGGAGGGCAGCGTTACCCGTTCCACTGCACGGCGATCGCCGACGGGACCCGCACCATCGCCGCCGGCACCCATGTCGACTTCGAGGTGGTGGCCGGCCACCTGGGTCGGTGGGAGGCGGCCGGCATCACTCCGGTGGGCGACGGGCCCCCTGCACCTGCACGAACGCCAGCCTGATCTGGGCCAGCCCGTCGCGCAGCGTCGCCTCCTCCTCGCCCAGCCGGCCCTCCAACCCCTCGACCAGCGCCGCCATGGCGTCCACGGCCAGGCGGGCGGCGTCGAGGTTCGGCGGGTCGTGCGACAGGTGCAGGGCGGCCAGCTCGAACAGCCCGTAGCAGTGGTTGCCGACGACCGCTTCGACCGGGGCGTCGGCCAGTTGCCGGCGCAGCTCCTCGAGGGGGTCCTCGCCGGACGGCGGCGGGGAGGCCGGGTCGGCGGAGCCCGGGGCCCGACCCGGTGGTTCGGAAGGGTCGGGGGACCCGCGGCCCACCGGCCGCTCGCCTCCAGGAGTCCAGAGACTGCTCATCACTGCTACCCTACGCGGCACAATCAGGAATGGAAGCGGGGCCGGCTGTCCATCACAGCCCCCACCCGCCCGTGCCGGTGACGGTTGCGAGGCGGGTTGTCGCCGGACGGCGGGCGCCTCGTTTTCAGCGCCCGCCGTTTCGCGTTCGGCGGGGTTCGACCAGGAGGTTCAGCGCATAGCAACTGCACCCATCACCAACGAGCCCAGGATCAACGAGAGGATCCGGGCCCGCGAGGTCCGTCTCGTCGATGCCGACGGCAAGCAGCTGGGCATCAAGCCGCTGCCGGAGGCCCTCCACATCGCCCGACAGGTCGACCTCGACCTGGTGGAGGTGGCCCCCCAGGCGGTACCGCCGGTCTGCCGCATCATGGACTACGGGAAGTTCAAGTTCGATACGGCTCAGCGGGCCAAGGAGTCCCGGCGCAAGGCCAGCAACGTCAGCATCAAGGAGATGAAGTACCGGCCCAAGATCGGGCCCGGTGACTTCGACACCAAGACCCGCCAGGTCGCCCGCTTCCTCGGAGACGGTCACAAGGTGAAGGTGACGATCATGTTCCGGGGTCGTGAGATGAGCCACCCCGAGCTCGGCAAGAAGATCCTCGACCGGGTCGCCGAGCAGGTTGGCGAGGTGGGCAAGGTGGAGCTGCTGCCCAAGCTGGACGGCCGCAACATGGTGATGGTGCTGGCCCCGGACCGCCGGGCCCAGCAGGCAGCAGCCAAGGACAAGGCGACGCCCGAGGGCGCGCCGGAGCCCGCGGTCGAGACCGCGAGCAGTGACGGGACGGAGGAGGCCTAGGTGCCGAAGATGAAGACAGATCGAGGGGCGGCCAAGCGGTTCAAGGTGACCGGCACCGGACGGATCCGCCGCCGTCACGCCTTCCGCAACCACCTGCTCGAGAAGAAGGGCGCCCGCAGGCTGCGCCGGCTGGGCCACGAAGCCGAGGTGAGCGGCGGGGACCTCCGCCAGGTCAAGCGCCTGCTGGGTCTCTAGCCGCTCAACGATCAGAGAGGAGGCCCCATGGCCAGGGTCAAGCGCGCCGTCCAGGGACGGAAGCATCGCCGGGCAGTTCTGGAGAAGGCCCAGGGCTACTACGGCAACAAGAGCCGCAGCTTCCGGGCGGCCAACGAGCAGGTCATGCACTCGTTGCAGTACGCCTATCGCGACCGGCGGGCCCGCAAGGGAGACTTCCGCCAGCTGTGGATACAACGGATCAACGCCGCCACCCGCCTCCACGGCGTGTCCTACAGCCGGTTCATCGCCGGGCTGCGGGCCGCCGGGGTGGAGGTGGATCGCAAGGTCCTCGCCGACCTGGCCGTCACCGACCCGGGCGCCTTCGCCCGACTGGTCGAGGTGGCCACCGCGGCGACCGGTGAGGACGCAGGGGAGCGCGCCAGCTGAGCCCCCCGCCCCTCCACTACCGCCACCACCGCGTCCAGCGGCTCCGCCGTCTGCTGGCCCGGAGGTCCGCCCGAGTGGCGGAGCGGGCGTTCGTCGCGGAGGGGCCCAAGCTGCTCGAGGAGGCCCTGGTGGCCGGGGCGGCGGTGGAGTCGGTGTACTGGTCGGCCGGGGCGCCACCGGCGCTCCTCGAACAGGCCGGCGAGGCAGGAGCCCAGCTCTACGAGGTCGAGGCGGCAACCATCGAGCGGGTCGCCGACTCGGTGAGCCCCCAACCGGTGCTGTCGGTGGTCGCCACCGTCGACCGGCCCCTCACCGCCCTGCAGTCGGCCCGACTGGTGGTGGTGCTTGCCGGCGTGGCCGACCCGGGCAACGCCGGAACCGCGGTGCGGGCCGCACTCGCCGCCGGAGCCGAGGGGGTCGTCTTCGCCGGCAGCACCGTCGACCCGTACAACCCCAAGACGGTGCGGTCTACGGCCGGCACCCTGTTCCGCCTGCCGATCGTCGTCTCCCCCGATGCGCCCGGAGTCCTCCACCAGCTGGGGGAGTGGGGGATGCGCCGCCTCGGAGCCGTGTCCACCGGGGGGCTCGACTACGCCGAGCGCGACCTGACCCAGCGCACCGCCCTGGTCCTCGGCAACGAGGCCCACGGCCTCGGCGCCGCCGTTCTGGCCGAGCTCGACGAGCTGGTGTCCATCCCGATGGCCGGCGGGGTCGAGTCGCTCAACGTCGGGGTGGCCGCCGCTGTCCTCTGCTTCGAGGCGTCCCGCCAGGCCAGGTGTCGCCAGCCCGTCGTCTCGGCGCGCCCGGAGGGCTGAGTGGACCCCCTCGATGGCCTGCCCGACGCCGTGCTGGTGCTCGACGCCGACCGCAAGGTCGTCGGGGCCAACCAGGCCGCCGCCGCCCTCACCGGCTACGGGAAGGCGGAGATGGCCGGCAGGGCCCTCCACGAGCTGCTGTCGCCCCACGACGACGACGGGCGGGCGCTGCTTGCCGACGGCTGGCCGCGGGCGGCCAACCTGCGCTCGGTGCGCGGGCTCCCCGAACAGGCGGTGACGGTGCGGCGCGCCGACGGGTCCGAGCTGCGCACCTTCGTCACCGGCTCGTACCGGCGCGACGCCGAGGGAGCCGTCGCCGGGGCGTCCCTCGTCCTGCGCGACGCCCACCGCCGCCGCCAGCTGGCGGAGGCCAGCGCCGAGGTCGTGTCCACCGTCAGCCACGAGCTGCGCTCGCCGCTCACGTCGGTGAAGGGCTACACGACCCTGTTGCTCAACCGGTGGGAGCGGATCGGCGACGACGACAAGCGCATGATGCTCGAGCAGATCCACCACGACGCCGACCGGGTCACCCGGCTCATCACCGAGCTGCTCGACATCAGCCGGATGGCCTCCGGAAGGCTGGTGCTCCGCCGCCAGATGGTGGACCTGCCCGAGCTGATCACCGGCGTGGTCGAGAAGCTCAAGATGGAGTACCCCGACATGACGGTGGACTTCGACTTCCCCCCCGGCATGCCCAAGGCCTACGCCGACCCCGACAAGCTCGTCCAGGTGGTCACCAACCTGGTGGAGAACGCCTGCAAGTACGCCTCGCCCGTCGGGCTACGCATCTCGGCCTCGGCCACCCCCGACGACATCGCCGTCTCGGTGGCCGACCGCGGCGAGGGCATCCCCGCCGAGGATCTGCCCAAGGTCTTCACCCGGTTCTTCCGCCGCAGCGAGGGACGGCCCACCGGCTCGGGCCTCGGCCTGTGGATCAGCCGCGGTCTGGTCGACGCCCACGGCGGAGAACTGGCGGTGTCGTCCGTCCCCGGGCAAGGCTCGGTGTTCAGCTTCACCCTGCCGCTTTCCGCCTTCGAGGACACCCACCCCAACCCGTGACCGACGAGCTCGCATCGACAGTGACCGACGCCATCGAGGCGATCCGGTCAGCCAGCAGCCTGGAGGCGCTGCGCCAGGCGGAGACGGCCGCGCTCGGGAAGCGGTCGCCCCTCGCCGCCCTGTCGCGCCAGCTGGGCTCGATGCCCGCCGAGCAGCGCAAGGACTCCGGCGCCCGCCTGCAGGAGGCCCGCAGCCGGGTCAGCGCCGAGCTCGACCGCCGCCGGGCCGAGCTGGAGATCGCCGAGCGCTCGCGTCGCCACGAGGCGGAACGGATGGACCTCACCGAGGTCATCGGGGAGTCGAGCCGGGGACACGTCCACCTGCTCAGCCAGACCCGCGACGAGCTGGAGGACGTATTCGTCGGCATGGGCTACCGGGTGGCCGAGGGGCCCGAGGTGGAGACCGACTGGTACAACTTCGAGGCCCTCAACATGCCTCCGGCCCACCCGGCCCGGGGCATGTGGGACACGCTGTATGTGAGGTGGGGAGAGCCCGAGTCCACCGTCATGCGGACCCACACCTCCCCGGTCCAGATCCGGGTGATGGAGGCCCAGTCGCCTCCCATCTACATCGTGGCCCCCGGCCGGGTTTACCGGCGCGACACCCCCGACGCCCGTCACCTCGCCACCTTCCATCAGATCGAAGGACTGGTGATCGACCGGGGGATCACCTTCGGCGACCTGGCCGGCACCATCGAGACCTTCACCGGCTCCTACTTCGGGCCCGGCATCCACTCGCGGCTGCGACCGTCGTACTTCCCGTTCACCGAGCCGTCGGCCGAGTTCGAGGTCACCTGCGCCATCTGCAAGGGCGACGGCTGCCGCACCTGCAGCGACACCGGATGGGTCGAGCTCGGCGGCTGCGGCATGGTGCATCCCAACGTCCTGCGCGCCGTCGGAATCGACCCCGAACAGTGGTCCGGTTTCGCCTTCGGTTTCGGTATCGACCGCTGCGCCCAGGTCCGCCACGAGATAGCCGACATGCGGGTGTTCCTGGACAACGACATCCGCCTCCTGTCCCAGTTCTGAGGTAGCGATGCGCGTCCCGCTCTCCTGGCTCCGCGACTTCGCGCCGATCGAGGTTCCCCCCGAAGAGGTCGCCGCCACCCTCGACCGTCTCGGCCTGGTCGTCGAGGCCATCGACCGGGTGGGCCAGGGTCTCGAAGGCGTGGTGGTGGCCCGGGTGTCGGAGATCTCCTCCATCCCGGGCGCCGACCGCATCCGCCGGGTGGTGGTGGACGCGGGGGACGCCGATCCGGTCGAGGTCGTGTGTGGGGCCTGGAACTTCAACGAGGGTGACGTGGTGGCCTTGGCCACCGTGGGCACCGTCCTGCCCGGAGCCCCCGGGCCCATCACCCGGCGCAAGATGAAAGGGGCCGTCTCCAACGGCATGCTGTGCTCGGGCGCCGAGCTGGGGCTATCCGAGGACCATGCCGGCATCCTCGTGCTCCCGTCCGGCCTCGAGCTGGGGGCCCGGTTCACCGACGCCATGGGCATCACCGCCGACGTGGTGTTCGACCTCGACATCACCCCCAACCGACCCGACGCCATGAGCATCGTCGGGGTCGCCCGCGACCTCGCCGCCGCGCTGCGCGTTCCTTTCGACCGGGCCGGGCCGGCGCTCGACGAGTCCGGGCCCGACGCGACCTCGGTGGCGACCATCCGGCTGGAGGCGGGCGAGCTGTGCCCCCGCTTCGCCGCTCGGGTCATGACCGACGTCGTCGTCTCCGATGCCCCCGACGTCGTCGCCCGCCGCCTCACCCTGGCCGGCATGCGCCCCATCAACTCCGTCGTGGACGCCTCGAACTACGTGATGCTCGAGCTCGGTCAGCCCAGCCACCCCTACGACCTCGACCGGCTGCCTGGTGGTGGCCTCCTCGTCCGGCCGGCGCGACCGGCAGAGATCCTCGTCACCTTGGACGGCGTCGAGCGGCGCCTGGGCGACGGTCCCCATCCGGACTGCCTGATCTGCGACCTCGAAGGCAACCCCGTCGGCATCGCCGGGGTCATGGGAGGCGCGTCGTCGGAGATCTCAGAGTCGACCACCCGGGTCCTGCTCGAGGTCGCCTACTTCGACCCGATGGCCGTGGCCCGGACCTCGAAACGGCTGGGACTGCGGACGGAGGCCTCGGCCCGCTTCGAGCGGGGCTGCGACCCGGAAGCCCTCGAGCTGGCCGCCGCCCGGGTATGCGCCCTGACCGCCGCCGCCGGCGCCCGGGTAAGCGCCGGCGCCATCGTCGAAGGCGGCGTTCCCCCGAGGCGACGGATCCGGGTGCGGCCGGCCCGGGTCAACCGCCTCCTCGGCACGTCCCTGGCGCCGCCGGCGGTCACCGAGTACCTCGAGCCGTTGGGCTTCACCATCCAGGCCGAAGAGCCCGACGCCGTCGAGGTGGAGGTGCCCAGCTGGCGCCCCGACGTGTCAGAGGAGATCGACCTGGTCGAGGAGGTGGCCCGCCACCACGGTTACTCGCGCATCGAGCGCACGGTGCCCCTCACCCCCCAGGTGGGCTCCCTCACCACCTACCAGCGCGAGCGGCGGCGGCTGCGCGAGGTGATGGCCGGGGCCGGCCTCACCGAGGTCTGGACGCCCTCGATGCTGCCGGAGGGAGACCACGCCCTCGTCGGCCTCGACCCCGCCCACCTGGAGATCGAAAACCCGCTGTCGCGGGACGAGACGGTCCTGCGCCGCACCATGCTGCCGGGCATCCTGCGGGCCCTGCGCTACAACGCCGGTCACCGCAACGTCGGCCTGCGGGTCTTCGAAGTGGGACACGTCTTCCCCCCACCCGCACCCGGGCAGCGGCTGCCCGACGAACGAGAGCTCCTGTCGGCGGCGCTGTGGGCGGACGGCGACGACGCCGCCGCCGCCGTGCGCCTCTGGAGAACCGTGGCCGACGCCCTGAGGCTCGACTCTCCCGCCCTGGTCGCCTCGACGAGCGCCGGACTCCACCCCGCCCGTTGCGCCCAGGCGAGAGTGGCCGGCGAGCCGGTCGGCCACGTCGGGGAGGTCGACCCCTCCGTCGTCGCCGCCTTCGGGGTCGAAGGACGGGTCGGATGGCTGGAGCTCGACCTCGGGCTGCTGGCCGACGCCCCCCGCCACCCCGGCTCGGCCCAGCCGGTCAGCGTCTACCCCTCGAGCGACATCGACCTCGCCTTCGCCGTCGACGAAGGGGTGCCGGCGGCGACCGTCGAGGCGACGCTGCGCGACGCCGCCGGCGAGCTCCTCTCCGGGCTGTGGCTGTTCGACGTGTACCGCGACGCGACGGTCGTGGGGGAGGGGCGGCGGAGCCTGGCCTGGCGGCTGCGGTTCGTCGCCCTCGACCGCACCCTCACCGACGACGAGGTCGCCGAAATCCGACGTCGCTGCATCGAGGCGGTCGAGTCGAACCACCCGGCCGCCCTGCGGGGCTGACCCGGTCGGCCGACCCCGCTGGCCCCTTTACCCGGTGCATCAATATGCATGGTCGTGTATGCTGCTCAGATGGACGTCGCCATCATCGGGGCCTCGGGATACACCGGCGCCGAGCTGCTCCGGCTCTGCGCCGACCACCCTTCGCTGAAGGTCGGCCTGGCCACGGCCGACAGCCAGGCCGGCACCCGAGCGGCGGACCTGTATCCCAGCCTGGCCGGCGCCTACCCGCAGCTGGTGTTCGGCGAGGTCGATCCCGACGGCCTGGACGGCTTCGACCTGGTGTTCCTGGCCATGCCCCACGGCCAGTCGCAGGCTCTGGTGCCCCAGCTGAAGGGCAGGGTCGGCCACATCGTCGACCTGGCTGCTGACTTCCGGCTGCGTGACCCGGCCCTTTACCCGCAGTGGTACGGCTCGCCTCATGCCTGCCCGGAGCTCCTGGCCGACTTCGTCTACGGCCTTCCCGAGCTCGATCGCCAGCCGATCCTGGGGGCGGCCCTGATCGCCGCGCCCGGTTGCTACGTGACCGCGGCGACCCTGGCGCTGGCGCCGCTGGTCCGTCATTCCGTCATCGGGGCCACCGGCGTGGTCGTGGACGCGGCCAGCGGGGTGTCGGGCGCCGGAAGAAGCCTGCGCCACGACACGCACTTCGCCACCGCCAACGAGGATTTCGCCGCCTACGGACTGCTCAACCACCGCCACACCCCCGAGATCGAACAGGCGACGGGGGCTCAGGTGATCTTCACGCCTCACCTGGCCCCGATGACCCGGGGCATCCTGGCCACCTGCTACGCCCGCCCGACCGCGACGACATCCACCGAAGAACTGATCGACCTGCTCCGGTCGGCCTACGCCGGCGAGCCGTTCGTGGTCGTGACCGACGGCCCGCCGTCGACCAAGTCGACCTACGGGTCGAACTGCGCCCAGCTCACCGCCCGCTACGACCCGAGAACCGGATGGGTGCTGGTCATCTGCGCCCTCGACAACCTGGTGAAGGGGGCCTCAGGTCAGGCCCTGCAGTGCGCCAACCTGGCGCTGGGGTTGCCGGAGACGGCCGGGCTTCCGACCGTCGGCGTCTATCCGTGAGCGTCACCGCCCCCGCCGGCTTCCGCGCCTCGGGGGTCGCGTGCGGCATCAAGGCCGGGCCGCGGGCCGACCTGGCCCTGGTGGCCACCGAGGACGGCCGGGCGGTGCCCGCCGCCGCCGTGTTCACCACCAACAAGGCCACGGCGGCGCCGGTGCAGGTCAGCCGGGCCCACCTGCATCGCTCGGGGGGCCGGGCCGCGGCCGTGGTCCTCTCCAGCGGCAACGCCAACGCCGCCACCGGGGAGGTCGGGCGGCGCGACGCCACCCGCATGGCCGAGCTGGCCGCCGAGGGCGTCGGCTGCGCCACCGACGAGGTCCTCGTCTGCTCCACCGGCCTCATCGGCTACTACCTGCCGATGCCCTGCCTCGAGAAGGGCGTGCCCGCCGCGGTAGCCGACCTGGCCGGCGGGGAGGAGGCGTCTCTCGCCGCCGCCCGGGCCATCATGACGACCGACACCCGGGCCAAGCTGACCCTCGTCGACCGGGGCGGATTCCGGGTCGGGGGCATCGCCAAGGGAGCAGCCATGCTCGCCCCGGACATGGCCACCATGCTCGCCGTGCTCACCACCGACGCGTCCGCCGAGCCCGAGGCCCTGCAACGCCTGTTGCGCCAAGCGGTTTCCGTCTCGTTCAACCGGCTGATCGTCGACGGGTGCACCTCCACCAACGACACCGTCGCCGTCCTGGCGTCGGGCCGGGCCGGCCGGGTTGATGAGGACTCTCTGCTCCAGTCGCTGACCGAGGCCTGCCACGACCTGGCCGAGCAGATGGCGGCCGACGCCGAAGGCATCACCCGGACGGCGGTCATCCGGGTCAGCGGAGCAACCAGCGACCACCACGCCCTCGTCGCCGCCCGGCGGGTGGCCGAGAGCCAGCTGGTGCAGTGCTCACTGCACGGATCCGATCCCTACTGGGGCCGGATCGTCAGCGAGCTCGGAGCGGCGGGGGTCGACTTCGACCCCGACCGGGTGTCGGTCGCCTACGGCGGGGTGACCGTGTGCCGGGCCGGGGTCGCCGCCGAGCACGACTCCGACGCCGTGGCCCGCCACATGTCGGCGCCCCGGGTCGAGATCTCGGCCGATCTGGGGCTGGGATCAGGAACGGCGGCGGTGCTGACCACCGACCTGTCGCCGGAGTACATCGCCGAGAACCAGGGCACGTCGTGAGACCCGTGAGCGAGCTGGGCGCCCCGGCCAAGGCGGCGATCCTCGCTGAGGCCCTCCCGTACATCCGCCGCTTCTGGGGGCGGGTCGTTGTAGTCAAGTACGGCGGCAACGCCATGGAGGACCCGGAATCGGTGTCCGTCTTCGCCCAGGACATCGTCCTCATGCGATCGGTCGGGATGCGGCCGGTCGTCGTGCATGGAGGCGGACCTCAGATCGGGGCCCTCATGGAGCGCCTCGGCAAGGTCCCGGAGTTCCGTGACGGGCTGCGGGTCACCGACGCCGAGACCCTCGACATCGCCCGGATGGTGCTGGTCGGCAAGGTCAACCGCGAGATCGTCGGCGCCATCAACTTCCACGCCCCGATCGCGGTGGGACTGTCCGGGGAGGACGCCGGTCTCATCCGGGCCACGCCCCGGTCGGAGGATCTCGGCTTCGTCGGCGACGTGTCCGACGTCGATCCGACCATCGTGCAACGGCTGCTCAGCCAGGAGCTCATCCCGGTGATCGCCACCATCGGATCGGACCCGGACGGCCAGTCCTACAACATCAACGCCGACACCGCGGCCGGGGCCGTGGCCGCGGCCCTGGGAGCGGAGAAGCTCGTCTACCTAACCAACGTCCCCGGGCTCCTCAAGGACGTCGACGATCCGGCGAGCCTCATCAGCTCCACGTCGGTCGGGGAGCTGCGCTCCATGCTTGACGCCGGCGTGCTCGGCTCCGGGATGCTTCCCAAGGTCGCCTCCTGCATCTCCGCCGTGGAGGCCGGGGTGGGCCAGGCCCACATCCTCGACGGGCGGGTGCCTCACGCCCTGCTGCTGGAGTTCTTCACCGACGAGGGAGTCGGAACCATGGTGAGCCCGTGAGCGAAGGAGGCCACATGACCGCCACCGAGCCGGTCGGCTCGCTGATGCAGAACTACGCGGCTCCGGGCGTCACCTTCGTCCGTGGCCAGGGAACCGAGCTCTGGGACAACCGCGGCCGGCGCTATCTCGACTTTCTCACCGGGTTGGCGGTGTGCTCGCTCGGACACTCCCATCCGGTCGTGGCCGAGGCCATCGCCGAGCAGGCCCGGACCCTGGTCCACGTGTCCAACCTGTTCGGCAACGAGCTGGCCCCCCGCCTGGCCGGCGTCCTGGATCTGCTGGTGGGGGACGGGACACCCCTGGGAGGAAGGGTCTTCTTCGCCAACTCGGGGGCCGAGGCGAACGAGTGCGCCATCAAGCTCGCCCGCAAGTGGGCCGGACCCGGTCGCCACGTCGTCGTCAGCGCCTACGGGTCGTTCCACGGGCGCACCCTGGCCACGCTGCACGCCACCGGGCAGCCGAGCAAGCACGAGCCCTTCCAGCCGCTGCCGGAGGGCTTCCGCCACGTCGCCTGGTCCGAGGTCGACGCCCTCGAGGCCTGCCTCGACCCGTCGGTGGCCGCGGTGCTGCTCGAGCCGGTGCAGGGCGAAGGTGGCGTCAACCCGGCCGCACCCGGCTTTCTCGCCGAGGTCCGCCGTATCTGCGACGAGCGGGGGATCCTCATGATCATGGACGAGGTGCAGGCTGGCCTCGGCCGAACGGGCCGCTGGTTCGGCTTCCAGCACGACGGGGTGGTGCCCGACATCGTGACGATGGCCAAGGCCCTCGGCAACGGGTTCCCTATTGGGGCGTGCTGGGCCAAGCCGGACGTGGCCGATGCTTTCGTGCCGGGCGATCACGGCAGCACGTTCGGGGGCCAGCCGTTGGCGGCGGCGGCGGCGGCGGCGACCCTCCGGGTGATGCGCCAGGAGGACGTGCCCGCCTTGGCCACCAGCAAGGGCGAGGCGCTGGCCCGCGCTCTGGGCGCCCTGCGGGGCGTGAAGGAGGTCCGCGGCCGGGGCCTGCTCCTCGCCGCCGAGCTGGAGTCCGAGCAGGCCAAGGCCGTCGCGGCCGAAGCCCTCGAGCGCGGCCTGGTGGTCAACGCCGTCACGTCGACGGCCCTGCGCTTCGCGCCGCCGCTTCTCGTGAGCGACGAGGAGATCTCCGAGGCCCTGGCCATCCTCCAGGCCTCGCTCGACGCCGTCACCGCCCGGGAGGACGGGTGACCCGCCACTTCCTCGACGTCGACGACCTTTCGGCCCAGGAGCTCGAGGTCGTTCTCGACCTGGCCGAGGACAAGCCGCCGCCCGTCCTGGCCGGCCGGGGCGTCGCCCTCATCTTCGAGCACCCCTCCAACCGGACCCGCAACGCCACCGAGATGGCGGTGGTGCAGCTCGGCGGTCATCCGGTGACCATCAGCGGATCGGAGGTGGGCCTGGACAGGCGCGAGCCGGCCGAGGACGTCGCCCGGGTGCTGGCCGGGTACCACGCGGTGATCTGCGCCCGGGTGGCCCGCCACCCGACCCTCGAGCGGATGGCCGCCGCCATCGACCGGGCCGGGCAGGCGGTTCCGGTGGTCAACCTCCTGTCGGATCTGGCCCACCCGTGCCAGGCCCTGGCCGACCTGTTGACCATCCGGCAGTGCCTCGGCACCACCCGCGACGTCACCATCGCCTACGTGGGCGACGGCAACAACGTCTGCCGCTCCCTGACCAAGGCGGCGGCGCTGGCCGGCGCCCGCTGCCGGGTCGCCTCCCCGGCCGGCCACACCCTCTCGGACGCCGACCTCGACGCCGTCCGCGCCCTGGGCGGGGACCTGGTGCTGACCGACCAGCCCGCCCAAGCGGTGAAGGGAGCGGACGTCGTCTACACCGACGTGTGGACCTCGATGGGCCAGGAGGAGGAGCAGCAGGCCCGACGTGACGCCTTCGCCGGCTACACCGTCGATCGTCACCTGTTGGCCGGAGCCGGCCCCGACGCCATAGTCCTGCACTGCCTGCCCGCCCACCGGGGCGAGGAGATCGCCGCCGACGTCGTCGACGGGCCCCGGAGCCGGGTCTGGCAGCAGGCCACCAACCGGATGCACGCCGCCCGGGGCCTGTTGGCCTGGCTGATGCAGGACGGGCCCCGGTGAGAGCGGCCAAGAACCAGCGCCAGCACCGGATCTCGCGGATCCTCGAACACCGGGCGGTCACGAGCCAGGCCGAGCTGGTCGACATCCTGGCGGCCGAAGGGGTCGTCGCCACCCAGGCCACCGTGTCGCGGGACCTCGACGAGCTCGGGGCGGTGAAGGTCAGGGTGCCGGGCGGCGAGACGGTCTATGCCATCCCCGAGGTGGCCAAGGACCGGGTGGCCCCCGACGACCATCTGAAGCGGGTCCTGGGCGACTGGGTGGTCGAGGTCGGCCACTCCGCCAACCTGGTGGTGCTGCGAACGCCGCCCGGCTCGGCCCACGTCGTCGGCTCGGCCCTCGACCGGTCGGGACTGGGCGGTGTCGTCGGCACCGTGGCCGGCGACGACACCGTGCTGGTCGTGGCGGCCGAATCGCTCGGAGGAGGCCGGCTCGCCGAGCAGCTCTCGTCCCTGGCCGGCCTGAAGGATTGACCACACCCACCCTGTCCCGACCGACGACCACGCCGGCGGGCGCCAACATCGACTAGGAGCTTCCGTGCCGAAGAGGGTCGTTCTCGCCTACAGCGGCGGTCTGGACACGTCCGTGGCCGTGCGCTGGCTCATGGAGGAGATGGGCGTCGAGGTGATCGCGGTAGCCGTCGACGTCGGGCAGGGTGGTGACTTCGAAGCCATCCGCCAGCGGGCCCTGGCGGCCGGAGCCGCCGAGGCGGTGGTGGTCGACGCCAAACAGGAGTACGCCCGCGACTTCGTCGTTCCGGCCCTGCGGGCCAACGCCAAGTACGAGGGGAAGTACCCGCTGGTGTCGGCCCTGTCGCGCCCGCTGATCGTGAAGCACCTGGTGGCCGCCGCCCGCCAGCACGGGGCCGACGCCGTCTCCCACGGCTGCACGGGCAAGGGCAACGACCAGGTCCGCTTCGAGGTTTCCACCCGGGCGCTGGCCCCCGACCTCGAGGTCATCGCCCCGGTCCGCACCTGGGGGCTCACCCGTGAGCAGTCGATCGAATACGCCCAGCAGCACGGGATACCGATCACCGTCACCAAGAAGAGCCCGTACTCCATCGACCAGAACCTGTGGGGCCGCACCATCGAGTGCGGCATCCTCGAGGACCCCTGGGCTCAGCCGCCCGAAGAGGTCTTCGAGCTGACCACCCCCACGGCGTCGGACCCCGTCGAAGTGGTCATCCGCTTCGAGCAGGGCGTTCCGGTGGCTCTGGACGACAAGCCGCTGCCCCTCGACCAGCTGATCGGGGAGGTGACGAGAATCGTCGGCGGGTACGGGTGGGGCCGCCTCGACATGGTCGAGAACCGCCGGGTAGGGATCAAGAGCCGCGAGGTGTACGAGTGCCCCGGATCCCTCGCCCTCCTCATGGCCCACGCCGACCTCGAGGACCTGACCCTCGAGCGAGACCTCGCCCACGAAAAGTCCCGCCTCGAGCCGCGCTACGCCGAGCTGGTCTACGACGGGCTGTGGTACTCGCCGCTCAAGCAGGCCCTCGACGCCTTCGTCGAGAAGAGCCAGGAGTTCGTCACCGGCGAGGTGAGACTGCGCTGCGAGATGCCCGGCCGCTGCTTCGTCGCCGGGCGCCGCAGCGAGGTCGGGCTCTACGACTACTCGCTCGCCACCTACGAGGCGGCCGACGCTTTCCGCCACGCCGACGCCGACGGCTTCGTGCGCCTTTGGGGCCTCGGGGTGGAGACGTGGGCCGCCCGCCAGGCGCGGAGGAATCCGTAGGGTGGCCGACGACACGGCGGGCCGACTGCGCACGCTCTGGGGCGAGGGGCGCTTCGGCGACCAGCTGCCGGCCGACGCCCTGGTCGCCTTCACCGAGAGCCTCTCGTTCGACCGGCGGCTGGCCGGCGACGACCTGACCGCGTCGCGAGCCCACGTGCGCGGCCTCGCCCGCGCCGGCGTCCTGACCAACGAGGAGCTCGACGTGCTCCTCGCCGCCCTCGACCGGGTCGGCCAGGAGCTGGCCGACGGCACGTTCGCCTTCGCCGCCACTGACGAGGACATCCACACGGCGGTGGAGCGGCGGGTCACCGAGCTGGTCGGTTCCGTCGGCGCCAAGCTTCATACCGGGCGGAGTCGCAACGATCAGGTGGCCACCGACCTGCGCCTGTACACCAGGCGCGAGCTGACCGCCATGGCCCGACGGGTGCTCGCCCTCCAGGAGGTGCTGGGCCGCCGAGCCGAGGAGGCGGAGGACGCCTACCTACCCGGCTACACCCACATGCAGCGGGCCCAGCCGGTGCTGCTCGCCCACCATCTCCTGGCCCACGGCTGGGCGCTGGCGCGCGACGTCGACCGGCTGTGCGCCACCGTGGCCCGGCTCGACGTGAGCCCCCTCGGGGCCGGGGCCCTCGCCGGCTCGTCGCTGGCGCTCGACCCTGACGGCGTGGCCAGCGACCTCGGGTTCTCCTCGCGTTTCGAGAACTCCCTCGACGCCGTCAGCGATCGCGACTTCGTCGCCGAGGCGTTGTTCGACCTGACCCTCCTCGCCGTGCACCTGTCGCGTATCGGCGAGGAGATCGTGCTGTGGTCGACCGAGGAGTTCGGGTTCCTGCAGCTCGACGACGCCTACGCCACCGGCAGCTCGATGCTCCCCCAGAAGAAGAACCCCGACGTCGCCGAGCTGGCCCGGGGCAAGGCCGGCCGGCTGATCGGCAACCTCACCGGCCTGTTGGCGGTCCTCAAGGGCCTGCCCCTCGCCTACAACCGTGACCTGCAGGAGGACAAGGAGCCGCTGTTCGACGGCATCGACCAGGTGGGGCGGGCCATCGAGGCCATCACCGGGCTCATCTCCACCGCCACCTTCGACCTGGGCCGCATGAGGGTGGCGGCCGACACCGAGTCGAGCGCGGCGGTCGACCTGGCCGAGTGGCTGGTCGGCCGGGGGACGCCGTTCCGCGAGGCCCACTCCATCGTGGGCGCCCTGGTGCGGGCGTCGGTGGAGCGCCGGGTGCCGCTGGCCGAGCTGGTGGAGGCCCACCCGGCCCTCGGCACCGAGGCCCTCGTCCTCCTCGAGCCGGGCACGGCCGTGGCCCGGCGCACCACCCCGGGAGGAGCCGGGCCGGCCCCGGTCGCCGACCAGCTGGTCAGGTTCCGCCAGCGCCTGTCGGTCGACTCCGCCCGCCTGCCCGACTGACCCCGCGGCATGCCGCCCCGGCGCCCCCGGCCGCTGCCCCGTTCCTTCTACCGGCGTGACTCACTGGTGGTCGGGCCCGAGCTGCTCAACAAAGTGCTGGCATCGGGGGCCGTGCGGGGCCGGATCGTCGAGGTGGAGGCCTACCGGGGCGGCGAAGACCCGGCCTCCCACGCCTACCGGGGCCCGACCGCCCGCAACCGCACCATGTTCGGGCCGCCCGGGCACCTCTACGTGTACTTCACCTACGGAATGCACTGGTGCGCCAACGCCGTGTGCATGCCCGAGGGGGTGGCCCAGGCCGTGCTGCTGCGGGCCCTCGCCCCCCTGGAGGGGCTGGCAGAGATGCGGGCGGCCCGCCCCGCCGCCCGCTCGGAACGCGACCTGTGCCGGGGCCCGGCCCGCCTCTGCCAGGCCCTGGGCATCGACCGCCGCCACGACGGGGCCGACCTGGTCACCGCCGACCGCGGGGTCACGGTCCTCGACGACGGCACCCCTCCGCCCGAGGCTCCGGCGGCAGGGCCCCGGGTGGGGATCAACGTGGCGGCCGAGGTTGCCTGGCGGTGGTGGGTGCCCGACGACCCCCACGTGTCGGCCCACCGCTCCGGCGCTCGGCGTAGGCGGCCGGCGGGGGCCCGCGACCCCGCTTGACGGCCGCCGGGGCCGTGGTAAGGTTTCTCTCCGCCCTGGCGGCGCCTTGTGCGCACCCGGGGCACACCCGAGGCTTCGGCCCCCCGGCAGCTTTGCCGTGGTGTCCGGAGCCCGGCGGTGGTTCCGACGACGGCCTCTTGGGGTCGGCGTTTCCCACCGAGCAGCTCCTTGACAACGGAA
>Ga0209810_1000346_pt1 | contig 110885 bp, 94 predicted proteins | sample Coa_R1_7_FD_187159 | JGI IMG/M metagenome (GOLD analysis project Ga0209810, IMG submission 187159) | Surface soil microbial communities from Centralia Pennsylvania, which are recovering from an underground coalmine fire - Coalmine... | ecosystem: Environmental > Terrestrial > Soil >...
ATGCTCCCCTTCCCTCCTGTTGCCCACACGGCTCAACAGCGGCCTCCAGTTCCTGGCGGCAGGCATCGGGGATCACCCATTCCCACAGGCCCAATGAGCCGCGTGCAGCGACTGGCGTGAGCAGACGATAGACGACGGCGAAGTGCCAGGCAAAGCGACCATCGTCGTAATTGGAGGTACGACGAGGATGCGTGTAAATTGCTATCATAGCCCCATAGAGTGGCTTCATAGGCTGATCGAGCATCGAGCATCAGAAGCAAGAGCGTATTGATGAAATGCATAAAAGATAGGTTAAAACCGCTTTTGTGACGCTTCTGCGTGGTTTCATCCGTCAACGGTGAGAACATTCGTGCCTTGTGAGAGATTTTTGCACGTATCCTGAGCTTACCTCATGCTGAGGCACACCACCAGAAAGCGTTGATGCACATCAATACCTGCGCACCGTTGATAGAGGACCTGCATACTCACTGCTCCTTTCTCTTGAAGTCACGTCGATGCGGCATCCTCCCAGGGGGTGTCTGTTTGTGTTCAGTGTCTTCTTCGTGTTCTCATACTCAGTCTTGCACTGGTGAGGCGACAGGGAGTGGTTCGTCCAGACACCTCAGTACAGTTTCAAAAGCACGCTCTGAGGCGGTATACTGTTGGTCGTCTTCTCTCCGGGAGGAGCCACCTTCGAGGATACTCTTTTTCATCGGGAGTGGTGCGCCTACGGCGCATGATGTTTCAACTCTCGGCATGGTGTCCTTCCAAAGCTTTGCTGTGATAGAATTTTACACGTATCCTGGGCCTAGCTCAGGCACGGAAATCAGCCCGTCGGCGCGGCTACCAGATCACCACCACGGATCGCCTGGTCGCGGCACTGGCTCTAGCTGGTCTCTCGATCACGGAGACAGAGCGTGGGTATGACTGGCAGATGGATGATCTGCAAGGGCATGCTCCCTCAGCCATCTCTGCCGTGGCCGATGCCCTCTCCACGCTCCGACAGCTTCGAGACGAGGAGACATCTCTGGCAACCAGAAGCACGATGGCCCCGACAGACGCACGCAGCGTAGCGTACAAGCTAGGACAACTCCAGGCGCAGTTGATTCAGCTCTCATGTCTTCATGACGATGATGACGATCTTTTGCCTGTTTATCAGCAGTGTACTGCTCAGTTTGCCGACGAGGTGCTCCATGATCTGTACCAGGTGATTCACGGGGTACCACCACAGCCATCACCCACCTCACAAGCGGCATACAGAAACCACACCTATTCTGCACAACAAAACAGAAACTACACATATTCTGCACAACAAAGGAGAAGAAACCCATGAGAAACCTGTGGTATACGCTTTCGATAACCTCAACAGCTTTTCTCGCTGGTATCGGGATTGGCGCATATAGTGGAATCTCGATGACAGCCTTGAATGTGTTGCTGTATGGCACTTTGGTATGGTTCATCACGTCTTTAGCTATCTACCTGTGGGTGACAAGAAGACGCCACAACGAAAGGGCAGGCAGATGAAGCGTGAGACGATACGGACACAAGGGACTGCCTTGTCTGCTGCTGATTTTGATGCGCTCTATGAGCGGTATCAACCGGCTATACGGGGCTATCTCTTTCGCCTCCTTGGTGATGAGATGCTGGCTGATGATGTGACGCAAGAGGTGTTTGTGCGGGCCTGGCAGGCGCTCGTTCAACGACAGGTCTTTCTTCCTGCTTGTGAGCAGGCGCGTCGCTATCTCTATCGAATCGCGACGCATGCGGCCTGTGACGTGTTTCGCCGTCGCCGCCTGGTTTACTGGTGTTCTTTGGATGAGATGGATGAGGTCTCCAGTGGGATGGATGCTGACCCACAGAGCAAGTACGATGGGCCAGCAGAGGACATGTCGCTGACCTTCCAGCGGATGTCGGCGCAGTATCGGGGGGCTGTCCTCCTCTTTCTGGAAGGGTACAGCCATCAAGAGATTGCGCACACGCTGGGTATTGCCCCTCAAGGGGTGAAGATGTTGCTCTCACGGGCACGTCGTCGGTTTCGCCAGCTCTATGAAGCTGATAGGAGGTCTGCATGCACACAGGCTCATTCAAACTCTACCGTAAAACAGCATGCTCGCGTTTCCGCCAACTGACAGAAATGGATTACCAACGCTATGGAGGCGTAATCCAGACACGCGAAGGGCCAGCCACTTTCCAGGTAGGCGACTACCTGGGTCAGGACCGCTATGGGCAATTTCCTGTCCGGCGCGTCAAGGTAGAACGCGATTACCGCCGAGTCAGTGCCGTCGATACCGACGGCTGGGCCGACTATCAGCCATGTGATTATCGGCTCGCGGCACGGCTGTCCGAGCCGCTGACGCTTCCTAACGGTCAACATGGAGAAGTCGGGGATTACCTGGTGCGAGGGCGTGATCATCAGGAGTGGATTGTCGCCGGTGATCTCTTTGAGTCAACGTATCAGCCATTATCAATGTCTCATGAGCTATGTTCCAATAGCTCAGGACAGGAGGGAAGGGGAGCATGAGCATCTTCAAAGCTCTCGTCCATTGGCTTGTCCCCATCGATTCGGCACGGTTTCCTGATGAACGGGAGGAGACGCCGGAGGAACGAGCGCTGGTGTCGGCCTGCTGGGAGCAGATTCGCGGGGCGCTCATCGATGCGGTCGGGACAGATCGCTGTCGTCTCTGGGCCGTGAAAGGCCGTCTGAATACCTTTCACTGCTGGATGGAAGAGGGCAACGATGTCATCATCCGCCTGGAGCATGGCTGTTGCTACGTCGAGGCCATCATACCCAATGCTTACAAGCAAAAACGACAAGGGGCAAGACGATGAGCGGGAAAAAAGAACCGCTCGAACAGGGAGGCAGGAGACGATGAGCCGGTCAAGCACGATCACCTGTACGGATATGTTTTGCGGCGCAGGTGGCAGTACGACCGGTGCTGTCCAGGCAGGGGCGGAGGTGCTCCTGGCGATCAATCACTGGCCGCGTGCAATTGAAACCCATGCCACCAATTATCCACAGACGGATCATGTCCTGGCTGACATCAGCCAGGCGGATCCGCGCCGCTATCCCGCGACAACGATTCTGCTGGCCAGCCCTGAATGTACCAACCATAGCCTTGCCAAAGGTAAGCGACGGAAGGGATTGGGTCAGCAGACACTCTGGAGTCCGGCAGCACCGGTTGATCCGGCGGAAGAGCGGTCACGATGTACCATGTGGGATCCTCTTCGCTTTGCCGAATACCACCAGTATCAGATCGTGATTCTAGAAAATGTGGTGGACGCGCGCTCCTGGCGGTTGTGGGATGCCTGGCTTGCTGCGTGGCAGTCGTTGGAATATGCCTGGCAGATCGTGTACTTCAACTCCATGTTTGCGCAGCCGACGCCCCAGAGTCGGGATCGCATGTACTGTGTGTTCTATAAGCGCAACAACCGGAAGCCGAATCTCACGTTCACGCCAACGGCCTTTTGCCCTTCGTGCGGGAAAGATCAGCAGGCCGTACAGAGTTGGAAGAATCCGGCGCGTCCCTGGGGAAAATATGGGCGCGTCGGCCAGTATGTGTATCGGTGCCCTGTCTGTGCTGGGGAAATTGTTCCTTACCATTGCACAGCGGCCAGCGCGATAGACTGGGAGCTGCCAGTCCAACGAATCAAGGATCGTCGCAAGCCACTGCAAGCCAGCACCTTGCGGCGCATTGCGCAAGGCCTCCGGCGTTATCAAGAAGCCCAGCAGAAGGTGCAAGAGAAGGCGCACGTGTCTGCGTGGACAGCGCAGGTACCGTTGCTGATGACGTTGCGTCATGGCGAACTGCTCTCTCCACTGGCCTGGCTCATGAGCTACTATCGGACAGGGACATTAGCTCCGGTGACAGAGCCTGTTGGGACCATTACGACCGTTGAACGCTACGCACTCCTGACGGCGCAGGCTCTGCACATCCTTCCGATAGAGGAATGCGGCTTGAGAATGCTGGAGCCTCATGAGCTCCAGGCGATGATGGCGTTTCCTGCATCCTACCGCCTCACCGGTAACAGGCATGAGCGGGTTCGCCAGCTTGGGAATGCGGTGACGCCACCGGTCATGCGCATGCTCATGGAGCGTTGTCTGGCGGCACTGGCATAAAACAGGAAATTCGAGATGGTGTTGACGAAAAGAGAGGGGTAAGATGGATTCTCTCGTACCTATCGTAGCAATAGGTGTGTGTGCGTTCGCCGTTGTGCTTGTCATCGGGAGCCTCTGGCTCTTCATCTGGACACGCAGGATTCCCCGACGGGCCTTGCGGAAGACGGCTCGTGCATGTGGTGTCTCGGAGGCGTACCTGCATGTTGCCATAACGAACAATGATGATTGGTTGGCAGGCCGAATAACGCCGGATGAGTGGGAACGCCGGGCGATGAAGATTGCCTACCAATTTCCGCAGGATAGTGGAATCCGGGCGCACCTGCGCGAACAAGAAGGACTATGTGAATAACGGCTGCTTTGCCTCGAACAGACAGGAAGGAATCGGTGATCTGGGTGATGGTCTGGTGAGTTCGCTTTTGCTTGATGCAGTCAGGACACACCAGGCCATCACCAGTGCGAGCAGAGAATCTGGTGGAGAAGAGTCATGAGCATACCTTGTAACAATCCTCGTTGCCCCAATACCATTGAGCAGGCTGGCCCTGGGCGGAAGAAGCTCTATTGTTCAGAGTCCTGCAAACAGAAAATGAAGAGGGCAAGAGCAGAGCAAAAACGTGTCAGTGAACAGCGTCTCCAGATGACACGAAATAGACAGCAACAGAAGCTAGTAGTCGTGCCCTGCACTATCGAGCAGGCGAATGCCTATGTCGCTCGTCTGCACCGCCATCATGGTGCGATCCCCATTGCGCGCTTAGCCTTCGCGGTGGCCGATGAAGCGGGAGTGGTACGCGGCGTCGCTATCGTTGGTCGTCCTTGCAATACCCATCTTGACGATGGATGGACACTCGAAGTCCGGCGCGTCTGCACCGACGGATGTCCCAATGCCTGTTCTTTTCTGTATGGGACGGCGTGGAAGGCGGTCAGAGCCATCGGATACAAAAGGCTGATTACCTACACCTTGCCTGATGAGGGGGGTGCCTCGCTCCGTGCGGTCGGATGGAGGGAAATCAAAGGATGCGGAGGCGATCCCTGGAAGACCAAAAAGCGTCAGCGCCAAAGCAACCCGCTCTTCCTTGTGAAGAAAACACGCTGGGAAGTTGTGACGGCAGACTATGCGTCCTCCCGTCCAGTCGTATTTGTCGTGCCGGAAAAAGCCGAACAACATTGATAACAATCAAGTCCTCTCCCGGTTTTCACCAGGAGGGGACCAGGATGTTAGCATGGAAGTTGCAGAGAGTACATTGTTCCGGTATCCTTATTGATAGAACAGGAGTAGAGCAGTACGCTCCCTCTGATGAGCGAAACCCCTGGAAGCTGGACACGTTCATGAGTGATCTTTCCTCGATTTGATAGAGTCCCTATTTAATTGACGTTAAACATACTTCCTCTTTCAGGTTGCGTACAGCAGGAATTGTGCCATAGCCATCCTTACCTAACTCATCGAGCAGATGTTGTACTTGGAGTAGTGCGTGGGGAGAACCCATAATCATACAGCGTTGGTAAAACACTCGTGCTTCTTCGATACACTGCTCAATTTCGCCCATCATTCGATAGGCCCTGGCCCAGTCAAGGGGTATCCAGGCCAGGACACGCATATCCTGGCCCAGGTGAATTTCTCGCTCGAGTTCCTCACGTAAGGCCAATGTTTTCTCTGGCTGGCCAAGTTCCAAGTATCCCCAGCTTTGCTCTGCAAGGATGGAACTCACTGGACTCCAAGAGTAGACAAAGTCCATTCTTTCTTCATCCAGCCCAGAGAGCGATGTTGCTAGTGTCAAAGCGGTTGTGACGGCACGCTCAAATCGTAAGGCATCACGATTCCCAGCATATCCTCGAATCAAGTAAGACTGAATAAACGCACGTAATAGCCTGCTTGTTTCGAGGGCAGTATCGCGTGCTTCTTCTAAATAAGCAACAGCCTCTTGCTTGCTCCCCTTGCGCTCTAACTCTTTTCCAATGCCTTTGAGAGCCAGCGCTTTTATTTCTGGCTCGTTTGCCTGCTTGACCATCTCAAAAATCTGTTGATAGAGAGCCATTGTTCCTTGATAGTTTTTCTGTTCAAGGAGGGTAGCAGCTTTGAGTCTCAGATACTGGACAAAGAGCAATTGAAATCGTTGCTCTCGTTGCATGGGGGAAGGCAGCTCACGTTGAAAATAGGTGAACAATGCTTCGAGTCTGACAATGCCTCGGTCAGCTTCTGAAAGGCGTGCAGCCCCACGCAGGTGCCAGATCTGTCGTATGAGACTCTCAACCACATCGAGGGTTTCTCTAGAGAGGGATTGCCCGTGTTCTGGAAGAATCTGATGAGTAAAAGGATCATAGTTGGAGAGTCCACATTTCCAGTAGGGAATATGGAGAATGTCGCAGAGTTTCCTCAGGGTATGAACATTCTCAAGGCATTTGCGCCCATGCTCAATATCTTGCACATATCTCCAATTGACGCCTTCTCCTCCACCGAAGCGTTCGGATTTTGGCCACACGCTGGCTAGCTCCTCTTGCGTCATTCCGCAAGCTTTCCGGTATTCCCGGATAGTTACCCCATAGTGATATGTTTCCTTGTTTATCTCAACCATCAGTTGCCTCATTGTTACACCTACATGACTGTAGGTAAGAGAACACACGTATCTATCATATGACACCTACATGCAAGGACGTGGTAAAAAGATAGAAAAGACTGTACAGTTGCTTTAGGTATTATAGCACCAAGCAGCTAAGGAAGGCAAAGACGAAATGAAGATTTTACTATTACGCACAACGTCTGCTCATCTTGATGCACACGATGTGCTTTTCGCAAACACCTTTTTAGCCAGGGGTGATGAAGTGTGCGTCGGTCTCGTCAATACCGTTGCGACTCACAACTACCATGTGTATGGTTTCACGGTTCCCTACCGTGTTGAGGTTGAACTCCTGAAGCAATATCATGCTGCCGAGCGTGATGAGCTGGGAAAACAGGAAGTGCTGGAAAAATTTGATTTTGGGGGAATTGATGAGCCTCTCAAATGGGAAAGCCTGGAAAACTTCGACCTGATTTGGGTTATGAAATCACCGCACCCCGATCTGGCAAAGGATATCTGGCAAATCCTCTGGTTACTCGCAAAACGAGTTCCTTTTGTCAATTCGGTTGAAGCTTTGCTGTTTCTGAATACGAAGAACACGTTTGGTTACTTAGTTCCTCAAGAACACCTCTTAGAAAATCATGTCGCCAACAGTTTCGATATTCTCTGGGACGTCTATCGCCGCCAACCCCAGGAACGCTGGGTTCTCAAACCAACGAATAGCGGAGGGGGAACGGATGTTTTTCTCGTTGATTCGCAAGGGAGCAATGACCGTGCGCTCATCCAATCGATGACCGGCAATACGAAATCAATCGTTGATCCGACCATAGGTGATAGCCTGCTTGGCCTTCAGAACAAATATGCCGTTTTACAGAAGTTTGCATCCGAGGTACAACACGGGGAGAAACGCGTTATTATCGCCGGAGGAGAGGTCATTACTGCTCATGGACGTGTTTCTGTGAGTGGTGAACATCGCTCCAATCTCTTTCAAGGAGGACAGTCATATGCATCAGCATTGACAGAGCAAGAAGAGTACATGTGTTCGCGGCTTACAGAGCTGTTATTAGCCAATGGCGTGGGGTATGTTGGATTAGACATCTCTTATCCATATATCCTGGAATTTAATATGATTGACCCAGGTGGACTTGCTAGAGTTCTTTTGCTTACCGGTACCAACTATGCTTCAAGAACTATCGACTGCATCATAAAAACCCGTACTGCTACAGGGCATGTTTCCAAACAGGGATGAAGAAAAGCGAAAAGCGTGTTTGATCTGCATAAGCAGCTTGATGAAGCCTAGCATTGATACGGTCAGAAAAGAGTAGGAATCCCCATGTATTTGCTCAAAGCGTTACGTTTACCACACATCATGCTCTTGTTAGTTGGTCAAACCTTATCGGCCATCGGTGATTATTTTTACACCATAGCGGTGATGTGGGTTGCGGTGAAAACTTCAGGCAGTGACGCAGGACTCGTCGCAGCAGCAGGTGGAATTGCGGTCTTTTGCTTTGGTTTGCTCGGTGGCGTCTACGCAGACCGTTGGAACAGGCGCATCACGATGATTGTGGTAGATGTGATACGAACGGTTGTCGTGCTGATCTTACCTGTGTTGGCGCTGAGCGGACGCTTACAGTTTTGGCATCTGATAGCAGTGTCATTTATCGTCAACGCCGTTGGATCGCTCTTTAATCCCGCTTTGCAAGCCAGCTTATCGCCCCTGGTTGGCAGTGATCGGGAGTTGTTACAGGCGACCAACGCCTTACTGGACATTACCCGCCGCTTGGCGCGAGCATTGGGACCAACGCTTGTTGGGTTGGTGGTCCTCTTTCTCCCACTCGTGCATCTCTTTACGCTTGATGCTGTCAGTTTCGGGGTCTCTGCGCTGTCTATACTCGCCTTGGGGAGCCGTTTCGCCTGGAAGTCCGAACACGCAACAAGACGACAAAGAGGAATGCATGGCGTATTGACGGAAGTAGGAGAAGGCTTGAAGGTCATGATCAAAGGAACTGATCTGCGCTCGGCGCTTGTTTCGGGATTGCTGAGCAACTTTACTTGGGCTATCTCCTGGGTCGTCGGTGTACCCTTATTGGTAGCACATAATTTGGGGAATAGTGTCAGCATCTATGGGCTGATCGTCGGGGCATATGGGGTGGGAAATGTCCTTAGTAATCTCATCATTGGCAGCAGGCAGATCAAACGGCAAATATTCATTCTCTTTCTAGGCCGGTTGATTGTGGGAACAGGCTTTCTCCTGCTTGCATTGGCCAACAATGTTCCAATGGCGCTGGTCGCCAGCTTTCTTGCCTCGCTGGGGGGACCGATGGGGGACCTGACGAAAACGCTGATGATACAACAGCTTCCATTGTACCAAATGGGCAAAGTGTTTGGAGCATTCAATACGTTTGAGCGTGCCATGTATTCGCTCGGCTTAGTGGTCTCTGTTCCCTTGTTCTCGCTCGTCAGCGTCCAATTAGGAGTCGCCATCAGCGCGCTTCTACTCATGGTCACGAGTTTGTACAGTCTCACGAGGGTAGAGATACAGACTCTTCAAACGCTGCACAAACGGCTTTCACGGCAAAAGTAAGTTCCTAAAGTATCGATTGACAATCATGAGAATAAACAATATTTACTTTCTCCGATAGGACAAGAGAAGGAACAGTGATTTTGTATTATAGAGTCCTAAAGGAGGAAACATGGCGATGCAATGTAAGCAAGTCTCTCTTTTCTGTACTGCGTGTGGAAAAGCGTACTCGAATCTGATCATGACCTGTTCCTCTTGCGGCGGAATGATAGAGACGCGCTATGAGTCACCTAGTGGGTCAGCTAGCAATTACATGCCGGTAGAGGCGCGAAAGTGGTAGACTGGGGAAGTGAGGGAAGGAGAAGGACCATGGCACAACCCCAGAAAGAGCCCTTACGGGCGATGAGCGAGCAGGAAGAGCGAGAACTGAAGCGAGTGGCGAAAGCGACCAGCGAGCGGCTCGATGTGGTGCGCAGGGCGCAAGCCCTGCTGGCAGTGGCGGGAGGCAAGCCCTTTACGGAGGCGGCTCATGAAGCCGGGTTGAAGAGTGGAAAGGGAGTGGGCCGGCTGGTGAAGCGTTTCAATACTCACGGCTTAGCGGCCCTGTCGATCGCCGCAGGACGAGGGCGCAAGCCGACGTACACGAGCGAGCAGCAGGCACGCATCATCCAGGAAGTGCAGCGAGAGCCCGATCGAGAACAGGATCAGACCGCGACCTGGTCGCTGCTGTTGCTGCGGACAGCGCTGCGCAAGGAGGCGCTGCCCCACGTGGCGCGCGAAACGATCCGCCAGGTGCTGCACGAGGCGGGCTATAGCTATCAGCGCACGCGCACGTGGGTGCGCACCGGCTACGCGCTGCGCAAGCGCAAGAGCGGCACGGTGACCACGTATGACGAGCAGACGCCGGAAAAAAAAGACTGATTGAGCAAGCCTACGAGCAGGCGGAAGCGGCGGGGATCGTCCAGCTTAATGAGGATGAAGCGGAACCCTATCAGGCCATCCCGCAACCTGGGGCCTCGTGGCAGCCGGAAGGCCATCCCGCTTTGCAGCCGCACGAGTACGAGCGGGGGGGGACGGCCAAACTGCTGACGCTCTTTCGCCCGATCACCGGCGAGATCCGCGCCAAAGGCGTGGTCTCGGTGACCAATGCGGTGCTGCATCCCTGGCTCAAAGGGGAACTCTCGGCGATCCTGGCCGAGTTGGAGAAGCAGCAGCCTGCGGAGACCTTGCCGCCCGAAGAGCAGCGCCCGCCCGCCGCGCAGTGGAAAACCTGGCTGTGGCCGCACGAGAGCGCTGAGGGTCTGCCGCCCTTACGCATCATCCTGGTGCTGGATAATCTGGCGGGGCATCTGTCACCTGACTTACTCGGCTGGTTCTTCCATCACGGGGTGATGCCGCTCTACACGCCGGTGGGTGGCTCCTGGCTGAACATGGCGGAATCGGTGCAGCGCATCATTATCCGACGAGCACTTTCCGGTCAGCATCCTCAGAGTGCTCAGCAGATCATTGACTGGTTGGAGCAAACTGTGAAAGGGTGGAATAAGAACCCCACGCCGTTTGTCTGGAACGGCAAACGACGCCGACGGCGCGAACGGGCACGCCTCCGCCGCTTAGGCGGGTCGGGCGCCGCTCTCGTCAAGGGGTGTTCAATTGCTAGCTGACCCACTAGGCGATCAAGTCGCCAGACGACGATGATATCGCCTGCGCGGGCGGTCTCGAGCATGCGCAGGAATTGTGGGCGGTCAAAGCGCTTGCCACTCATTTTGTCGATAAAAAGGCGCTCGCACTGTTCCTGTCGCAGGGCGTCCTCTTGCAGTGCGGTGGTTTGCTGATCTTTCGACACGCGAATATAGCCCAGTTTCATCGCTGTGGGTTCCTCCTTGATCTTCCAGATGGGGTTAGTGTACAACAACTCAGTGAGAGAGGCAAGTTGCTGAACGTTGATTTTCAGATGGCAATCAAAACACGGTCAGCGCAGAGGCGTGTCTGCTTTTCCGCTCAGCAGGTACCGTGTGCTGGGAAGGGGGCAGGCCGGGGAGAGCGTTCAGCAAACGGTCGTTTCCTGAACCGCCCTCGGCCTGCCCTGCTGCTCCTGAACCGGCCTAGCACTACGCTGGCGGTCATGAAGGGCAAAGGAGCGGGAGTGAGCTCCTTGCAAACAATTTTTCCTGCATTGACTCTGGAAAAAGGTGCCTCTATTTCCTGTCTTCCTTGTTTTTCTTGAATAAGAAAGGAACTTTTGCTCCTCCATAGCTCAGCATCCGTTTGAACGTGTGCTTGAATCGCTCGTTATTGCTGCTTAAACTTGCTCTACCCGCCACTTTGCACCTCATGACAGCTTGCGTGACACGAGGCCAGAAAGCCGAAACTATAGGCAAAGAGTCCCTATACCCTGTACAAACGTGAATGAAACAGGTATAGTGAGGTGCGAGATGAGTGATCGAGCAGAGGAGGAAGGATGGAGCATAAAGAGACAACTGTTTAGGTATATCAATTGTGTGTCTGGCTACGTAGGATCAGCTCTCAGATCTGGCGTCGTCTGCTCGTGCGGAGCGACAGTACCATTGCCGAGCTTCATGACGCTCTGCAAATCACATTCGACTAGTCGGATGAGCATCTGCACCAATTCCTTATTCAGAGAAAGCCGTATGGAATAGGGAGGGTTGGTGGGATCGTCTTAGCCTACAAGGTGGGAAGCTGTGGTGAAGGACAAGGGAGCCGATGTGCCGTTCTCTCGGCTTGCGGACTCTGGGGGCTCCCACAGCTCCTCCATCTCACTCAACCCGCCGCAGAAACGGGAATCTCCTCCCAGTCAGATGCGTGAAAGAGCAGGACCTGTCCTCAAACGGTCCAGGAAAGAACGGGCGAGCAGTCGCAAGACCAACCGCTTCCCGGATATAGGAGTCCATTTACATATGAGCAAATGGAGAAACAACATATATGACTTAATATTTGATGTAGGGCAGTTCTTATCAATAGAATAGAAACGTGAACGTTACCTTATTCAAAACGTTTCTCATCGCCTTCATCTCAAACCTCTAAAGACTCTATGAAAACGGGTCAAGCTCAACTTGACCGTTGGGCAGACCAGAGCGTGTGAACCGAGTAATACAAGCGTTCGTTTTCTGAAAGGATGTTTAGACTACCTAAGTTTCGCCCAAATTGACGACGGTCCAGCGAGCCATTGAAGAGCTTGTAAAAAGCAGAGCGATACTCCATAGCTAATGAAGGAACAAAAGAACTTTCATTAGAAAAAGGAGTATCACCATGAACGAGCCTATCACAACGACAACGAACCATTTTACTGGATGCGCGACCCTGGCCGCCATAGGAGCCAAATTGCAGCAACTGCATCTGTTGAGCCCGATCTGCAAGAGAGTGCAGATCAGGCAGAAAACCATCAAGCATACACCTCTCGACAAGCTGATCTTCAGCTCCCCACAAGGAGATGTATGCTATGACGACTTCCGGTCACACACAGGCCACCTCTCAGCTGACCTCGCGCGATCTGTTGTGCCTGCGCTGGATTGGCCTGCAATATGCCGCCCGTTTCGATCAAGTGCAACGCCTGCTCTATCGGCACACGCCCGCCGAAGATCGCTACAAGCTCAAGCCCAACGTCGATTCCCTGTCTCAGGATCGAACCTACGAACTGTTGCGCAAGTGGGCGACCCTGGGCTACATTGAAAAGAAGATGATCCTGCATGGTGATCAACTCTGGGTCTGGCTCTCACGCGAAGGACTCCGCGTGACGCAGTTGCCTTTTCAGTATGGCGATGGGCAACCTTCCTCGGTTCGCTTGCCGCACCTCTACTCCATCAATCAGGTGCGCCTCGCCGTCGAAGCCAGACGCCCCGGCGATCTGTGGACGTCTGAGCGAGAGATTCGCCGGGAGATGGGAGTCCTCATCAAAGGTGAGCGTCGTCCTCATACCCCTGATGCCCTGCTCACCAATATGACCAATGGCAAAGTCACCGCCATTGAGGTCGAGCGCACCGCCAAGACCGAAAGCGCATTGCTCGATGACTTGCGTGAACTGGCCGTGACCTATACCTCCATCTGGTACTTTGCTACCCCTGCCACCAAAAAGTTGCTTGAGGCGAAGCTGGCGGACTTCCCCCCACCGATGCGTAAGCCGTTCCGCCTCTATTCGCTCACCGAGTACGGAGATGCTTATGGCCTCGACTCACCCATCACACCGCCGCTCTTTTGACCCCTTGACCGAGCTTGGGCCAGGGCTGACAGGGCTCCTGCTGCTGATGGTGGCTCTCTTCGCCTTGCCCGCTGTCGTGCTTGGCCTGCTCGCCCACCGCTTGACGTGCGCGCTGCCCCGCCGCGTGAGCTTGCTGCTCTGGGGGCTGCTCGCAGGCGTCAGTGGCTACCTGCTCTTCCTCTTCTGGCGGCATGGCCTGGATACCTTGTTCGCCAAAGAGATGGTTGCCTATGTGCAGGCGCTCTCCCACACCCGGTTCAATTTGCTCACGCTGCCCCTGGCACAGCTCTGGCCAGACACCTGGCCCGTCTGGCTACGCACCCTGGTGGGCGCGCCGCTCATGGGCTTTGTGCAAGAGGTGTTGGCTCAGCAGGCGCGCCATCCCGACCCCGTCCAGGCGTATCTGGCACGCGAGCGCCGTCGGCATCGTGCCAACACACGTGCTGTCGCCCGCATCCGTCACCCTCGCCGCCTGCCCCCGTGCGTGGCAATGAAGAAGGGGTCGCCACTGATGGTGATCGGCGTTCCGCTGGATGACGAGGATCAAGCAGAGGGGTAATTACCATGGGCGATCTTCCCTGGCTTCACCGAGGTTGCTTCGGCTTTCCGCTCACGGCCCTGCGCCATCATGCCGTGATGGTGGGCAGTTCTGGTTCCGGCAAAACGGAAACGCTGCTGCGCATCGCCTTTGCTGCCCGACAAGCCTATCAACTCCAGGTCATCTACCTGGATGCCAAAGGCGAAACCAAACGCGCTGAAGAAGAGAGCGAAGATAACGCTGCTCGCTTTCTCGCGACGATGTGGGCGGCAGGAGCGCGCCGCTGCGCCGTGTTTCCTTCCCTCTTCTATAACGGCTGGCAGGGCACGCCCCTCGAACTCAAAAACCGCCTGCTCTCCGTGGTGGATTTCTCGGAGTCTGCCTACTATGGCGATGTGGCCGCCAATGTCCTCGACCTGGCGCTCCATACTCCCATCACCCCACGCAGTAGTCGCCACCTGCTGGCAAATCTGCGCATCGACCAGTTGAAAACCCTCTACCGCCATGATCGACGCCAGTACCAGCGCGTGCTGGCGCTGGACAAAACCCTCGTTGAACAGGTGAAGATGCGCTACCAGGTCTTTTTCTCGGCCCTGGATGGCCAACTGGACGGCATCCTGGACTACGGCATGGTCGATGCCGCCTACCTGCGGGTGCCAGGTTTCACCTTACAGCAGGAAGCTCCTCGCCTGGGACGCTTTCTGATTGAAGACTTCATCCATTACATCAGCACCCGTCGCCGTCCAGGTGTCCACACCCTGTTCATTATTGATGAGTTCAATGCATTACGGCTGCGCGAAGAAACCAGCCGCCTCTTTGAACAATGTCGCAGCTTTGGAGGCAGTCTCATCATTGCCGCACACGGTTTTGCCGGTTTAGGGCCGTCGGACTACGCGGAACGCATTTTAAATGCGTGTTCCACCTATATTCTTCACGCCTGTAGCGATCCCTTCCGCATGGCGAAACGTGCAGGAAAGAAGCTGCATCTGGAGACCACCTGGAGTGAAGTGGATATGGGGTAAGTAGTTCTTGATAACGAATTTGACTGTTAAATAACCGATATTGATAATACAATACATAACAAATCGGTCGTTTAACAGTCAGAGCCCGCGCCAAATACCCCATACCCAAATCTCCTAATATTAGGATGCTAATTGGTAAAATTAACTAGCGTCCTGATATTAGGAGCGTTGACAACCCATTGTACGAAGTTGTTTTGTTTGGAGTTAAGGAGAACATACAAATGTCTAAATCATGGGATGATATATTGCAAAACTATGCTTCCCAGAACTTTCAGATATGGACCCAGGAACGCGCCAATCAAATTTCTGCTGAGGACTTTCTCAGACATAAACCAGCTTCACTAGCCACAACTACTTTTTTGCACTATCTGGCCAATGCTCAGACAACATTGTGGGACGCCTTTTTTGCAGGAATTCAGTCCATGGACGCCAATGTACAGGAAAGTACGGTATTTGCGCCTTTAAGGTACTTACTAGCGCGTGCAACCCGTGTTGCTGTGCTGTACGGTGAGCATTTTGCCTGGAAATCGCCAGATCAATGGAGTTATCTTTTTGAAATAGCCCCTTTGGAGGAAGAACGTCGCTATAGGTATATCCTTGCTCATCCGCCAGCAACAGTAGCCCATATCCAACAAGCGGAGACTGTGTTGGGGACAGCTCTCCCACCCAGCTATGTGCAATTTTTGCAAGCAACGAATGGACTGGGTATTGGTACAAATGAACAGTATTTTATCTGTGGAGCGGGAGAGGCACGTGCGGCGTGGGATGATGACGTCACATTTCAAGCTGGAGTTTTTACCAAACCTTTGTACCATGAAATCGCCAGCTACTGGTTCCAGTGGCAGGAGATCTATGCCTATGAGCGAGAACAAGAGCGTGAAACTGGTGTCAATACGTTTCGCTCCGATGAGAAAGTCTGTATCCCGTTTGCGTCTACATGTGATGATTGGTGTTTTGACCGCTCAACGTCTGATGCAAGAGGTGAGTACCCTGTGGTATTCTGGGATCATGAGCTGCGTGAAGCGACTTTGAGGTACCCTGATTTTACGTCCTGGTTCATTGATAATGTTCTGAACAATGATGAAGAATAATATGGGATCCATAACTATGTGAGCACGGAGATTATAACGAGCTATGAGATGAGCTTCGAGCCAGTAGGGCAGAGAAAAGAGAAAATAAAAATATCATTATTGATTAACAATACGGGGAAGGAGGATGTATGGTTCTAACACTTGAGACGTTCCGAGAGAATTTCAAGCCATATCCTGTTCCCCGTCTTCTGGAGCATCTCTTGGCATTCCAGAACACTTCTCGTGATCATTATAGCTGGGACTTCGAGGTAGCAGTGCTACCTCAAGAAAATTTTAAGCACGATGTGGTGCCGGAGGCAATTCCGCAATTCTTTGGTTTCGGCCATGATGCAAGTTATTCTTTCTATGCCCTCTGGCCCTATAAGGATATACCGTTGGATGAAGCACCTGTCGTCTACTTCAACTCGGAAGCAGAAGGATCAGGGGTACTGGCGAATAACCTGACGGAGTTTCTGACCTTACTAGCGTGGGGACAAGAGCCAATCCTGGGCATCTATCCAGAGTAGCCCGATGAGCAGAGACGACACACCACACGGAACCAGGAATTGCGAGACTGGTTGGAGCTACATTACGGCTTGCATGCTGCCGAGGAGCCGAATGCCATTGTGCAACGGGCGCGGAGCCAGTATCCTGCATTGCCACTGCTCTATCCAGCAGCAGAGAGGATCAATCCAGGCCGACATTGATGCCCAGCCATGCTTGTAGCGACTACAAGCATGGCTCTCCTTTTTTGGACACATAACTGCCGCACAGCACCCTTGTTCAGCAGCACAGCGAAGTGATGCATACGAACCAGCGCCATCCCTTCCTGACACTGGAACACGGCTTCGTGCCGGTGAGTCAGCTCACGGTGGGCATGCAGGTACTCAATGCCGACGGCACCGTCGGCACGGTGACGGGCTGGAAGGTGGTGCCTGGCACGTAGGTGATGTATCATCTAGAGGTTGCCCAGGATCACACCTACACCGTGGGCGTGGGTGAGTGGGTGGTGCATAATTGTGCCTATGGCGGCAACAACCCATTTGCCCAGAGGGGAAATCAGTTCCACTATGACATGCAGAATGGAGGTCCGGCGCAGCTACAACAGATATATCCTCAAACAGAATTTGAGTTTCAGCCCAGAGGAGCTGCTGGGGCAGATGTTCACGTCACTGGAGGTGTTCATCCGTCTGATACCTCAGTTTATCCGGACACGAATTGGCCTGTTGGTAGTGATTACGCTGACTTTAAACCAGATACTCCAAGGGGAAGGAGGCAGTTTAACTATGAAATTCATAGTGGGAAACTACCTCCTGACACTGTTCCTATCTGGTACAATCAGGCGTTGTATAGAATTACAGGCATAGGGTGTTAACCCCGCCATAATAAACTTGCATCAAATCGGCATACTACAACCGATTTGATGCAAGCCTCTGACTACAAGGAGCATCCACCATGGGAACAACGATAGAATTCTATTCCGCAGATCCCCAAGATTTTGTTACACTTTTTTCCTCACCAATCGATGAGCAAGATAGAGAGGCATTTTTCAGGAAGTTAAAAACTTATCCAGTAGCAGATTTCTCATTCCATGTACTTATACCGGATGATTTAGATCGTCTATGCCAGATAATAAGAACACAAGGTCTATCTGTTTTTCCTGTGTTTACAGATAACTTGGTAAAGGTAGTATGGGATGATGGAGAAAGTGAATCAATTACATTGGTTTCAGATTCATTTGTATCTGCTATTGCCAAAGTAGATGATGAGATGCTTGAGAAAATCGCTAGTGAGTGGGCAAAGCCTTTTCATTATAAGCAACACATCCATACTACGCCGGCCTATCGAGGACTCCTTCAGCTAAGAGATGTCTGTAGAGATGTAATACGTAAAAAAACCTCTCTCCTACTACGCCTTTTGTATTGATATATAAGCTCTGATCGAGTGATTCCAGCGCAAAGCGCCCGATAATTGCCGGGTTCGTCTTCCTTTTTGTCAAACCTATGCTCAGAGCAAGGAGAAACCATAGAGGTCACTTTTTCTCCATGAGGAGATGAAAATGCTTGTCCCACCACTTCTCTCACCATCTCGGCTACAATCCATAACGAGCCTGATCGAAAAGAACCAGACGGATGAGGTTATTACTTTGCTCAAAGCTCTCCCTCTTGAGGAGAAAGTTCACTATTTGCGTTACTTCTATCATCAGTCACCTGATGAGCATGTTCCCTGTATCTTTACGGTCTGGCAAGCATGCATGCCGCTCGATCATCTCCTCAACCTAGAACAGTCCCGACACGCTTTCTATACAGCAGGAATGTGGTGGGATGTCCTCGAGGAGAACGATCAGAGACGAAATTCAGCGTATGATATCCTCGAAGGGATGCTGGAAGTACTGGGCGCTACCGATGAAGGACGATCAGATTCGTGCTCCGTGCGCAAGCCCTTGCGGCAAGCGCCGGAGCCATCTCGACCGACGTCCCGACCGCTTCCGGCCAGCACACTGGAGTACGATGAGGACTCCCTTCTTGCTTAGCCCTTGAGGGCTTTCAGCTTGCTCTTGACCTGCTCGCGGCTCACCTGCGTATAGCGCACGGTCGTCTGAATGGCCGGGGTACCACTCTTCGTCAGATGACCGAGGTAGTAGGCCACTTCCTCAAGCGACCAGCCCGCTTCTCGTGCCCGATGGGCAAAATCGTGGCGCAGGTCATGGAACGTCACGTCGTCGATGAGTTCGGCTTCTGCTCGCCTCGCCCGTTCCTTGATGCCCTGCCACCAGACATGAATGCCATCTTCTGTCCAGCGCCAGCCATCGCGTTCCCCGTTGGCCAGCGTGTTCTTGGCCCGCTGACTGGTAAAGACGTAGGCACTCTCGCGGCGACCGCCTTCGGTGAGATAGTCGAGCAAGGCCCGGCGGGCCTCGTTGGTCAGATCGACTTCACGGCTCTTGCCGCCTTTATGGCCGACGAGCATCCAGCCAGCTTTCTGCGTGACATGCAGATTCTCCATCAGGAGCCAGGACACGTCGCTGACGCGGCAGCCCGCCCAGTAGCCGAGGGCAAAGGCCGCTTTGCCGCGCAGGTCGGCCTCACGCTCCACCAGCTCACGCAGGACGTAGCGTTGATCCTCGCTCAGCACACGCGGGGCCAGGGCCGCCTGTGGGGGGATGAGGATGCCGCGCGTGGGATTCTTCTCCAGCAGGCCCTGTTCTTCGATGAGCCAGGTGCAGAAACCGGAGAGGGCCGAGCGGGCAAGATGCTTGTGGCTGGGACTCGTGAGGGTGGAGAGGTACATCTCGACCGCCGTGCGGGTGATGCTTTGCGGGTAAAACTGGCCGTCGTTGCCGGGGCGGCAGGCAAACCAGCGAGCGAACTGGCGTACCACCCGCAGATAGGCATCGATGGTGGCAGCGTCTTTGCCTGCCAGCGCCGCACGGTAAGCAGTGAGCCAGTCCTCAATTTCCTTTGCTTCTGTGGGCAAGGGGGTCACGATGGCGAGTGCCTTCATCGTTGCTTTTCCTCTCTCAAAAACATTATGCCGACAGTTTTTGGCGCTGATTCGGGGCGTGGTGCGCCTGATTCCAGCGTGCGCCATCCATTTTTTTGGGGCAAACTGATGGCATAATGAACATTATGCCACCAGTTCCCAAAGAGAGTATAGCATATACTCGTCCTCTTGTCCAGTTATACGTCTTAATAGGGAAAAGCGAGGGAAAAGATCAACAGAGAACATTCGCTCCCTTGACCTCAAGAGTATTTGCTGCTAGAATAAGCTGCACTGGAAGTTTCAACATTGGTACTTGGTTACAGGACGAATCATACTAAAAAAACAGGTTTGGAGAAGTAAAAAGAGAAAGCATGAAAGTGAAGCCCTCAAACAGCCTTTCTTTACTCCAGAACGCTGCATCATCTCTTGAGAAATGAAGAGTCGAGGTTTGGTAATGAGCGATCTACAAGATTACCTGGTTGATCACCTTTTGCTGCTCGTCGGCTCCAACCCGCTGCCGAACGCAGTGGCCGGCAAACTGCTCGCCGCGCCAGGTGGCAAAATAACCCTCATTCACTCCAGAGACGGTTTTCCTCTCGCTGAGAGATTGAGAAAGTGGTTTCAGAACGTCGATATTAGCCTCAAAGAAGTGAAAGAGTCAGAGGCGGCTTCAGTTGAGGAAAAAGTGTCCGAGGCAATCGAGCAATACGAACGCGACTACACCAGAACAAACCCGATCCACCCGGCTCGCGTGGGCCTCAACTACACGGGCGGCACCAAAGTGATGGCAGTGCATGCCTACCGCGTGTTGGAGCAATGGGCCAGCAAGCACGAGAGGAAAGCCGTTTTCAGCTATCTTGATGCGCGCACGCTGCAAATGCGCTTTGAGCAGGTCGATGGCGGGTCATCTATCCCTGTCAGCCTGGCAGTCGAAATCGGCATCCATGATTTGCTCACTTTGCACGGCTGGGAACTAAGAAAAGGTTCACCCAAGAGGGCACCCGTGCTGCCGAAGAGCGCGGCTGCCCTGCTCGCTATCCATAGTAGTGAGACTGATGCCGCACTATGGACTGATTGGCTCCATGAGAACCTTTTCCGACACGCCAGGAAACCACGTCCTATCGATCCTCCTTTCTGGGTGTTCCAGGAGGGGAACGAGTTAGGGGAACAGTTTGAGGTAAAACAGGCAGGATTTGATGCTCAGTGGAAAAGCAAGACGGAGCTGCGGAATATGGAAATATCCTGGCCCAATCTGCCCGCTTTCAGGACAACCATGAGTAATGAGCTTGCGCAGAGCGACGCCGCGAAACTCCACCTGACAGCAGGGATAGGAACAAATCGCTTCAGGGATGAAGAAGCTTTCTGCCGGTGGTTGAGCGGAACCTGGCTGGAGTCTGCTGTACTCTCTGCGCTGCAAGATTGCGCCCGGGAGTTGCATCTCAGAGAATGTTGTATGGATCTCAAACTCAAGGCAGAGGACACAGAATTCCAGTTTGATGTTGTCGCGATGCGTGGCTACCAGCTTTTCGCCTTTTCATGTACTACCGAGAGTGCCAGAAAGAGAGGGGGCAGAGAACTTGTGAAACAAAAACTGTTTGAGGCATACGTGCGGGCGCGACAGATGGGAGGCGACGAGGCCTGTGTTGTTCTGGTATGCGCTATGGGGCAGGAAGAGGCCGACAAATTGCAGGAAGAGATGCGCCGCGACATTAGCCCGGAGGGTCGCATACGAGTGTTCGGTCGTGAATGTTTTGTGAACCTCACCGGCTATATTGCGGACTGGATCCGCCAACAGAGTAAGGAGGGTTGAGCATGTGGCTTGTCGTTGTGGATACGATGCAGATACAGCCATATATTTTCGGTAGTAACCGCCTGCGCGAGAACGTTGGTGCCTCCTATCTTGTCGGTGCCGCAACGGGGGACTGGGCGTTCAAGGCAGTACGGAAAGTCGCGCCCAGAAATAACATTGGACGCGGCAATACGCTCATAGACGGTGCCTGGATCGAGCGTGATAATCTGGATGCTGAGGTGTTGTATGCGGCTGGAGGCAATTTCGTCGTGTTGTTCGGCGGTGATAATGAAAGGGCGAAGGGACTCGCGAAGCAGTTTACTGCTCTGCTATCGCAGCACGTTTTGTTAGAAGCTCCGGGTCTCCAACTGGTGATCGCCGGGCAGCAGATGAACTGGCACGAGGAGGCGCTTCGTGATAAGCGTATCGAGGTCTTTCACCTGCTGGATGTACAGAAGAGAACGCATGCCCGTTCGGCTCCTTTACTCGGCCTGAGCGTGACGGCGGCTTGCAGGTCGACTGGCTTACCGGCTACTGGGCTGGTTCGAGGTATCGGAGACGAACCCCCCTATCTGGCTTCTGATGAGATCTGTGCCAAAGTGGACGTTGCCACACGCCACGGAGGTACTCTGAGCCAGGCGGATCAACGGTTGCAAGAGGTAATCGGGCTAGCCGAAGGATATAGTTACCCCGCCGATTTCGATGATATGGGAGCAACACCGGGCGAATACAGCCATATTGCCATTGTGCATGCAGATGGCAATGGCGTGGGCCAGCGCATTCAAGAGATCTGCAATCAGCATAGAAAGAAAGAGCAGAACCGCGATCTTGTGCTGGCCTTGAGGCATTTCTCGCTCAACCTGGCACAGGCCGCACAACAGGCTCTCAATGCGGTACTCGACAGCCTCAAGAGAGAGATCGATAAAAGAGGCGGTACGTCCATCGTTTACGAGCCAAACAAGGAACTGTTGATCCAGATCGATCTGGTAAAGAATAGGAAGAACGACTACTACTATCTTCCTTTCCGGCCCATCGTCTTCGGTGGTGATGATGTCACCTTTGTTTGCGATGGACGCCTGGGCCTGTCGCTGGCGACGATGTATTTGCGGGAGTTTGAGAAACGTACCGCTGCCGCAAAGCTGGGAAAAGATGGCGGTAGTCTGACGGCCTGCGCCGGTATTGCCATCGTCAAGAGCCATTATCCCTTTGCCCGCGCCTATGAATTGGCCGATGAGTTGAGTAAAACGGCCAAATCCTATCGCACAAAGGAGAAGATTGCTGGCTCCTGTCTCGACTGGCATTTCGCATTGAGCGGTTTGGGTGGTTCAATTACGGAGATTCGCAAGCGCGAATATAAGGTGGAAGCTGGCGACCTGGCGTTGCGTCCGGTCACCCTGGGAGCCACCCCGGAACACTTCCAACGGGCATGGCCAGTGGTTAGGGCAGGGATTGACGCTTTCCAGGGGGAGGAATGGGTAGGACGGCGCAACAAGATGAAGGCGTTGCGCGATTCCCTGCGCGAGGGGACTGATGCGGTGAAGCATTTCATCGCGACGTTCAATAACGGGCGGTCTTTGCCACGGGTATTGTCTGGAATGGATGAGTGGCCGTCAAGCGGCTGGCAGGGTGGCTACTGTGGCTACTTCGATGCCATCGAGTTAGTAGACTGGTTCATATCACTGGAAGGAGAGGCTGATGCAACGCCTGCAAATGAGCCTGTGTCTTGAAAGCGACGCCACGTTCGGGCGTGGTGAGGGCGTAGCGGGGCTGGTGGATGAGGAGGTGGAATATGACACGGCAACAGGACTGCCGTTCGTGCGTGGGCGCACGCTGAAAGGTCTGCTGGTAGAAGAATGTGCCAACCTTTTATTTGCCCTGCAGGCGGCTGGTCTGTCCGCGCCCGTCCTCTCTGCGCTTAAGGAATCAGCCGGGCGGCTCTTTGGTCAGCCCGGTAGCAACGTGGAGAGCGCGGCGCTGCTGCATATTGGTCCCGCGCTCTTGCCTGAGCAATTACGTGAGGCCGTGCGCTATGAGATAGAGCGCGAGCAGCTCAGCCTAGCCGCTGTGCTTGAGTCATTAACCGCGATTCGCCGCCAGACCGCCATCGACGAAGGAAACGCCGCACCGGAGAAAGGTAGTTTGCGTTCGATGCGCGTCGTGCTGCGCCAGACCAGCTTCCGTGCCTGGCTTGATTTCGCCGACGCCCCCGGAGCCGACGACCTGGCCTTGCTAGCAGCCTGTACATTGAGCGTGCGGCGCGGTGGCATAGGTCGCAATCGCGGACGGGGCCGGTTGTGCCTGCGCTTGCTGGATGAGCAAGGGCAGGACATCACCGGGCAACACTTCGAACACTTCAAGCAACTGGTGGGAGGGCAGGGATGAAAGTTATTCATTATAACATTCACCTGTTGGAGCCAACGCTGGTCACTTCTCTGCAAGGCGATCCCAACAGCGGGGTGGCATTCGATTATCTGCCGGGCAGTGCATTGCGCGGCGTTTTGATCAATAAGTATCTCAGATCGAAGTCGGCTGATACGAGTGCTGAAACACTGGGCCGTCTTTTCCTCAATGGCACCACCCGCTATCTCAACGGTTATCCCCTGGATGCTTACAAGCGTCCTGGCCTGCCTGTACCCGCCTCCTGGCTGCATGTCAAGCATGAGGAAGACACTATTTTCGACTTTGCCATCTTCGATCCTGCGGTCGAGGCACCGGATGACGAGCGACAGTGGCAATCCGTTTCGGCACCATTCTACACACAATCGGACGACTCTGTGCGCTTGATTCGCCCGGTCCGTAATATCGCCGTCCATACTCAGCGCACCGCGCGCTTTGGTCGTGCCATGCCGGAGCTTGTCTCTGCGAATGATGCTCAGCTAGGCAGGAAGCCTGTCAAACTGCTGGAGAAGGACGACATCCCTGGCGCTGTGTATCGCTACGACGCGCTGGCCGCCGGGCAGACGTTCCAGGCGACCATTATCTGCGACAACGACGCCGACGAACCGATTTTGCGGCCCCTTATCGATGGGGAGGTGACGCTGGGCGGTTCACGCAGTGGAGGCTACGGGCGGGCCGAACTGAGCTACCTGCCCCCTGACGTTGCACGTCGGGTCAGGGCTGAGGACGAAGAGCCGCCGGAGGGCAAATTGATTGTCACATTGCACAGCGATCTCCTGCTGCGTGACGAGAGGGGCCAGTTTGCCGTTGATCCCAAACTTTTGTGCCGGGTGTTAACCAGGCATTTGCAGGTGGAGCTAGTACTCGAAGATGCGTTTCTGAAAACCGAGGTGATCGGTGGTTTCAACCGTACATGGGGCCTGCCGCTGTCGCAGGCGCTCGCGGTACGCATGGGCAGCGTGCTGGTCTTTCAAACCTCTGAGGACTGTGACCCCGCACTGCTGGAGAAGCTAGAGGTACGCGGCATTGGCGAGCGCCGGGCAGAAGGGTTTGGCCGCATTGCCTTCAATCAGCAGCGTGTGAAAAAGCTGACGGTGAACTCTACGCAAAAGAGTCCCGATCTGGCTGTTTTTACCATCAACGAAAAAGATGAGAGGGGCCAGGAGGTACGCCCACTGGCTCAACTGATGGTCGATCGCATGCTCAGGCGGCGTCTGGACGAGTCGCTACTGGCAAGGGGCAATGAGATAAAGATCGTGAATCCGCCATCTAATGCGCAGATTTCGCGCCTGCGCAGCGTTGTGCTTGAAGAGATTCGCCGCGAGAAGCCAGATGTCAGAAAGATACATCAGTTTATCAAAGACCTTCAAGCCAGAAGCATTTCCCGCCGCCAGCTTGAACGCTGCACTGTCGAGAGCGTCCCCCTGCTCTGCTGGCTAGAGCGTAAACTCGCGTGTGATAGCGAGGGGGTGTGGACGATGGGTAACACTGAATGGAGAAATTTGTTGCGTATAGGTAGCATTGGGACCGGCATCAGGATCGGGGATGTGAATGCAGAGATAAACGACGGTATCCGCCTGGAATACGTCCTGCGGCTCATAGACCTGATACTGGCACACGCGGCTAAACAACAGCGAAAGGAGAACTAGCCATGCCCAGAGCTTCGTGGTCCGGCGATGTCTCGCGCAAAATCGTGCGGCGCATCGTAGTCGAGGGCGATCTTATCCTGCAAACTCCCGCCCACCTCGGCAATGGCGACGGCAATGACCTGATCGACATGCCGCTGCTGACCGATCCGCTGGACAGGCAAACGCCCCTACTGACTGGCGCGTCAATCGCCGGTGCCTTACGTAGCTATTTGCGGGAGCGCGAACACGGCTTTCGAGCGAAAATCGGTATACCGGGAGATACTGGTGCAAAATCGCCCGTATCGGCCAGTATTCTTCTTTTCGGCAGCAACAAGGGCTATAAATATGGCGAACAGAGTCCGCTGATTGTCGAGGACGCGCGCGGAAAGGATGCCACCATTGAGTTGCGCGATGGTGTGCGCCTCGCGGGAAAGAGCCGTACCAGCGCCGAAGATGCATTGTTCACCATTGAAATGTGGGAGGCCGGTACAACATTTCCTCTGCGATTCGAACTGGTTGTGCGCGAGCGCGATACTGCGTCCGAGTTAAAGCGGGCGCTGGCTACGGCGCTCGCCGGTTTTAACGATGGTAGCATCACCATCGGCGCGCGCAAGCGGCGCGGTTATGGGCAGGTGCGCGTAGCAGAATGGCGCATCAAAGAATACGACTTGACAAAAATCCCGCAACTATTGGACTGGATTGAGAATGGTGCTCACGAATTGAGTGCTGCCGCCAGCCCGGATATTGTACAGACGCTCGATGTTGGCGAATTGATAACTGATCAGCGACGCTCATTCCGCCTCAATGCCGAATTCTCGCTGGATGGCTCGCTGCTCATACGCTCCGGGAGCGGGCCGGACATCGAGCAGGCGAGCGCGAACGATGCCGAAATCGTGCGACCTGATACCATGCATCTGCATTCTCGGCGACCGGCATCATCCCCTGGCGACAAACGCGAACACCAACCCGTCTTGCCCGGCACCAGCCTCACCGGTGCGTTACGCGCCAGGGCCTTCAAGATCGCCCGCTTGCTTGCGCCGCCCACCGACGCAGGTGAAAAGACTGCTCGCGAATTGATTGACGGTATGTTTGGAGCCGATATGGAGATCAATAAAAAGCCCACTGGCAGCCGCGTGCATGTCTACGAGCAGGTAGTGAGCGGTGTCGGAAACATGCTTGTACAAAACCGAGTGAGCATCGACCGTTTCACCGGCGGTACGCGCGACGGAGCTCTGTTCAACGAGCAGCCTCTGCTCGGCGGAGCGCAATCGCTGGTCATGGTGAACCTGCAACTTGAAAACCCGCGAGCATATGAGATTGGCCTGCTGCTCCTGCTCTTGAAAGACCTCTGGACTGGCGACCTGCCGCTCGGCGGTGAGATTGCTGTTGGTCGTGGTCGGCTGCGCGGCAAAAGCTGTGAGCTGGTGTACCGGAACGGGCAGGAGCGGAGCCGGACGCTGATCGCAAACGGAGCAAATGGCCTGAAAGTGGAGCGAGGGGAACTTGAGGAACTGGAACAGTACGTCGTGGATTTATGTACATATTTAGGCAGGAGTAACTCATAATGCGGAAAAAGATCGACACGACGGCAACATGCAAGCCTATTCCTGTGGATGGCTTTGCAGCCGGTCCGATCAAATGGCTGGTCGAGCAGATGTGCGCCCACGACTTGAAATTGACCTACCTGCTCGCCCATGCCAGTGATGGCGTGATATGGGGCCGATTCGACGATGAGGAGTTGATCACGTCACATGACGTAGCGCCGCGACACTCGCCACCTTTGCGGGTAGAGACGCTACTGACGGCTCGCGTCTTCGCACCCGTCGGCGAGCTACTTATCTGGCGCGATGAGGATGGCGAGTGGGTTGCCCGGTTGATCGCTGAGAAACAACTAGCGGACGCTACCACCGGCTGGAACAGTGGTTTTGAAGAGCAGCAGGTCTTACTGGGTACAAAGGCAGAACCGCTGGAGCGAGGCTTCACTCTGATGAGCGAGGGAGCGCAAGGGCTTTTTCATGCCGTTCCTCTAGAACTAAGTCTGCCGAGCAGTGGCGACGAGCGATGGCATTCCTTGCGTCTCAAGGTTCACCACTACTGGCAGGAAGATAAACATGGTTTCACGTGCGTACATGCAAGCCGACTCGTTGACCTGCTAGCACTGAAGGAGGGCAATGCATGACTACTCTAAAACCCTGGCCCGAACACCATAACCCCAACCCCGCCAGACGGGGTCGAATCGCCAGCGCGCCTTATAATTTTGTACCACTGCCCGAAATGATCATTCCTGCCGTCTCCGACGCACACGAATTGCCGGATCACGACAGGTACTACCCCGAACCCGACTACCATAGCGGCTACTTCGATGTGATGCTGACGACGGTCTCGCCCCTCTACATTCGCGGCCCTATTGCGGCAACAGATTTGCCGCGTCAGGAGGAGAAGGAAGTAAAGGACAATCCTGCTTTCTTTCATACCGGCGACGAAACCAGTCCAGTGATTCCCGGCAGCAGCCTGCGTGGCATGCTCCGTGCGCTGCTCGAAATCGTCAGCTATAGCAAAATGAAATGGGTCAGCGAGAAGCAGTTCTTCTTCCGCACAGTTGACAATACTGCAATCGGAAAATACTATCGTTCGAGAATGGGTGGTCACATCGAAACAGGGTTCCTCATACGCCAGAACGACAAGTACAAAATCAAAGTTTGTTCAATGGCGCGTGTGAGGCGTCCCAAACTTAAAGGGCTTATTTACGATGGTAATCCACCTAATCTGTTACCACGCTGGCAGGGACAGCCACGACAGTATGCCCCGATCTGGGTCAGGCTTCGCCCCCAAACGAGTATCACTCAAGGGCCACATATCGTTGAAGAGTTAAGCTACCAGAAGCGTGATGGGATGGTCGAAGGACGTTTAGTAATTACGGGAGACGTGAAGGGCAAGAAAAAGGAATTTGTCTTCTTACTACCTGCGGCTAGTGCTGAAGAAATACCCGTCTCAGATGAGATCATCAGTCGTTTCCACGACGACGACCAGCTTACGCAATGGCAGGAAGAAGCGTTCCCAGCCAATCAACCGACACCTGGCTACCGTGGAAGAGATGGAATGCTCGGTAATGCACCTGCTGCTCCTGGTGATCCCATCTTCTTCTTGCGTGAAAACGGGAAACTGACATTTATTGGCCGGGCTCGAATGTTCCGCTTGCCCTATACTCGTTCACCATTTGACCTGGTAGATCAGTCTCTTCGTAGCGCCACAGATATCGATTACGCCGAGGCGTTGTTCGGTTTTGTTCGCACTCCCCTAGAGCTTAAAGAACTAGGAGCCAATGCACCCAGGCAAGGTGAGAAAGGTCGTGCCTACGCGGGTCGCGTTACCGTCACGGATGCTGTACTCCAACCAGATCAAGAGAGTATCTGGCTAGCAGGAGACTTTAACAAGGAAATTACACCTAAGATATTGGCAACGCCAAAACCCACCGCATTCCAACACTATCTTACACAGCAACATCCTGATGATCCAAGAAGACTCGATCATTACGATAGTAAACCCCCAGAGAGCGACGAGACTACCATACGCGGTTATAAACTCTACTGGCACCAGGGTCTAGGAACCGACCAGGGTTTAACGCTTGAAAAGATCCGCGATGCAATCAGGGAACCAGCTAAGGTAGGCCCAGGAGATACTCAGCATACGTGCCTCAGGCCGCTGAAGCCGGGAGTCCATTTCTCCTTCCGTGTTTACTTCGAGAACTTGTCTGACCGCGAACTGGGCGCACTCTGCTGGACGCTGCATCCGAATGGTGAGTTTGATCGACGCTACTGCCACCATCTTGGTATGGGTAAACCTTTAGGCATGGGCGCTGTTGAACTCCATGCCCGGCTACATCTCATCAATCGCTTGCAACGTTACAAGACGCTCTTTAATGAGAGCGGCGACACCTGGCAACTGGGCGATGCGAATGCAGAGGGCGAAGACCTGGCCATCCCTGACGTGCTGGCCTCCCGAACGCGCCTCTTCGAGGAACACCTGTTAAAACAACTGAGTCCCGACCCGCCATGCACGCGGCTGGCCGATATGCGGCGCATCGCCATGCTACTCAAGTTGCTCGAATGGCCCGGCTACCGGGCGGAGAAAGAAGGCGACCTGTACCTGGAGGCTGAGGGGCGTCCCAACACGCGCTACATGACGATTCAGCCAGTGAATGAATACCGTGACCGCCCGGTATTGCCCGACCCGACGCTGTTCGATGTTCCATACTTTGCTAACAAGTCGCGTCCACAAGACACGCCGACCTACCAGTCGCCTGCTCGCCAGATAGCACAACCTGTCAGGCCGGAACAACAAGATGGTAAGTCTGAGGCATCCCTACATGCCGCGAACGTAGAGCAGGCTCCGGTAGAAAAAAATGGAGAGCAACCAATTCTGCCGCCTGAACTGGCGAAGGTCTTTTATATTGGCAATGAGTTGCGTGGTCTGAGTAATTTTACTCAAGGTGAGCAGGGTGTTGAAGTCAGATTCTGGCAGCACAATCCCGCACAGATTATCGGATTTATTCCGATAGAGCTGGTAGATCGACCCTTGGGCCAGAAAATATCAGTCATCATCACCAGGCTGCACCAGGAACGCGGCGGTCGCATCATCGTCGAACTGAAACTGCGTCCGAAGAGGTAACAAGCATCTTCATCAGGGCTTTCCCATTCTAATTTGAGTGAGCGCGTATGAGCAAATTAGCAGCGTCAGTACATGCTCGGCCAAATTTAGAATGGGAAAGCCCTGCATCTTCATCCCTAAGCTCTTGCGTTCACCTTTCGCTCATGCTAGAGTGTAACTATAGAGTCTCAAAAGATGTCACTTTTCCGCTTAAAGTGAGAACTACTTGATGGACAGGAGTTATTATCGATGGATTTCATTTCATTTCTCGATTGGGTGGGGGAGAGTGACCTCTCTCATTTTTTTGCTGACACTCATACTGGGAGTATATGCCTGGGTAATAAGGAATACTTCCTGCTCTCATCGGGCTGGGAAACGGGCTTTCTAAGAGAAAGACTGCCATTTTTGCCAAAGGGGAGCATCTGGGGACGCTGAAACATTTACTGGTGGATTCAAAGCTTTTTAGCGAGAAGAATATCATCGATATTGATTCTGATGGTGATTTTGGCAGGGCGGAACAGGCCACGCTGTTTCTGGTTTTCTGGCATGACTGGCAAGACAAGATGACAGAAATTTTGCATGCGAAAAAAGATGGCACCGCGCTTGTGGTCTACGCGCCATCAGACCAGGGAGCTATTCCGCCTGATAAATGGGCTGAGCTAAATAATAAACGAAATATAACTATTGCCAACATGCGCGGGAGGCTTCTGAATGATGTTATTACGAGTTTGATATCGACTAGTGGACTGTTACAGATGATTTGAAAGGTAAGAAGAGATTGGGATATCCTTAAAAGGAAAAACTGTGAGAAGCAGAAATTCCTCAAGGAGCATCCCGTGAAGAAGGATAGCGTGAAATTGAGCCAGGAACAACGCGAGCAGTTGGAGGAACTGATCAGTCGAGGGCAAGCAGCGGCCCGTCAATTGATGCACGCGCGCGTGTTGCTGAAAGCGGATCAAGGAGAGAACGGCCCAGGCTGGTCGGATGAGCGCATTGCCGAGGCGTTTGACGTGAGCCTTCCGACCATTGAGCGCATGCGCAAGCGTTGTGTGGAGCAGGGACTGGAAGACGCGCTCAAGCGTCGCCCACAACCTGAGCGGCCAGAGAAGCGCAAGATCAACGGGCACTTGGAGGCCCATCTGATCGCGCTGTGCTGTGGGAAACCTCCAGAGGGACGCGAGCGCTGGACGGTGCGTCTGCTGGCCGATCGCTTTCTCCAGTTGGGGTATGTGGATCACGTGAGCTACAAAACGGTCTGGGTCACGCTCAAGAGCAACGAACTGAAACCCTGGTTGAAAGAGCAATGGTGCATTCCACCAAAGGCGAATGATGAATTTGTGTATCACATGGAAGATGTGCTTGACGTGTATACTCGTCCGTATGATGCGCGTTTCCCACAGGTCTGTTTGGATGAAGGGAGCAAACAGTTGCTGGCCGAAACCCGTGAACCGTTGCCGATGAAGCCTGGGGAGCCGAAACGAGAGGACGCAGAATACAAGCGAGAAGGAACGTGTAGCCTGTTTCTGGCCTGCGAACCCCTCTCTGGCAAACGGGTGGTGCAGGTGCGCGAACGGCGGACGAAAGCCGATTGGGCAGCATTTGTGCGCGAACTGATCGAGGTCCACTACCCGCAGGCGGAGAAAATTGTGCTCGTTCTGGACAATCTCAATACCCATACGCCTGCATCCTTTTATGAGGTCTTTCCACCCGCGGAAGCTTGGCGGCTGTCCCAAAAGCTGGAAGTGCATTACACGCCGAAACATGGAAGCTGGTTAAATATGGCCGAAATCGAGTTGAGTGTCCTGGCCCGCCAGTGTCTGAATCGCCGTCTCGCCACTCTTGAGGAGCTTGCTCAGGAGGTGCAAGCCTGGCAGGAGGAGCGCAACCAGGCTCAGGCTACGATTCATTGGCGTTTTACGGCAAAGGATGCGCGTATTAAGTTAAAACGGCTTTACCCATCAATTGATGTGTAACAGTCCACTAGTTATAACTAAGTAGCCATCCTCAGGCTCATTGCCACACGAGGGCGCTTGGGCTACCAGCTTTTAGCTCACGAGGGATCGTGCCAGCCGTGAGCAGCACGGCGCTCAGGCACTGGGCATGTCGGCGATGCGCACCAGTCTCTGCGGCATCACCCGCTGCATCACCCGCGCCACGCTCGCTCGCCGGACAGCCTCTCCGTCGCGCGTTGCTGGCTGCCGGGTGCAGACGCAGGCCACATGCGCATCGGCGATTTCACCTGCTCAGGCGAACGCCTGGTTCTCCCCTTTCCACGCACCGATGAGAAGGAACGGGCGGCGCGCGGCTCCCTGCGGCTCAAGGCCATCTCACTTTCGCCCCACACACAGGGGCGAGACACCGTGTTCCGGGCAGCACGGTTCTCCCTTGCTTGTCCACTGTTCCCTGTCAGCAGCCGCACCTGTGCAACGGCCTGCTGTTGACAGGGAAGCCGCAGGGGGGCAAGTCACAGCGGGGATGAGCAGGCGTGCCGCTGCCAACTGGATGCCTGCCAGTGGTGAGAGTGGCTCTGGCAAGCTATCCAGGGCGAACCAGGCGCAGGCGCTACATTTGCCCGGTTCCTGCACCGCTGGTTCACCACCACCCCCCACCTGCGCCAGGTAGGCAACCGACACCCACTGCGCGCCGTCCGGCAGTACGTGGTCAAAGGCTCCTACCTGGCAGCGTACCACGATGACGAGGCCGCACTCTTCCCATACCTCGCGCACAATGGCTTGCTCCAGCGTTTCGCCGACGGCCAGCGCCCCGCCTGGGCAGGCCCACATCCCCTGCTCGTTGCGGGCGCACGGGCCACGCCGCAGCAGCAGGACGCGCCCCGCCTCATCGAGAATCACCGCGCCCACCCCTACCCTCACGACCGGGCAGGTGGCAGGGGACATCTGGTGGATGCTGGTTTCGGTCATGACTCCACCTCCTGCAACAGGGGTGAAAGCGGCTCAGTCACCGGTTCGGCCACCACCTGAGCGGCGGTGACCAGCGATACCGCCTCAGCGGGTGCATCGGCGATGGCGAGCAGATGCAAGTCGTCCGCATCAATCATGCCTGTGGCCAGCAGGGCCTGACGCAGCCACTCTAGCATGCCCCGCCAGAACTGCCTGCCATACAGCACGAGCGGAACCGGTGCCAGCTTGTGGGTCTGCATCGCCACCAGCACCTCGAAGAGTTCGTCGAGCGTGCCGAAGCCGCCGGGAAAGACGACAAAGGCGCAGGCGGCAGCCAGCAAAGTGGCCTTGCGGGGCGCAAAGAAGGTAAAAGAAACAGCACTCTCGACATAGGGATTGGCAGGCTCGGCCCGCTCAAGCTGAATGGGACAGCCCAGCGAACGTGCGCCACCTTCCCGTGCGCCCCGATTGGCGGCTTCCATGATGCCCGGCCCCCCGCCGGTAATGATGCCAAAGCCCGCCTGGGCCAGCAAACGCGCCGTTTCACGCGCCGCCTCGTAGAGAGGAGCAGCGGAGGTGGTACGCGCTGAGCCAAAGAGCGCGACGGTGGGCGTGGATGCGCAGGTGGCAAGCAGCGCGCTGCCCATCACATAGTCGCGCATCACGTGATGAAGAGTGGTGTGTGGTAACGGTGAGTCTATTGCTTCCATGAAATGTTCCTCACTGATTGCTTGTCCGGCTCAAGGCCGGTGCCGGTTGTTCCTCTTGTGCTGGCGACGTGGCGCGGTCGGCACAGAGGTGTGTTGTAATGGCAGTGGCTATCCCCGTCGGCTCGTCACAGAGGTGCAGAGGCGCAGACATGTCCTCAAACGTGTCGGGCATTCCATCACACAGACGAGTCCAGAACGCCCGCCCGTACAGGACGATGGGAACGCGATTCATCTCTCCTCGCTGCATCGCGCCTATGGCCTGCACCAGCCCCTCGATGGTGTCCAGGCCGCCGGGAAAGAAGACCAGGGCACAGGCCGCCGAAGAGATCGTCATCTGATAGCTGACCCTGCTACTGAACCGCAAGACCACCTCCTGCAAGGCACGACGGTCTTCCTCTTCTGCGTCTCCCTCATGCCGTGCCGCCTGAAGGAGACAGGCCACCGAGAGCATCCCCCCGTCGTATGCGCCCTGCTTCGCGGCTTCCATGAGGCCGTTGTGGGCGGTCGTCAGGATGCCCAACCCCGCCTCTGCCAGCAGTCGGGCGGTCTCATATGCCGCCGCTCGCGTGGCAGCGTCTGCTGTCGCAGGGGTCGAGCCGCCGAAGAAAGCGACACAGGGAGGGGTGTGGTTAGCAGCGAGGGTGTGCAGACCGGCCACCGTCTCGTGCAGCAGACGGTACAGGCCGTGTTGCTGGCACGGGGCAAGTCCCCGTAGCGCTCGTACTTCACTCGCCCAGTGAGGAGGTAGCGCACAGACAGAGAAAAGCTTGCGGCAAGGCTTGACACTCAGCAGAGCCAGCAGGAGCGCGCCCACAGCGGCCAGCACCGGCCAGGTGAGGGCAGGCGAGGGAGCCGCTGTGCCCAGCAGTCCGGCGATGAGCAGCGCGACCCCCACCACCTGGTTGCTCGCCGGATGCTCTTTGAAGAGCAAGAGGCCAATCAGCAGCGGAATCACGCCATAGGCGGAGGCAACCATACCGACGACGCCGATGGAGCCGAGGGTCGAAGCCAGCGACAACAGCAGCAAGCCACCCACATCTGCACAGCCGACCAGGACGGCTCCCGCTCCCCAGAGCCAATGATGATGCGGGGGGGCGCTGGTCGCCTTCTCAGCCACCGGTTGCCCGGTGTTCGCCTGCCCCGTCCAATCGGGGCGCAAGAAAACGGCCAGCAGCAGGCAGGAGAAGAGGCGCGTCCACACCACGCACAGCAGCCAGTCGCTGACCCGCGAGGCCGCCCCCAGGCCGAAGGCCAGCAGGCCAAAGCCGAGCATGGAGACCAGCGCCAGGGCGATCTCTGGACTGAGCAAGCCCGGCAAGCTGCCTGCACGCACGAGTCGTCTGACCTCACCCCCGTTGAGAGTCGCCAGCAGCACCCCGACAAAGGTGATGAGCAAAAAGACAAGTTGCCACCAGGCCGGTAGCTCGTGCAGCACGATGATCGCTGAAAGCAGCGTGACACCCCCCTGTGCGGACACCAGAGGACTGACGATAGCCAGCGGGCCATGCGCTAAGGCTTGATAGAGGGTCAGATAGGCCAGGGCGGCGACCGCTCCCAGCAGCAGGCCGGAGAGCAGACTCGTTATGAAAGCGGCCAGGGTGAGATCGGTCGGCAGGCCCACCAGCAGCGTGAGCAGGCCCGCCAGCAACAGTCCGGCCACCTGGGCAATGAGGGTCGTGGCAGCACTGCCGATGCGCTGCGACACCTTCGCCGCCAGCGTATCGGCCCCGCCCCACAGCCCTGCGGTGGCCAGACCAAGAAGCACTGTGTGCATATGCATCTCCTTCTCAAAATACATCCCATGTATGCTTCAAGGATTGCCAGTGTCATCGCACCTGTTGTGAGGGGCAAGAAGAGACCCTCTCTCGGCAGCCAGTAATAGACAGGCAAGGGAGGGATGCACCAGGAAGAGACACGCCTCGCCTCAGGACATGCATGGGATCAAACCAGCCTGGGAGGCACACAATCTCCCTTTGCCCGTCCAGGGGTGTTGCCCTTTCCGCCACGCCTGCGGCAGTGGTGGATGTACCAGGCTCGTACCAGGAAGCGTGCGTTTGCCTGCTCTGTTCCTTCCGGCGTTTCGCGGGAGAGGCGACGAATGGGCGGGGGGTCACTCTCCCTGCGCGCACAAGACAGGCAAGCCCTGCCACGTTTTCCCTTCCCTGCACGGAGTCTAGCCGACCAGCAGGCGTCGTGGCGGCAAAGAGACACAGGAGCAGCCACGTGAGTGGCAACAGCAAGAGAAAGGGGAACAGCCACAGGCAAGCCACCGTTGGCGACAACGGGCCAGGACACGGGTCGGTTGGACACGCTGCCTGCCAGCAGCATGCTATGCTTGTCGCAAGCCGTGTGGGTGGATGGGTCCGAGAGCGCTTATCTCGGTGTATTTTCTTCGAGAAGGAGGGCGTGATGAGAGCTATTCCTGACCATCTAGTGAGCAGCAATGCTGGGAACAGTGAAACGGAGCCGCAGCTTGAGGTCAGCGTCGGACTCCACAGGGGATTTCAGCGCAAAGATACCCCCAATGGCGATGCGCTCTTTGCGCTGCGCAGTATCCAGTCCACCCGGTCCGGCTTGCAGCAGGTGGGCCTGTTCGTCATTGCCGACGGCATGCACAACAACGGACGCGATGAGTTCGCCAGCCATCTGGCCATCGAAACCATGAGCTCTATCGTCGTGCCTACGCTGCTCAGTAGCACCAGCGTGGCCTTCACCGACCTGTTAAAAGAGGGCATCAGCGCCGCCAATATTGCTCTCTATCGGCACAACACAACGCTGCAAGAGCAGGGCGAGGGGAAAATGGGCACGACCATCACCGCCTGCCTGATTGTTGGCCGCATGGCCTCTATCGCCAACGTGGGCAATAGCCGCGCCTACCTCTACCGCGCATCGGCGGGCCTTCAGCAGATCACCAGGGATCATACCCCTGTAGGCACTCTCATGGCGCAGGGATATTTGAACGAAGAGCAAGCGCGCCAGCATCCCTATCGTAAGATGCTTGAGCGTTACCTGGGCAGGCAGGCTACCGTCGAAGCGGACAGAGTGACGCTCCCACTCCACAACCATGATATGCTGCTCCTCTGTTCCGATGGCTTGTGGGCAATGACTCCACATGGCGAAATCGCCCAGCTTCTCAGCCATGCGCAAGCTGACTCCACTCTGGTCGGCCCTTTACTAGTACAAAGCGCTCTCAATCACGGCGGCACAGACAATATCAGTGTGATCGTGAGTAGCTATCACCTCTGCCCTTAACAGAACACAAGGAGGAAACGTTATGCAGATGATGGTTGACGAAAGGCAGCAGCAGTTCCAGGTAGCTCCTGGCCCCCTGGGGGATGTCGCGTTTCGCACCTATGGGATGCGTGAAGCAACAAAGCTGACGCTTGTTCTCATTCATGGGTGGCTTCAGGCCGGGGTATGCTGGCGCAGGCAGATACCGGTGCTAGCAGAGCAGTACTATGTGGTTGTGGTAGATTTGCCAGGGCATGGGCAAAGCGCTGGCCCAACCGGACAAGAGGAAGAGGTTCCACCTGCACTCTGGTCGCAGAGTGTTCAGGCGGTTCTTCATACACTGCGGCTCGACGAGACCCCTCTTGTCCTCATCGGTTGGAGTTTCGGTGGAGTTGTCATCAGCCAGTATGTGTGTCAGTATGGTACCCAGCATCTGCGGGGCATTGTCACGGTCGGCACGACCCTCGCTTCTTTCGCTCAGATGCCGACAGGAGCCGCACAAGCATCTGAGCTGATGTGTCTGCTAGATCCTTCTTCGGATGCAGGAGCTCGCCTGGCTGCCTTTGAGCAGTTTCAGCGCGGACTGACCTCTCATCCTCTTCCCCAGGAAGAATATTACCTGACCTCCGGCTATAACATGGTTGCTTTGCGCAAACTATGGTCGATCAGCGTAGACTGGGTGTGGTCAGCCGCTGCGACCGGTGCCGAGCAGCAGGTGCGCGAGGCTGGGATTCCCACGCTGATCATACAGGGAACCCGTGATGCTTTTGTGCCTGTTGAGGTTGCGCAATCCTTGCATCGAGCGCTGCCTCATTCCACATTGCAGTTGCTTGATTGCGGCCATTCACCGTTTCTTGAAATGCCCCACACGTTTAACTGTACGCTTCTTAACTTTCTCGATACACTATCGTAAGTTGTTGGTGATAGGATAGAGCGCTCCAGGCCAGAGGCTGCGAGCAAGCCCCTGCGCAAGCAGAGCGTCTGTCAGGCGACACTCCGCATCAAGAGAGGGGCCGTGTCGCCTGACCTGGCAGCGCCAGCAAGCAAGCGAGCCGACCAATCAGGCTGAGTCGTGGAAACTGAGGAGAAACCGTGCAGCCGCCTACTCATCAGCCCCTTGATTCGACTGGCCCAGCATCGTCAGCACGGCAGGACAGCGCCAGTCCGACGAATCCGAGCCAGCAGCCCCACCTGCATTCATCATCAGGCCAGCAGCCGTTTCCCCTGCTGCTGATGCAGGCTCGCCTCAGTCGAGGCTGGACGCAACAGCAGCTAGCCGATCAGATCGGTACCACCGCACAAACGGTCAGCCGGTGGGAACGTGGTATTGCCACGCCCGGCCCCTATCACCGGGGCAAATTGAGCGCCCTCTTCGGTCTCTCGCTTGCTGAACTGAGCGGCTTCTCCGCAGCAAGCACCGAGAACGCCGCAGAGACGGTGGCGGAGAAAGAAGAAGCGCAAGCTGCCCAGGCAGCAGCAGAAGCGGCCCCCTCTCCTGCCGTCCTTGCGCGCTCGACTCCTGGCGAGCAACCAAAGGATGGGGGAACCCCTGACCCCCAGGCGCTCTTAGCAGACCAGCGCCGCCGACCTGCCGTCCCTCACCGACGTTCCCCCACGTTCCTCTGGCGCATCATCGCCAGCGTCCTGGTGCTAGCAGCACTGCTCGTGCTGACCTGGCCTGCTGCGCTGGCTTTGCTTGCCCAGGTGGTTCCCACGCCCCGACCGAAGTCGGCGGCAAGCGGACCCGCCGCTGGCACCATTGCCTTTCTTAGTAGCGGTCAGTTTCAGGGCAACAGCGCGGCGGGCATGAATGATGAGGTCGCTATTCGTCTGAGCGGTGTTCCCAGGCCGCCGACAGGCACGAGCTATGTTGCCTGGATGACCGGCTCTTCCGGCAGCGAAGCCGTCTGGACGCCGCTAGGCCGCCTGGCCTGGACAGCAGCGCCAGTGTCAGCTTCCACGCCACCTGCTGGCAACAGTCCTGACACCGGCACCGTCTCACTCTTTTCCGTTGCGCCGCAGCACAGCAATCTGCTCGTGACGTCCTCTCGTTTCCTCATCACGCAGGAAAACACGAGCATGGCCCCCCTGCAACCGTCCTCAGCCTGGGTCTATGCAGCTAGCATCAGCACCACACCCACGCCGGGCGACCCCAACCATTACAGCCTGCTCGATCACCTGCGCCACCTGTTAGCTGCCGATCCCCAGCTTGCCGCCCTGGGCATCAAAGGGGGTCTCATGTATTGGCTCGCGCGCAACACGCAGCAGGTGGCGAAGATCGCATCCGGCCTGCAAGCGGACTGGCAGCGCCACCAGTTGAGCGAATTGCGCCAGCGCCTCATTGGCATCCTGCTGTATCTGGACGGCAGCCCCAATGTGCAAGCCGATGTGCCACCTGGCACTCTCCTGCCAACACCCACACCGTTCACCCGCGTCGGCCTGCTGACAGTCTCTCCTGCGCAACCGCCGGGCTATGTCCTGCACACGGATATCCACCTCGAGGGCGTCCGCGCGGCGCTCGGCGCGACCGCCGCACAACGACAAGAGGCGCTCCAACTGCGCATCGCTATGAATGCGGTGGGTGACTCACTCTCTAACGTGCGACAGGATGCCCTGCAACTCATCCGCATGGACGACACGCACTTGGCGCAATCAGGGGCGCTCGCTTTGCTCAGGGATCTGGCAATCCAGGCGCAGGATGCCTATGCAGGCCCAACCGGCCAGACGGCAACGAACACTGCGGTCAGCCCATCATCCTCATCCTCGCCATCGCTAGCAGCGGGGGCAGGGGTGAAGTGGATCGAGAGCCAGAGCCAGCAGCTAGCGATCTTCACCTGGTATCGCGTGTAAACCTGAACCGATGGTGATGGTGACCGTTTGCCTGTTTTGCTCGCCCATTCCCTGCTCTTTTTCCTCGCCCTCTCTCTTCCTCCGGCTCCTCTGTGTGGTGCGCGTGAGGAAATGTTCAGTGGATGTTCAGCAAATGTTCAGCAATGTCGTTCTCTCTTGAGCCTTGCTCCGGCTACACTGGCTCCTGAGCCTTGCCAGCTACAGCGTGCTGGCCGACAACAAGAAGAGGAAAGGAGCGAGTATGCCCATCAGTGGATATTGCTCCCGCTTGCGGGAGCGGGAACGGGAACGGGAGCGAGAGGGGGAAAAGCGGCACAGGAGCGGGAGAGGTGGCTGGTTGCAGGCTGCCCTCTGTCTGCACGTGCTGACCCTGCTCGCTCTGCTGGCTTTGCTCTCGGCCTGCGGGGGTGCAGCGCCCCCCTGGGGCTACGTGTGGACGGATGCGCAGCATTTCGAGACCCTGAGCTGGCATGAGCAGAACGGACAACTCTCCGGCCAGTACAGCGGCCTCTCGTATGCTCAGGTCAGCTTGCCCTCTGCCACACAGCCCGCAAGCTATGGGGCAGCCTACCAGGGGACGCTCAACGGGCAAACGGTCACCATCACCATCGGTTCAGGTTTACTCTCCCAACACCTGTCGGGAACGCTCTCAGGCGATGAACACATGCTCACCCTCACCGTCCTTGACCCGTCCAGTGGCCAAACGGTGCAGCAGCGGTGGGTAGCCGTAACCGCCGTCCAGCAAGGGCAACTGGTCGCGGCCTTCAACGCCTACGAACAGGCACGCGCCTGGCTGGCTGTGGTGCAGCAGGAACGCCAGCGCGAACGCGACTGGCATGACCCCAATGCAGTCGCCCTGGCCACGACCCAGCAGGCGGTACGCACTCAGCAGGCGCAGGTGGAGCAGATACAGCAGGCAGCCCCACAGACGCGCTGTGCGCTGGTCGCTGCCTACATGCCCCTGGATGCATCCTGGTTCACCTTGCCAGATCCTTCTTCCAGCGATGGACTGCTTTCGGCCCTGGCTCATTTCCAGCAGGCGTGGCAGCGAGCCGAACGCGGCCCTGTCCCGCATATCGCCGGACTGGTGTTGCCCTGGCTGCTGTCCGCTGCGGACGAACGCCGGGCCATTGCCCCCGCCTCGACGCTGGCCGCACAGCTTCAGGCGTCGTATCAGGCAGACGAACAGGCCATGCAGCAGGCGCAGCAGCAAAGTCGGCAGCTTGATGCACAGGTCACTCACCTGGCTCAAGGCTGCCCCCCCACGCCCGCTTAGAAAGGAAATCGGTATGATGCACCACCCATGTATACGAATTGTCTGGCGCATCCTGTGTCTCGCGGTGACGCTGCTGACCGCTCTCGTGCTGCTGGGATGGTCGCCGACGGCCCTGGCGACGTCAGCCGTCCGCCTTGCTCACCCAGACACAGGGCAGCCCTCGGTTGCTCAGTCTCGTTCAACCCCCCTCTGGCTGTCGATCAGGGGCGAAAGCGGCTATGGAGCAGGCGACGCACTCGCTTCCGCAGAGATGCCTGAGAATGGGCAGCGCGCCGCCTTGTGCAATCCGCTCGATACGACCTGTCTGGCCCAGGCCACCCTCTCGGCCATCCTGACGCCGGTAGTTCAGAGCTTGACAACGTTGTGCGATACGCTACTGACGAACCTTGCCACCGCGTTCAGACCTGTCGGCGGGCCTTCGGCTCCCCTGTCCTTCAACTTCCTGACGCAGACGCCACTGTGCTTCTCTCGCCTGTATTCGACCTGTGCGCCCTCGGCCCTGGATGGGGCCATTGCTCCCTTCACCCGCTGGGCGCAGACGGTGGCCGCCTCGGCGCTGGCCTTGCTGCTCGTGCTGGGTGGATTGGCAATCAGCCTGGGCCAGCAGGCCGGCTGGCGCGTAGTGGGCCTCGCGCAACTCATTCCCCGCCTGGTGCTGACGGCGCTGGCGGCAGGACTGGCTCCGGCCATCGTGCAGGTGGCCATCGACCTGAATAACTTGCTCTGCCAGGGGGCCTTGCAGGTGGCACACATCGAGACGCTGGCGGCGCAGATTGACACCCTGACCAGTCCCACCACCCCCACCGGCAACCCGCCGCTGGTGCTGCTCTTCCTGCTGGCGGCCACCGTGATGGCGATTCTGCTCATCGGGCAGATGGGCCTGCGGCTGGCCTGGGTCGGCCTGCTGGGGGCGCTGGCCCCGCTGGGCCTGTTCTGCTTCGGCCTGCCCTTGACCAGTGGCTGGGGACGACTGTGGATGCAGCAATTCAGCCTGGCGGTGTTCATACAGTTCGTGCAGGTGGCCGCGCTGGCCCTGGGAGGCGCATTGCTCATCGCGCTTTCCGCGCCCACCACTGACCTGTTTGCCAATGTGCAGGATGCCACGCCCATTGTCGAGAGCATCTTGCTCATCATGCTCTTGTATCTGGCCCTGCGCATCCCCACCATGCTCTCGACCTACGCCGCCCGTCATGTGACCCGTGAGGTAAGCACGGCCACAATGGAAACCCTGGAAGGCGCTGGCGAGGTGCTGGCGCTCCTGGTTGCATGAGGACAAACAGGAAAGGAGTGAAGCAAGCGTGTTCAAGTGGATCGGCTGGCTGGGGGCAGGACCGGTAGCAGGTGTCCTCAGCCTGCTTCTGCTGGTGAGCCTGCTGGTGGGGGTAGTGGTTTCCCTGCCGACGACGGGCAGTGGAGCGCGTGCGAGCCTGGACACGTGCCTGTCCACGCCCACTGCGCAGACGGGGAGTTGCCTGCCGCCCCCCAATCAGATCGCGGCAGCAGTGGTTGCTTTAGCACGCCAGATGGCCGATGCATTGTATGTCAATCCGGCCTGTGGAGGCATCATTGCCTATCCCGATTGCTACTACACCTGGTACAACAGTAGCTTCCCACAGCGCGTGATCGCCTATGGCAATACGGTCTGTCCGGGTTGTGCGGCCTGGGCCAACGGGAACTACCAGTGTGTCAGCTTCGTGCGCGGAGCCTATGGGCCCATCTACCCCATGCGCTGGACGGCCAATGCCTTCGACCTGTGGGCCGTCTATCAGGATAAGCCAGGCTGGCAGGAAATTCCCTCAGCGGCGGCTCCACCGGGGCAACGTGGGATGCCGGAGCCGGGCGATGTGATGGTCTTTGCTGATAGCAGTATCGGTCATGTCGCCATCGTGGTGTCAGTGATGCCGCCGCAGGGCAATCAGGCCGGTGCGGTGACGTTTGCCAACGCCAACAGCGTCTCACCGTATACCACCATGCCCTTACTGCCCGACCTCACCGTTGATGCCAGTGCGTGGCCGGGCTACCTCGTCTGGGGCTATATCCGACCAGCCTTGCCATCGGCACCGACACCGACGGCATGAGCGATAAGGAAAGCAAAGGAAACTCGCAACACACACAAGGAGTTGTTCCATGACCATTCAGCAATTTTTTGCCAATTTAACCAATGATCTCTTCGGCTTCATCCTGACAGCCTCCATTTTCGCCCTGTGCTGGGCTGCCTTCCTGTATATGTTCGCCGGCGAGAATGAGCGGCGCTTGCAGTCGGCCAAATTCTGGTTGTATGCGGCCATGATTGGGCTAGCCGTCGCACTGCTGGCCCCCAGCATCGCCGGCCTGATTAACACGGCTGCCGGGGGCGCAGGACGATAGAGCGAGCGAGACGCGACCAGAAAGAAAGGAAGGAAGGAAGGAAGGAAGGAAGGAAGGAAGGAAAGCACGGCATGCAAGACCCTCATTCGCAGACCCTCGCACCGGTGCATACGGTTCCCACCCATCTGACAACCGCTGATACCGTAGTATCGCTGGGGACGTTCTCCCTCTCCTCGCGCCAATTGCTCTGGCTGCTGGTGGGCGGAAGCCTCTGCGCCACGCTCTGGACACACACGGCCATGCTGGTGCGTTGGCTGCCGCCCCTGGGAGCCATCCTGCATGGAGGGATGGTATTCTTCCTGGCCATCGGCGTGCTGCTCTTGACCTTCGGCCAAGTGCAGGGCCGTTCGCTAGAAAGCTGGTTGCTCGTTATCGCATGCTATCTAGCACGTCCGAAACTTTTGCTCTGGCGCAGGAGACCCAGCCGAGACGCAGAGAAAGCCGCAAAGGAACAGCTCGTATGAAGAACAGCTATGACAGGGAGAAACGCACAGCGGGCAGCACCACGCAGCATGTTCCGCTCGCTGCCATCCAGGACGGTATCCTCTTGGTCGAAGGGAGGGCCGCGCGGCGTGGAGTCGCGGTGATCGAGGTGGAGGGCACGGCCTTCAGCCTGCGCTCCGAAGAGGATCGGGCCGCGCTTGTGCTGGGCTATCAGGCGTGGCTCAAGGCCATCCCACCAGGCCGCAGCGTGCAGATTCTCATCCGTCGCCGCCCCTATGACTTGTCGGCCTCTATCCAGCAGTTGGACAGCCTGGCACACGAGCGTGGAATACCCCCCATCTACCGGCAGTTGGCCGCCGCCCATGCCGACCATCTCGAACGGCTCAGCGGCACACGCCCGCTCTACCGCTCGCACTGCTACCTGATCGTGAGCACCACTGCTCCCTGTCAGCCACTCTTTGCCCTGCCTTTCTTGAGCGGGAAAAGGAGGCAGGCAGGAAAGCTTCGCCTGGAGCAGGCACTCCAGGATGATCTGGATATCCAGTGCGAACGCGCGCTGGCTGCCCTCACCAACATGGGCCTGTCGGCGCATCGCCTCAAGGATGACGAACTGGCCCACCTGGCGGCAAGCTGCCTGGTACCTGCGCGCGGAGGGGTGCCCGACCTGAGCAGACTGGCCGTTGGTGAACCGGTGCGCGAAGAGGGCAAGGCCAGGCCGGGGCTGACCGGTTGGAGTCACCTGGCCGAGCTGGTGGCCCCCTCGGCCATTGAGGAACGGCCTACCTATGTGTTCGTCGAAGGGGAGTATATGCGCAGCTTGGCGATAGTGGGCTATCCGCGTGAAGTGGCAGTGGGCTTTCTGACGCCATTGCTGACCCATGACGACGCCCTCGACATCAGCATCCATCTCCACATGCACGACCCGGCGGTGATGCTGCGGAGATTCCGCCGTCGCAAGGCCGAATTGCGGGCCTCGAAGCGTCTGGCGACAAAGCAGGGATGGGTGGACAATCCAGACGAGCAGGTCGCAGCGTCCGACATAGAACGCCTCTTGCTGCAACTGGCCAGCCGCCAGGAGATGCTCTGCGAAGTCGGCCTGTCTATCCAGGTGCACGCCAGAACGGAGGCCCAACTGGATGAGCGCACCGAGCGCCTGCTGGCCCTGCTCAGCACGATGCTGCTGGTGGCCCACCCCACTACCTTTGAGCATCTGGTGGCCTACCAGACGATGCAGCCCTGTTGCCAGGACGTGCTCCGGCGCACCACGACGCTGGACACCATGAGCGTGGCGTACGCTTTCCCCTTTGTCTCCAACGGTCTCATCATGGCCGGTGGCGTGCTGGAAGGCGTAACAGCGACGGGCGAGCCGGTCATCATCGACGATTGGGCCGACGACCTGGATAATCCTCATCGCTTCATCGGGGCGGTGACGGGAGCGGGCAAATCGTATGCCTGCAAGCTCAAAATCTTGCGCGAACTGCTGGTGCGCTACCAGGACATCCAGGTGGCGGTCATCGACCCCGAACGCGAATACGAACGGCTCTGCACCGAACTTGGCGGGACCTTCGTGCGACTAGCACCGGGTTCGCCGCAGCACCTCAATCCCTTCGACCTGCTGCCGCCGGGTCTCACCCCTGCGACCTCTCTGGCCGACCACGCACGTGGGGACCGGCTGGCCGAGAAGGTGCAGATGCTGCATGCCCTCTATGACTTGCTGCTCGCGGATCGCGGGCCGAATGGTGTGACCCCCCTCTCGACGCGCGAAAAGGGCCTGCTGGATCGGGCCACCTATGAAGCCTATCGCCGTCGGGGGATCACCAGCGATCCTACCACGCATGGGAATCCGCCGCCGGTCTTGCGTGATCTGTACGAGGTGCTGGCATCAGGAGTGGCGGGCAACGATGAATCTGGCCTGTGCGACCGGCTCTATCGCTACGTCGCAGGCTCGCTGGCCGGAACCTTTTCTGCTCCGACTGATGTGAAACTCGACAATCGCTTTGTCGTCTTCGATGTGCGCGACATGAGTGGCGAATTACGGCCCATCGGCATCCTACTGATCGCCGACTTCATGTGGACGCAGGTGCTGGCTTCCCTGCGCCCGCGCGTCCTCTACATCGACGAAGCGTGGTCGCTCATCCAGCATCCCGAAGGCGGCAGGTTCCTGGCCGATCTTGCTCGCCGGGCGCGCAAACGCTACCTGCGCCTGGTCACGATCACGCAATCGCCCGAACTCTTTGTGGATAACCAGTACGGGGCGGTGATCGCAGGGAATGCCGCTACCAAAATGCTCAAAAAGCAAGATCGCACCTCGGCCCAGGTGGTGGCCACGCGCTTCGGCCTCACGTCTGCCGAACGGCAGCACCTGCTCACCTTGCAGAAGCCGGAAGCCCTCTTGCTCGCCGGGGGCAGTCGTCTGCTCGTCACCATCGAGGCCAACCCGCTGGAACACCGGCTGGCAACCACTGACCCGCGCGACCTGGCCGACCTGGCCCAGGCATCACGGCGCGAACCGCCTCGTGGGTTGCCCCCTCCCGCCCTCTCACCCATGAGCATGGTAGCGAGCAATGGAACCCCACCAGCAGCAGGGCCAGGAGCAGACAGGAAGGAGGGAAAGCAATGATGCACACCCGTCAGCAGCAGGAACAGGAGAGCCGCCAGTCCCCGGCCTCATGTGCGGCCCGACTCGTCGCCAGGGGCGTCTCGCGTCGTCCTTTGCGAGCATTGGCAAGCACGATGGCTACCCTGGCCCTCGATAGCCATCATCCGATAGCACTGGAAGTGGCGAGCGACGGAGAGCATATCACTTTCCAGGTGCGAGCCAGCACCCCGGAGGCTGCTCGCCACCTGACCTCACAATTGCAGGCCCTCTACCCCCAGGCGCGGATGGCGCTGCTTGCCCCCGGTGAAGACCCGCTGCGGCTGGAGCGCAACGAAGCGGTGACGGTAGTCGAACTGGCAGTGCGCGGGCAACCGTATCTCTCGCTTGCCACGCCGGATGCGTGGGCGGGGCAACACAGCAGGAGTTCACAGGCCACCGTCGGTGATGATCCCCTGCTGGCCGTTGTCGGCGCGTTGCGGAGCGTCCCTGAAGGGATGCGAGCGATAGCGCAACTCGCCCTGGTGCCAGCGCCAGCGCAGTGGTCGCGCCCCTACAGGCGTAAGGCCGTCGAACACCCGCTGGAGCCGGAGCGCGAGCGGGCGCGCAGGCAGCAGCGACAAGACGGGGGGCCATCGATGGGCCTGCTCGTGGCCCTGGCCCTGCTGGTTGTCCTGGCCCTGCTGTGGCGACGGTTCGGCAGCAGCATCCTGCCGCTGCTCCCACAGTGGCTCAAGCAGGACGGTGCGCAGATGATGCATGGCCATCTGCCCGTCCTTTCCTCTTTCCAGATCATGCAGCTCGCCGCCGTGCTGGGCCTGCTCTTCTTTGTCGTCTTTCTTATCAGTCGCCTGTGGAACCGCTTGCAGAGGCATCCTGCCCTCTACGATCAACGAGCGGTTGGCGAGAAAACAAAGCAGGTGGCCTATCGCGCCCGACTCCGTTTGCTCGTCATCGGCAAAGTCGAACCGATGCCGTTGTGGCGGGGGAAAAAGTGGGCAGGACACGCGCTGAGAGGGAGCAGCAGAGGAGCATGGATAGGGCAACTGTGGCAATGGGCCAGGACGCGCTGGCGGCAGAGGCGCTGGCGGCGGCAGATGGCCGTGCATCTGGCGGCGGCCTACCGCCAGTATGACCATCCGGCAGGCAATGTGCTGGTGCCCCAGGTGTGCCATCTGCGTCGCGCTCACGTGCTTGCTCGCCCCAGGGCAAGCGGGCTGCGATGTGCGCGTCGCTTCATGCATCGTCTGCACCAACGCGCCCTCATTGCCTCGGCCAGCCCCCGTCGTCGTATGCGCTTCGCGCTCCGCTGCCTGTGGCGGCTCTGTGAGCAGGCGACAGAAAGCCTCCTGCTGGGGCGACCTCGCTGGCAACGCGGCGTGCGTGCCTCACCGCTGTATCTCTCCGTCGAGGAAGTCGCCGCCTTGTGGCATCTCATCCCCGAACAGGATGCCCCGGAGATTGCCGGATTGGAACGCGGCCTCGCCCGTAGTCGGCCACTGCCCCCCAGGCTGGCTAACGCCTCTCCTACCGAGTTACTGCCCTACCAGCTCGGCACCTGCACACACGCCGGGCGGCTCTGGCCGGTTTTTGCCCCCGTCGATCTCTTCCACCACAATAGCTTGGCAGTGGCCTCTACCGGCAAAGGCAAATCCACGCTGTTCTCGCACCTGGCCCTGGCGCACCTGGCAGGCAACCCCCAGGAAGGACTCTTCTTTCTGGAGCCACATGGTGATACCATCACCGCCCTGCTTGGCAGCATGCCCGCGTCGCGGCAGGACGATGTGACCCTCATCGACCTGGCCGACGAGCAGGTCGTCGTGGGCCTCAATCCGCTGGATATGACACAAGGGCGTGGACGCGACAAAACGGTCGATGACCTGCTCGCCGTCTTCGCTGCTTTCTGGCAAAAGCAGCGGAGCTGGGGACCGCGCACGGAAAATATCCTGCAATTCGCCCTGCTCGCCCTCGCCGAAGCCAATCTGCGCCGCCTGGAGCGCGACGGCGAGGACATGGGAGCCGACCACCAGTACACCTTGCTGGATGTGATTCCGCTCTTACAAAAGCCGAGCTTCCGCCATCTGGTTCTCGACGAGGTACGCGACCGGGTGGTGCGTGACTGGTTTACGCATTACTATGATCTCCTGCGCCCATCGTTTCGGGATGAAGTTATCTCGCCCGTCATCAACAAGATCAGCAAATATGCGGCGGCGAAAGTCTCGCGCCGCTTGCTGGGGCAGAGCCGCGCCACCGTGCGTCTGGCCGATGACATCCGTGCCGGTCGTGTTCTGCTGATCAATACGGCCTCTGGCATCGTGGGCGAAGAGGTCAGTGCGCTGGTGGGAGCCACGCTGGTCGGGTTGTTTCAGGCGGCGCTCGCTGAGCAAGTGCAGCGGCCACCAGCACAGCGGCGGCGTTTCTGGGTGGTCATCGATGAATTCCAGACCTACCTGGGCATCGACTACAACAACATGCTGGCCGAACTACGCAAATATGGTGGTTCGTTTGCCTTAGCCACGCAGTCGCTTTCCTACCTGGATGAGCTGGATCGCGCGCTCAAACCCACTGTGCTGGCCAACAGCGATCATCTCTTCTGCTTTGCGATGGAAACCGCCGATGCCAGGCAGCTTTCCCCCTACCTGGATGGGCTGGAAGCTAGCGACCTGATGAATCTGGATGCCTACACCTGCTACGCGCGCTGGACAATGCAGGGAAGCCGCCTGCCCGCGTTTTCGCTCCAGATTGCGCCCCCCCCAGCATGGGATGCGCAGCGGGCCTCCTCCATCCGACAGCACGCCAACGAGCGCCACAGCCGTCCGGCAGCGCTCGTCGATGAAGAGGTGTCGCCGCAGCCACTCCAGCCATTGTCGGTCTCAGACAACGCTCTGTGGCCCGACGACCTGGAACTGGAACACGAGGAGTCAGCGTCAGGGGAAGCAGCACTGACGACCGGAGAGAAGAAGGAAGCGGATCATGCGGTCCCGACACGCAAGCGGGGGGGACGACGAGGCAAAGGCAGCACGGCACAGCAGAGGCGGACGGATGACCAGCCGCTTGCGCAGCCCTACGTCCTCGCCGGGAACGAGTCGGGCCGCCTGCGTCCGCGCTCTCATGTCTGGCAACCCGAAGACTGCGAGGACAATGAGAGCGGGGAAATGAGAGGAGCATAACCGGATGGTCACGATGCCAAGGAGCGAGGCGTACCATGCGTGAGGGAAGCAGCAGGATGCAGCAGACGACCAACGCGCGTCTGCTGGGCTGGCTGCTGGCCTATCCGGCCAGTAGCGCGCAAGACCTGGCCTCGGCGTTCAATCTGCACCCGGCAACGATCTATCGCCACCTGGGACGATGGTGGGCCAATGGATGGCTTGAGCGCATCACGGGCTACGGCGGTGACGCTCGTTTTCTGCTCACCCCAGGCGGCACGGCGCTGCTCGCGCAGATCATCGCGCAGGATGCTGACCAGCTTGCCCGCACCTGGCAGCACGGCAAGCAGGCCCCGGCAAGGCTGCTGCCGCGCCTGCTGACGATTGATCGCTTGCACACCTTCGCTCGTCTTTTTTTTCAGTACGCCCCACAGGCATTGGCGCGCCAGGGACATCCGGTCGTGGTGCGCTGGCATCTCATGCGCGATTGGCGGAGGCGGGTGTGGGCCACCGAGAGGCGGCCCATGACGGCCCAGGCCCAGGCGGTGCTGGCCTGGACGGTGTCAGGCAGCCGCAGCAATGGCGTTCACCCCTGGGCAACCGAGCAAGCATCCAGGGAAAGAAGGTGGCACCTGGCTTTGCTCCTGCTAGAAAGCGGGCTGTGCGACGCTGACCTCATCGTAGAGCGTTTGCAAGCCTTGCTGCGCTCTCGCACGTTGCTGGAACGCGAGGGGGCATCAGACCGCACGTCCTTGGCCCCGGTCTTGATCCTGGTGGAACACGAGCGGCAAGCGGAGGTCTGGCGTCGCGCCGCCCATCTGGCCGCCTGCCGCGAGCAGACTCACCCATTGGTGGGAGCGATAGCCCTCATGAGCGAGCAGGAGAATCCCTGGCAGTGGGGATGGCGCGAGCTGGCAACGGGCGCGCACATCGGTCTGGGTACCCATGTTGCCTCGCTGGCGACGGGCACCTTGCCCCCAGAAGTGCAGGCCCATCTGGCCGCCGTAGCCGCACTCCTGCGGGGGTGCGAGCGGAGCAACCAGGTCACGGCGGAGGCGAGTGCCGCAGCGCAGGTTGGCCCGCTGAAGAGGTCAGTGCGGCAGCATCCATCATCGTCCGTCACCGTGTTGCAGGCGCTCGTGCCGCGTCAGCAGTGCTTGCTGACGCGGCTGGCACGAACGTCGTGGATGACCGCCGCCGAACTCGCGGCGGTGCTGCCCCGCAGGCCGGACGGGAAGCCACTGGCCGTCTCCTCGGTCGAGCGGCTGTTGCGTGACCTGGCACGGCAGGGCCTCGTAGAGCGCGACCTGGTTGTGCAGAAGGAAGAGGCTGTCTGGCGTTGGCATCTCACTGCGGGCGGGCTGCGTCAGGTCGCATCCATGCATGAGGTCTCGCTCCGCCAGCTCCGGCGACAGGCAGAGCGCACGCATTGGGTGATGAGCAGGCAGGCGGCGCACCAGGCAGGGGTGTATGCCGTGATCGCGGCGTTCCACCAGACGGCGCAAGCCAGAGGAGCGGGAACTATCACGATCCGCTGGTGGGAGAGCGGGCAAGGGGCCGAGCGCAGCTACCGGTATCATGGGGTACAGCGCAATCTGCGGCCTGATGCTGAACTGGAGGTGGTGCTGCAATGCGAGGGCAAGGGGGGGCCACCCTCTCACCTGCGCCTGTGGCTCGAATATGATACGGGCAGCATGAACCAGCGCGACCTGCAACGCAAGATGGCCGCCTACCGCGACTACTGGTTTTCGCGCGAGTGGGCCGCCGAAGGGTTGACGACCTTGCCGCGCCTGTTATTCATCGTGCCACACGCCGGGCAGGAGGAGCACGTCCGACGGGCATGTTGCGACGTGCTGGCAGGCGTGCGGCTATGGGTGCTGGTGACGACGGCAGCGCACCTGCAAGCAAGCGGCCCCTACGGCCCGATCTGGCGACAGGTCTTTCCTGAGCTTGCCGAGGGCGAACGACCCATGAGACGGGCGTTGTGGGAGGAGAGGAGAACTGGAGAACGAGGTACTTATCGGCCCTCCTTCTCTGGCGACGATGTCGTGAAAGACGCCCTGGGGAGGGGAGTCCTGACAACGTGTCAGCAGGCAAGAAGGCCAGGACAAGGCTCCTCATCGACATGAATCCTTATCAAGGGTGACGGTAGTTTCTGTATGTCTGCATCACTTCTACTGGAAGAGATTTGCGGTCGGAACCGGGTAGGTATGCCCTGTTACTGCACAGCTTCTCTTGCGTTGTCACAGACAGAAGTGATCTTCAAGTATCTCTGAAGGCAAGGGGAAAGTATGGCAGCAGGAAGTATGATATGAACCTGTCCAAGTCACTTGATAGTCTGTTCTATTCTAGGGAGAGTGACGAAGTATGCATCTGAATGAACATGAGGGGAACACGGCAACGAACGGGAATACAGGAAACGCTTCCGCTACTCCTATCATCTCGACCCTTGCTGTGAATTGGGATGGCGTCCGCACCTATGGACAGTTCATGACCGGAGAGTTCTTCTTTAACATTGATCATCATTGGGCAACATGGTTTGCAGGAGCCACCTTTAGCAAAGAGGGCCGAGATCCATTTGACAGCCAGCCATTAACTATGGCACTTGCACCGGATGTAGACCCGGACGATCAGTCTGTGCGATATCTGCTGAAACTTGCCCTGCTCGATGAAGTAGAGTGCCTTGTGGCACCTGAGGTAGCACAGCGCCTGGATCCTGAACTCGGGGCGATAGCATGGCACATAGAGAAGCGTAATACCATTGATGTGGCAACATGGAGACCGAGAAACGATACTCAGGTAACGACGGTGTTAAGTTGGGCGAGTAACATTCCCATAGAGGAGTTGACGGCACGCTTCTCTGAGCAGTTGGGAAGCGACAATACTCAGGCACTGGCGTACTTTCGTGCGCTCCAGGTTCATCACTCCTTACCTATGAGATCATTGTTTATTACGCGAAATACACAGGTACTTCGTGGGCGATACGATGGATGGCCTTACCAGATTGGTCAATGCACACCTGAAGAGGCTCTGATTCTGGCTGGTCTTGTTCTCAGACAACGCGGTATCTTTCTCGATACAATCGAACGATCACGGAGAGTCATCCCTCATCGGTATAACTGGTATTGTGGGGCAGCGCAGACGCTGCTCCCCAGTTATCTGAACGCTTTCGCGGATCTCGCCACTGCTGCGGAGCAGCGAAATGCCACCAGGGATCCCGTTCTCCACTATATGGAGGGGATTCTCACACGCTTGAAGCAACTTCTACGCTCCATGATCGGTTGGGTGAACTTCATTTTCGCGCGCTGCGGAATGGAGCCACGAATGACATCATTGAAGATCAGGGAGACATCTTCTACGCTGCGGCTCAGTCAGCCGCAGGGATTCTGGAGGGGATAGCCGTTCTCATAGCCGAGCTTGAGGGGACAGTTCGCCCAAATGACTGGCGAAACGTGGGCTTCAGATCGCTGATGGACGGTAGACATCGTTGGACGCAGGCTATTACGCGGTATCGGTCCGCCGCTGATGCAGCGATTACTGCTTGTACGCCGCTCCTCACTCTGGTTACTGAACAACGAATCCAGGGTTACCATTATTTTCCAGTCATCGGTTCAGCAGGGGAGTTTGGTGAGATTATCCCTCTCATCCTAAACAACGATACACGACAAGAACGAGTGATTCGGCGTCTTTCTCTACCTTTGATCCGTGTCTCTGAGGCTCCAGACAATGTTTCATGGGTCACCAGTGGGGTTGATGGGTTTATACTCACGGAAAACCGCCTGTACCTACTTCCGTGGCTTGCTCTGCGCAGTGCTATCCGCGACCTGCTCCACCTCGTGGAACAGACGCTCTCGGCAGTGTGTATCGTTCGTGGAGTGATATCTGCGCAGCGCGAGACTGCGTTTCTGCAATCGGAAGGCCGTGACCTGGCAAAAAGGATGCTCGACTTTGGGAATCAATTACATAGTGAAAGTAGCATGGCTCAGTGTAGAGGATGAAATGGATTGGACTCTCTTCTTGACTGCCATGAGTGTTCTGGGAGCAGCGGCAGCGGCTGGAGCGGCATCTTGGCAGGCATACGAAACTCGAAAGCAAGTGGCTGAGTCGAAGAGCCAGAGAGAAATGGCAAAGGAGCAGTTTCTACAGGCACGCTACGATGATGCACGCCCCGTCCTTATTCTTGTCTCCGATGCGGAGAAGATACCGGTGCAGGCGGGAAACGGTCTCTATCTCGATTGGGAAAGACAGCCACCACCAATGCTTGATGTATGCAATGTTGGCAAGGGGCCTGCTCTCAACGTGAAAAGCGTGATCTATGGACCAGAAGCGGCAGCTTTCGCTACCCAGTCACCCATGTCAGGCGGCTTTGAATGGAAATACCTCAGCGATGAGAAAGCAAAAGAGGAGAAAGAAAAGCACTGGTATCACTGGATAACCGATGCAGTGGGTCAGGGGGAATGCAAGGAACTCCGGTTTAACCGCGCGAGCAAACTTTTTGGAACCAATCATTTCTCTGAGACACATATGTGTCTCGAATCGAATGAGCATACGCACAGCTATACGTTTAATGCGCCAAAGCAGCCGTTAGAGAATCCTAGCACTTCAAAAGATCTCTGGCGCATTTGCCGGGTTACGATCACCTACCAGGATATTTTTCGCCGTAAACACGCCAGCATCTATGATCTCGTCTTCCAGCAAGGGTGGCAAGCCGTCGCATTGCTCGATGATATTAGCGAAGACCTGGGTGATTTGGTGGGATGAACACGATGGAGACCTTCCCGATTGTGAAGCTCAAGGCTGAGAAGGAGTACGGTGAGTACCGGACGAAGCGCCTGATTCTGGAGATATACGACGAGATGTTGTGGGCGATGGAAACTCGGCAGCCATATCAAACACAGTTGGAGTTACCACCTGCTGATCCTGTGGTGGCGCATCCAACAAAAGAGGGAAGCTGATGCATACCTATAGATATTGGGGACAGTCTGAAATTGGACAGAAGGATAAGATGTAAGTAGTAAGGGTTTCAGTTGTAAGGATATGTTCTATGGTAGTACCATTCAGGCTGAGTGAAAATTATGATGCAGACCCCCACCATTTTCGGGTCTATGAGACGACGAATAGTGATAATGAAGACTGGCTTAAGCCTCTGGCCGAGGAATACGTAAAGCTTCTCATCCACAGGGAAACTCGTCTGAGAGATATCACAATTAGTGAAGATACTGTTTTGGATATATCTCGCGTTAGTCAGTATATCAGAAGGGCAAGTATACCGAACTATGAAGTGGGCAATTTTAGTGTTGTTCGTAGTGATTTTGGGGAACTTCTCTGCTATTTGCTACTAGAGCGCGACTACTGTACAATGTTCGGAGAAAAAAATATTTACGCCCGCGAACTGAGAGACCGCCCTGGAAGAGGTATAGATGCAATAGGGATTGAAGACAGAAACCCGCTCGCACTGGTGCTTTGTGAAGTAAAAGTATCCTCTGATCGATCATCTCCCCCAAGCGTTGTTGATCAAGGAGATGAGTGTTTGAGCAAGCAGCATCGCCGTCATCTGACAAATTTATATGATGAAACAAAGAATAAAGTGTGGCGTGCAGCCAACAGAGCAAGAGATGAGAAAACAGCAGAGCTTCTTGGTGCCGCTGTTGTATGCCTTGAAGAGAATAGATTAGATAGATTACGTATTATCATCTGTAATATCCTTGTGCGACCAAGGGCAAAATACAACCAAGCAGATTTTGGAAGTTTCAGAACAAATCCGAGTCAATATAGTCCTGCTGCCATTCGGTTTCTGATTGCTTGCATCCCAGACGATGTAGATGCTATCATTAGGAAGTGGTATGATGTTGTCCAAACAGTGGAGGTGTCTGTGTGAATAATTCAATACTACAGACAACCTTAAAAGATCTCGACATACCAGCCTTCATTCAACGAGCAGATAATGCTACCCTTGCTCGTATGATTGCTTCACAACAAACCGAAGCTACTGAACAACCTGCCCCCGAAAAACTTCCAAGATTTGGGCTTGTTTATGAGAAGCAGGGCATAGGACTGTTTAAGCGTTTTATCGCCAAACAAGAAGGTGTCAAGAGAGAAGATATCTATAATAGTTTTCAATCTGCTTACATTTGTTGGCGCACCCTTGCCTTGCTCTCTCCTGATGAAGCAGAGCAGACAATAAATGGGCATGTATCCGCAGAGGGAGTCCGTTTTGTCGAAATGGAACTTTACGATGAACTGCTCCCACCTGTACTGACGCTAGCATTTCGCCTCAGTGTGGCTGGACTGCTTGGGGGTAGAACCCCTGAAACACGTCTGGATCTGGTACGATTTGTTCTTTCTTCTCAAAGTAGTACTCCTGGCAATTGGCGTAATGTGGTTGCTGAAAACATATTTAGCTCCTTTGCACTGCTCGTTCGTAAAGAAGGCGGCTGGCACGATATTCAACGCGCAATACAGAGCATTAAAACATTACGCCAGATGCAACACCAATATGAGGAAACCTACCTGGAAAAACTGGATGATCCTGATCTGCAATCCAGCGCAGCCCTGGAATTAGTCGGGCTTTATAACCTTGCACAACTGATTACTCTTGTTGCTGATTATTTGCAGGACGGTCAACCTGGATATGACAGAGTATGTTTGCGCCTGGATCGTCATTATGAACAAGCCATAGAAGCTTTGGAAGTTGGACAACACCTTTTTCTTGCCCATCTTGCCGACCTGTTGTGGGCTGGATGTAGAGAGCTTGTACAAAATGCCATCTGGACCCATGTACCGCGACTCGGTAAACGTATCCAGGAGTATGTACAATTACTTACTTCAGCGACTCGTAGCCAACCTGTCATTGAATTATGGCCCAGTCAGCAAGAGGCATTACAACGTCACTTACTGGATCCATATCAACGTGCTATCCTTGTTGAAATGCCAACCAGCGCCGGTAAGACATTGTTAGCAAAATTTACCATTATGCAAACCAAGGCACTCTACCCGGAAGGGTTAATCGCTTATGTCGTTCCTACCCGGGCTTTAGTGAATCAAATAACACTTGATCTCAGAATGGATTTTGGTACACTGCTACAAGTTGAGCAAACCGTACCCATCTTTGAGATAGATCCAACCGAGACAAAATTACTTAGCAGTAAGATTGATGTGCTGGTTACTACGGCGGAGAAGCTTGACTTACTGGTCAGAAGTGATCATCCTGGTGTAAAAAACATCGTGCTTGTTGTCGCAGACGAGGCACATAATATTAGTGATGGCGAGCGTGGTGCGCGTTTAGAACTTCTCTTGGGAACCATTAAACGGGATTTCGCAGCGGCACGGTTTTTATTGCTATCTCCCTTTCTGCCTAATCCCCTAGACCTCGTTCAATGGCTTGGAGAAGATCAAGCTCTACCTCCTATTCGGATTGAATGGAAGCCTAACCGCAAACTGGTTGGTTCTGTTCAAAGTCAGGGACGTCGTCCCGAATGGTTTCTAGAATTTGAAACATTTGACTCTATCCATTCAATAGACATCCAAACAGGGGGAAAGGTAAGAGAAGTTCGCTCAGGGATGAAGATTCCCATCGGGAAAAGCACTTCTCGCCTGAGTACAATCAAGGCTCTTTCAAAAGCAACCACATATGCTCTTATCAGCCGTGGGTCTGTTCTGATTCTCTGTGGAGGTCCAGCCGATACGATGGAGCGAGCCGAGGAGATTGCTAACGAAAGACCTCAAATTCAAAGTACTGAAAAATTAGAAGCTGTATGTCACTATATTGAAGCAGAACTGGGTCAAGGCTCCCGGCTCGTACATTGTCTCCGCCGTGGTGTGGCTTACCATCATAGTGGTATTTCCCAAGAGACGAGATGGCTCATTGAGGATTTGATACGGGATCGGTTAGTGGACGTTATTTGCGGTACTACAACGCTGGCTCAAGGCGTGAATTTCCCTGTTACTACCGTAATCATAGAGACATTCCGGAAAGGATGGTCGGGAAAGCTCTCCTATCAAGATTTCTGGAATATCGCAGGAAGGGCAGGTCGAACTCTGGTTGATACACTTGGTATCGTCGCTGTTCCAACACCTACTCCAGCAAAGCGAAAAGAGTTGACTACATTTCTAAAGAGTGAAGCAGAGGAGGTTGTGAGCCAGCTTGCTGAGCTTATTGAAAAAGCTGACAGAATCACTGCGGCGTTCAATCTCACATCGCTGCGAAGTAATCCACAACTGTCACCACTTCTACAGTTTTTGGCTCATGCCATGAGGGTATCGGGCAACGAAAACTTAGCGGATGATGTCGAAGAATTACTACGTTCAAGTCTGGTATATCATCAGGCTCAAAAAAAAGGTCCCAATGATGCACAAAAGCTGATAAAGATTTGCCGTGCTTATCTTGCTCAAACTCGGCAACATAAAAATATACTTGGGCTGGCAGATCAAACTGGATTTGCTACACCGAGTGTGTTAAATCTCCTTCTAAAAAAGTCCCATAATCGAGAACTTGCGAGTCCAGCGAATTGGAAGCCCGAACGTCTTTTCGGAAGCGATTTAGATCCATTAACCCAGCGCATAAACGCGATTGCCGATATACCAGAAATCAGTCTTGGGCAAAATGAGTTAGGAACATTTAATGCGAGGCGCGTAGCTGAGATTTTGCGTGACTGGGTAAAAGGAAAAACCATAGAAGAAATGGCTCGTTCTTATGGAAGTCTTAATGATGATGTGAATAAACAAATTACCGATTTCTCCAGATACTTGTATTCCATGCTTAGCCGCGCGTCATGGGGAATGGGCGCACTGGAAACCGTCTGTTTGACAGGAAATGAGCAGACAAACTGGAATGAAGTCGGCTATGTTCCTTCTATGATCTATTTTGGAGTACCTCAAAAGGAAGCTATCTGGCTGCGTATGGTTGGAGTGCCTCGTATCGTTGCCGTGGGCCTAGCTAATCTCTGGAAACAAAGGGCTGGCAGTGAGCCGGAGAGTTATGATGGTATTCGAAGCTGGGTTGCAAATTTGACCGAGAGGGATTGGCAACAAGCTCTTCCATCTGGGGCTTCTCTAACCCCTCGAGAGACGCGATTGATCTGGCAAAGTTTTTCGGGTGGGCGATAACTTACCTGTTACCTCGGCAAGTAACCTTCATTCCGAAGAAGTTGAGAATCTACAGGCTTTCAGGAATGGGTATGTCATCTTACCCACTTTTATGAAAGAATTTTCATCCACATTTTAGCAACATCTCATGTGAGATAAATGCTAAATGCCATCCTCTAGTTATCGTTCTTTATCAGAGGCTGTTTCGTAGTATGTACTGTTCGATCACTCATGAGATTCCTCTCTATAAATAGAACATTTGTTCATTGACATGCCTGCTGGGTTTTTTGTATGATAATAGATACTTGTGTTTCAGCACGTTGTGACCTTGCAGGCGTCCTTGTCGGTGCCTCCTCTCATGCTCGCTTCACGAGGCACCGCTAGAAATGGGGTTGTTTGTGCATATCTTTACGCTGCGTGACCGCCTGATTCAGGATTATGCCTCCTACGTACAGAGCTTTCTTCACATTCGTGATGCTCACATACAGTCTTATGTACAAGAGCAATTACACAAGGGCGTGCTGTGGCCTGAGCCGCTTATTCAACTCAATCCGCTGTTCGCCTCCGGCGCGTTCATTGATACCCTGGTCGAGCGCGGTGTGCTGCACCCGGAGTGTGCGCGCATTTTTCGTGTTGGCAAGTCGGTGCAACAGCCTCTGGGACGCCCGCTACGTCTGCATCAGCACCAGGAAGAGGCCATTCGTGTTGCCAAACAGGATGCTAGCTATGTGTTGACGACAGGTACCGGCTCCGGCAAAAGTCTGGCCTATATGATTCCTATTGTCGATGCCATCTTGCGGCGCGGCAGCGGGCGTGGCATTCAGGCCATCGTCGTTTATCCCATGAATGCGCTGGCGAATAGTCAGCGGCAAGAACTGGAAAAATTTCTCATTGCGGGCTATCCTAACCAGCAGGGGCCGGTCACCTTTGAGCGCTACACGGGACAGGAGTCGCGGCAGGAGCGCGAGCGTATTCTGGCCCGTCCGCCCGATATCCTGCTTACCAACTATGTGATGCTTGAGCTGATTCTGACACGTGTCGCCGAGCGTTCCTTCCTGGCCTCGCCTGCCCTGCGCTTCCTGGTGCTGGACGAACTGCATACCTATCGTGGGCGGCAAGGGGCCGATGTGGCGTTGCTGGTGCGCCGCGTGCGCGAACGCATGGCAGCGGGCGAGTTGCAATGTGTTGGTACTTCGGCTACGCTGGCCGGAGAGGGCAGTTATGAAGAGCAGCGCGCAGGCGTGGCGGTCATGGCCTCGCAACTCTTTGGCACCGATATTCAACCTCAGCATGTGATCGGCGAGACGCTGGTGCGCATCACACCTCACCACGATGAAGAGAGCGCGTCATTTCAGCAGGCATTGACGGAGCGCGTGGCCGACCCGCAGCGCCAGCCACCACAGGGCTATCAGCAGTTTTTAGCTGACCCGCTCTCAAGCTGGTTAGAGAGCACCTTTGGCGTGACGGAGCGCGAAGGCCGTCTGGTGCGCACGCAGCCGCGCAGTATTGCCGGACAGCACGGCGGCGCGGCGCAGCAGCTAAGCGCGCAGACGGGCGTGCCGGTGGAGCGTTGTATTGAGGTTATTCAGGAGGGGTTGCTGGCAGGTTATACCTGTGAGCCAGACCCGACGACGGGTGCGGCCCCTTTCGCCTTTCGCCTGCACCAGTTCATCTCCAAAGGTGATGCGCTGTATGCCTCTTTAGAACCGCGTCGGCATCTCACCTTGCAGCGTCAGTTGTTTGTGCCGGGCGACCGCTCGCGTGTGCTGCTGCCGCTGGTCTTTTGCCGCGAGTGTGGACAGGAATATTACTGCGTATGGCGGCGCGAAGACATTGAGCCAGGCGCGGTCGTCTATACTGATCGCCAGTTGAGCGCGCAGCACGACGAGGAGGGTATCGCCGGTTTTCTGTATGCCAGCGCGGATGATCCCTGGCCGATAGACGAAGATGCGCTGCTCGAACGCTTACCGGAGGAATGGTTGGAAGAGACGCGCTATGGCCTGCGCGTGCGTTATGCCCGTCGTCATCAGTTGCCACAGGCGGTGCGGGTACGTCCCGATGGGGTGCAGATCGACCAGGATCAGCGCGACACACAGGCGCTGGATGTCCATTTCGTACCGGCGCCCTTCCGCTTCTGCCTGCACTGTGGCGTCTCCTATGGCAGTCGTCGGCGCGACGATTTCTCCAAACTGGCCTCGCTCAGTTCCGAGGGCCGTAGCACGGCCACGACCATTCTCAGCCTCTCGGCCATGTTGCGCGTCAAAGAGGATGTTCAGCACGAACTGCCTGCCAAAATGCTCAGTTTCACCGATAACCGGCAGGATGCCTCGTTGCAGGCCGGTCATTTCAATGATTTTGTCGAGGTTGGTCTGTTGCGTGCGGCGCTCTATCAGGCGGTGAAACAGGCGGGCAGCGCGGGTATTCGACACGAGGAGCTGACCTTGCGCGTCTTTGAGGCGTTGCACCTCTCGCTCGCCAGTTACGCCGTTGACCCGACGGTCAAATATCAGGCGCTGGCCGAAACGCAACGCGCCTTGCGCAATGTGCTGGGCTACCGGCTCTATCGCGACCTCAAGCGTGGCTGGCGTATCACCTCACCCAACCTGGAACAATGCGGACTGCTGGTCATCGATTATCTCTCACTGGACGAGGTCTGCGCCGATGAGGAGGTCTGGCAAAAAAGTCATGCTGCGCTGGTGTCGGCCAGCCCGCAGACGCGCATGCAGGTTGCCCGCGTGCTGCTGGACTACATGCGGCGCGAACTGGCACTCAAAGTTGATTATCTTACGCAATCCTATCAGGAAAACCTGCAACAGCAGAGCAGCCAGCGCCTGATCTCGCCGTGGGCCATCGATGAAAACGAGCCGATGGAGTACGCCACCACGCTCTTCCCGCGCCCACGTGGGCAGGAGCCAGACCGCAGTTATGTCTATCTCTCCGCGCGCGGTGGCTTCGGACAATACCTGCGCCGTGCCACGACCTTCCCCGACTACCATCAGCGGCTCTCCATGAAAGACACAGATGTAATCATTCTGAATCTGCTGCATGGCCTGAAAACAGCGGGACTGGTTGAGCGCGTCGTTGAGCAGGCCAATGAACAGGATTGCGGCTATCAGTTACCGGCCTCTGCTCTGGTCTGGCGCGTTGGAGACGGCACACGCGCGTTTTATGACCCGATCACCGTACCACATATTCCGGCGGAGGGACGGCGCACCAACGCTTTCTTCGTCGAGTTCTATCGCACCGCCGCGCGTCGTTTACAGGGCCTGGAGGCACGTGAACACACGGCCCAGGTACCCTACGACCTGCGCGAGCAGCGCGAACAAGACTTCCGTACAGGAAAGTTGCCCGTTCTCTATTGCTCACCCACGATGGAGCTGGGCATCGACATCGCTGAACTGAACATCGTTAATATGCGCAATATTCCGCCTACACCGGCCAATTACGCGCAGCGCAGCGGGCGCGCCGGACGCAGTGGCCAACCCGCGCTGGTCTTCTCCTATTGCTCAACGGGTAGCTCGCACGATCAATATTTCTTCAAGCGCCCGGAACTAATGGTGGCAGGCGCAGTGACGCCGCCACGCCTCGATCTTGCCAACGAAGACCTGGTGCGTGCGCATGTCTACGCCATCTGGCTGGCCGAAACGGGTCTAAGCCTGGGGCAATCGCTCAAGGATATTCTGGAGGTGAGCGGTTCCGACCCCAGTCTTGCCCTGCTCGACTCGGTGCGTGCCGCTATCGAGAATCCCAGTGCAAAGCGTGCGGCCTATCAGCGTGCCGCGCGTGTGCTGGCCACCATTGAAGATGAGCTACAGGCGTCCGATTGGTATCGTGAAGACTGGTTGGTCGATGCGCTGGAGCAGGTCGTCATGCGTTTTGATCGCGCCTGTGCGCGCTGGCGCAGCCTCTATCGCTCCGCGCTCTCGCAATCCAAGGCGCAATCCGCCATTGTGCTGGACGCCTCGCGCAGCGCCGAGGATAAGCGCCAGGCCGAGCGTCTGCGTGCCGAAGCCGAGTCGCAATTAAAGCTGCTGACCGATGTTGAGAATCTTGAGCAATCAGATTTCTACAGCTATCGCTATTTCGCTAGCGAGGGCTTCCTGCCGGGCTATAACTTTCCACGTCTGCCGCTCTCGGCCTATATTCCGGCGCGGCGCACACGACAGAAGGATGAGTATCTCTCGCGTCCGCGTTTTCTTGCCATCTCCGAGTTTGGCCCGCGCGCCATCGTCTATCACGAGGGATCGCGCTACCTGATCAATCGTGTCATTCTCTCCGGGGAGACCGACCGTGAGGACATTACCACGCGACAGGTCAAGCAGTGCGAGTATTGTGGCTATCTGCACCCCTCGGCCAGCACTGTCGATCTCTGCGAACGCTGCCATACCCCCTTGGGCGCGCCAATGACCAATCTCTTCCGTCTGCAAAATGTCGCTACCAGACGCCGCGACAAGATCAATTCCGATGAAGAGGAGCGCATGCGTCTGGGCTATGAATTGCGTACCGCCGTGCGTTTCGCCGAGCAGGATGGACGGGTGGAGGCGCGTGTGGGCCAGGTCATCGCCAATGGCGCAGTGCTGGCGACGTTAACCTATGGACACGCCGCCACGCTCTGGCGCATCAACCTGGGCTGGCAGCGCCGCAAGGAACAGGAACAGTATGGCTTCATGCTGGACATTGAACGCGGCTACTGGGTCAAGAGCGAGTCACTGCCGGATGAAGGCGATGATCCCGTCTCGCAACGCCAGCGCCGCGTTATTCCCTTCGTGGAGGATCAGCGCAACTGCCTCTTGCTAGAACTCTCTTCGGTGCGCGACGCGACGGTGATGGCCTCGTTGCAAGCTGCGTTGAAGAGTGCCATGCAGGTGTGCTACCAGTTGGAGGATAACGAACTGGCAGCAGAGCCACTGCCCAATAAGGAAACACGACGCCTGGTGCTCTTTTACGAGGCGGCGGAGGGCGGCGCGGGCGTGTTGCGCCGCCTGCTCGATGAGCCAGACGCGCTAGGCGAGGTGGCACGCGAGGCGCTTCGCATCTGTCACTTTGACCCGAAGACAGGGGCCGACCTGGGGCGTGCCAGTCGTGCTGACGAGGACTGTGAGTCGGCCTGCTACGACTGCCTGCTCACCTACTACAACCAGCGCGATCATCGTCTGTTAGATCGCAAGGCCATTGCGGGCTTATTACAAGAACTGATGCACGCGCAGGTGCAAGCCGGATCAGCAGATGTACCACGGGCCGACCACCTGGCCTCTCTACTGCAACGTTGCGACTCGCAGCTTGAACGCGCATGGTTGCACCTGCTCAACGAGAGGGGCTATCGTCTCCCCTCGCACGCACAGCCTTTGCTCGCGTCCTGCGGAACACGGCCCGACTTTTTGTACGAGGAGCAGATGGTCGCTATCTATATCGATGGACCAGTTCACGCCTATCCTGAACGACAGGCGCGCGATGCCGCACAGACCGAGTGTCTGGAAGACGAGGGCTATCTGGTGCTACGCTTTGGCGTCCAGGATGATTGGGCCGCGCTGCTGACCCGCTATCCACATATTTTTGGGGGTGGTTTATGAGTTTTGCTGTTGGAACACTGGTGAAGGCACGGGGGCGCGAGTGGGTGGTGTTGCCCTCGCAGGATGAGCATCTGCTCTTCGTGCGCCCGCTTGGCGGGACAGAAGATGAAGTGACGGGCATCTATCTTCCATTGGAGCCAGTCGAGCCTGCCACCTTCGTGCCGCCCGATCCATCACAACCTGGCGATTATTACTCCTGTCGCCTCTTGCGCGACGCCGTGCGACTTGGTTTTCGGGCCAGCACTGGCCCGTTCCGTTCCTTCGCTCATATCGCCGTCGAGCCGCGCCCTTACCAACTGGTGCCGCTGCTGATGGCCCTCAAGCTCGCGCCGGTGCGCCTGTTGATCGCCGATGATGTCGGCATCGGCAAGACCGTGGAGGCGGCGCTGATCGCGCGCGAACTGCTGGATCGCGGCGAGATTGAGCGCCTGGTCGTCCTCTGCCCGCCGCATCTAGTCGAGCAGTGGCAGGAGGAACTGCGCGAGAAGTTTCACATCGAGGCCGAGATCGTGCTACCCAGCACCGTCGCGCGGCTGGAACGCGCCTGCGCCCCCGGTCAGTCGCTCTTTGAACGCTATCCCTGTGTCGTCGTCTCCATCGACTTTGTGAAGTCGGAGCGGCGGCGCGATGAATTTCTGCGCACCTGCCCCGAACTGGTGATCGTGGATGAGGCGCACACCTGCGCCTTCTCCGGCGAGGGGCGGGGGAGCCATCACCAGCGCTATACCCTGGTTCGGCGGCTGGCAGATAATCCGGCCCGACACCTCATCCTGGTCACGGCCACCCCCCATAGCGGCAAAGAGGACGCCTTCCGCTCGCTGCTAACCTTCCTCAATCCCGACTTCGCCAATCTGCCTGAAGACCTGACCGGCGCGGCGCACGAACGGGAGCGGCGCAAGCTGGCCGAATATTTTGTGCAGCGCCGACGCGGCGATATTCGCGCTTACCTGGATACCGAGACGCCCTTTCCGCGCCGCGAGGAGAGCGAACTGACCTACAAGCTCGCGCCGGAGTACCGGCGGCTGTTAGAAAAAGTGCTACGTTACGCGCGCGAGACGGTGATCGATCCGCTCAATCCTGATCGACGTTATCAGCGCGTGCGCTGGTGGTCGGCGCTGGCCCTGTTGCGCTCCCTGGCCTCCAGCCCCGCCGCTGCCATTGCCACTTTGCGCAATCGCGCCGCCGTCGCTGAAAGCGAGACGGCTGAGGAGGCCGACGAAATCGGGCGTCACCTGATACTGGACCTGGTCGAGGGCGAGACAGTCGAGGGCTTAGACCTGGTGCCGGGGAGCGATTATGAGGGTGAGCACAGCGAACAGAAGGCACGCCGCCGTCTGCTGGAAATGGCACGTGAGGCCGAGGAACTCAAGGGCGCAAAAGACGAAAAACTGCAAAAGATACTCAAACTCATCCCATCTCTGTTGCATGACGGCTATCAGCCCATCGTGTTCTGCCGCTTTATTCCGACTGCCGAGTACGTGGCGCAGGCGTTGCGCGAGGTGCTACCCGTCGATGTGCAGGTGACCGCCGTCACGGGCCTCTTGCCGCCCGCCGAACGCGAACAGCGTATCCTGGCCCTGGGCCAGTCACCACGCCGCGTGCTGGTCTGCACCGACTGCCTGAGCGAGGGCATCAACTTACAAATGTACTTCAGTGCCGTCGTACATTATGATCTATCGTGGAATCCGACACGACACGAACAGCGCGAGGGGCGCATTGATCGCTATGGTCAGCCGGAGCCAACCGTGCGCATCGTCAACTATTATGGCAGCGATAACCCCATTGATGGCATTGTGCTGGACGTGCTGCTGCGCAAGCATCGCACGATTCGCAACTCGCTGGGTATCTCCGTGCCGGTGCCAGTCGATGCCGAGCAGGTGATTGAGGCAGTCTTTGAGGGACTGGTGTTGCGCGAACATGCAGGCCACGGCTTACAGGCGCAGATGATGCTGCCAGGACTGGATGATCTGGTCTATGGCGCACAACAGAAGAACGAGCTGTTCGCCCAGTGGGAGGCCGCGTCGCTGCGTGAGAAACGTTCGCGCACGATGTTTGCCCAGGAAACGATCAAGGTCGATGAGGTAGCGAAGGAACTGCGCGCCGTGCAGGCCGCCATCGGCTCCGGCGTCGATGTCGCGTCCTTTACCACGACGGCGCTCAAAGCCTATAGGGCCATCATTACCCACGACGCAAACGGCGCGTATACCTGCGACATCAGCGAGACGCCACGCGCCCTGCGCGATAGCATCGGGCGTCCGGCACGCGAGGACGCGCGCTTCGTCGCCCGCTTCGCCCTGCCCGTGCGCGATGGCGAACTCTACCTGAATAGAACCCATCCCCTGATCGAAGGACTGGCAAGCTATGTGATGGATAGCGCGCTTGACCCCCAGAGCGACCCCGACGACGCCATTGCCCGTCGCTGCGGCGTAGTGCGCACCGCCCAGGTCACGCGGCGTACCACGCTTTTGCTGGTGCGCTTCCGCTATCACATCATCACGCAGAAAAGCACCGCCTCGCAGGAGCTACTGGCTGAAGAGTGCCAGGTACTGGCTTTTGAAGGCGCACCACACCATGCCCAATGGCTTACCGATAGCGAACGTATTGAGCAACTCTTGCGCGCGCAACCGGACGCCAACGCGAACAGCGATCAGGCCAGGCACTTCCTGCAAGGCGTGTTAAGTGAGCTTGACTTGCTGCACGAACATCTGCAAGAGGTAGCCCACGCGCGCGGGCGCGAACTGCTGGCGGCACACCAGCGCGTGCGTGCCGCCGCCACCTTACGCGGTGTGCGCCAGCGCGTCGAACCCCAGTTCCCGCTCGACCTTTTAGGCGTGTATATGTACCTGCCGGTCACGGCGAATATGAGCAGTAAAGGGCAATAAAATGTATCAATTCCGTAGGGGCGAACATCTCTAGGCGGGAGGAACGGTTATGTACCAGTATCCAGGGCCACAACAGCAACAGATGTACAACAATCAATCGGGCCAGTACCATAGCTACCGTCGCAACGCTTTTATTGCTCTGGTTGCCTTTTTCGCCCTTTGTGCGCTCTGCATGGTTATTTCTATGTCTGTTTCATCTGCTAACAGCATAGGTGGGGTGGCAGTCATGGGACTCATGATAGAGGCGATCTGTGTCATGGTGATAGACAAGCGTGGGGCATTGACTTTACGAGGCGCGGTGCAGGAACAGGCGCTGCATCAAGGCAAGATGGTCAGTACTGCACCTGGATATGTCATCCTCTACATCATTTTTCCTTACATTATGCTGCCGAGCTATCTCATACGAGTGTTCATGGAGTCTCATAAAGAGAAGCAGGGGCAGGAGCTGCAGCGCAAACGTGAAGTTGCTGCGTTGGAAGCTCAGTTAGGTATTCTTCCGCCGACCGAGGGGCAGTGCCGCGTCTGCCACAAACCGCTCGTGGTAGGGGCTGAATTTTGTCAATACTGTGGCACACCTGCTATCCAACGCCCAAAAATCTGTCCGGTTTGCGCGACGACAGCGTTGCCGGACGCGAAATTTTGTCCCAAATGTCGGGCGACATTACCATAATGCATATTTCATTGAACGCCCACGGATCAGTAAGGGGGAGAGAGTATTATGCAGAAGTCTCAGTGGTTCACGACGGTGCATAGCGAGGGAGCTTTGTTGCCCGTTGACGTGCTTGAGCGCATCGCCGTGCTGGATAGTAACAGCGTCGAAGGGTTGACTGCCGCGTCGTATCATCACGAGGGCGAGCGGCTCAATGAGGTCATGAACCAGAGCTGGCAACGCTTGCAGACTCTCTGGCGGCGCTTCCAGACGGCACGCCAGAAGCTCCCTGTGGCTGATAGCGGTACAACGCTGACCAGAGAACGCTGGCTGCTGCCACTCTTCTCTGAACTGGGCTATGGCTGGCTGACGCCTGCCCCGCCTATCGAGATGAGTGAGAAGAGCTATCCCGTCTCGCATCGCTGGAACCACACCCCCATTCACCTTGTGAGCTACAAACTGGGCTTGGACGAGCGAACTCGTGGGCGCGGTAGCACGTTGCGCACCAGTCCTTATAGTCTCGTCCAGGAGGTAGTCAATCGCGCGCCGCAGTATCTCTGGGGCATCGTCTCCAATGGATGCGTGCTGCGCCTGGTGCGCAATAATGTCAGTATGACGCGCCAGGCGTATCTTGAGTTTGATCTGGAAGCCATGATGGAGGGCGAAGTTTATAGCGATTTCGTCTTGTTCTGGCTGCTCTGCCACGAGTCACGTTTCGAGGGTGCGCAGCCCGCCGAGTGCTGGCTGGAACGCTGGCTGCAGGAGGCGCAGCGACAGGGTATCCGCGTCCTGGACAGCCTGCGCGATGGCGTCAAAGCGGCGATTGAGGCGCTGGGACGCGGCTTTCTCTCCGCCAACAATCAGCGTTTGCGCGACAAATTGCGTTCTGGCGAACTCTCGACACAGGACTATTATCGCCAACTGCTGCGTCTGGTCTACCGTCTAATCGTGCTGTTTGTTGCGGAGGATCGTGACATTCTCTTCCGACCCGATGCTGACGAGGCCGCGCGTGAACGCTACCTGCACTACTACTCGACGCAACGCTTGCGCCAGTTGGCCGGACGCCGCAGCGGCACGCGCCACGCCGACCTCTACTACGCGCTTGCTCTCGTCATGGATCTGCTGGGCCAGGATGGCGGCTATCCCGAACTGGGCCTGCCCGCGCTCAATGGCTTCCTCTTCGCCCGCGAATCCGTCAGCGACCTGCACGGCTGCGAGCTTGCCAACCATGACCTGTTAGACGCCATGCGGGCGCTGGCCTTCACGCAGGACAGGCAGCGCCGTCGCCCCGTCGATTACAAAAATCTCGGCTCGGAAGAACTGGGCAGCGTTTACGAGTCGTTACTGGAACTGCACCCCGTGATCCATCTGGAGGCCGCGCAATTTGACCTGCAAAGCGCGGGTGGCAACGAGCGCAAGACGAGCGGTAGCTACTACACACCCACCAGCCTGATTACCAGTCTGCTCGACACGGCGCTTGATCCCGTGCTGGAGGAGGCGTGTCGGCAGCGTAACGCGGAACAGGCCATCCTCAACCTCAAAGTCTGCGACCCGGCCTGTGGCAGTGGTCACTTCCTGATCGCTGCCGCGCATCGCATCGCCAAACGTCTGGCAATGGTGCGCACGGGCGACGACGAACCCGGCGCGGCTGAGCGGCGGCGGGCGCTGCGCGATGTCGTCGGTCATTGCATCTATGGCGTGGACATTAACCCCATGGCGGTGGAACTGTGCAAGGTGAGCCTGTGGATGGAGGCGATTGAGCCAGGCAAGCCGCTCTCGTTTCTCGATCATCACATTCAGTGCGGCAACAGCCTCTTCGGGGCCACGCCCGCCCTGCTCGCCGATGGTATTCCTGAGCAGGCGTTTGAGCCGGTGGAGGGTGATCTGAAGGAGGCCTGTCGCCGCTTCAAGAAGCGCAACAGGCAGGAGCGCGAGGGCAATCAGAGCCTGTGGAATGCGCAGAATGTTCCCTTACAAAAGCAGCACGCGCTAGAACGCGGCATGCAGGTCGTCGCCAGCATCGATGATGATACCGTGACAGCGGTGCATCACAAGCAAGAAGCCTATTTCCGCGAGCGCGTCTCCGCCCAGTATCGCGCGCTCAAGCTGCGCGCCGACGCATGGTGCGCCGCCTTCGTCTGGAAAAAGACCAATGACGGACTTGAACCCGTCACAGAAGAGATATATCGCAAGATTGAGCAGGCCAGTGACCCCGACCAGTTGCCCCAATGGCTGCGGGAGACACGCGATGAGATTGAGCGCCTGAGCATGCAGTACCAGTTCTTCCACTGGCACCTGGCCTTCCCCGATGTCTTCCGCCTGCCCGCCGATGGCGAATCGCCCGCAAACGCGCAGACTGGCTGGAGCGGCGGCTTCGATGTTGTGCTGGGCAACCCGCCGTGGGAACATACGGAACTGAAAGAGCAGGAGTGGTTTGCACGCAGTCGGCCCGATATCGCGCAGGCCGAAGGAGTGGCACGCAAGCGTAAGATAGAGGCTCTGATGAGTCAAGACCCGAAACTCTTTGCAGGCTACCTTGAGGCAAAGCGCCAATCTGATAGCTACAGCCACTTTGTGCGTAACGCGGGACTCTACCCACTCTGTGGACGAGGACGCATCAATACCTATGCTATTTTCGCGGAATTGAACCGCACTCTTATCAAACCGCAAGGAAGAGTGGGTTGTATTGTACAATCAGGCATTGCCACCGACGATACAAATAAAGCCTTCTTTCAGGATATTACAACCTCTCACACATTGGTCAGTTTGTATGATTTCGATAACACTACCCGAATTTTTCCGGCTGTCGATAGCCGTTATAAATTTTGCCTGCTCACGCTTACAGGTTCGGACTGTCCCATTACCAGGGCAGATTTTGCTTTTTTTCTGCATGCAACAAGTGATCTGGAAGATCGCTCAAAGCGCTTCACGCTCACACTTGAAGATTTGCGTTTGATCAATCCCAACACGCGCACCTGTCCCATCTTCCGCTCCAAACGTGATGCTGAATTAACCAAAGCCATATACCGACGTGTTCCTGTCTTTGTGAGAGAGACAGAACCGGCACAAAACCCGTGGAACGTTTCTTTCAAGCAAGGACACTTCAATATGACCAGTGATGCCAGCCTTTTTCGTACCTACACACAACTGGTCAGTGATGGATGGGAGTTGCGCGGCAACATCTTTTATAAAGGTAAGGAACGTTGCCTGCCGCTCTATGAGGGCAAGATGATCTCGCATTTCGATCACCGCTTCGGCTCCTACACGCTTGAGGCCAGACCCGAAAGCTACGACATGAATGGCATTCAGCATGCCAACCCCGCGTGTCTCACACAACCGCGCTACTGGGTGCATGAGTCACACATGCCCGATATACTGAACAGTAGAAGCAAAGGACTACTGGCTTTCCGTGATATTGCTCGCTCTACAGATGCCAGAACAGCTATCTTTAGTATTATTCCTGCTGTGCCTTGTGGGCATACAACGCCAGTAATGCTATTTGAGGGTAATTATGTAAATACACTTGTATATTTTTACGTATCATCTACATCATTTGTATTTGACTACTTCACTCGCCAGAAATTAGGAGGAACCCATCTAACATTTACTGTGTTTAAACAGCTTCCTGTTTTGCTGCCAGAGCAATATACGGAGGTTTGCGCGTGGGAGAGCGCAGGGACAGTGGGCCAGTGGGTGCTGCCACGCGCGCTGGAACTGACCTACACGGCGTGGGACTTGCGCGAGTTCGCGCGCGAGTGTGGCTATGAGGGGCCACCGTTTCGCTGGGATGAGCAGCGACGCTTCCTGCTACGCTGCGAACTGGACGCGGCCTACTTCCACCTCTACGGCATCGCGCGCGCGGATGTGGACTACATCATGGAGACGTTCCCGATAGTGAAGCGCAAGGACGAGAAGGAGTACGGCGAGTACCGCACCAAACGCGTAATTTTAGAGATTTACGATGAACTGCAACGCGCCATAGAGAGCGGCCAGCCCTATCACACCCGACTGGAGCCGCCACCGGCTGATACCTCTGTAGCGCACGAAGAGAAGACGATGCAGGTGTAGCATACATGGTGGTATCAGGAAACTGGTATCACTATATCCCTCTGTTTAATCACCAGACGCTCATTGACATATCGCAAAAAGTACTGACGTCGTGTTGACAAGCTATGATATACTATTGGTAACAGTGTCGGCGCAACGCTGCTGCCTTCACCTGGGTTTCTATTCTTTTTGAGGAGGCCAGAAATGGCAAATCGTAAGAAGATGACCGGTGTATGCCCATACTGCTGCGAGCAGGCGGTATTAACCCGCGACCATGTTATTCCCCAATGTCTATACACCAGTGGTGTTCCTGGCAACTCTCCCAAAGTTTATGCTTGCTCACACGGCAATAATGATTTGAAGTCGCGCCTGGATACCTATTTCAGGGATTTTCTGGTGCTGGATATCGAGGGGTCAGAACATCCAGTTTCTAAGTCCCTTTTTCCGAAGCTTGCACGGGCTGTTAAACGGAAACAATCTCTGATGGCTCTCCATGTCATGCAGGCACAACTTATGTCGAGATTTACCCCTTCCGGCCTCTTCGCTGGCTTTGTGTATGGTATACAACTTCCTGACCAATCAATCACTGCGGGATTGTCCATGATGACACGGGGATTGTATTACTTCTATACAAGGCAGATGCTTCCACAAAACATCTCATTTACAATCCATCGGCAATGGGATATGCAGAAATATGCAACGGACATTCAGTTACTTCTGTGCAAAGGCGCACACTATGTGGCGGCTGGCGAGGGCGATGTTTTTGCATGCATGTATGCCATTCCCCAGGAGAAACCAACGTGTAGCCTCTGGTTCCTCAGCTTTCTCAGGAAAGTCTACTTTTCAGTGACGACTGACTATCAGACTCTTTTTGATCAAGCAGCAGGATAGCACTATCATCACCAGGCCAATCCATCTCACAAGAGCGAGAGGCTACTTTATGAAACTCGAAGAAAACATAATAAAAACAATACTAGAGATAATTGCGAAAAAAGCTGCTGAGCAAGAACTGAGAGAGGAGCAAATAAGCAACTTTATAAAGGTAGCTGTTAAAGCCGTCACTACTGATGGGCTTACACTTCACCCGCGCTCTCCAGGACGCGCACAAACAGTTCTGGAGCAATCCAGAAGCCAGCTTTGGTCATCAAATCGTGAAGAACAGGTCGAACAGCGGCAAGATAGCCACGCTGTTTGGCAACCAGAAGCACACCGAGCAAACCTGTCACTGCCACGCCTAGTTGCCGGGCGATCATTCGTCCACGGCGCTCATCAAGCAGAAGCAAATCGGCCTTCTGTTCAACGGCGAGGGCAATGGCCTCTGCTTCACCGGCATCAAGCTGCTGTTCAAGACGCTTGACCAACGCTCTATCTTGCACCTGATACCGCTCAAACCACCAGAACGTCTGAACTTCGGTTGCCCCTGCTTGTCCGAAGCCTTTGACGACGATCTCGTGATAAACGGCCTGGGGGATAAGAATCGTGCCATAGAGGCGCTGAAGAAGGTCAAGTTGCCCACTTGCTGCAAGGTTGATAAGAGGCGAGGTATTGCTCACGACGATCATAACTGGCCTAACCGACGCAGCGTCTCCAGATCGTCAGCAAACTCCTGCTCATCGTAATGGACCGGAATATGACGACTGGCCAGCAATCGCCCAAACTCCATCTGGCTCATGCCAGCAAAAGCGCTGGCCTGTCCAAGCGTGAGTTTCTCCTGTTGAAACAGCAAGACCGCAATTTCTCGTTGTAATTCTGCGGCGGAGATATTGGCAGCACGCAGCAGATCATCAGGTATGACGAGGCTCATGTATTTGCACTCCTGGCAAGAAAGTCACATCATCTGCTACCAGTATACCATGTTTCCTCTCACAGAGCATCCGTCATCAGTGTGATCTCGACTATCCTGCCAGGCAGTATCATTCTTCTTTGAGAAATTGCATTGCCGTTATCGCATAGACTTCTGTGGCTGTGCGCAAACTGTTCAGATCTGCCCATTCGTCCGCGCCATGCACACCGCCACACATGACGCCATATCCACAGACCGTTGGAATACCTCTGCTGATATACATCCAACCGTCGCAAGCGGGACCGCTGCCCAGCAGTGGAGGGAACTTCCCGGTCAGTGTCCTCACTGCTGAAGCAAGCACCTGCACAATCTCAGCATGGGGCGAAGTTTCCGCTGCTGGGACAATCAAGAGATCTTCAAGCTGGTAGCGGTCAATGGAAAGGTCTTTGAGATGTGTCATGAGCAGTTGTTTGATGTCCTCTGCACCGAGGCCCGGAAGCAGGCGCGCATCGCCATATGCCTCGCATGCATCGGGAACTACATTGATGCCGCTTCCGCCTCGAATGAGGGTGGGAAACGTGAGTACCGATGTCCGTCCTGGAAATAATGCTACCGACGTTTCAGGTAGTGACACACCCAGAAGCGAGTGAATCAGGCGCGCCATATCAGTAATGGCATTACGTCCCGCACGTCCCTGCTCCCAGGCTTTCCGTCCTGTGTGCGTTGCTTCACCCTGGATCGTCAGGCGGAACCGGTACAGGCCACGATGTCCAATAGCAATCATGGCATTCCCTGGCTCGCCAACGATCACCCCATCGCCTGTCAGATGGCCGTGATCAAGCAAATAGCGCGTGCCATAAGGTGAACACGCTCCGCTTTCTTCATCGACGACGAAAGCCAGCGTGACTTGCCCCTTGAGCTTGATACCTGCTTGCCGCAGGGCTGCCATTGCGTACACCATCGCCGCAATTTGCGCTTTCGCGTCTGCCGCTCCCAGACCATAGAGTCGTCCATCTTCGATTTGACCACCCCAGGGATCGCGGCTGTAGCCGCTGGGAGCGACAGTATCCATATGGGTTGTGAGAATGAGGGTCTTGCCTTCATGCTCTGTACCTGGGATAGAGCACACGACATTGGGGCGCGCTGATGTCACTCCGACGAACTCTGGCTCAAAGCCCAGACGAGCCAGCTCCTCTGCAATGATGTCAGCAACTGCTCGCTCGATGGGTGCTGATGGATCAGAGGCACCAGCCAGCGCGCCATTCACGCTGTTGGCTCGCACCAGTCGTTGGAAAAACGCAACTTGTTGGCTCTCCTGGGCAAGAAGAGCAGCAGCGAGTGGACTGGCGGGTTTCATGCTTTCTCTCCATTCTGCTGCATATGGGGATGCTGCCGTTGTCCTTGCCGGAACAGGGTAATTGTCTGCGCGATCTCTTCTTGCTGTTGCCAATCTCCCCATTCCTGGCCGCGTTGAGCGAGCTTCTGGAACGTGAGACGAGTTGTTTTGCCAACCGAGCCTGGTGGCATGAACTGCATCGGCGTTCCTGGCAAAGGCATGAACGTATGGCTATGAATACAAACTTTCGAACTGATCCGCGTGAGTCGCTCCATCAACACCTGGCTCAAAGCTTCGTCTTGAGGAGTTTCACCTGGTAGCCCTGCGATGAAGTCCACGTAAATTTTCTTGAGTTTGCGACAATATTTTGCAAGGTGAGAAACAGCACGTTCAACGGCAGCGACGTCATGTTCACGATGCATCGCTTCCAGCATTCGCTCACTACCTGATTGCGCTCCAATGGCAATATAGGCTGCATCAGAATAGCGATCCAGCAGTTGTGCTACCTCTGGCGTGATAAACTCAGGACGCATCTCACTGGGGAATTCCCCAAATTTGATCTTTGCCTCTCCGGCAACCTCCTGCATTCCTCTCAGCGCTTGCTCAAGGCGATGGTAATCGGGATGGACGCCATCATCGGAAAGATAGGCCAACGAGTCTGGTGTAATAAAGCGAATGTCCTTGAAGCCTGCTCTGACCAGCGCTTCAATATGTTCCAGAACATTCTCTAAAGAACGGTGGCGCATCCGCGCCCCATGTAAAAACGGGGTCTGACAAAATCCGCAGGCATGGGGACAGCCCCGCCCAATCTCAATCGCACCCAGGCGGCGATGTTTCAGGCCAATGCTAGGATAACGAGCATCTAAGGGGATGAGCGGAGCGCGTCCAGTTCGCACGAGCCGACGAGTTCCGCTACTTTCTTGCTCGGCAAAAGCAATCCCCCTTACCGCCCGAACATCGCGCTTCCGCCCGCCAAGCTGGCGCAAAAACTCGACAAACGACCACTCACCCTCACCAACGAAAACAACGTCAAAACCCATTGCCACCGTTCCAGTAGCATCGCCGGATGCATGTGGTCCGCCAGCCACAAACAGCAGGCGCTCACGTAGGGGTGCCAGTTCTGTTTGCAGATAAGCGAGCAATTGAGTCGTTGTCACAAGTGCCGAACTCATGAAGCTGAAGGCAACGACGACAGTCCCACCAGATCCGACTTGCAGCATCAGACGCTCAATCTCTTCTTTGCAGGCAGGAGCAGAATGTGGATGCACAAAGGCAAGCCTGATAGCGTCTAATTCGGGCGTTTGCTCTATGGCACCAACCAGCGCATTGATACTGTAGCGGTTGGCGTCACTGGCGAGAAAGACCACAGCGATACTACTACCTGTGTCATGGTGTTCATCTTCAGTATGTGGCATCATTACTCTCCAAAGGGTACACGAGCTTTGTCACGTTTGTCGCGTGATGAAGGGCTATCAACCAGCCCCGCAGTTTCCGCATACCAGATCAGCCAGATCTGCGCCAGTCGCAACGCAATCGGCTGTAGACGAGAGCGGATCGCCTGGTCAGGGTCTCTGCACATCAGGCGCAAAACAGTGAGTAAAAACTCCCGGTCAATCGAGAGCAGTTGCATCGCGTGATCAGCGACAGCTCTGCGAACGTACACATCAGGATCAGTTGCCAATTCGACAATAACGGCACGTGCCAGCGTGCGAACGGTGAGTGCCGCTTCGTTAAGACAACGGAGGAGTGAAGGAAAAGCTTTCGCTACTGCGCGACGCACGTTGCGGTAAGCCGTCGTATGTAACGCGAGCTGGTATAATTCGAGAACCTCGTATGGCCGCGTTGGCAAGAGCCGTTCGAGATAGCGCACTGCCACCCACTGGATCAGTTTTTCGGGAGAACGCACCCCCTCACGCAACGAAACCAGTGCGGTATCAGGCATAGAAAGCAAATCACGTAATGCGAGGGAAAAACGCACACTCTCTTGTTCGAGATGTTCGACATCAGTGAACTGCTGGCTGAGATGCACGAGGGCCGCCTGGCTCTGTGCGAGTTGGGTGGCAGAAAGCATTGGTGTGAGAGGAGAAGCACGCTTCTCCTCTTCTTGTGCGGAAAGCAATGCCTGAATATCACCACAGACTTCAACAGTCGTGAGTGCAACATATTGGTCATCGCCAGGACGCCACTTGAGCAACGCCAATACCACTGGTAAAGTGGTAGGAGCAACTTCTACCAGCGAAGGTAACGCTTCAAGCACCCGACGACGGATGTCCACCCCACGAATCTCATCAGTATCTATGCGTAGCGTTTCCATCAGGCGACACGCGCCCTCGATGTCGAGACGGCACAATCCTGGCAATGCTTCAGCAATGCGACGACGAATTTCCCAGGGCGCACCCGCCTGTACCATTTCAAATACTTGCTGTGCGAGGTCTGGCCGATACGCACTGTCAACGACTTCGCCTGCCAATAGCATCCCGATAAAGTGATCAATAGCGGTAAGGATCTGTTCCATCGCTTGTACGGAAAGTGAGGAATCTTCTCCTGTTATGGAAGCGGCCTCCGGTGTAAGATGGAGTTCCCCAATCAGTTGTGCGATCAGTTTCAATGAAGGCGGGCCGAATGGCACAGCCTCGTTTGGGGGTACATTCAGTACCGCCTGCTCCTTTCCTGCAGCGTGATCGAGCAGATTCGTGCCACCACAAAGGACATATTTGTAGTGAGCATAGCCGAGAAAATGCTGCATCTCTTCAAAAAAGGCTGTGGTCTGTGACGAAGGGATATTCTGCGCAAGCCGATAACAGCGATGAATAAGACTGGTGAGAGGATGGGCGTCCTTTTCTGAAAAAGGGATACCATCACGTTCAGCCTCTAACATGGCTTGCAGGAATGCTTGTGATGGTACATGACCGGCAGAAGCGAGTAATTCGCCTGTCTGCTCTGGAGACAGGCGCAACGCTTGAGCGATATGGTAGACGACCTGGTCACTGGGATGGCGATCACCTGCCAACAGGCGCTGCAGGTAGTTATAGCTGATGTGGGCAGACGCTGCCAGGTGGGTCTGTTTGATACCGGTCGAGGCAATATAGGTAGAAAGTAATTGAGCAAAAGGTTTCATCAGCTTCGCCTACCCTGTCCTGAAAAATCATGACTCTCTCTACAGAATTCCTCGGTTCAGGCATAGCATAGAAGCTCCAAACTGTCAATAAAACTGTTGACTAAAAAGTAGGAGTTTCTATTGACAGCGAAAAGTAAAGCTGGGTATGCTCTTCTCAGAGAACATGTGCAAAGAACGTTTAATGTAAAAGGAGGATAATTCTACCACTACTGAAGAGGAGGGAAGGCAACGCCATCTACTCACCAGCCGTAGCAGGTCGTGTCGGTTTGCCCTTTGGATGCTTGCGCTGCCTGTACGCCAGCAACGAGTCTTCGTAGATGAGCCAGCTACGGCCCGACCGCTCGCCTGAGATGCGGCCTGAGCGAAGGAGGCGCAGCAGGGAGTCCTGCCGGTAGCCTGAGATGGCGCTGGCCTCGGCAGTGGAGAGCAGCACGCGCTCACCCTGCTCTGTGTGACGTACCTCACGCTTCTTGCGTGGGCCACGTGGGCCTTCGCGGCCAGGAGTGCGTGGTTGTGCTAAGAAAGCCGCCAAAGAGTCTGCATACACCATCCACTGGTTGCCCCAGGGTTTTGTTCCCTCGATTCGGCCAGTTTGCAAAAGACGACTAATGTACTCACGGGTAAAGCCCGATCTCGCACTGGCTTCGGTGGTCGTAAGCACTGGGCGACCGTTATGCATTCTGGGCGGCTGTGTCGATGCACTCACTACAAACACTCCTGCTACTGATGGGATATTACTATGGTAAACGGGCCAAAAAAAGACAAACTCAAACCCTCATCAAAGATTAGCCCAAAAATCCCTGGCAAATCAGTTCATTCCATGATATATCTATTGTAGGCAACAGGAAATCACCGGACATTCGTTCCAAAGATAGTCATCTTGCTTGCACCGGTTTGCCGGTGGCAGGCAAGGCAGTTGACATCTTCCGGCGTCTCCTGGCATGACACGCTTCTGTTATGAGCCTGTCGTGCAAAAGGAGGACGCAGGACGCCCCGCAAGGAGCGCCCGGCGTCTCCGGCAGACCCGTTGTCATTCGTTGTCGTCTCACTCTTGCGCCTGATCGGGTCTCACAAACTAGGTCAGGTACAGGGCGAGGCGGCAACGGCCCACACCAACCACACGCAGCGCCGAATAGGCGTTACTCCGGCGTTCACCCTGGGCAGAACAGTCCAGGGGGATTACCAGGGTGCGATGGTCGTCACAGGTCTAGGGCAAGTATACCGGATATACATATTCTTGACAAGGCATTTTGGCCCGAATTGGCGCATCGAACGGGTAGGTGAGAAAGCAACGGACGCCCGCCAGAGGGCGACATCGGCAATGCGTGTGATGACGGTTGGCCTGATCTGCGCGGCTAGCTACGCAGATCGTAGCGACGAGATGAAAGGTAACAGACAGCAGGATGGAATCGCAGTTTGCAGCAGCTTCAGCGACACGCTCACGCTTTTGCGCCGAAGTGCCGGTCACGTGCATTCCGGCCAACTATCGTCGCAAGCGTCTACCCAGGCAGGCCCGGCTCTGCTACGTGGAGGAACCGGTCTGGGACGAGACTGACCAGTGTTATTTCACCCGCATTGGCAGCACTCCCCAGGCCGTTGCCTGTACGCGCCCCGTGCGGCTCAGCGTCGAGGAAGCGGAAGCCATCTTCCACGCGCTGGATGATCCTACTGGTGAAGAGCAAGCCGTCTATGCGGCCCCATCGTATGTGCTTCCCGAAGCCTTACGAGACCTGGATAGCAGCCATTCCTACGACCTGGGCAATGAACTGGCGCAGACCTTGCGCTCTCACGCGCTTCCCTTGTCACCGCTATCGCCCACATCCGCCGAGGCTGATGGCTCTGTCGCTGTGCCGACAGACGTGCCAGAGGACGTTTCCTTGCCGTGCCGTCTGTATGACTCCTGGTTTGTGGCTCCCACAAGCGTCACCGATGACGAGGGACGTTGTCTGGTGGCAGTTGCACCGCTGGCCCATCGGCTCTCCGGGCGCTCGTCCGGTGCGGTCTACACCGTCTGGCTGGACGCCACGATGCTTGAGCAGGCCATGCCGGTGGACGAGGGCTTTGCCCATCTGGACTGCCACGAGAGCCGCTTGCAGGTGAACTGCTTCGCCATCGAGCATGGGGCGAGGCCGCCGGTGGAGGAGCCGGAACCGGTACAGGTGGGAGCAGTCGCCTTCACGGCCACGACGCTGGAGGAGCAGTACCAGCTTGTCCCACTCAAAGACCCCATTTACCTGCGCAAAGAGGATGTGGTCGCCCGCAGCAGCGATGCTGAGACGATCACCCTGCTGGACACGCAGAGCATCCTCACCAACGCCATCGCAGCGGTGCAGCATGAGCAGGCATCGCTCGCCGTACTGCCGCGTCATGAGCGGGAGCGGGAGGCACAACGGCTGGATGCGCTGCTGCGCTGCCTTGAGGAGACGCTGCACTGGTATGGCCGTCTTCCCCGGCACCAACGTGGCGAACGCATCCTCTCGGTGTCGGTACTGCACCACGACGAACACGAGGATGAGGAGCGGGCAGGACATGGACACAGGCACCGTCGGCAGCAGCGATGTATCCGGCTGGTGGTAGGCGTTCCCACCACGCTGCCATTGCCCTGGTCGCAGCTTGCTGATGCTTTCTGCTGGCCGCAGCAGAGGACTGGGAGCGAGACGCTGCTGCTGAAAGGACTGGCGGCAGGCGCGCACATCGTTGCTTGAGGGCGCGCCAAACACCGGAGCGGAGCGGACGCAGTGAGGGGGTGTTCCTCTCAGCTTTCGTCGTGCGCCCATCCGTCGTGCGTCAATCAGCAAGTTCAAGTTAAGGAAGGAAGCAAGAAGACCCATCAGGAGTTCATCCCTATCCCTTTCGTGGATGGGGATGAGCAGAGACACGGAAACACCGAACACAGGCCAGCAGGAGACGAGGAGTCCAGGGGCGTGTGGGGCGACGTCGTGTCTTCGGAACTGAACTGGTTTGAACGCAAGAGAACAAGGCAAGAGAAAGGAGACCTCAAGCATGTTTGCCTCGATGGGACGTGATGTGGTTGTCAGTGATCTGGTACAAGAGGTTCAGCGCCTCAGCGGCCTTGACGAAGCCATCTGTCGTCGGGCGGTGATCGCTGCGGTTGATCGCTCCTCGCTGCCGCTCACCCAGGCCGGAGAACAGCTTGTGAATGGCCTGCGCGAGCAGCAGACATCAGGGGGTATCGTCGCTCTGTTCTGGGAAGAGGTACATCGCCTGCACCCTGAACAGGAAATGTCGCCTGGGCAGGTTCCCTATGTCTGAGCGTCTGATCGCTGCGGTGATGCCCTGGGTGCGCACCTCGCGCGCTGACCCACGAGCAGCCGCTTTGGCTGATCGCCATTATAGCCGAAAAACCCCTGGAGCGGCTCAATTTGTGCCACCTGGGCGTTGCCTGGTGTTGCTCACGCAGGCGGCGGATGCGCTGTGGGTGTCGTCCTGGCCCTACCCAGAGTATGTCAAGCATGCCTGGGCGGGAGCCTGGCTCTGCTCGCTGTTTCGCAATGAATCCGTCTATCTGTCCAGTGACTTGATTACCTGGGCAGTGGCAGCGACGCGCTTCACGTGGGGGGCAGCGCCCGAACAGGGCATCATCACGTTTGTGGATACCACCAGGGTGCGCACAAAACGCGATTGGGGACGCTGTTATCGTCGCGCCGGTTGGTGTCAGGTGGGCTACACCCGCAACGGGTTAGTTGTTTTACAGCAACGTCCTTGCGATATGCCTGCCCCTATCCCTGCCGGTGGGGTTCAACTTCCCTTGCTTCCCGCAGCTCAGGAGATATCCTCATGGTCAGCATGATACACACGATGTACACGATGCACACGCGCCACCCACTCCTGACGGTGGGTTCGCTCTTTTCTGGCATTGGGGGGTTAGACCTCGGTTTAGCGCGTGCAGGGATGCAGATTGTCTGGCAAGTGGAGATTGATACATATGCAAGACGAGTTCTCGCCAAACACTGGCCTGACGTTACCCGGTTTCCAGATGTCCGTGAGGTCGGTGCGCATCATCTCAGCCCCGTTGATCTCATCTGCGGCGGCTTTCCCTGCCAGGACATCTCCGATGCGGGCAAAAAAGCGGGGATCACGGGGGCGCGCTCCTCGCTGTGGAAAGAGTTCGCTCGGATTGTTTGCGCGCTACGACCGCGCTACGTCCTCGTGGAAAACGTTGCAGCCCTCACTCGACGGGGACTATCAACCGTACTTGGAGACCTGGCCGCCTGCGGGTATGATGCGGAATGGCAATGCCTACCGGCTGCCGCCGTTGGTGCCCCGCACCAGAGAGCGCGCATCTTCGTGGTGGCCTACTCCGACAGCGCGGGACTGGCGCTCAGGCCAGTCTTCGGCCCGGACGCGCGCACGCAACTCGCGGCCTTTAAGCGAGATAGCGGCTCCTGGTGGGACGCTGAACCCGCTGTGGGTCGAATGGCTCATGGGGTTGCCCATCGGGTGGAGCGATTGCGCGGACTAGGCAACGCGGTGGTGCCACACGTGGCTGAATTTGTTGGCCGCTGCATACTGGCGCGAGAAGATCATCACCGCATCGAGCAGGCCCAGTCGTCTGTGCGCTCAACAGACTCTTACTCATAAGATGCGTTCTCTGTTGGGCCACCTTCCCTTTCGCCTTCAAAGGGAAGGTGGCCCTGTCACACATACAGAACAGAAAGGCAGGTGTGAAATGAACCAGCAGCAACCGATCCCGATTCCTTACGAAACCGGCGAAGTGCTTCACAGCCGCGAGCATCCGTTCTGCGACGATCTGCGGTGCCCGTGCCACGAGGATCGTGAGGCTATCGAGCAGATGCACGCCTGGCTGACAGAGGGTCTGCTCTCTGTCGAGGACGCCGACCGCATCTATCGCGGTCAGACCCTGGCCTGACTCACTGGGCGAGGCCTCGGCAGGCAGAACAGGACACGACAGGACGGCAGGCTTCTGTCTGCCTGTCTGTCTGCCTGCCAGAGGCTACAGCACAGCACACACACACGAAACGAAAAGGAGCAACTTTTTTATGACAGAACAACGCAATGGACAAGGAACCCTTCATTATATTGCCAGTCATCACGGCAATATCCCCATCTTGCGGCTGATGCTGGGCATCCTGCTGGTCAGCTTCTTCTTGCTGGCCTTGATGTTGCAAATTCAGACCAGCGAGGCATTTCTCTTGAACGGCCCGGCCGTCTCGCTGGCTCCCAACTGGGGCATCTTGAGGCAGCCCATCGACATGCTGGCCGGCAGCCTCACCGCCAACCAGGCGAAGGCCGTCCTCTGGGGCTGGTGCATTGAACTGGTCTATCTGGTCTGTGTGATCGGCGAAGTGTCCGTGCACGGCAAGCTGCAAGCCTGGTTTAAGACCGGAGCGATTGTCCTGGTTATCTTCGATTCCTGGGCCGATTTCAGTTATGGGAATCTGGCCAGCGGGTTCTGGGGGCAGGTGGCCTTCGCCGCCATCACCGCCTTTGTGGTCGCCTTCTTCGGCACCATCGGCCTCAACCTGATCTGGGGTGCGCTGGCCGACTTTAGTCACTAACCAGAAGAAGGGAGGCCCTGAAGATGAGCGAACGTCTGGAGATGAACGAACGGGAAGAAGGAGCCAGGACGCCCTCCTCGGTGAAACAATCGGCGGCCTTTGCGGGCAGTACCCTGGTGGTCGGGGGCCTGCTGGACATGCTGGCTCATCTGGGGCCAACCGGCCTGCTGGTGTCTGTTCTTGCTTCCTACGTGGCCTGGCGGCATGGCCCTGACCTCTACGAGCAGGTACGCGGCCTGCTACCGGCCCTGCCGGCCCCGGCTGAGCGCGAGGGCAAGGACGGTGAACCGGTGGCGCAGGCCGAGCAGGCCGCAGGAGCCGAGACGCCAGCGCGGCGCAGCCTGTGGGATCGGGCACTGGGGCGCTCTCCAGAAAGCGCTATGGCCCCAGAGGCCGACGATGCCGAGGCCGAGGCCGCTCCTGGGGCCGAGGCCGCCCCCAACCAGCAGGATTACCTGAACCTCGGCCCGACGCTGCGCCCCCACGCCGATCAGCTTCTGAGTGGTCGCAAGGTCATCCTGGGGGTGTCAGGTTCCGGCAAAACGAATACCATCACTGTCTACTGCGAGGAATTGGGCAAGCTAGAGCCAGCCCCGGCTATTCTCTTCTTCGACACCGAGGACGAGAACCGTGCGCTCTGCCATCGCCAGTATCTGCCCCATCCCGTCTGGATCGATCAAGCCAGGGGATTGAGCGCCGAAAACGCCTTTACGGTGGCGCAAAACATCCTGGAGAGGCGCTGCCAGTGCGTCATCAACCTGCAATCCTATGAGGACGAAGAAGCGGCCTGGATCATGATTAACATGGTGCGGGGCGTGCGTGCCTGGCAGGAAGCACGCCCCGTCCGTGTTCCCTGTGAGATCGTGCTGGATGAAGCCTCGGTCTGGCTGCCGCAAAATCCCCGCGAGAGCCTGCTGTCGAACGTGCTGATTGACGACCCCGACGCGGGCGAGGAACACGGGGAGAAAAGCCGAAAAATCTCGCTGCTCACGCTGCTGCAACGCACCTTCTTGACCGTCGCGCGGCGTGGTCGCCGCCGAGGGATTGGCCTGACGCTGGCGGCCCAACGCATCGCCGAGATTGACAAGCGAGCGTTGCAAGGGTCATGGATGTTCTTGATGCGACAAACCCAACCGGCAGACTGGCGCGAATATGCGAAATTCGGCATCAGCCCGGAGGAGGCGATGGGACTGCTGGACGGAGAGGCGTTTGTCTTCGCGCCAGGTCTGCCCCGCGAAAAGCACCGGCTACGCAAAAGCAACTCTCCGCACGGCGGCATCACCCCAGGCATCAAGGCATTACGCCGCTCGCTCAAAGACGAGCAAGGGCAGCAAGACGGCCCTGCGGTGCCTGTTCCAGCGTCGGCATCGGCGTCGGCAAGAGCAGTGAGCCGTCCCGCCGCTGCCCCCCCGTCATTGCCCACCCTGGAGCCAATGGGGTGGCCCGAACAAACACTTCATCGCAGCACCGTCATGGAAACAGCGAGAGAGACGATGGCCCCCCCTTGTGAGCAAGAGCAGCCGGCCCAGGGAGACGTGCTGCTCTTGCAGCAGCAGGAGGGACAGAAGACGCAACACCTGACGAGGGCCTTGAACCCGCAGTTGCAGGCCGCCTACGACGCCTACCGGGACGGCATGAACCACCATCATCTGGCGCGGCAGCTTGGGACAACTCCGGCGGTGGCCGGGCAGTTGCTCAAACAGCTTCAGGAGCGTGGGCTGATCGATGTTGCTGGCCGAAAAACCGAGGCATCACCTCAGCAGGATCACGAGGCCCTCAAAGCCAGATACCTCAAGGAATATGAGCAGGAGATCGCCATCTGGCATGAACTGGAAGAACAGAAGCTTGCCAACGTGCGAGATTTCGCTACCGCCACCCGTATGGGCGAAACCAAAGCATGGCAACTGCTCAGCGAATTAGACAGATTGGGCCTGATCCGGTGGAAGCGGCGCAAGAAGAAGGAAGTGGTCTAGATGAGCCTGCCGCAGTGGTGGTGGTGGCCTGTTGTTGTTGTTGTTTGCCTGTTGTTGTTGTTGTTTGGAACCATCTTACGCTCAAGTTTGGCTCTGGTCTTCTCAAACAACAACAACAGGCAAACAACAACAACACTGCGACGAGAATCGCCGAATTGCAGTCCCCTCAGTCGGGGCTATCTCATGAAACGACAGCAAACATCACCTGCTAGCGCGCGTTCCTTAAGCAGAGCTGAGGAGGCACAAGAACTCAGACAGCAAGAGAGAAAGATAGTGGCACCCTGGACGTTTTTGTCCGGTGGGCGGGCGCGCTGTGCTGACAGGGTGAGTCAGAGTCATTCTGAGATCAAAACGATCTCAAAATGAATCATATCGACTCGTTTTGTTCCCTTTTTTCTCAGCGTGTGAGGTCATTCTGAGATCATTCTGAATCATTTTTGATTCCGTGCTTTCGTTGTTTGTCAGTTTTTTTGTGAGGAGCATCATGTCTTTCCCACCATTGCACCCGGCCATCCATCCCGATAGCTTTCTGGCAAAAGTCAGCCAGCATCTGCCCCTGCTTACCTCTCGCGGGCTGCCGCTGCCTCGCGTGCTGCCGACTCGCCTATCTGAGCGGGAGACGTCGGCTTTGATCGTCGCCATTGATAATGGCAATGACGCCTTCAAAGGGGCGGCCATGCATGCCAGTCTGCCCCAGCTCGTCACCACGCGCATCGTGACCGCTTACGCCCCCGCACGCACGATTCGCATGGGGGAGGGCATCACCGCCTACCAGGTCAACGGCTCCGAGTGGTTCTGGATCGGAGACGAAGCGGTCAGCACCCAGAAGTCGGAAGGACTGCCTGTCGGACTGACCACCGAGCGGTTGCCCGATGATCGCTTCCAGTCGTATCTGGCAGCCTGCCTGGTCGAACTGCTGCTCACCGCCGGTTTTGAGGCCGGCAGCTACATGCTCTATGCCAGCTTCGGCATCCCCAATGAGGAAATGACGCTACGGGGAGCCAAACCTGACGTCACAGCGGCGCTGCGCCTCTTGCTTCAGACCCCTTTTGAAGTTCACCGCATCGATGAACGGGGGCAGAAGAGTTCCTGGAAGCTCTCGCTGGCCGAACTGGCCCCCTACCCCCAGAGCTTCGGTTCCTTTGCGGCCTGGTACTACACTGTTGACGGTCGGCCCATCGACACCAGCATTGTGCGCCATGTGACACTCGATATTGGCGGCGGACAGTTTCACGACTGTGAGGTGGATTTGCAACTCCAGAGCGACGGGCGCGTCAAACTGCGTATGGCCGCCAATTTGCTCGGCGATGGCACCATTACGATTGCGCGCGCAGCCCGCGAGGCGATCCGCAGCCGACATGCAAGCATTCATCTGTCCGATGCCGAAGCCCAGCAGGTGCTATTGACCAGAAAGGTGATTGTGGGAGGGCACCGGGTCGCGGTCGATGAGGTGATCGAAGAAGTCATCACGGCTCGCTCTCAAAACCTGTTCGCCCGCATGCTTCCGCTCATTCAGGAAGGGCGCAACTTCCTGCTGTTTACCGGCGGGGGGTCTGTCCTGCTGGAGAAAGCCCTGCGCTCACTGGTGATGCCGACCCGTGCGTCCCACGAGTACCTGTTTGTGCCAGCATCCCTCAGTCCAGTCCTCAATGTCATCGGCGGCTATGTGCTGGCGATGGCCTCAGCCCAGCGCAGTCTGGCTGAACTCAAGCAGCCCGATCATCGTCCTCTGGTGGAAACACGAGGGAGGTAGTGCCATGAGCCATCAGTCCATTCCGTTGCGCCACCTTCCGGCAGAGACCGTTGCCGTTGCCAGTGCCATCGCTGAGCAGACCGGCCTCTCGCTCAGCGATGTGTACCGACTCGCGCTGGGCTGTGGGGTGCTGGTAGAGGCGACCAAGATCAACCCCGATCCCGCTGGAACCTACGCCGGGCTAGAGGCGGCCTATCTGGCGAAGGCCCTGCGCCGCCATCTTGGCTCGGCCATCGACCTGTTGCTGGCCCATGACGAACATCCCCTCTCCTTGGCGCTGCTGACGGCTTGCAATGCCTCGCCTTCGATCTCGACCGACGACGAAGGAAAGGCAGCAGCGCACCGGCGTGCGCCGATGTCGGCACACCAACCGGCAGAGGACGAAGTTCCCTTTGACCCCACACTGGGCGACGATCTGGAGAGCCTGGGCATCGGCCTGGGTCTCTCACAGCAGCCATAGTCCTACGACGACAACGACGAGGAAAAGCCCCCCATTGGCGGGAACAAGCTGGCTAGCGTACAACCATCGATGTGCATAAACAAGAACAAGACAAGAAGGACACCAATGATGACCACTTCCATGCTTCTCTTGAGGAACCTCTCGACCCCAACCACGTTTGCTCCCGCTTCAGCAGAAGCAGACGCATCGGCCCTGGCAAACGAGCGGCCACCGACAGGCTATGCCATTGCTCTCCTCGCTGATGGCCGCTTCCTGCCTCTGGCAGTGGCACCGACGGCTGAGCAGGAAACGCTCGCGTTCGCCCTACGTCCCTGCTCCCAGCACGACGATCCCGTGCCACTCGCCGAGGGCGACTGCCCCGCTAGCGGCAGTGGCCCCGTCCTCTGTCTCACCTACCAGGAGGCACTCTGGTGGTGCCAGCGTCGTGCCGAGACGGCTCACCTGCTCCGAGCAATACAGGCCGCCACCCTGCGCTCGGAGTGCTACCCGGAGCGCAACGTCTGGTACCGTGAAGAAACGGAACGCCTCTTACGTCAGGCAGGCTATGATTGGCCTGCTTGGCCGGAGTCGGCTGACGGGGACGAGGACGAGAAAAAGAGGGAAACCGAGAGCAAGGGGCCATGCTGCATCGTCGAGGCGCTGGATGGCTGCCCCCGCTTGCTGGCCTGGCTGGACATGACACCGGTCGGGGACAAGGGCGATGGGGGCGCGCTGCCGAACGTGCAGGTGGAGGCGGCCAATCTCGATGAACTGTGGGAACGGCTCTATGAGGCCGTCAGCCGAAGCATCCCCCATCGAAGAGCAGGGACACAGGAGAGCAGAGGATGAAGAGCGTTCCGGGGCAAAGAGCGAAGTCACAGCGCAGGCGCACCTGTCTGATCGAGCGGGTTGCTTGCTGCATCCGTTGTGGTCGGCCTGCCGCTCTCCAGTTCGGTCTGGCCTCTGGCGGAGAATGCTGCTGTGTTGGCTGTGTGGGGACAGTCGTTCGGCGGTGGAAAGAGAGCCAGGTCAGCACGCCTCTGCGTCCACAGGCAACCAGGAGGGTCTAGCAGCCATCGCGCGCATCGTCTGCTGCTCCTGGCTTGCCTGTGCCTCGCTCTCTCAAGGAGGTTCTTATGGAGGAGGATATTCGTTTCTATTGCGGCGTGAGCGAGACGTCCTGGAATTATTACCCACCTGCTCCTGGGCCGTTTGCCTGCGTTTCACCGGTCTATGGCAAATCAACGCTGCGCAAACGCGCCTCAACGCCCCGCATTCCCGCCGGAACACGAGTGCTGCAAGACAGTGGAGCCTTCTCCGATGGCCCCAGCACGCGCCTGACATTTGCCCAGGCTCTGCGGCGACAGGAAATCCATGCCGAACGATACAGCTATACAGGTCAAATTGCCGCCCGCGCCAGCTATGATTTGCTCATTGATGAGATGTGGTCGGAAGACGAAGCCTGTGGCATCTTCCGGCGGCACAAACGGCGCTGGACGGAAGCGGCTGCCGAAGAAGCGGTACGCGAGACGGTCCAGGCAGCGCGCTTCCTGGCAGCCCCTGCCCACCGCAACGGCATCCCCTGCGTGCTTTCCGCCCAGGGTGTCACCCCAGCACAATACCTGCGCTGCGTCCAGCAGGTGGTGCCGCTGCTTCAGGACGGCGACCTCCTCGGTCTTGGCGGTTGGTGCGTTGTCGGCAAATTCCCGGCGCAGATGCTGCCCGTCTTCCGCGAGACGATGGCGCGCGTGCTGCCGTTCCTGGGTCGCGAAGGTATCCGCCGCGTGCATCTGTGGGGCGTGATCTACGCTCCAGCACTGGCTGACCTGTTGTGGCTCTGTGAGCAGTACCAGGTCATGCTTTCGACGGACAGCATTGGCCCGACAGTGCGTCCGGCGCTAGGGCGCTGGGGCTACGCCGATTGGTGCGACTGGTCGTACCGCTCGGCACCCAGTCTGCCGCCGGAACGAGAGCAGGAAGCCGCCGTGCTGCCGGTGAACACCGCAGACGGCCAGCAGATCATGCTGCCGCACGTGAAAGGACGGCATCGCGCCGAACATGTGCGGCAAGTGCGCGCCTGGCTCGCAGGGTTTCGCCGCAGCGCCTTCTATCCCGCTACAGAACCAGGATGGTGGCGTCAGCCGCGTCAACTGGCGCTGGCCACCTTGCTCTGAGAGCCGTTCCCATCCTTTCCCTTCCCTTCCTTGCCTTGCCGGTTCCTGACCCCATCAGAGGAGCCACCCCTCGCCTGCAAGCACGGCAGCTCCTCTGATGTGCGGGGAGACCCCCTCTTTCAGTGTAGCAGAAGGGCGTTCTCCCTGGCAATGGTCAGGCCATCAGTCCTACGAACGAAAGAGAGGAGAGCACCCCATGCAATGGCCATGTACCTATCAAACGGAGACCCGACGCCTGATCGGCGTCCTGCAACACTGGCAGGTATTGCTCGCTCCTACGCGCGAGGCCGTGACCGAGGTGACGCTGGCCGATGTGCAGGCCGTCACCGCAGCCTTGCTGCACACCTTTGGCCCCACCACCACGCTGGAAACGCTGATCCAGCACCTGGTCGCCCAAGACCTGCGTGAGCAGATCGAGCAGCGTCAGGCAGGCCCGCAGGCGACCAGCGTGGCCGCCTGAGAGAGACGGGCCGGGTGGCTCACCCGACTTCGACCGACCGACCGTCTCTCTGGCTCACCAGGCATCCCATCCCCCACGACAAGGAGAGATGGGATGCCTGATGAGACAACTGGCCGCGTCCTTGCGCAAGGGGGCAGGTGGGCTGGTGTGTCCACCTGCTGATCGGCTCGCATCCGATACGCGGCTCCCTCCTCTCTCTGCCCACCCGCACGCCTGCCTGCTACTTCGCAGTGAGAGGGCTTTGCTCCCTGTCCCCTGTTCGTGGGTGTTGCTACGAGCCTGACCGGCAGGCAGGTCACGCCCGGACAGGCAGGTGGGCGCAGGCAGACAGGCAGGTGAGAGGAGTTGCTTGGCCTGCTACCCATTCAGACAGTTCCAGAAAGAGAGGAAAGCGATGACGTGTTCACCTTTTTCACCATCCTTTGTCACCCAGAATCCAGGCGGCCCGCACGGCATCCCCGACGGCAGCGGTGCGCTCTGTCCTTCCCCCGACGGCAGCTCCCTCGCCGTCTGCGGCCCCAACCACACCGTCGAGGTATGGGATGCCCACGCTCACCACCGTCGGCTCACCTACTACGGGCACCAGGATGGCCTTTATCGCCGCCTCATGGGCCATATCCTCGCCATCGCCTGGTCGCCGGATGGCACCCGCATCGCGTCTCTGAGCAGCAACGGCTCGCTGCACGTGTGGGATGCCCGCACCGGCATCCATCAGCGCACCTTGCTGCCTGCAACCGTTGAGAGGCCCACGCCAGAGCCGCAGTGCGCACTGCGCTGGCAGACGGAGGGTCTGTGCCTTGTGCGACGGCACGGCTCGTCGCTGGAGCAGCAGCGATGGGTACTGTGAGCCGGCGCCAGTCCCTCTGCATCCAGGCTCATGACCAGGCTTGCCCCTACCCGCCGGACGGGCAGCCACACAGAGAGGCCAGCACCCTGGAAGAAGGGGGGCAGCCTCTCTCCCTGCAACACAGGCCCCTGGATGCCTTGCTGCAAGAGGCCCGACGGGAAAACAGCGGTCAGGGTCAAGGCAGCAGGCTGCTGCCCCCACATGGAGCGACCTTCGAGGTCTTGCGCCGGGCCTTGCTCTTGCGTGACGAGGCGGCCTGGTGCGCCCTGTACCAGTTGTACACGCCGCTGGTGCAAGCCTGGATTCTGCTGCACAGTCACAGGCTTAGGCTTGCTTGCGAGAGGGAGGAACTGGTCAACGAAACCTTTGCCAAATTTGCGGCGGCCATTTCCACCGAGCGATGGCAGCAATTTCCTGATACCGGCCACCTGCTTGCCTATCTGAAGCGTTGCGCCACGACCGTCGTCGTCGATGCCGGGCGGCACCAGCAACGAAGGACACGTGAGGTTTCCCTTGAGACGCTCGAGACGCTCGACCACGAGCAGTCCACGCTGCTGGATGATCCCGCCGAGGTGGTCAGCCAACACCTCGTCTGGCACGACTTCTGGCGGGTGATGGGCGAGGCGGCGCGCAGTCAGCAGGAACGTCTGCTGGTGCAGCAGCACTTCGGGCAAGGGGTTCCGCTGCGCGAGCTGGCGCGTCGCTATCCCGACCTGTTCCCCCGCCCGCAGAGCATCCACGCCCTCAAGAAGAATCTGCTGCGACGCCTGCGCCAGAACCGCGCCGTGCAGCAAGCCGCTGGTCTTGTCGGGCTGCAGCACATGGCTGACATGGGTGCGCAGCCCTCTCACAAGAGCGGGGCTGCGCTCTCTGAGCAAGGGAAGACGCGATGAGAAGAGCAGCCGACCGTCGCTCAGGCAGATGGCTGGCTTGCGCGTGGGTGAACAGCAAGCAGAGCCGTGATGCAAAGAACGAGAGGAGCACAAAATGATCGGTCAAAGCTGTCCGCCTGGAGCGTCTCGCGGCGGTCATGCGCTCTGGGCAGAAGGAGAGGAACACCCCACGACGGTTCCTCTCCTCACCTTCGGCAGTGATCTGCCGCTACGCAAGCGTTTTTTTGGGCCGGAAGCGTTCTGGCATCCGGCCAAGCTGCACCTGCGTCTGTTGCAATTCCTCATCGACCGCTACAGCCGACCGGGCGACCTGCTCTGTGACCCGATGGCCGGTTCCGGCTCCATCTTGCTGGCCGCCCTCTGTGGTCGGAACGTGATTGCCCGTGATCTGGAGCTGCACTGGGTCGCGCTGATGCGCCGGAGCGCCGAACGGATCGCCGAGCAGGCCGGTCTGTTCGCAGGCACCATGCTCATTGAGCAGGCCGACGCAATGCAGCCCTGGGGTCTTGCGGCCAGACCAGACGCGGTGATTTGCTCGCCGCCCTACGGCTGTGAGATGAGCGCCAGCCCGCACGCACAGAAAACGCTGCCCTATCGCCTCTCGCATCTGCCGCATGACGACCGCTGGGATCGCTATCTGAACGGCCCGAATGGAGCCACGACAGCATGGCTGTCGTTCCATTACGGCACCAGCACCAACCAAATCGGGAGATGGCGCGGGAAACGGTACTGGCGTGCGATGCAGGCGGTCTACGAGCAGGCCCATGAGGCTCTTCGTTCCGACGGCTTGCTCATCCTCATCCTCAAAGACCACATCAAGGATGGGCAGCGGCAGCCGATGGCGGCGCTCACCATCGCCCTGTGTCAGCAACTCGGCTTCCACCTGAGCGACCGGTGGCAGCGCCGGGTGCATCCCCTCTCGCTGTGGCAGCGCCGACGCAAAGAGCAGGGCTTGCCGGTGATCGAGGAAGAGGAGGTCTTGATCTTCAGCAAAGCAAAAAAGAGGTAGGTGAAAGAGATGACGACACGCATAGAGCGTGCTGAGCAGGACAGTCGTACAGTGATGTCGTCTCGCTCAGCAGGATGCGGTGAGCAGACGAGACAGCGTGTTTTGCACGCTCTCCGGCAGATGACGAGCAGACTTCTGTACTCGATGCGTTTTAGAGAGAATATTGACCTGCAACTGTAAGGAGTTTCCGTTGTGAGAAAACCTTCTTCTGTGAGAAAACCTTCTTCCCCCGCGCCTGTTCTGCTCACCACTCCATTGCTCACGGTGGAAGATGCGGCACAGCTCTTGAAAGTCAGCCGCTCAAAACTCTATGAGCTGATTCACAAAGGATTGCCGACGATCAAGATTGATGGCAAGCGGCGTATTCTGCCAGCCGCTTTGGCGGCCTGGGTACAAGCGCAGGCAGAAGACACAGTCACCTCGCTGCCAGCCAGCCATGTCCAGAAAGCGAGGAGCAGGCGTGGTCAAACGAACACATAAAACGCCATCGAGAAGAAACAGTAGGAGGCAACCGAAAGGAGAGGGATCAGTTTTTCAGCGCAAGGACGGGCGCTGGGTTGCTCAGGTGACGCTGGAAGATGGTCGGCAAAAACAATTCTACGCCAGCAGCGAAAAGGAAGCCTGGGGCAAATTGCATGAGGCTCTGCGCGAAGTCGAACAAGGGACAATCTTGCCTGACCGCGATCAGCGGCTCTCTCAGTACCTTGACCACTGGCTGGAGCAGATCGAGCGACCAACGCTGAAAATAAGCAGCTACAAGCGATACCGCAGCATCCTGGATCATCACCTCATTCCAGCACTCGGACACCTGTATATGCGGAAGCTGCACGTCGAACATCTAGATCGCTTCTATGCGAAAAAACAAGCTGATGGCCTCTCGCCGAAAACCATCCACCTGATACACAGCGTTTTGCATCAGGCCCTCGAAACGGCGGTACGGCGTCATTATCTCAGCCGCAATGTGTGCGATGACGCCGTCCTGCCTCGCATTCCCCGGCGCGACATCCACCCGCTTTCCACCGAGCAAGCGGGTCGTCTGCTTCAGGTGGCCAGAGGTCATCGCCTGGAAACGCTGATCGCCCTGGCCCTCACCACCGGCATGCGGCGTGGAGAATTGCTTGCTCTCACCTGGGACGACATCGATCTGGCAGAAGGAAAAGTGTCCATACGACACACCGTCAATCGTTATGGGGCTGGTGTTGGCTACGTGGTTTCAGAACCGAAAACAGCTAAAGGAAGACGCAGCATTATTCTTCCGCCTTTTGTGCGTGATCTGCTCCAGCACCACCGGATCGCGCAGCAGGAACTCAAAACCCAGGCAGGAACACGATGGCAAGAACACGGGCTAGTGTTTGCGAGCAATACAGGGACGTTTTTTCATCCTAACCGGTTGCTCAAGGAATTTCACCAACTGCTCCGTGAGGCCGGACTGCCCCCTATGAGGTTTCACGACCTGCGGCATAGTGCGGCAACCATCCTGCTCAGTATGGGGGTGCATCCAAAGGTCGTGCAAGAAATTCTGGGCCATAGCGACATCAGCATGACGTTGGATACTTATTCGCACGTCCTGCCTACGCTGCAACAGGAGGCGATGGCCAAACTGGATCAGGCATTTGGTTCCGGGCCGCGCTTGCAGGCTCAACAACAGCAGGAACGACCATAATGCGCTTCCCACTCTCTCTCTGCATTGAGCAGAGAGAGAGTGGTTCACGGAGGAAGCCCTGGTGATCGTCATGGAGAAGGAGAGCGTCCTTTTAAAAAGCCTTGAGTTTTTGGGAAAGAATATCTCTTGACTTACAAGGGTGATACTCGTACACTCTAGAGTGAGGTGCAGATGATGAGAACACAATCCATCGATACCCATGCCGAGACTGAGCGGGTCATGATTGAGCTGATCCGTCTAGCCCCAATGAGCAAACGTTTTCGGCTCGTGCAATCCCTCACGCAGAGCGCCTTGCGGTCGAGTATCCACGCATGGCTGGAGAGACATCCGGTGGCCAGCGAACAGGATGCTGCCGTTCACGTTCTCTCATGCGTCTATGGAGCCATGCTCGCCCAGCGTGTGCAGAAGGCACTGGAGAGACATGAGGACTGGCATGTGCAGCCCATCGACCTCATGGCAGTTCTGCTTCCGGCGCTGCAGGCCTTTGAGCAGTTGCACGTGCCAGTGTATCTTGGCGGCTCGATTGCCAGCTCTCTGCATGGGATGCAGCAACTGGCGCGGGACATCGACCTGGTGGTGGACTTGCCTCCACACGCCATCGCTCCCCTGCTCGACCTGCTCAAGCCGTGCTACATCCTGGATGAAGGTGAAATCCGAGAGGCAGTAGGCAGCCGCACCTCGTACTCGTTGATTCACCTGGATTCCTTAATGAAGGTGGATGTGATCCTGCTCAAACGAGGGGCTTTCGATACCTGCATGCACCAGCTTGTCAGTCAGCACGCCCTTGATGAGAACACCTCTCCCATCTGGCTTGCCTCGGCCTGCGAAATGATTCTGTTCAAGTTGCGGCGCTATCAGCAAGACGAGCGATCACACACAGATGGCATGCACGATGATGCCGAATGGAACGATGTCCTGGGGATGCTCAAAGTGCAGGCACCCGTTCTCGATCTGTCTCTGCTTGAAGTCTGGGCCGAAGTCCTCGATGTGACGGAGACGTGGCGACGAGCGTTGATCGACGCCGGGCTGCAAGATGCTTGATGGCGATCAAGCACCAACAGACGAGGGAAGCAGAGCCGTCTCACGCTCCTGCTTCCCCAGCGGTGAGAGCGAAGCTGACACACAAGCTCAGGTGACGTATGGAAAGGAGTACTACGCCGATGTCGATGTACCATGAGGTGATGGAGGCCCTCACCCCCCTCGTCGATGCCTTCGAGCAGCTTGGCATCGCGTACTATATCGGTGGTTCCGTTTCCAGCTCACTCCACGGTCTGGCCCGGCGTACCCAGGATGTGGACGTCATTGCGGATATTCGATCACATCAGGTGCGTTTGCTGGTGCAACGACTCCAGCCCGACTATTATGTTGATGAGCAAGCCTGGCAAGACGCGGTTCGGCGAGGCTTGCCCTACAGCGTGATCCACCTGGACACGATGGTGAAGATAGACCTCATGCCCCTCAAACAGCGCGCCTTTACGAGAGAAGAGGCCAGCCGAGCCCAGGCGCACGTCCTGGAAGCTGGCATGCGACCGGTGAGAGTAGCCTCGGCTGAGGATGCTATCTTGACCAAACTAGAGTGGTTTGAGATGGGAGGGCATTCCTCGTCGCGGCATTATATGGAATACACTGACCCCTTCACAAGCTCTGCGGGTTCCGGCGAACCCGTTCGACAGGAATCAGAGTTTGCACTCCCTGGTTCCCAGTCATCAATTGGCTGGGTGTGGGTCCCGCAGGAGTTGGAACCTCGGCCAGTTGCTGACAGAGCTTTTCTAGCGCCGTGATCCCATCCTCAACCGCAGCTCGTTCTTCTTCGCTCAGGGGCATGTCTTGCCGCATGCGCAGTAAGTTGGCTTTCCCCTCCAGCAGTTGCGCCTGACTCGAGCCTTTCGGTCGGTAAAACGCGCATTTGGCACAGGCCATGCGATGGGGACATTGCTCGAAAAACTCGTAGGTACAGTAGCCATGCCCCAGGTCATAAAACTTCCACGGGACGCCGTCGGCCGCCGCACCACTGGTGACGACGTCCTGGTCAATGAGGACTTCCACCATGCGGACATTGCGTCCAAAGTAGCCCGCCTTGTCATAGGCTCTGGCCAAGCGGGTGGGACTGAGCTTGGCACTGTTGCGTGGAAGAGATATCGCGATGACCGAGCCATTCCTGGAGTTCAAACAAGGACAATGGCTCCCGTGCATTGTAGAGCTGTGAAGCAATCGTGGAGCGAGCCCGATGGCTCGTAATATCTCCCCGCGCATCAGCGGTCGGGACCCCTGCCTTGCGACAGAGCAGGGGAATTAAGTGCTGATTGATGTACGACTTGGCAATGCTTCTGCCCCGATAGGCGAACAGGTAGTGGACGACCTCGCCGGTTTTGGGGTCGACGTCACTGGGTTGCTGCGGACGCACGTGTTCCCAGGCCGCAATCGCTTCTCCCACCACCCGATCCACTGGCTTGGTAAACGCCGTGCCCGTTTTGTTGGTGGGCACATCCAACCAGCAAATGGCTTCCTTGCCCAGTGCGTCATCCGTTCCTGCTCCTGGGATCTCCTGGCGTTGCCAGCGGATGCAGCCGACACGCAGGCGTCGAAACTCATCAGAACGTAGGCCGGCGAAGAGCCACACCACGACCATCGCACGCACCATTTCGAGCGGATACCAGGGGGTGCTTTTTGCCGTGGTGGCTCCTGGATAGTGCGGCGAAACGGGCAGGTCCTCCTGCGTCAGGTTGAGTCCTGCCCACAGCAATTTGGCCCAGATATCATCGGCAATGACGCGCGGATTGGGGGCAATGAGCGCACGCAGGGAACGGGGCGTGGCGAAGCACCGGCGCGGGTCGAAGTGCCGCCGAATCCACCCCCATTCCTGACAGTCCTGAAAAAAGGTGCGCGCCGATCCCAGCAGGCGGCTCTTGGAGTGTGGCGTCAGTGGCTTGCCTCGCTTTGCTGCAGGCAGCGCCGTCTCGGTCTGGATCCATTGCCCTACCCTCATCCGATCCACGACACCCACGAATTCCACCGCCACCTCACGGGTCCACTGCTCTGGAGCTGCAATGGCTGGATGAGTCTGTGCCAGCCAGCGACCAATTTTGAGCAGGTCGTAGTAGATCGTCGTGCGCGATTTTGGTGCCAGGGTTGAGGTCGCTCGCCAGCGTTGGCACCATCGGCTCCAGGAATCAGGCCTGTCCTCAGATGCATCAAGGCTGCCGGATATGGTGGGAGCCCTCCTCACCACGGCGGGCAGAGGGTGGTCAAGGATCCCGAGATGTGCTAACACCCGAGAGATTCGGAAGACACTTGACTTGAGATACTCCGCCACTTCCCTCTGGCGCAGTTCCTCCAGCAACGCCAGGGTGAGGTCTTCCAGGTAGGGACTCCCATTGCGTAACAGGGCCACACTCAATGCTCGCGCCACGTCTCTCTTCGTCTGCTCGATGCCATATCCCCAGCGCAAGAGTTCCTGTTGCACCCGCTGGAGCGCCACGTGGACCGGCTGTGGTCCGAAGACTTTGCTGGCCAGGGCAGCGAAGTTACAGTGCCCGAGGGCGAAGAAGTCGTTGAAGCAGTCAAGCAAATACGCCACCGCAACAACCGGCTGCCGACAGGTTTCTGGCGTCTGATGGTGGATGCAAAACTGTCGGCTCGTCGGACACACCATCTCCAGCCACTCGTCCCGTGTCCAGGCCCACAAGGCACTGTGACGGGCGACCATCTCGAGGACCAGCAGGCGCACCACCCGGCGATGGATCTCTTGCTTGGCCCCGGTCACCTTGAGTGCATCCTGGATGGGAAGGAGCAGCCGATCCAGAGCGGGTCCCGGCTGCTCAAACCACCGCACATAGCCGCCCCTGGCGTAGCGGCTGACCAGTCGCTGCAGCTCAGCATCCTCCGTCGAAGAGAGCTGGGCAGCACGATCATAGCTCGTGAGATCCACAGGCCATTGCCAGTGGCTGCTGGTCGATCGGGGAACCGGCATGGGTTGATTCATCGTAGCACCTCCGCCAGCATCTGCGTGCGCCACTCGTGAATGGCCGCCATCCCTCGCTCGATCTTCCTTCCTAACTCGCGCCCACTCAGGTGCAGGTACAACAACGTCGTTTGAATGCTGCGATGCCCGGCAAAGAGGGCAATTTCATGCAGGTCCCAGCCTGCCCGTGCCAGATCGGTGAGGCACAGATGTCGCGGTGTATGCGTGCTGAAGTGCTCAACATCCGCACGTTCGGCCATGCCTTTGACGACTTTCGACCAGGTCCAGATCGAAATCGGCTGCGCCAGGTTCCGATCGGATTCGGACAAAAAGAGTGGGCCACGCGCTCGACTGAGGAGACGGCGTTCCTGTAGGTAAGCCACATAGAGGAGGCTGGTGGCCTCCGAGTAGGGCACGATGCGTTCCATCCGGTTTTTGGTGGTGGCTGCTCGCACACGAAGGAGACGGCGCGCCGGATCGATGTCACTGGTTTCCAGGGCACACAACTCTTCTCGTCGCAGTCCCGCGTCGTAAGCCAGGGCGAGCATGAGGCGATTGCGCAAGGGTTCCGCTTTGGCTGCTGCAAGCACCGCTTGCCACTGCTCCTCCGTGGGAATCCATGGCAAGGTGTGATAGCGCGGGATGAGACCCCGCTCACGATCGCCGCCAAAACGCTTGCCAGGGGTATATCTGCCTTTCCCCACAGGGTGGTCGGTGCGCAGGCCCTCTTCCATGAGGTAGTCATACCACAAGCGCAGAGCGCTCAAGCGCTGTTGTAACGTGGCATTGGCAAGCCCCCTCCCGCCATCAAGCACACCGCTGTTTCCTTCCCGCCGATTAGGACGGGAGGTTAAGTCACGCACATAGCAGGAAAGATGCTCTTTGGTCGCGCTTTCAGCGACAATCTCGTGACACTGACAGAACCGCAGGTAATCTTCGAGAGCGCGGCCATACGCCTCAATCGTGGCGGGAGCGAGCCCGAGGTTCAGCTGGATCTGCAACCACGACCGGGCATGCGGTTGCTGTGCCACACCCGGATAGCGCTCCCAATGGATATTCGTCATGAGGAATCTCCTTTCGAGGAAATCATCCCGGTTTCCTCTCCCGCTCGCACACTTGTATCATGGTCTCATCAGCAGATACGGCTTCCATCAGGAGACAGGCTCACCTCTTGCTGGGTACATACCCGAGCCTGATTGGCGAAGCTGCCTCCCGTGCGGTTGCCCAAGTCTAGCATGGCAGTCAAGGCCAAGACGAGCGCGCCCGCTCCACCCTCCCCATCCTCCTGCGCGGCCTTGACAAGCCATGCTCTGTGAGAAGCAACCCGCACCGGGAGTCGGGGACGCGGTGTGGGCTGCGGCAGACGTTGGACAGGCGCCCAGCAGGACGACTCAAGGTCGGCAGAAAGGACGCTTCGGGGACCGTTTGGGCGACTCCGTTGGGCGGGATGCCCGTCCTCCAGTAAGCACAAGTGATGAGTTCTATTCCACATAACATACAGTGGAATGACATCCTGGGGATCATGAGGCAGCAAGGCACAGCGCTTGATGCTTCCTACCTTGCCCAGTGGGCTGATGCCCTCGGCGTGCGAGATCTGCTCGATCAGGCACTCGTTGAGGCTGGCTTCAAACGCCCTTGACGTCTCAGGCGACCGGAACCAGAGGAGGCCACACGTTTGTTTTCTCTGTGCAAGAGGACGGTCAGTCGCACAGGTGCGACAAAGAGCGCATTGCCCCAGGAACATCTTTCAGGAGGAAGCGAGTGGAGCGGATGGAAGAGCGATGGGCAGGGAAAGATGGGAAAAGCCGAAGAATCTCTCCTTTAGCCTCCTCGCTTCCCAGCCATAAACTGTCACATAAACTGTCTCAGGGGACAGTAGGAGCAAGGGAGGCGAAGAAAAGCTGGTAGGAAGCGGATGGAGAGGCAGGGCTGGGGGGGAAACCGAGGAGTCCCCCCTTCGGCACCCATACCCCTCTCAAGCCGCTTCACAACTGGCTTGAGAGGTTTTTTGTTGGGGCTAGTACAGCAACTGTACAGCAACGCATCCCTCTCATTGCTGCAAAGCATCATTCATCTTGCTCATCGCATCCTGATGCATCGATGGAAGCACATGACTGTAGATGTCCATGGTCATACTCATCTGATTATGGCCCAGCAGTTCCTGAACTACTTTCGGATGCACACCCATGCTCAGCAGCATCGTCGCAGCACTATGCCGCAAATCATGAAAACGCATCTCTGGTAAACCAGCCTTTTTGAGCACTGTCTTAAACCGTTCCAGCACTTTTGCTGGATTCAAAGGCGTTCCTAACGCAGTACAGAAAACCAGATCGTACTCTTGCCAGAGATCATCAGCCTCATGCTTTGCCTCTAATTGCCGGGCTTGATGCTGTTTGAGCAATTCAACCACCAGAGAGGGAAGCATAATGCTACGCCTGCTCTTATCTGTCTTCGGTTCTGCCTCAACATACCTGTTTCCACGCATCCGGGTGAAGATACGTCGCACGTGCAGCGTATTCCGAGCAAAGTCCACATCTTGCCACTTCAGAGCCAATATCTCACCACGTCGCATACCGGTAGTCAATGCCAGGACAAACAAAGCCTCCATATTATGCCCGTGCAAGGCAACCAGCAACTTTTGAGCCTGTTCAAGTGTCAGCGGTTTAATCTCATAGTGCGCTCGACGCGGAGCAGAAACCAGATCGCATACATTCCGCGCAACCAGGCCCCAGCGCACAGCGTCGTCCAACGCCTTATGCAACATCATATGCAGCGTATTCACCGTCGTAGGAGAAAGCCCCTCGTCTAACTTCCTGGCATACAACCCTTGAATATGCTGCGCTGAGAGCTTCTGTAACTGAATGCGCCCGATGACAGGAACCACATGCAAACGTACAAACCCCTCATACCGCTCATAAGTCCGCACACGCACACCTGGTTTATGAGCTATGAGCCACTGTGCAAGGTACTGCTCTACCGTTTGAGTCGGCGCAGTTATCAGCGTCCCTTGTTGCCGTTCATGCAAAGCAGCCGCTAACTTCTCCTGCACCTCTTTTCGAGTCTTGCCATAGAAGTATTTACGCTTACGCCCCTCTGGCGTATCTACGCTCATGCTGGCAGCCCACAAACCATCCTTCTGCTTATAGATGGAACCTTCACCATTTCCACGCTTTGTCATGCCATCACCTCGCTTTTCGCAAGCATTTTGCCTCTGTTGCAGGCTGTCTACCCGCACAGAGGCAAAATGCTTTTCTACTCCACAGTTAGGCCGAGAGACCTTGATTCTCTCGTTGCGCTACCCATTGACGCAAAGACTCAGGGCGCACACGTATAGCCCGGCCAAAGCGAACAACCTGCAGCCCTTCATGATCTATCAACTCGTACACCTTTGTTCTCCCCAATCCCAACATTTTACCCACGCGATGCGCAACGAGCTGTAACCGGTAGCCAACCGGCGTAGAAATGTGGCTCCTTGTTGAGAAAGAACACAACCGTTCTCAACAAGGAGGTCCAGGTATGACCAGTATCGCCGATGGTTCGGTGAAAATGCAGACGAGGCCGGAGTCCAACTACTCGACCCCTTCGTGGTTTGGAGAGGTCGTAGTAATCAGTAGGTATCTTCATAAGCACGGGGTTCTCAGCAAGATCGCTGAGCAAGTGCGCTTTGCACGGAAGCGTTTTGGCTGCTATGAGGTCATCGATTTTCTGGCGGCGCTCTTCGGCTACGCCATCAGTGGCGAGCGCACCCTGGAGACGTTCTACCAGCGGCTCCAGCCGTTTGCCCTCCCGTTTATGGCTCTGTTTGAGCGGGATCGGTTGCCCTCCCGTTCGGCGCTCTCCCGGTTTTTAGCGGCGTTGACGGAGGCACCCGTCGAAGCCCTGCGCACCCTGTTTCTAGACGATCTCCTCGATCGGCCCCTCACGCCCGACAAGCAAACCGGAAGCCTACTGGATCGAGCGGGAAACGCCTGGGTCGTCTTCGACATCGATGGGACGCGAGAGGCGGCTCGCCAACGCGCCTTACCCCAGAGCGATGAACTTCCCCCGCCCTTTCGCCGGTGGGATGACGTGTGCGCTCCTGGCTACCGAGGCCGCAAACGCGGGGAGGTGGTTGGCACGCGCACAACGATTGCTCAGGCCCATAGCTACCAGTGGCTCGGCTCGTTCGGCCACCGCGGCAACGGGCATTACCGGGAGGAATTGCGCAGGGGACTCTTGGCCATTGGGCGCTATCTCACGGCGTCTCAGCTCGAAGCTTCGCGCACCCTGCTGCGGCTCGACGGCCAATATGGCACCGGAGCCGTCCTCACCGATGTGGCTGGGTTCGCGTTTGTGACCCGTGGCAAAGACTACAGCGTGTTCGATCACCCGCTGGTTCAGCCACGTCTGCACCTGCCTGCTGATCAGGTCCAACAGCGTCCGGAAAGCCAGATCGTGCGCAGCCTCTACGATTGTCCAGACGTGCCAGTCGGCTCGGAGGGCCTCTCGTGCCGCGTGGTGGTGGCCACCCATCCCGCTGGGAAAAAGAAGAGTCCGCTGGGCGTCACACGCGAAGGCATCGTCTACGAACTCTTCTTCACGAAGCTGCCGCAGCAGGCCTTCACCGCCTCTGATGTCGTCGAACTGTATCTGCATCGCGGCGCCTTTGAAGCGGCGCTTGCCGATGAGGATCAGGAACTCGACCCAGACCGCTGGTGCTCTCACTGCGCCTGGGGACAGGAAGCATGGCAAATCATCAGTCAATGGGTCTGGAACCTGCGCCTGGAGTTGGGACATCAGCTTGAGCCTGAGCCGGTCCGCACGACCGAATTTGCTCCTGCTCTTCCACCTCCTTCAGCCATCCCAGCGCACACAGCCCCTCCCCCGGGCTATGCTTTCCCTCAGGTGGGCTTGCCCTGGAAAACGGGTCGCTTCTCGGGCCAAGACTTTGCGCTCCAGCCAGATGGGACACTGCGTTGCCCCGCCGATCAGAAGCTGAGCCCGCATGAGCAACGCAGAGAAGCCGATGGCAGCCTGCGTGTGGTGTATGGTGCCAGCATTCACAGTTGTCGTCCCTGTCCGCTGCGCGAGCAGTGTCAATGGAATGGCAGTACGACGGCAAAGCCGCGCCAGGTCAGTATGCTGTTGCATCCGCTCCAGGTGGGTTCAACCCCGCTGCTCTGGCGAGATTGGAGCCGGAGAGTCCACCGGCGCGCCTGTCTGCAACTGGTACGACACCAACGCATCGAGGTGAGCCTGCTGCCTCCTACCGCCGCTTCGGCAGGCAAAGCGGACGTGATCCTGTCCCGCCCACAACGCGCGCATTATCGTCTCTCATGGCAGGAGCGGCTGGCTCGCAATGCGCGCGTTTCAACATCTGGGCAAGTGATGATCAGACTGTTTGGGGTCCCAGAAAGCTTTGCCGCCTCGCTCGGGTTGGCAACGGCTTAAGCTCGTCTTGACAGCCGTGGCAGCCCTTCTTCTCGGACAAGCTCGCGTCTCCGCGTGGAGCCTCATGTCCTCTTTCCCAGGCTGTTCCTCACTTCGTTCTCTCTTCTGCCTGTTTTGCTCTCCATCCTGCTGTTTCAGCCCTCTCTCACAGCTTCCGCTTCCAGCGCTGGATGACTTTCTTTCCTCAGATCAGGATTAACTCTGCAACAGACTCGTTGCGCATCGCGTGGGTTGCTCGAGAGGTCAGCGCTTATGGCGTCCAGTAGCGGCTGGATGGTCAATCTCAAAGCCAGACCAGGCCCGCTCAAAATGAGTGCCGTCACCCAGGCTGGAGTAGTAGTTGGATCCGGGGAAAGGTTTTTAGTTGTTTCTCTTTATCTTTACCTACTCTTGACAAGACCTTTGACGAATCCTTGCTCCGCTAGCATGCAGGTGATATCTGGTGATTACCCATAACTGAAAAGGGTTGCAAAAGGAAGCTCCCTGAGCTATGAAGAGAAGTGAAGAAAGAAGTCCCATCTCTCATAGTCAAGGAGGAAACCATGAGTACGATAACCCAAAATGAGCGACTTGCCAAGATTCCCCTCACCCAACTGGAAAGGGCCATCGAGCAGTTTGTCGAGCCAGTCAGTCAGCAGCTGCCGGATAAACGGCTCAAGAGCGTCATCAGCTTAGCCGTCCGTGGCATCAGTGCGGCCCAGTCGCCCCTGATCACGCAGATGGCCCGTGCGCTGCACCGTCACCAGGAGAGGGTGTGGGCGCTCTCCAAACGCTTCTCTGGCTTCTTAGCCAACAAACGCTTCAGTTCTGCCACCTTACTCAAGGGACTCTACACCCTCGCCCAACGCTCTGTCGAGCAGCAGCAGCCCGAGATGCTCGTAGTGGCCATTGATCCAGTCAACTTCGAGAAACCCTACACCCACAAACTGCCGGGAGTCTCGACCGTCCACACAAGTACGCCGCCTGCCCTTAATGGGAAGGCACGGCTCACCCGGGGCTACCCGGCCATCACGGCGGCAGTGACCAATCTGGCTGTCCCGGTCATCACTTACGCCAACTGGTTTAGCTACACCCTCGACTTTGTCAGTCAGAACGGCGAGATCGAGCAAGCTATTGAGAACACCCATGCCCTCTTCCCCCACCTGCCGCTGTGCCTGCTGGGAGACAGCGGCCTGGACGACCAGAAATTCTTCCACCTGGTGCAGAGTTTGCCTGCCACCGACTGCATTTTCCGCGCGCAGCACCAGCGCTGCATCCAGGTCTACAACGAGCGAGGAGATCGTTGGGAAGAGGAACGCCTCTTTGATCTGGCCGCCTACGCCGCTTTGCCCTTCCACTTCCAAACCACCTTCACCCATGCGCGAAAGCTTCATGGCGTGAGCGTCCACCTCGGCTGGTTCCAGATCCGCTTCGCCGATCTGCCCAGGCCGATGTGGGCCTTGATTGCTCGGCGCACCGATGCCGACTCGGGTTCTGCGTTGGAGGAGGGGGAACTGGTGCTGCTGAGCCCAATCCCCATCCCCGATGCCAAGACGGCCCAACGCGTTTACAACCAGTGGCGGCAGCGTCCCCGCATTGAACATACCTACCGCTTCGATCAGGAGCAAGGTCTGGATGTCGAGGATATGCGTGTGCGCTCTTTGGAAGCCATGCGCCGCTTGTTTGTCCTCGTCTTACTCACGGCCCTCTTTGTGGCCTTCCTCGATGCCACCTGGCCGCAGTCCGCTGTCGACTGGTTGCGCTCTTTGGGCGGCAAGCTCGATCTCAAAACTGACCTGGATGGCCTCTATCTGCTCTTAGCTGGCATCAGCTTTATTTTTCCCACTGCTGCCACCCTCTCTTTTGCCTGCCCTCACCCCTTCCCTTTCTCTTCTTTCACTTCTGGGTAATCACCAGGCAATTTCAGTTGCGTTCCCCTGCTGCATATGCTACAATATCCTAGTAAATAAGTCGGATTAAGCGGAGAGGCAAGGACCGATGAAAGACGGTAGGCCACTGCTTGAAAATAGAAGACGAGAAGGGAGTAGGCCGTGATATTACAGGTTTCTACAAGAGGTGAGTATGGCGTGCGGATCATGGTCGATCTCGCTCGTCATTATGGAGAACGCCCGCGCTCGCTGACAGACATTTCCCAGGCGGAGGCGCTGCCGCTGGCGTACCTTGAGCAGCTGGTGAAATTGTTGCGTGAGGCGGAGCCGCCGCTGGTCGTCAGCACGCGCGGCGCGCATGGTGGCTACCGCTTGAGCCGCCCGCCAGAGCAGATCACGATGGGTGAGGTCGTGCGCGTGCTTGAAGGGCCGATTGCCCCCATGATGTGCGCGACCGAGGGCGAGATGACCGAGTTGTGCGACTTCCTGAGTTCGTGCAGGATTCGCAACCTCTGGGCGAAGCTACGCGATGTCGTCGCCCAGACGCTCGACAATATGACGCTGGCCGATCTGGTCAGTGAAGCGCAGCAGGAACACAGCGCCCCCACCCAGTTTATTGCTCTCTCTGATATTCATACGATGAAGAACCAGGGGTTCTACTTATCTAAAGAAGGCGAGCCGTTGGCGCAATCGCGCGTTCGCCCAGTATCCTGAGGAGGATTGATTTTCAGAATGACATCAGAACTTGTAATTAAAAACCTGCATGCCAGTATCGAAGGCAAACCGATTCTGCGCGGTGTGGATCTGACCGTGCGCCAGGGCGAAGTTCACGCCCTGATGGGGCCAAATGGCTCCGGCAAAAGCACGCTGGCAAATGTGATTATGGGCAACCCGAAATATGAGGTGACGGATGGTGAAATCTGGTTCAAGGGCGAAAATATTCTGGAATACTCGCCCGACCGCCGCGCCCGTATGCGTCTCTTTCTGGCCTTCCAGTACCCCATGTCCATCCCCGGCGTGAGCGTCGCCAACTTCCTGCGCCGTTCGCTGGAGGCCGTGCGCGAGGGCAATAAGCCGCTGGAAGAGGGTGAAAATCCGACCGGGCGCGTAACGAAGCGCAGGAGCATCCCACCCGCCGAGTTCCGCAAGCTGCTGCAGGAGAAGATGCGCCTGCTCAAAGTGGACAACAGCTTCATCAACCGCTCCATCAACGACGGCTTCTCCGGCGGCGAGAAGAAACGCGCTGAAATCTTGCAGATGGCGCTGCTTGAGCCGGAGATTGCCTTGATGGATGAGACCGACTCCGGTCTGGACATCGACGCGCTCAAGATCGTCTCTGAGAGCGTGAACGCGCTACGCGGGCCAGAGCTGGGTATCCTGCTCATCACGCACTACCAGCGCATCCTGGACTACATCAAGCCCGACTTCGTGCATGTGATGTACGATGGCCGTATCGTCCTCTCCGGTGGCCCCGAACTGGCTCCCGAGCTGGAAAAGAAGGGCTACGAGTGGCTCAGAGAAAACAGCGAGGTGGCTGCTAATGGCTAATGTGCTTGCAAATGGGCTGTCTCGCGGCGCAGTCGAGGAAATCTCGCGCCAGCAGGGTGAGCCGGAATGGATGCTTCAGAAGCGCCTGCAAGCCTGGGAGACCTTCGAGAGCCTGCCCGCTCCCCTGGGAAGGCGCGGCGACCTGGGAACCCTGCGCACCTTCGCCAACTTCAAGTTCCAGCAGCTCGCGCCCTATGCTGCCAGCGAGGGCCTGACCCCCACCATCGAGCAATCGTTGCAGGCCGCGCTGGCAAGCGAACGCGCCGGGCTGATTGTGCAGCGCAACTCATCCGTCGTGCATAGCGAACTGAGCGAAGAACTCAAGGGCCAGGGTGTCATTCTGACCAGCCTGGAAAAGGCAGCGCGCGAGTATCCTGAACTGGTGCAGGAATACTTTATAACGCGCTGCATCCCCGTCGAGACGGACAAGTACACCGCCATGAACGCGGCCTTCTGGAGCGGCGGCATCTTCCTCTACATCCCGAAGGGCGTGGAGATCGAGCGGCCCATTCTCGGCCAGGTCTGGGTCGATACCCCCGGCGCCCTCGTCTGCGGTCACACACTGATTATCGCTGACGAGTTGAGCAGCGTGCGCTACGTCGAGGAATACAATTCGGATTTCGCGGACGAGGCCCCTTCGCTTTTCAACGGCGTCGTTGAGGTCTACACGCGCAGCGGCGCGCATGTTGAGTTCAGCAGTATGCAGGATTTCGGCCTGAACGTCTGGAACGTCACGCACAGGAACGTGGTGGAGGAGAACGACGGCAGCACCACCTGGGTGATGGCCGACCTCGGCAGCAAGGTGATGCTCTCCGAAATCGGCTCCGGCCTGAGCGGCAATGGCAGCGCCGCCGAACTGGTGGGCGTCTTCTTCACCGACCACGACCAGCGATACGCCATCAACTCGCTCGCCAACCACATCGGCCTCTCCACCAACGCCGAAACGATGGTCAAGGGCGCGCTCTCCGACGAGTCGCGGGTTGAGTTCTCCGGCATGATTCGCATCCAGCCGAAGGCGCAATACACGGCATCCTTCCTCTCCGATCACACCTTGCTGCTCAGCGATAAGTGCCGCGCCGAGTCGATTCCCGGCCTGGAAATCGCGGCCAACGAGGTGAGCGCCAGTCACGGCGCGACCAGCGGCAAGATCGACGAGGAGCAGCTTTTCTACCTGATGGTGCGCGGCATCCCGCAGGACGAGGCCGAGCGCATCATCGTGCAGGGCTTCTTCGAGCCGGTCTTGCAGCGCATTCCGCTGGAAAACCTGCGCGTCCGACTGCGCCGCAGCATTGTGCGCCGTATGCGCGGCGCCTACGAAACCGAGGCCGACACCTGGGTCGACGCCCAGGAGCGTTGGGAGATCGAAGGCGTCGACGAGGGCGCCGTCCACCTCGACGAACGCCCATCTGAAGAGGAAATTCAACTGACGGAATATTAATACCCCTGCCACTCCACCCCAGGCCACAAGGGATGACCAGCGCAGCGACAGGCCAGCGCAGCGACAGGCCAACGCAGCGAGCGCAGCGACAGGCCACCCGCAAGGGGTGGCCCTACTATACACGGGCCGCGCTACGAACAATAGTATGGGGAATGGGGATGGGGGCGTCTATAGTAGGGCCACCCCTTGCGGGTGGCCTGTGGGACGGACGGCTGGCCCGCCACACGGGCGGCTGGCCCGCCACACGGACGGCTGGCCCGCCACACGGACGGCTGGCCTGGCATACGGGACACCTGGAACTCGTGGGTATCCTGTTATACTGGAGAACAACAATATGCAACAGGTTGACGTAGGGGCGCAGTTTATGGCGCCCGACATTCGCAAAGACTTCCCTATCCTGCAACGGCAGGTACATGGTAAGCCCCTGGTTTACCTCGACAGCGCGGCCAGTTCGCAGAAGCCGCGCGCCGTCATCGAGGCCATGAGCGCGTACTATGAGACCACCCATGCCAATGTCCATCGCGGCGTCTACGAGATCAGCGAGGAAGCGACGGCGGCGATGGAGAAGGCGCGGGTGAAAGTGGCGCGCTTCATCAACGCGCGCCAGGGCAAGCAGGTCATTTTCACGCGCAACACGACAGAGAGCATCAACCTCGTTGCCTATAGCTGGGGTGGGGTCAACATTCACGCGGGCGACCTGATTGTGCTGACGGAACTGGAACATCACAGCAACCTCGTTCCCTGGCAGTTGCTGGCCCAGCGCACGGGCGCGCGCCTGGAATTCGTTCCCATCACCGACGAAGGCACCCTGCGCCTGGATGTCTATGAAGAACTCTTGCAGCAGCAGCCAAAACTCGTTGCCTTCGCCCACATGTCCAACGTGCTGGGAACAATCAACCCGGCGAGAGAGATGATTGCTGCCGCGCACAAAGCGGGTGCCATCGTTCTGCTGGACGGCGCGCAGAGCGTCCCCCACCTGCCGGTCGATGTGCAGGACCTCGATATTGATTTCCTCTGCTTCAGTTCGCACAAGATGCTCGGCCCCACCGGCATCGGCGTCCTCTATGGCAAACGCGACCTGCTGGAAGCCATGCCGCCGTTCATGGGTGGCGGCGACATGATCCGCACCGTCGGCCTGCGCTCATCCACCTGGAACGACCTGCCCTGGAAATTCGAGGCCGGCACACCCTCTATTGCCGAAGCCATCGGCCTCGGCGCCGCCGTTGATTACCTGAATCAGCTCGGCATGGAAAACGTTCACCGCCACGAACAGGCCATCACGCGCTATGCGATGGAGCAACTGCGCCAGGTGCCGCAACTGACCATCTATGGGCCGGAGGCGGAGCAGCGCGGCGGCGTCGTTTCCTTTACGCTGGCCGATATTCACCCGCATGACCTCGCGTCCATCCTCGATCAGGAAGTGGGCGTCGCCATTCGCGCCGGCCATCACTGCGCCCAGCCCCTCATGGAACGCTTTGGCCTGAGTGCAACCGCGCGCGCCAGTTTTTACGTGTATACCATGCCGGAAGAAATCGACGTACTCGTACAGGGCCTGCACAAAGCCTTAGCCATATTCAGCTTCTAGGCTTTGCTTGCCCGACGGGTTTTGTCGGCGAAGGAAGATCGCTTATGTCAATGGATTACCGTGAATACATTCTGGACCACTACCGCAACCCGCGCAACTATGGCACGCTGGAGCAGCCGGACGCGCACGCCGAGGACTCGAATCCCCTCTGCGGCGACCAGCTGGCGATTGACCTGCAGATCGAGGGAGATCGCGTCACGGCTGTCCGTTTCCGCGGGCGCGGCTGCGCCATCAGTCAGGCTTCAGCCTCGATGCTTTCGGAGATGATCGAGGGCCAGCCGGTCGCGGACGTTGTGAAGCTGGGCAAAGATGACATTCTGGAGGCGCTGGGCATTCCCATCAGCCCGGCGCGCACGAAATGC